>DSTFC04002__coassemble_538_pt1 | contig 96318 bp, 85 predicted proteins | sample DSTFC04002__metabat2_low_PE_032 | metagenome-assembled genome bin DSTFC04002 | reverse complement strand
GCCCATTCCCTTCTGTTCAGACAATCTGCCGATATTACCAATCAGCACTTTCCCTTTTTCGCGTTCGTCTTTCAATACTTCTATTGACTTTATATTGCCATCAAATGCCTTGACCGCATTATGAATCACACTAATCTGACCCGCCGGAATCTCAAAATAATCCGTTAGATTCTTCTTAACCATTTCTCCAACAGCAATCAACTTCGTATTTCGATATGCAAATTGTGTCAGTTTCTTCTTGTCCTGAAATGTATTATGTGCATTTGCGATCTTTATAACATCCTTCGGAGCAGTTAATTCCGCATAGAAAGCTGCCATGCGATGATGCGAATGAACAATTGTAATCTGTTCTTCTTTTATGACTGACTTAATTTTTTTGTAGCAGCCAACCATGTCCCTTGGACGTTTGCTTGCAATATCTGGAATAGTGTAATGTTTGATTCCCATTTTACGTAATTTTTCTTCATGAACTCCACCAGATGAGCAGACTACAATCTTATTTACTTTTCCAGAGAATATCTCGCACAACTGCAAAACCACATTTTCTGTTCCACCCAATCCCATCGTGCGAACTACAAATAATACATTTTGGCTTTCAATCGTCATCTGGTCACCTATTCGCTAACTTCCTATACTTAATCGCCAGTCCAAGTATCTTCCTATCATCCACCAGATACCTTTTTGCCATTCTTTTCGGGTCTTGTGTGATACGGAACAGCCACTCCAAACCGTGATCTGCCATCCATTTTGGTGCTCTCTTGATATTTCCCGCTTCAAAATCGAAACTAGCTCCCAAGCCAAATGAAATCGGCACACCCAATTCCTCACGATGATGATACATGAATTTTTCCTGCTTCGGGCAGCCCAATCCAACAATCAGAATATGCGGTTTTGCCGCTTTGATCAATGCTTTAATCTTATCCATCTCCCTGGGATTCTTTTCAAATCCATAAGGAGGTGAATATGTACCTACAACCTGCAATCCCTTGTATCTCTTTGCAAGATTCTCTGCTGCTTTTGCTGCAACACCTTCAGCAGCACCTAAAAAATACATTTTATATCCTTTTTTGGCCGCCATATCGCACAAGAGTGGAAAAAGATCAGACCCTGAAATTTTCTCCTTAATCGGGGTACCATACCATTTGGCGATCCAGAGCAGAGGTTTACCGTCTGTAAGAATCAAAGACGCATTAGCATATACATCCTGTAATTCCTTATTTGTTTCTAACTGCACGATGTGATCCACATTTGGAGTGACCACATAGGCATTCTTATTCTCCTGTATAATAGAATCAATAGCCTGCAATGTTTCCTGCATGGTCAGGTTATCGATTTCTGTATTCATAAATTTTAATCTAGCCATTCTTCACTCCTCAGTCCAACTTAGCACCGAACCTTAATCAATTCAGCATCGCCAACCACTAAACACCGTCCCAGTCCAGCGGGCAAAAATAGTGTTTCACCCTTGCTGAAACGCATCGGTTTCTGTTCCGCATCCATTATCTGAACCTCACCGTAGCCATCCAAACACATCAGCACCTGAAAGGAGGTATCCATTACCGAAAACGCAAAGCCCTTCGTAACCTGAATCTTCTCTGTCTCAAAATACTTGCAACGGCAGAGAATTTCACGGGAGCAGCCCGGGTAATGCTTCACCATTCGAGGCTTCTGGCTTACATCTGGCTCAACACTCATATCCATAACCTGAACCGCCTTGTCAAAGTGCAGTTCACGCTTTCTTCCATTTTTATCCACACGGTTATAGTCATAGACCCGATAAGTCACATTAGAGCTTTCCTGAATCTCGGCAACTAAGATGCCTTTACCAATACCGTGAACTATACCAGCAGGAACAAAACAAGTATCGCCTTTGTGTACCTCTACTTTCTGCAAATGCTTGTCCAGGGTTCCGGTTTCAACAGTTTTTCTCAGAATCTCTTCCGTCACCTCATGCTGGAAACCATAGATCAGGCTTGCGCCTTCTTCGGCATCAATGACATACCACATCTCTGTTTTGCCGTTGTCGCCCTCGTGTTCTCTTGCATACTCATCACTGGGATGAGCCTGAACAGAAAGGTCTTTTTCCGCGCCAATAAATTTCACAAGGACAGGTATTTTTCCATCTTCTACTTTGGTTCCAATATATTCAGGATGCTGCTTTAAAACCTCTGCCAGCGTCAATCCCTTATACTCACCGTTCACCACATAACTCGGTCCATCAGGATGAACAGAGCATTCCCATGTTTCCGCCAGCGGAGTCAAATTAGTTTTTTTGCCGTATTCTTCTCTTAGTCTTGTGCCACCCCAGAGATAATTCTTTCCGGTTGGCACCAGTTTCATGATCTCCATTGCACTATTCCTCAATCGAGTTCAAACTTGACTTTATCGCTGACACTGATCTCATCGCCCAGCTGAACTTCGATCATATCCAGCGGAGTGATAGCCTCAACCGTATGCTTACAGCCTGCTGCAATGGTAATCACATCACCAGTACGAAGAACCTGCTCCATTCCATCAACGATTGCCTTACCCTTACCAGAAACAACCGTCCAAACTTCCTCGCGTTCGTTGTGCATATGGTAGCTCATTTTCTCACTGGCTTTCATGGAGATTTTTACTGTCATGGAACCCGGCTGTACATCAATCACCGTATAGGTGCCCCAAGATTTCTCCACGTACATTGCTTCGGTTTCGATTTTCTCAACATACGGCTTCATATAACCGCTGCGCTCTTTATCCGAAATCAGAATGCCATCACCGCTTGCCGCAATGATCATATCTTTGCAACCCATACACAGAATGGGGATATTCAGTTCATTGACCACATTGGTGTTTTCACAGGTTTCGTCCAGAATAGCTTTGCCCTTAGTCTTATCGGCCATGACCTCAGCCATCATGTTCCAAGTTCCGACATCCTTCCAGTCACCGCTATAGCGCAGAACCTGAATGCTGGATTCCTTCTCGACCACCGCATAGTCAAAGCTGATTTTGGTCAGGGTATCATACTTGCTAAACAGATCTCGATAGTCCTCAAAATCAATCATACTGTGTGCTTTGTCCAGCAGATAGCCAAGTTTGAATGCAAAGATGCCCGCATTCCACAGTGCACTCTGAGCCAGATACTTCTTGGCAGTTTCGACATCTGGCTTTTCCTTGAACTCTTTAACTTTGCTGACGTTTTCGCTGCTTTCAGGAATGATATAACCATACTTCTCGCTCGGATAGGTCGGCTCAATGCCCATCAGCGTTAGATTTGCGTTGCCCTGTTCAGCCAGCTCCTGCAACGTTTTGACAGCCTCGTAATAGGTGTTATCCACATACGGATCGACCGGGCAGACCACAACCGCTTCATCCATTCCAACCCCCAATTCATCGTGGAGATACGCTGCGGCCAGTGCGATTGCAGGGAACGTATCACGGCGGCAGGGCTCCACGCAAATAGAAGCCTTTTCGCCAAGCTGATTTTTAATGGCACTTGCCTGCGATTTGCTCGTTGCAATCGTGATTTTGGCATCTGCATCCACGGTAGTGATCTGACGATAGACGCGCTGCACCATAGATTCATACTTATCGCCGTCTTTGAACAGTTTAATAAACTGCTTGCTGCGCACATCATTAGAAAGGGGCCAAAGACGTTTGCCAGAGCCACCGGAAAGCAAAATAACATATTTCCCAAGACCAGTAGTCGCTTTGCCAACCGTATACTTGTTCATGCGGTTCGTACCTGCACCCATAACACCACGCAGACCGCCAGTTCCAAATTCCAGATCCCGATAAAATCTGTCTTCAATTTCCTTTTCGTCCGTAAGGGACTTCAATTCTCTACGAGTAGCTTCATCGAAAAATTCATCATCCAGCCACTGCTCGCATCTTTCTCTGTAGCTCATAATTCTTACTCCTCCGGCCCTCATCGGGCATATCCTCTAATTTTCTATGTACACATCTGCCCTTCACAGATAGTATTTCTCTCTAATTCCTCATGTGTTCATCACACTGTAGTTATCATTTTTTCTCACGGTGGTCATCTATTTTTCCGACCACCACTGAATTCTTAATGTAGACCTGTCATGGGCTACTCACTTATTTTTCCTCAACTGAAACTTTATGGTAGACACCTTCATATCAGCTCACCGACAAAGTGCTGTGTCTTATTGTCATAACTCGCTGTCGCACTTCTACATTTTTCAAAGTGCTGACCCTTATTGTCATAACCTGTTCGCCAACTCACTTTGTTAATACTGTACAAGTTCATACCATTTCCTTGTTGCAACATGAACAATCATCTTCCCCTCACTACCTCTAATTCTCCAGAAAAATGCAGTTATCATGTCCAACTCTCGTCTGCAATAAACTTTTCCAGAAAAATAGATTTTGGGCTTTTCAACACTTTCAACCTCCACCCCTAATTCTTCGGAAAAATGAAGGTATCATGTCACTACCTTGATCTGCAATAAAACAGGCTCGCAGTAGGGGTGTTTTGCATGAGTTTTATACGCCACCGTAGACCATCATGCCGCAACTGAAAGTTTGAGGTAGACATTTGACGGGCAACTCACGCCTTTAATACCTTTTGCATTCACGCACCAGTGAATATCCCCGGCGTTCAAAGAATATATCAGGTCTGCCTTGTCCTGATATGGGATAAAGACCACATTCTCCATGTGATGTTTTGCCACATAGTCTTCCAGTGTTTTCAGCACAGAACCAGCACCAACGAAAGCAAAGACAACCTCTCGTCCATCTGCTGTCTTTGTTCCCGCTCCGAACTTCTCAACGACTTTGATCAGATTCTCAAGGTCATAGTATAGACCGATGTTGCCAGAGTACATGATGACGAACTTACCGTCCAGACCGTACTTCTTCTTGAAATCAACTACTCTCTCATTGTCCGATTCCGACGGATAGATTTCATTTTCATCAATCCAGTTGTTAACCATGACAGTCTTCGGGACTTTCTTTCCTTTGAATCTGTCTTCCACTGTCTCAACCAGATCCCGGCCAACTGTGATGATCAGGTCACTTCTTTTGCAGCTAAACTTGTCAATCCACATCATAGCATCGGTGACGAACTTGCTCTTGGTGTAGCCAACGGCTAGCACCTGTTCCGGTTTGAAGTCTTGAATGTTGTAAATGTACTTAGCGTGTTTTACCCATTTTCCCCATACACCCAGCAGGCCACCAAGGATAGGTGGCTGGGAAATGGAGAATACATAGTCCTGTTTTCCAATCTTGAAGGTTGCCCCCATCGCTCCAAAGAAATAGGAGACAATATTCTTCACACGACTCTTCTTATTAGTCTTACTGAATTCGGGCACCCGGATTCTCAACACTTTTACGCCATTGATTTCTTCTTCGTAATACTTCTGTGTCTTATAATTATCTTCAATGGTTCCAAGATAACTTGGAACTACGCAAATCACTGTGATGTTGAATTTATCCAGCATACCCTCCGCCAACTCACGGAGAATCTGCCCCGTTGACGCAGTATCTGGAATATAGTAATGAACATAAATCAGAAGATTCTTTTTGTTTTGCATTGTGCTATATTCCCCTCACTCTTTTTGAATTTCCGATACCCCTTTCATCGGCATTGATATATGTACACAATCCGAAGGATTGTAATAATCAACTCGATGTGTCTATCAAAGCGGGGTGCTCTTAGCTGTTACTCACACTTCAACTGAACAAACTCACCATTTTATTGAGTATACTATCCTTGGCGCATCACTCTAATTTCCCTCAACTAAAACCTTGAAGTACAACCGTTAAGGGCAGCACACTGTCAAAGTGTCAAGTCTTATTGTCATAACTCGATGGACAGCCAACCTATTTTTCAAAGTGCTGACTCTTATTGTCATAACTCGTTGTGCCGCCCACTTTGTTGAACTTGTACATTTTCTCCACTCCGTTTTATAGCAATATGAACGCTCATCTGCCACACGCCACTCTTATTTCTTCTGAAAAATGAAGGTATCACACTTGCCCAGTTTTTTCCTGCTGTCGTACCCTTGCTGAGCAGCAATCATATTTCTACTTTCCTTTACTATATCGGTTACACCTTTCTCACATCTGTAATCATCGAATTGCTGTTTAATACGCTCAAAAAGTGTGATTATCCTGTATTTTCTAAGTTTTGTTTTGTATTGCAGTGCTCAAATCATCCCGCCACAAACTAATTCATCATCTTCGTAGGTTTGCTCAACGCATCAGCGCTCAGCTTTAATTTGTCGCAATATCGCTTATTTTGCACAATACTATCATTGCAACCACCTCTACTTAAAAGCAAAAAACTAGCTTTTCTATATGAAGTATGATGTGCCCTCATTTTGCTTTTGTACTGCCAATTCGTCTTGGAATTTCTTCACGTTACTGAGAAAAAATGTTGGCATGATACGTTTATTCCTCTTCTCTATTTTCTTTTCCCAACCATACGACCATCAGGGCTTGACTGATTCTGTTGAGTAGATTTGTAGGTTCTCAAATTCTTTCACAAATATATTTCTTCTCACTTTATTGTAGATAATCCACGAACTTATATTTCCATGACAACAAGCCCATACCTGACACAATCGTCCCAGGTACAGGCTTGCTCCAGATTTCATTTCCGATGTCATGCTGCCGGGCGGGGCAACAGGGGCCAAAAAGGCTTTATGCTGCGGCCTTTGATCTCTCCCAGCCTGCATGAAAATCAGGTGAGAAATTTGGATCAAGCCTGCAGAGGCCCGGTGAATTTTATTACCTTGTCTCTTATGGCACCGTCAACCAACGCCAACGCGCCGCATGTCCCACATCGTTTTCCTCCGCACATCTCTGTTCCTTCCTCTCTCAAATCAATTTGAACCGCAGCTCACCGCCGCCACGTCCACCACAAATACCGCAAATTGGTATCGAAGTATCGCTTGAACAGCCGCTTCGGGTCCTGCAACAGACGGTAAAGCCATTCGAGGTTGTGCTTTTGCATCCATTGCGGGGCGCGCTGGATGTTACCGGCTTCGTAGTCGAAGGCGGCGCCGACTCCGATCATAAGAGCGTGGACGCGGTCCTCGTGGGCGGCCATCCAGCGTTCCTGCTTGGGGGCGCCGAGCCCCACCCAGACAAAGTCCGGCTTCGCAGCGTTGATCTGCTCGACGATCTCCACATCCTCCTGGGGTGTCAGCTCCCGGAAGGGCGGCGAGTACATCCCCGCGATGATCGCGCCAGGGTAGCGCTCCTCGATCTTCTTTCGCAGCAGGTCCAGGGTCTCCTGGGTGGAGCCGTAGAAATAGTGCCGCCAGCCCTTTTCGGCGCTGATCGCCAGAATCTCCTTCATCAGGTCGGGGCCGGTCACCCGGCGGGCTTCCGAGAAGCCCTGCTTGCGGCTGTACTGGGACAGCGGCCCGCCGTCCGGCAGGGCCATGACCGCGTTGTTCTGGATCTGCTGGTAGCTGGCGTCCTCGTGGGCCGTGACCGTTGTGTGGACGTTGGCCACGCAGATGTACTTGCCGCGCCAGCTTTCCAGCTGGCTCTCGATCAGCGCGAGGGTCTTGCTCATGCTCGTGACCACGATGTTGACCCCCATCACCTCACAGGTCTGGCTCAGGTGCAGGTCCACCGTGTACAGGCCGGAATCCGACGCTTCCTCAGCATGGGAATAGAGAAAATCGCTGTAGATCGGCACCACGCTCAACCGGATGCGGTAACTCTCGGCCAGGGCTACCAGATGCCGCATCTGGTCGGTGTTCTGCACATCCTGGGCCGCCACGATCCGGTCCACCTTGTGCTGGGCCAGCACTTTGGCCACACTGCGCTCCGGCCCCAGATAGTCAGGCAGGCCCGGCGTTTCACACCGAGCCAGATACCCCACATATTTCACACCTTTCTGCTTGGCGATCACGTCCTGATAATAACGGCGGGCCAATGCGCCCCCGCCGACCAGCAGGATGCGGGGCGCCACATCATGGCGGCGGGTGTAGGCCGAGCCGATTTTTTGGAAGATCCACCGTTTTATGACGATCGCCACCACCGACAGCACATAGAAATAGGCCAGCAGCAGGCGGGAAAACTGCGACAGGCTGAACACATACAGCACGGTGGCCGCCAGCGCGAAGCCGATCAGGCTGGAGACCCCGACCCGCACGCCTTCCCGGATGAGCCCCCGGATGCGGATGGTCTCGTAGCTGCCCTGGAAGGCGTAGACCGCCACCATGACGCCCGCATAGAGCAGTGCCAACGGGAAATACCGCTTGACATCGAAGAAGAAAAACAGTGCGCCCCAGGGGGTGACGACCCGCAGGAAGCCGGCCAGTACGAAGGCCAGCAGCAGGACCACGAACTCGGTGACGGCATTGAGGATGTGCAGAGGTTTGGAAGTTTTGTAGTGCATAACGGATGTTTTCCTAACTTTATTTGGTGGATGTATGATTTTTTCTGTGTATATGCAGGAGTCTTACTCAGCCAACAGCGAGGGCGGCAGGATGCCGCAGATCAAAGCGTCGGCGTCATACAGCTGCCGGAGAAGTTTTTCGGTCTGGCGGCCGGTCAGGTGGGCGGGATACAAGAGGGTCTCCCGCGGGGCTTCCAGCGACGGGCTGGCCACAAAGACCAGACGGCAGCCAGCCCCCTCCCCTGCCGCTCGGACCAGCGCCTGCAGGCGGGTCTGTTCCTCCCGGGTAAAGGCGCCGCAGACGGACACCGCGGTCAGCCCCGCCAGGGTCCCGGCCAGGGCATCCCGGTCAGATATTTTGGGGTATGCCCCCAGCTGGGCGGGCATTTTTTGTTGGGTCGATGTTGTCATCGCTTTCTCCTCTTCCCGGTTCGGACGGCGTGTTGCCGTTCTCATTCGGCCCCTCGGCCGGTGAAGACCACTGCCACCGTTTTGAACAGCAGCTTGACGTCCCCCCACAGGGACCAGTTGTCGATGTATTTCACGTCCAGCGCCACCACATCCTCAAAATTCTGGATACTGCTGCGTCCGCTGACCTGCCACAGCCCCGTGATGCCCGGCTTCATGGACAGGCGGCGCTTGTGGTGGCTGTCATACTGGCTGTACTCGTCCACCGTCGGCGGGCGGGTGCCGACCAGGCTCATGTTGCCGCATAGTACATCAAAAAATTGTGGAAGTTCATCAATGCTTGTCTTGCGGATGAACTTGCCCACCTTGGTGATGCGGGGATCGTCCTGCATCTTGAACATCAGGCCGTTCATCTCATTTTTGGCCATGAGTTCCTTCTTGCGCTCCTCGGCGTCCATGTACATGCTGCGCAGCTTATGGATGTAGAAGATGCGCCCGTTGAGTCCAACCCGCTTCTGCTTGAAGATCAGCGGACCGGGGCTTTCCAGCTTGAGGGGGATCGCCGTGATGGCAATGATCGGCAGGCTGATGAGGCAGCCCACCAGGCCGCCCAGGATGTCCATGCACCGTTTGAGCAGCTGGTCCCGCAGCTTCAGCGTGACCGTCCCGATGGTCACCACATTTCCGCCGGCGCACCGGGCAATGCTGCGGCTCAGCCGGGCCGCGCTGGTGGCGCCGCAGCAGACCTGCTCGATCCGGTCCAGCATCGGAAGCCGGAAATGGACGGTCAGGCCCATGCTCTCCATTTCCTCCAGGTAAGGCAGAAAACTCTCGCCGCTGTCCATCGGGATGTCCACGAACACCTCGTCCAGCGCACTGCGGCGCAGCCAGTCCATAAAGTTGTCATAGTTGGCTGCCAGCGGAACGCCGGCCACCTGACCGCCCAGCTCCTCCCGGCTTGCTTCCAGCAGCGCCACCCCCATGACGCGCCGGGACCAGTCCTTGCGCAGGTCTTCAATCAGGGCTTCGGCGTGGGGCGCGGTGGTGATGACCCCCGCATAGGTTTCCAGCCCCCAGCGGTGTTCGGCGCCGGTGAGCAGCTTTTTGAGGGCCGTGTGGAACAGCGGCATCACAAACAGGTTGACCAGCGGTACCCCCACCGCAAAATAGCGGGAATCCAGCATCTGCGCCTTGGTCACCATCATCAGGGCGGCGTACAATGCCCCCATCAGGATGTTGAATTTGAGGGACAGCTTGATCTCTGCGCCCAAGCGCCGGCCCACGATGTTCTCATCCTGATTGAAGTTGAGAAAGGTGACCGTAAAGGCGATGGCCAGCAGCGTGAGGGTCTGTACCCAGTCGGTCCAGTCATAGGGCAGGATGCGGGACCAGATTCGCCCCGCCACCAGATGCACCAGCGCCACGCTGACAAACAGCGCCAGCACGTCGGTCAAAAAGACATAGGCATACTGCAGTTTTTCGCGTTTTGTAATCATGCGGACTTCTCTTTCCTTTTCTTCTCCTTCTATGGGGCGCGGGAGTCAGGCTCCCGACTCCCGGTTCTGCGCAAACAGGGTGCGCAGTTTTTCGCGTTGGGTTGAATCTTGATTATACAGCGGAACGCCGTAGTCATAGACATCAGGGCATGCAAAATGCCCCAGACGATGACTTCGCCCAGGGGTATTTCGAAGACGGCAGCCGTCGAACAGCTCGTCGGCCAGGTTGCACTGGTTATCCAGGTAGATGTAGCGTTTGCCGGTGGGGTCGATGATCGCCGCCTTGCCGGTCTCGGCCAGCGAACGGACGGCGCTTTCATGGGTTGCACGGTTATGGGCATACAGGTCCAGCACATCCTCACCCCCTCGGGCCACAACAAAATCGGCGTTTTGCTGCAGCGCTGCTCAAGCATTCAAAGGATACATTCCTTGCATTATGGATATTATAGTACAAGAAAACTGATAATTCAATACAATTATCGGGAATCGGCAGTTTGAACAAAACCGACGGCGAAAATGACGCCGTCGGTCTATTACGCGACTCTTCGTATAGATTTAGATCATTTCCAGCCCATGCGCCCACCCGTGGCGGATGGACTGCTTGCGACTTACCGGGATTTTCCTGTTTCTTACATTCAAACAGTGATTTTACTGTAGGCGGCCCGCCAGTCGTTCGGCGTGACCGCGCCGGAAACCAGAAGATGCATGTAAATGCCCATGGTCGTCTCCTTTCGTTCTTGCTATATGGGGATTGGGTGGTTAAGCCAGCCCCTTCTCTTCGAGCAGCGCAATTTCAAAGCAGTAAGGCTGGCTGGGGGTGCCATCCGGCAAGGGCGGCGTGGGCAGGGCGTTGAACTTTTCCAGCATCAGCAGAAGGCTCTTGCTGTAGGCCCGCACGATCAGGGTCGCCTGGGTCGGCTGAACGCCGGTCAAGACCAGGCCGTCCCAGTACATCCGCAGCTGCGCCAGGTGCTGCGGTTCGGCTTTGCCGCATTTCAGCTCAAAGATATGGTATTTGCCCCGCCCGTCGGTGTCCACCACATCAATGCGGGTGCCGGCGTCCCAGACCGAGACCTCGGCGCTGACGGTATCCTGCGGGCAGACTTCCCGCAGTTTTCGCATCCACTGCTCGCAGAGCTTGCGCTCCGATTCGGCCACCGGGGATTTGGGCGGCGGGAACTGGCGCAGCTTTTCAAAGATGCGCTGCCACTCGTCCCTGGAAATATCCGGGCCGGTTTTGTTGTTGAGGGTGGGCAGGACCCCACGCGGCAAAGCCGGGATCCGCAATTCCCCGCAAAACAGGTTGTAGCTGTTGTGGCGCTCGAGCGGGTCGCCCTCCGGGTTCTGCCAGATCTCCGAAAACTGGGACTGCGCAATGACGCGGCGGCCCAGGCGGATGTCGATGCCCTGTGTCGGGCGGTTGCCCTGGTAATGGGCGCGGATGTCAAACCGAACGTTGTCCCCGGCAAGCCGCCCCTGGCAGAGATCCCGGTCCAGGACCCCGTACCGGTAGGTCAGGGGGACCATCTGCCCGCCGAGGTCGATGTCAAAATGCCGTTCTTCCGCCTTATGGACCGGAATTTCGATGGGCGGGACATAGACATCGCTAGCGCCGACGCGAAGCAGGATTTTGACGTTGGCGTCCATGGTCGTCAGGTCCTGCTCAAGAAAGCCGCGGTAGGTAATGCCGAGATGCTCCAGCAGCCATTCCCGGAAGCTCGCCAGCGACACGGTGCGGCTGCCGCGGTAGGTCAGCGTGCGGGCATAGGACAGCGGCACCGTCACGGCGATCACGGTGGCGGGGTTTTCACGCGGCAGGGTGACGCCCGGGGGCAGGCAGGGCGATTCTTCTTCACAGGCAATCATCTGCGGGCGAAGCGGGCCGCTCACCTGGTAGTAAGGGCCGTTTGCCGCCCGCCGGGTGGAGAGACTCCAGCGGTCGGAGCCCGCGCTGAGCATGGACAGCGCATTTTTGAGCCCATACCCGTGCTCGTGGAGCGGGTCGTCGGTGGACGGCGCCGACCCCAGCTGCAGCGCCTCGCTCAATTCGTTAAGACCCATTCCGACGCCCCAGTCGGCGACGGTAAAGGTAACGGCGTTGGTGTCAGCCGGGCATTCGGAGAGTATGATCGCTACAAGCCCCTGCTGCTGTTCGGGGTAGGCTGCGATGGCATTGTCCACCAGTTCGCACAAAGCCTGGATGCAGGTCATATTCTGATGGGCAAGGCCCGCGAAGGCGCGTTCGTTGACCCCGATGTTGATGGGATAGGTATGGATGGGGATTTCTGGATTCATGGGGGACCTCCTATGGTTGTTGCGTTTCTCCCGTTCAAACATCCTCCAGCGCAAGAACGGCGTCCTGCAAGCTGTCGGCGGACATGTGGAGATAGTGGTTGGTCGTGTTGATTTCGCTGTGGCCGAGCAGCCGTGCGATGGTCTCCATCGGAACGTGTTCACGCTGCAGAAGGGTCACATAGGTATGGCGGCAGCAGTGCGGTGACAGCGGCCGAACGCCGGGAATCGCCGTCAAAGCCCGATAGTAACGCCGCCGGACACTGCCGGTATCGTACAGCAGGTTTTCGCGTTTTGTGGAACACCAGAGATACACCTGCCCACCGTTTTGCCGCAGCCAAACGGCAATGCTGCGGTAGACCGGCGCAATCGGAATCAAGCGGTTGGAGGTGTGACTCTTGGGTGTGCCGAGGATCGGATGCCCGTCCACCATTTTGACTGCCTTATTGACGCGCACCCAGCTGCCATCCGCTGCCAGATCGTTCGGTGTCAGGGCGATGAGTTCCTGTAAGCGGAGCCCGGTGACCAGCATCAGGCGGATGCTGTACCCGATCAGGTTTTCAGGCAGCTTTGCCAGCAAGGTATGAAATTCGTCCACGGTAAAGGCTTCCTTCTTTTTGCGGCTTTCCTCTTCCACCAGGCTTTTCACACTGCGGAAAGAGAGCCGGGCGTAGTTTTTGCTCACGAGGTCGTCGCTTTCCGCCATATCAAAGATTTGAACCAGCATGGCGTGGCATTTGCTGATTTGGGACTGGGAATACCCTTGTTGCGCCAAATCGCTGATGAAGCGGTTGATGTCCGAAGTTTTGATTTCGTTGAGGGGGAATGTGCCAAACCTTGTTTTGAGAAACACCAGCGTGTACCGGTAGGTGCTGTATGTGGACGGAGCCACCTGACTTTTGTAGCTGGCATACCAGTGGTCAGCGTACTCGCCAAAGTTCCGGATGCTGTCGGCATGGATCAGCGAACCGTTGGCGGCTTCCTTTTCGACCCAGTAGCGGCGGATTTGATCCAGCACTTCGCTGCGTGTCGGGGCGGAAAAGTTGAGAATGTTGCGCTTGCCGTTGTCGCGGTAGCCGTCCATGACCTGGCCGCGCCATACGCCGCTGGGCGTTTTGAAAACGGTCCCCTCCTTCCCTGCTCGCTTATGTCCCTTACCCGGCATCGGAGGTCACCTCCAACGGGGTGTATGCCGCCTTGAGTTCGGCAGGCATGTGGGTATGCGCGTCGATCCAGGCCAAAAACGGTTTGGTGGGGACGCGGATGCTGGAACCAAGCCGGCAGACCGGAAAGTCCTTGCGGTGCGTCAGTTCGTATGCCGCCGATGTGCTGATGCCGAGATAACTTTTGATGTCGGAAACCGACAGGTAATGTTTTTCAAAAATGCTGTTCGGATTATTTTCACTGTTTCGCATGGGAGTCCTCCTAAACTATTACAGGTGGAAAAAAGGATTTATCAGACGTTATTTCTGCCCGATGCGCCACTTGCAAAAGTGTGTTGGATATGGTACAGTAAAGGGGCAGAATTGGTTAGGTACTTATGTCTGCGTCACGGCCTTACAGAGTGTTGCCGCACTTTGTATGGCCTTTTTGCTCGCGGCAGTTCACAGCTGCCCTTCTTACCGCCATTTGGGCGGGGCAGCAGCCGAAGTGCCGGCTGCGGTGGTTGGGCACATGAACGCAGTTGTACGGTCCGCTTACGCTGTAGCGGGTGAATCGGGTAAGGGTGTTTTTCCTCTTCATAAGGGGGAAACCTTCTTTCTTGATTGATTGTTTCGAAAGCGCGGGATCGTTTGCGCTTTCGATGATTCTATTATACACCGATTTCTGTGCATTTTCCATTCGCATTATGCACCGATATTTGTGTATATATTTGTTTGTTTTGGCTATTGCGCGACATATCTCGCTGTGCTATACTTCGTGAACGCTAAACCGTATCTTCTGAGGAGGGATTGTATGCCAATCTATTATAAGTTCGACATCCTGGCTGCCCTGAAAGAAAAGGGGTTCAGTTCCTACCGTATTCGCAAGGACAAGCTGCTGGGTGAATCCACCCTGCAGTCCCTTCGCAAAGGCGAGCCCATATCCTTTGACAATGTTGCCCGCATTTGTGAAATGTTGGACTGCCAGCCCGGTGATCTCCTGTATTATATTAAGGAAGCCGCCGAGAGCCCTTGCGAGTAAGAAAGCTGCCGGCTCCTTCAAAAACGGGCCATGTACTTTTCGCAGCCGCTCCCCTCTTGGCCGGATCTTGCTTTCTTGATTTCTTGTTTCGGAAGCGCGGGATCGTTTGCGCTTTCGATGATTCTATTATACACGAATTAGCAGTGTATATCAATCGCCATCATACACGAATATTCGTTTATATCCTCTTTTCTTTTTGTGCATTTTATACACTTGATTGTCGTGTATATCATGCTATATACTTGCAGCAGAGACCATCGTTGGGAAGGAGTCCGTTGTATGCCGATATGCTATAAAATCAATATCCTTGCGGCACTGAAAGAAAAGGGCTTTAGTACGTACAGGATTCGCAAAGACAAATTATTATCAGAATCGACATTACAGGCTTTTCGGAATGGCGAACCCGTCTCGTGGGATAATATCGCCCGCATTTGTGAAATGCTGGACTGCCAGCCCGGTGATCTCCTGTGTTATAATAAGGAAGCCGCCGAGAGCCCTTGCGAGTAAGAAAGCTGCCGGCTCCTTCAAAACCGAGCCATGCACTTTTCGCAGCCGCTCTCCTCTTAGCCGGATCTTGCCAAAACAGACTTTTTCTATAAACTGCCCCGCCGTCGTTCAGTTCGCGGCGGGGCTTTGTCATACCCGTTTCACCTGCATCTGCGGCAGACAACTGCCTTCACTTCGCCCCTTTCGAGGGCGACTGCCCAAGCCCTGCCCCCTATGCCAGGATGCAGCGACTGGGCAATCCGTATGCAGACAGGAAAAAGCCGGCCCCCCGGGGCCGGTCTTCTTTATCGAAACGTTCACCCTGCATCACACCCCATACAAAAGCCCACCGGCGTACTCTCCGAGCAGGTTTCTGACTGCCTGGACGGAAAGTGCGCCGGTGGGCTTTTGTATGTTTTTTCCCCGAATTTTATCTTCCAAAATCGGCGTTCGCAGAAATTGTAATTGAATTGTAATTGTTTTTCCCCTCCAATTTGTCCCCCATCCGGCTGAGAAAAAGTCCGCGGAAGCGCAATAACGACGCATCATCGTCGAATCGTTTATTCATGCACCGAAAATGATGCCTGTCGCAAAGTGAGTATAGTACAAGCATGAAAGGGGGACATACGTATGTCAAACCAAATCACATCGATTGCCGTATCCGCACTTCACCCATTCGCCGGGAATCCTTTCGAGAGCAGTACGGCGGACGTTGCTGCCCTAGCTGCCAGCATTCGGGACACCGGCATTATCGAGCCGCTCATTGTCCGGCCGAAGGCGGGGCGATACGAGATCATCGCCGGGCACCGGCGCTGGGCCGCCGCGACACAGTTGGGAATGGAAACGGTTCCGTGCCTTGTGAGTAGCTGCTCCGATGAAGAAGCCGTCATCAGGCTGATTACCTCCAACATGACGCAGCGGACGTCGATCCCGGCTGGTGAGTATGCCGTCGCCGTCAAAATGATGATGGACGCCTGCCGGCACCAGGGTTCCAGCCAGTCGGATGCGACGGCGGGTGAACGCGCCAACGTATGGGTTGCGCAGCAACTGGACGTCAGCGTGGCCCATATAAAGGCCAACGTCCGCGCGGCCGAACTTGACCCGGCGCTGCTGCATCAATATGCCATCGGCCGTATGCCGCTATCGGCAGCCTCGACCCTGCACGACCTTGCGCCGGAGTGGCAGCGCCAGGTCGCGGAGTGCCTGACCGATCGGCCCACTCACCTGACCTACGCCGTGGCGCGGCAACTCGTAATCGCACAAAATAACGGGCAACTCACACGGGAATCCCTGGAAGCCCTGCTCTACCCGCCTGCGCCGCAGCCTGAGGAGAAGAAGAGCGACAAGGCGATTCGGCTTTCTTTCGCTCCCGAGGCTCTGCGTCCATTCGTGGATATAAACGCAACGCCTGATGACATCCAGCGGGAGATCCTCCGCCTGCTGAAAAAAGCGCTGCCCGATGCAGCCCTATCGGATGAGTAAGGCACTGCATGTCGCAAAGTGAATATACTCTACATGTCCGCAAGATAATCTTATACCTTGATTCACAGGAGGAATAGAAGTTGGGACGTTCAAAGAATGACGTGCCTTGCGGCGGTGGCACGGCGCGGATCAAAACGCTTGTCACCAAGTACAAGACATACTACGCCGTGATCGCACCGATTAACCTGCGCACACACAAACCTTATCGGTACGGCGAGATCATCCAGGATCTGCGCACACAAGCGCAGAGTTTCCCGGAATACAGCGATGAATATACCCGCGCAATTGATACGATAACGGCCAAATGCAAAGGCAAGCTATCAGCAGAAGTATGGACCGGTGTGACCGGGCCGACCCCGCAAGCAGCGGAGGAACGCCGCAAGACCCTTGTCTGGCCCTGGGTGGAACAGATTACCCGGCTGCTGACCCGAACCTATGTACGTCAGAGGACACGCGCCGGTACCATCACCATACAGGAGTATGTCACATACTTTATGGATACCCTGTTTACCGCCCTTAATCCAAAAGCGGAAAGCCAGTGTCGTTCGCTGACCAATCGCATCATCCTGCCCGCCATCGGCACAGTGACCGTACTGTCCCTGCAGGACCCGACCAAACGGGCCGCCATGATGGCTCGGGTTGACACAGCTCTGCGCGCAACCGGCCTGCAGGAAACACAGTGCGGGTATACACGGCGGGCCATGACCTGCCTGCTGCAGCATCTGGTGGCAGCAGGTTTTGTAATAAAAGCTGACCCACAGATGGTGGTGGCCGATATCGGCAGGCATTCCACCAACCGTACGCCGATGTACCGGGCGCTGACGCCTGACCACCTGGACGCACCGGCGCGGGAGCAGATGTTCCGCTGCCTGCGTGATCGGCTGGAGGAACCCGCCGTGCTGGCCATCGCCGTATGGATCGGCCTTGTGTACAGCGGCCTTACCTTTGAAGAGATTGCCTGTCTCACCTTCGGTGAAATTCAACGGGTGGTACTGGCACAGGGGAGCATTTTTACCGCTCTGATTTATCGTACAAAGCGCAAAAAAAGTGAATCGCGCTATGGTGTGTTGTCGGCAACAAACGACCGGTATGCCGTCTATCATTTCCGCCGCATTGTCGTCACAAGCTGGGGCGCCGCACTTGTGGAGCGGTATGCGCGGTATCTGCAGGCACAGTATTCGTATATTTCGATCAAGAACGTGAACCTTGCCTGCGACCCGCAGGCACCCTATCATTCCTATGACCCAGACGTGATGACCGAACTGGTAGACAGTTTTTTGCAATGCTGTCCTGTTGGCAAAAGCGCCGCTCTCCGCGCAGACAAGTCCGGAACGCCGACCGTTGTTGCCCGGCACCCTGACGCCGCCATGCTGCCCGGGGATGCGCAGTATGTGGCACGGCAGCTGTGCGGCCTGGGTGACTTAGCCTTCCATGCCACCTTTGGCACCCCAAAAACAACGGTGGACGAAAAAGATTACCTGTACGCCCTATCCTACCGGTATGCACTGCAGCGGTATGTGCAGCTGTGCCGCTATTGCCCGGATGCCTTCGCGGCGCCGGACGGCTCGGTGCGGTACGTGCATTCTGAGACCTGGCGCAACCCGGGCGACTCACCGCAGCTGCTTGAATTCCATGCCAGATTCGGCACGAGTTACGTTATACACACTTCGCACGGCGATCCCGATGATCCCGCCGTACAGCACGAGACGGAGGAAGCAACCGATGCGCAATAATAAGTACAACCGTTTTACTTCGAACGGGGTTTCCTTTTCGATCCGGTACTCTGCCTACGGGAAGGCCCAAACCCGCGCCCTGGTGACGCCGCTGGACCCTCGCAATGGCAAGCGTCTCACCAAGCGGCAGCTATACGGGACAGACTCGGACTACCCGGTGGAGGCGACGCTGTACGGGACAACCCGCGAAGAGATCTATACCCGGCAGGTTCCCGCTCTGGCGGCTGATTTGGTAATCGATATGTTCCGTGCCGGGATCCTCCACCCCACAGCGGAGTACCACGACCTGTATGCCCTGGCGTCGCAGCTCGAATCCGAATTTTTGACATATTATCAGAACGTCCGTCATTGGCGGGATACCACCGCCCACGGGTACCGGCAGCAGTACCGGCTTATGCTGCCGCTGCTGCGCGGCATCCGGGCCGAGCGCCTGGATCAGGCCGCCTATCAGTCGGTCTGCGACCGGATCACCCAGGAAGCTGAATCCACCCGCCGCCGGGACGCCATTGATGAGAAAGACACCTCTTCCTCCGCGCAGACGCGTATTTTTCTGCTGGGTCTGCTGATCGATTACCTGCGGGGAGTCGAAGGAATCGAGATCCCCGCCGTGCCACAGGCACAGTCCACCAGGGCCAGCAACCGTTGGCTGCTGATGCAGCAAATGGATATGGCGCGGGAATATCCGGCCGACATCATCACGGCGTTCTGCCGCCGCCTGTCGGCTGATTCGCCGGTCGAGCATCTGATCATCGGCATCATCATGGACACAGGTCTTCGTATTTCCGAGGCTCTGGGGCTGCTGTTCGGTTCGATCCGGCAGCTTGCCGGGCCGCAAGGGCCTCAGTATTATCTGATGGTCACCGGCCAGATCAATGATGCCGGGAAACGCAGCGTTGTCGTCAAAACGAAAGCCGGCTATCGCTGTGTCCCGCTCTCTGCCGAACTTGGGGCGCTGCTGTGGCAGCGGCGTGAAAGGCTGGCCGCCTGCTGCCGGCGCATTGACACCCGGCTGTTTCTGGCGCAGTTCGCGGATGGCAGGCTTGCGGATGACTCCACCGTTGTTCAACAGGTGCGGCAGCGTGTTGCCGATGCGCTGCGCGCCTATCTGGATGAATCCCACGCGTTTGCGCGCTTGACAGCTCTTCGGCCGTATACATTTGATGCGTCTGTGCAGAACCGCCAACTGACAGCCAACATGAGCCACCACTCCCTGCGGCGGAATTACTGCACCGACCTGTACGCACAGGGCGGTTGGTCGCAGCAGCAGATCGACCGCCAGATGGGGCACGACAACAGCGCCCCCGCACGCGGGCTGGCGCCACGCGAGCTGTACGCGCTCTGCCTTCAAAAGCAGGTCGTGGTAACCCCCTTCCACGATCAGCAGCCGCTGAGCATCCCGCCAGACGCAGCGGACAACCCGACGGTACCGGCCAATCGGCTGTGGGTATCCGTTCCGCCGCACAGCGCCGTAACCGTCGCCTGGTGCGACCCGGAACCGGGCAGCGAGATTTCGTCAACGGGAAACGGATGCGTTTGCATCAACGTGGAAAAGCTGCCTCTGCCAGCGGACTTTGCCTACCGGGATTCGCCGCTGCTGGATGCGGACGCCTATAAAATCCTGCGCATAGAATCGGCGTTTGGGTGATGGGAGTGCCCCCACCTGGAGGCCACCCTTGAGGACACCTCCATCGCCGGCTGACTTCACTCATGCCAGCCCCTGCAAACCATTTTGCGAAAATTCCTTGACACTACCATCCCTTGACACTACCATCCCTTGACACTACCCTTGGCACTACCACTTTCGGACAAGCCAGGCCAGAGGGTAACACGGTTACAGCAGATCGGGCTGGCCGGAAGTCATGACAAACCAAAAGGTCGCCGCACTTCCGTGCAGCGACCTTTTTTGTGACCAACTCGCCGAGCTGGAACCTGCGCGGCAGATGGTTGCCATCCTGCGGGGTAAAAAGGTAAACCTGTTATCCGTCTTTCCACCCGATCGTTTTTTGCTCGGCCTCCAGCATGTTGTCATAGATTTGCCGGGCCTGTACTTCCAGGTCACGGCGGATGCCGTCGGCAATGGTCTGATACAGTTTATGTAGGGCGCGGGGCGTGGCTTTCTCCGGCGCAACGCGGGCCTTTTCCGCCAGCTGCTGGATCACCCAAGTCACAACCGCACGGTTCACCGGTTTGCCGCCCCGGCCTACAAAGATCGGTCCGCTTTTGATGGCCTGGCTGCGGGCGTATTCCAGCAACTCCTGCCGCAGCACAGCGGGCAGGTAAACGAGACTGGGTGCATTGCCAGCCAGCGGAATATGCCCGGTAGCAACATTTTCCACCGTGACCGCAGCCAGGTCCCGTAACTGGATGTCGGTGTTGGCCAGCAGCTTGACCAGCAGATAATCCCGCGGGTTGTCCATCAGGCGGGCGGTCTGCAGCAAGCGCAGATACTCGCCGCGGGTGATCTCGGGCGAGGGCGCCGCGGTCCAGTCCAGCATATCGGCAGCCAGGTCGCTGCGGTGCAGATAACGCAGCAATCCGTTGGCGGCAGACATGTGGGCATTGATGGTGCTGTTGGCATACCCGTCCTGCTGCATCTTCTTCTGCCAGGCAGCGATGGTGCCGGGATAAATGGTGCTGTCCGGCCCCAGGAACTCCTGCAGCTTTTCCAGGGCTGTTGCGTAGGATTTCAGGGTGTCTGGGGAGAGGCCTTTGGATTGCTGTTGGGCGAGGAAGTCTTGTACGATTTCGGGCGTTACGGCAACGCCGATGGGGTTGTCATGGCTTTTTGCTTTCATTCTTTTGATCACTGTTTTGATTCCAAGTGCGGTCGCTGATGATATAACGCGGGCGTGCCTTGGTCTCCATGTAGATCTTACCGATGTACTCGCCGATCACGCCCAGGCAGATCAGCTGCACACCGGACACAAAGCAGACGATGCAGGTGGTGGAGGCCCAGCCGGACACCGTGGCCCCCAGCAGCGCCTCGATGATCGCCCACACGACCCCGAGAAAGCTCACGGCCGCCACCAGCACCCCGAACCCGGTGATGAACCGGATCGGCTTGACCGACAGACTCGTGATGCCGTCAAACGCCAGACCCAGCATCTTGGACAGCGGATAGTGGCTCTCGCCCGCGATGCGCTCGTGCCGCTCATAGGCCACCACCGTACTCTTGAAGCCGACCAGCGGCACCATGCCGCGCAGGTAGAGGTTGACCTCCTTGAATTTGGCGAACTCCTGCAGAGCGCGGGCGCTCATCAGGCGGTAGTCGGCGTGGTTGTAGACGACCTCCGCGCCCATGGCGTTGAGCAGCTTGTAGAAGCCCTCGGCCGTGAAGCGCTTGAAGAAGGTATCGGTATCGCGCTTGCTGCGCACGCCGTACACGATCTCGCAGCCGTCGCGGTAGGCGTCCACCATGGCGTCCATGGCGTTGATGTCGTCCTGGCCGTCGCAGTCAATGGAGATGGTGATGTCGCAGCGGTCCTTGGCCTCCATCAGGCCGGCCAGCACGGCGTTCTGGTGGCCGCGGTTGCGGCTCTGGCTGATGCCGAGATAGTGCGGGTCGCTGGTGGCCAGGCCGCAGATGATCTGCCAGGTGTTATCTTTGGAGCCATCGTTGACGAACAGCACGCGGCTTTCGGGGCTGACCTTGCCGGCGGCGGAAAGGTCGCTGATTTTTTTAAGGAACATCGGCGCCGTGATGGGCAGGACGTCCTGCTCGTTGTAGCAGGGAATAACAATGTACAGAACCGGCAAAGGGGAATGTTTCATGGGTTAGGCCTCCATTCCTTTTTCGATGTTCACTCTTGTCCGATCAAAGCCACGCTGGCAAGATCGTAGTATTTGGCAAGCGACTGATTTCTCCAGTCTTCGGGATCTTCGGTGATGTCATCCAGATACGGCATTTCGGGTTTTGCCTGGTACGGTTCCACCCGCACATCCTGTCCGGCCGACTGCATATACAAATCATAGCGCTCTCTGCATTCCTGCGCATATGCCTGCGCTTCTCCGCTGGCCAGAATCCACACTGCCCTGGACGAGACCGCACTGTACAGGCTGACGCAGATGGCCACCGCCGAAAGCACGGCCGCCACCCGATAAACCAGAGAAAGGGCCTTTTGTTTGCCATGGATTCTGGGATACAGCCATCCACTGTAATAGAAGACGTTCAGGAACAGCAACAGCACGTAATCAAAGTAGACAATATTGATCAGACGTCCGGCACCGGCGTCTCCTTCCGCATACATGGGCGGGCAGAACATGGCGCTGATCCATGCAACAGACAACACTGTCACCAGCGGCGGGTAGGGGAACCTGAATCCCGTTTTTTCTCCCACACGCCCTGCCAGCGGATACAGAACCAGGGCAGACAGCACGGCACAGCCGACAATGGGAAGCGTGGTCCACTCCACCGTGAAATCACAACCGGCGCGGATGGAATTGCGGATGGCAATCACCGCCGCTTTCAGGCCGGTTTCCATGCCGATGGAGGAGGCGCGGGCCTCGGTTCCCGGGCAGGTGGCATTGATATAGAAGCCCACCAGCATAACGACCAACATGCCTGCATACACCGCAGCAGCCTTCTTGCGGAAGAAAATGCCAAGCAAAATGGCGCAGAACAGCAGCATGAGGCTGCCCAGAATGGTAACGTAGTTTCCGCCCGCAATCACCACACTGGTAATCAGCCCCAATAGCACCAGCAAGGCATATTTCCAGGGCATTCTGTCCTTCCACAGGACAACCATCAGGCAGAAAAACAGCATCTGGAAAGAATGAAAGTAAACGTAATAGCTGGCACCGTTGTACCAGTACATTCCTTCCACCGCGTTGGGAATCCATTGCAGCATTGCCGTGGTCAGCAGTGCCCCGATATAGAGAAACTCCAGACGGGAAGCGCCGCCCTTATGGCGCAGGAAATACCAGCAGAACACAAGATTGGCAAGGACAACACTGCCAACCAGCAAGAACGTTCCCAATGTATAGTACCCGAAGCCGAAGATTCCGGGCTGCAGCGACATAATAAACGCCGCCGAGTAGGTTCCCTGCCAGGACTCCCAGAAAATCTGCGCCGTTCTGGCCGCTGCTCGCAGCAGGGCAATCACCGAATGCGTTCTCGTCCATTCATGGTAGGCGTATGTGGAATAGTTAAAGTCGTCCGAACACGGATGGTTGTAAACCGCCAACCGCAGAATGGGGACAAGCAGCACAACCGCTGCCAGGATCAGGATGATCATTGTCACCGTTTTCCAGGACCAGCGCTTTGCTCTGTTTGGTTTCTGTTCAGCCATATCTGTTTTCTCCTGTATCTTTGTTATTTATCAAAAGGATCATCGCTTTCGGTCCCGCTGCGCTCCATTTAGGGCATCAGCGGAACTTTCTCGCCAGTGCCTGCCACCCCAAAATGGCCGCCAGTACAAAATACGGCCAGAACTGGATGAAATACCGGGCGCGGCATTCAAACAGCAGCAGGAACACACTTTGCCCCAGCAGCGCCACGTTGACAATGCAGCTTGCCCTGGTAAAATCCCGGGCCAGCCACTGTAACACCAACCCGCACAGAATCAAAGCCCACAGCAGTTGCGCCCCGTATTCGTAGGGGGAGATGTCATCCTTGTCGGTGATCCCGTACAGCGCCTGCAGAGCGCCGTTTTCTCCCCTGGTTTCCTGGAAAAAGTTACCATCGTTTTTCCAGCTGCCAGAACCGTCTGCATAATTGCTCAACGTCTTGCTGACCAACTGGCGAACCACACCACCGGGGCCCATCTCCGAGATTCGCTGGAAAAACACTTCCAGATTCTTGTCTGCCCGCTCATCGTAGGTGGGAATAGCAGTGGAAAATTCCACATCGTTGTAAGAATATCCACCAGCATCCTCCGGGTTCCATCCCATCATCAGATAATGTGCCGCTGACATGGATAGTTCTGTATCGGAAACCGTACCGGTGCGGACAGAGTATGCTTTCAGCTGCGTCCCCAGTAGGCTTCCGACACCAGCCCCCGCAAGAATAGCCACCGCCAGAAACACACAGGATAAGGTTTGGCAGCGCAACAGTTTGCCCCAGTTGTGAGAGAAAAGCTCCACCAACACAATCGCAATCCACACAATGATGGCATTGGGTTTGATAAAGCTGCCCAAAACCAGAACCAGTGTAACAGTCAGCGCCTTTACATACCGGGACAGCGGCGACGTGTACAAAAACAGTGCCAAAGCCGACGCCAGCATACCGTATGTATCGGTATAGGGAATCAGGCACTGGGGCGACAGAATGATAAAGACGCTTTCAAGCGCAAGCACCGCATATCCTACGCAGTTGCTGCCGGTCATCCGCTTGGCCGCGTAGACCACCAACAGGCAGGACAGGGATACAATGAGGCCACCCACATGGATAATCAACAGATAGGCGTCGTAAAAATCAGATTTCCCGAACATGCGGCTGAGGAATCGGAAGATTCCCACAATGGCCAGATTGTTGGGATAGTAAGAGTAGGCATAGGCGTAGTATCCGGGGCTTACCGCCTCCTGCACCGCGCCATAGGCATCCCATCCGGTCACAAACCAGACCTGATTGATGGTCCACTGCTGTACCAGTGTCAGTAGCGCAACAATTCCCAATGACCATCCGTAAAAATGGGGCTGTTCATTCAGCTTTTGGGTATACTTTTTGCCCTTGGACAGCACAAACACCAGCAGCACACCCAAAACAGCTGCGCCCAGAATAAACCATACATTCCAGACCGCCACCTGCTTTTTGGCGGCATACCACATAAGCCCGGGAAAAATTGCCACAATCAAAAGCGTGATACTGAAAAATGACAATACAATTCCTCTGCCGAACTTTACCACGGGACTTTTTTCCTTGCACACCTTGTTTTCCTCGTCCCTTCACTTCTGATGATCGATCTGATACCGCTTCCAGAACGGATATTTTCGGTTTATTCTGCACAGTTTGGCGCTGAAAGCCTCCTTGGCTTCCGGGCCCAGCCATTCTTCACCGGTAACGGTCACCCGATTGCGCATATCCGCATATCTTTCCCCTTTAGCTTTCCGATTTGTCATTTCATCTTGGCTTTGCGCTCCGCACGCTGAACCAGACACATCTCAAAATCTCGCTGGTCTTTCTGCTGCAAGGTTTGCAGGTCATCAAACAACGCCTTGTCAAACACACCATAGATGGGCTGTTCCAATGCAAGCGCCTGCCCAATGGCTTCTTCTAACCGGCTGCAGTCGGTGCCGATATAGAAAATAGCGTTGCAATCCTGCAGGAAAGTTTCGTAAAAATCCCGGCTCTTGTGCGTAGCATTGTCTAGCACCACACAGGGCGTGCCGGTCACCGCCGCAAAGATCATGCCGTGCAGACGGTCGGTCACCACCACGCGTTGGCGGGCATACCGCTGCAGCTCACCATTCACCACGGCAGCCCTCTCCACACGGGAAATGTCCCGCCCCGCAATATTGGTACGGATTTCCACATCGGAGTCGAAGCGCTGTACCGTTTCCAAAACTTTCTGCCTGCTTTCTACCAGGACGGATTCCCCGTCATTGCGCAGGCAGAGCAGAATGCCGCTGCGATCAAACCCATAATCCCGATGCAGTGAAAGGACCACATCGGCCATCAGCTTTACCTTGGCATTATGGAAATGACGGCAGGCGAAGTCATAGCTTTCCTGCCCGCGGGCATAGATGGTCAGGTCCTGGTGGTGGTTGTACACCCGGGCGGACAGAGCCAGCTCGGCCTGTCCTTCGGGGGTATCGGCAAAATAGATGGTTTGGGGCAGGATCACGATCTTGTTGTTGGGGAAGTCCTGCACAATCTTACGGTGCAGTTCTTCCTCTTCCCGGTAAAGGCTGCCCATATTGCCGCCACCGTGGATAAAAATAATATCCGACGGGTTAACAATAGCCTGCAAGAAATTGTATTTGTTGGGCATCTCATAGGTAGAGAATTCCACCTGGAAATAGTCCGGGAAATATTGCAGCAGAAGGTTCTGTTCCGCCAGATCGATCGCTGCATCACCGATATTCTGGTGTTCGGCGGTAGCCAGCATCAGAGCCTTTTTCATCTGCCGCAGTTCCATGACTTGCTGCTGCTCGTAGATTTTAGTCTCATTCCAAGCAGCGCCGCGCAGCATTTCCACATCCGACCTCAGATGGGACATTTCCTCTGTCTGTTGCTGCAATTTCTGGTCCAGAATCTCCGACATCCAACTTTGGATATCGGCTCTTTGTGTTTCGTAGGCATCAGAAATAGACACATCCAATTGTTGTCTGTGGCTACGCACAGCCATGTGCTGCAGCTGATTTTTCAATTCCTGGGTTTGCAGACGATTGATATATCGATTTAACCGCTGCAGCGGATACAGCATTTTCTGCAAAGCACGTTTGCATCCGGTTTTAAAGTCTGCCTTTTTGGCCTGTACTTTTCCTGCCAATTCCCGCTTTTTTTGCACGATTTCCGGTGTGGGTGTCTGCAGAATGTGCAATGTCTTTTCGGCATCGCCCTCCAGCACAGTCCTGCGGGCTGCCAAAAATTCGTCCGGAAGCCAGGTATTCTGCGCGCATCCTTCCCGGAACAACGGATCGGCCACAATCTTACAAACTTCCGCCAGTCGTGCGTCTTGGCTTTCAAAATGCTCATCCAGCGCTGCCGCCGCCAGGCACTTGAAGCCGGTACAAGCCACATAGCTGCAATAGCAGGACCACTCGTCCGGGTCCATCTGCTCCTTAGGGCCGATAAAATCCCGCAGCTGTCCAATCAGGTACATTTTCGTTTCGAACAAATCCTTGCGGTATCGGTGGGTAAGAGAATCGGACTGGGATTCGTTGTTGTAATAATACACTGTCCGATTCAGAAAAACGATCCCATTGCAGGCGGCATAATATTTCATATTAGTGACGAAATCTTCGCCCAGGGAAAGGCCCGGCGGGAACTCCAGTTCCAGTTTGCGCCAAAGCTTCATGGAATACAGCTTGGCACAAGGTCCTTCCAACAAACTGGTGTTAAAGATAAGACGCATACGGTTACGAGCAAACGCGTCTTTATCGTACACTCGTTCGCCTTCGCCAGCCCAGCGTGCACACAGCAACCCCCGGTTATTTTCCGGTTGGCTGAAATCCACCATGCTCATGTCCCCCGCCACCAGTTCTATACCGGTGCGTTCGGCCGCTTCCAACATCACTTCCAGCATATCGGGAGCAACCACGTCGTCGCTGTCCACAAACACCAGATAATTGCCCTTTGCCTGGGAAATCCCCAGATTACGAGCCTTGCTCACACCGCCGTTGGGTACGTTCAGCACCCGGAACCGATCATCCAGCGCAGCGTAGTTGTTGCAGATTTCCAGAGAGGAATCTTTGCTGCCGTCATTGACCAGAATCGCTTCAAACCAGGGCCAGGTCTGCGCCATGATGGAATTCAGGCAATACCCCAACCATTTTTCCGCATTATAGACAGGCACCACAATGCTGATCAATTTATCCTTCATTACCCGATCTTCCCTTTCCAAAATTCCGCGCAGGCTTTCAGGCCCTTCTTTTCCAAAACACGGAAACAATCTCTGTACAGCTGGTTCAGACCGTTTTCTTCCATCATGGTACGGTCCGCCATGGCATCCTCTAGTGTACGGTCTAGTTCGGGGCCGTTCAGCCCCGCATCGGCACATTTGGCCAGACAGTCAAACAGAGTCCAACAGTAGGTGTCACACATCTTCTGCCGGATAGGTGCCAGTTCCGGCGTGTGGCAGACTGCGTTGGTCTTTTCATGATAAGCTTGGCAGGCATCCAGATTGCGCAGGCTAAACTTGGCCGTGATGCTTCCCTCCCGGCGGCGGTCGTAGTTATACCCGGAAACATCTACGTACACGATTTTTTTCGCCGCCAAATAGAATTTATGGGTGGTGAATTCATCCTCATGGAGTTTTCCTTTGGGATAACGGATCCGCCCCACAATATCAGCACGATACAGTTTGTTCCAGGCCACCGGCTTGAAGTTTTTCCAATCCAGATTTCCCTCGATAGCCTCCACGGGCGTTGCTACAATCACATTGCCGGAACAGGAAGTTTCTTCCTTCACCATTTCCTTGTACAGGTTACGGTAGCTACATTCCGCAATTTCAGCACCGTACTTCTCCGCCTGAATCTTCAGGATTTCCAGCATCCGGGGATCCAGCCAGTCGTCGCTGTCCACAAAGGCCAGCCAATCCCCGGTAGAGGTATCGATACCTGCGTTTCGAGCATCGGACAAACCGCCATTGCTTTTGTGGATAACACGAATTCTGGCATCCTGACCGGCTAAGACGTCGCAGATTTCACCGCTTCGATCCGGGCTGCCATCATCAATCAAAAGAATTTCCAATTCCGGATAAGTCTGATTACATACAGATCGCACACATCGTTCAAGATAGTTTTCAACCTTGTAAACGGGAATGATCACACTGATCTTGTCCATGCTAAGTTCCTCAGTCTTTCTTCTTTGCTTCATGCGATGGCGTCTGCATCAGGCACGTTTGCCGACGAACCGTTTCAGTGCAGCTGTGCAGTTGGAATAAATTCTTTTTCTCTTCTGATAGTTCGTCGGATTTTGCGAGAGCCAGTGCCAGTACAACTTTTGAGAAGGGCGCATGTATTTTTTCCATGCCTCAAAGTCCTGAGAAACATGGCGCACCACAGACCGTCGCTCTTCATCGGGGAGAGAACCTCTTTCCCCTGCGAGCAAATTCTCATAGTGGCTCAACAATGTATCTAAAGAATCTCGCAGATAATCTATTCGGCCTTGCTGACGGCAGAATTGGATCCGGTCACGATACGCGAGCAGTGCATCCTCGTAATGAGCAGAAAGGTTTTGAGACATGATGCTGCCAGGACGCTGTAAATAGCCATAGAGAGGAATTCCTACCCATGCCACCTCCGGAATCTGCCAGAATATACGATGCGCTAAAAACTCATCTTCGTGGTATCGACCAACCGGATACCGCAAAGAGGAAAACAACGAATGATGGTAGAGCTTGTTCCAGGCCACGACCAGGTCAACTGTAATAGAATGAAAGATGGAATCTCGCGTTATCATGCTGCAAGACGGGGGGGACTCCACCGTTGGCCAGTGTACCATCGGACTGCTCGTCACCTTGTAGTCACAGCCCACCAACAAGCTGCCGGTACGTTGCGCCGTGTCGAACAGAATTTCCATCATTTGAGGGTGTACCGTATCATCTGAGTCAACAAAAGAGAGATACTCCCCCTTGGCCATGTCGATTCCCATATTGCGGGCGCTGGAGAGACCACCGTTGGATTTATGCACAACGCGGATCCGTGGATCCAACTGTGCCCAGTGATCACACAAAGCGGGACTCTGATCCTGACTCCCATCATCAATCAGTATAATTTCGATCTCCGTTAGCGTTTGCCGCACCAGTCCCGACAGGCAGGTGTCAAGATACGCTGACACATTGTAAACCGGCACAATGACCGAGATAAGCGGTTGTTGGACGGTCCCATCTTTTCGCATGGCGTTTTCGTTCCTATCATTCGTAGTGTATTGAAACTCAGTCAGAAAAGGCAGCATTTGTACTGACGCAAAGCATATTGGCTTATCCAAGACGGCCAAGCCAGAAACCGAGCGTACCGAACCATTTGCGTCTCGCCAGCATCGCATACAGCCTGCTGCGGCCGCCGATGCCCGGGGGCAGATGTGTGAAACGCTCGAAGCGTTCCGGGTCTTGCAAAAAATCCGCAATATACCGGCTGCGCACGGCAGGGGTCGGTGCGTAAACTGCAATATACCGCAGCACGGAGATGATTTTCCCGTAGCTCCAGCGATCGAACCAGATTGTCTCCTCGGCAGACATCTGCGCTGGCACAAACAGAGACCGCTGTGCTTCCCAAAGTTTCGCCTCATCCCGGCAGATCCCCTCATAAAAGCGATGGGTGGCCGAGGCCTCATTCACACGGTAGTGGTACAGGATGCCGGCACAGGCTGAAATCGTATTGCACTTTTGCAGACAGGCTGCCACAAAGGCGGCGTCTTCCCCGCGCTTCATGGCCGGGTCAAACCGAGGGCCGGCCGGCAGCAGCAGTTCCCGCCGATACAGCTTGTTGATTGCGTAGTTGGTATAAACCAGCTGCGCATATCGGGAGGGCTGGTGCTGCATCTGTTGGCGGGAGACACACTCGGCCGGCGGCGCGAAGGGCGCCTGGTCAGCCACGCCGCACAGGGACAGCTGAGAATTTCCGATGGCCTCATAAAGCTGTTGCAAAAAATCGGGCTCGACCCAGTCATCGGAATCGACAAACGCCAGAAAATCACCGCGGGCGGCTTCCATACCGGCATTTCGCGCTGCGGAGACCCCTTGATTTTTTTGCTGAATGACCCGAATGCGCGGGTCCCTGGCTGCATATTCGGCGCAGATCCGGCCGCTTGCGTCGGTGCTGCCGTCATCCACCAAAATGAGCTCGAACAAGGGATGCGTTTGATAAAGCAGGCTATCAAGGCAGAGAGGCAAAAACTCTTGCGCCTGATACACCGGCACAATCACACTTATATCTGCCGCCACCTCGATCTTCACCCTCTCGAAACTTTGCTCAACACCACGATTGACAAAAAACAAAACCACCACGGAACGTGAATTTTGTTGTTATCGCTTAGATAAAAACACTAAGCTTGTCATTCGTTTTATTATACATCAAATCGTAATTTCTCGCAACCCATTTTCTCCATCTTATAAATATTCCTAAATGAGCACCCAAGAAGCTCCCTCGAACAGATGGGTACGCCTGAAAAAAAGCCTCCGAATCGTCCGTCAACAGAGCCCGATCCACCACGGTATTCACGTTATGTTGTGTTCGCTCGTGCAGCAAAACACGCCCGCCCCGTCTGATTGATCCATCAGGCAGGGCGGGCGCGTTGTTTGGGTGTGCAGGGCAGTTCAAACAGGCCGTCCGGGCGGGCGGCCTGTTTCTGTATAATTAAGGAAGAGCCGCCGCGATTTATAATAGCAGCGCCAGCCGTTCCATCTGGCGGCGGTATTCGGCGCCGGTGGTGCGGGTATAGACACGGGTTGTGTTGATGTTGCTGTGACCCAGGATGCTGGCCAGATGCTCGATGTCCTTCATCTGCTTGTAAAAGCACCGGGCGAACAGATGCCGCAGATTGTGGGGGAACACCTTCCGCGGCGCTACCTTAGCCGCATGGCACAGGGCTTTCATCATCGTCCAGATGTTGGAACGGTCCAGCGGGCGTCCGGTGCGGGTGACAAACACCGGCCCACCCCGAATCTGCCGGCCCCGGCAGTAGGCGATCAGCCGGGCGCACAGGGCCCGGGGCAGAAACACCGTGCGGTACTTTCCCTTGTTGCGGATCTCGGCCCGGCCCTGCTGCACGGCTTTCAGTGTGATGGCCGGCAGCTCGCTGACCCGCAGCCCCAGGCTGCAGAGGGTCTGCAGCACCAATGCCAACCGGTCGTCCCTGCGCCCTTTGGCGGCGGCCACCAGCCGCAGGTATTCGGCTTTGCTCAATTCCCGCCCGACGTCTGCATAGAGAGTTCGCTGGATCCGCAGCCGTTTGACCCGCAAGCCAGGCCAATTCATATAAGAAAAGAATCCATTCAGCGCCGCCAATATACAGTTCACACTGGCCGGAGCATGGCACTGCACCAGCTCCGCCTTATACTCGATGACCGCTTCCTTTGTCACCGGCCGCCCGCCCAGCCAGGCGGCGAACCTGTACAGCTCCCGCGCATACTTTTCTATCGTAGAATCGCTTCGTTCCGCCTCATGCAATATACGGATATAGGCTCTGACTTTCTCTTCATCCAGATCGTATTCCATCGTGACCCGTCCTCCCGCTTTTTGCTTCCATCTTACCATGGGCAGCGAGGCGTTGTACAATTTGGAACAGCCGGAATCATGCAGTTCCCTGCCCCACCCTCCTGTAATTCGAGAGTAGAAAAAGAGAAACTCGTTGCCCGGGGCGGGGCTGGATTTTATGAATGACGGCGGGGAGGAAGGCTAAAAACGGGCCGCAAAAACTGTGTGATATACACAAGAATACGGCGAAAAATTTGTCGGAAATTTTCTGGTCAGCGGGCCTCATTTTGGCGTTATTGCTGCGGATTTTTCCTGTTTCCATGGTTCTTTGTTGCAGGGTCCGGGCTTGCGCGGGTTCTCGCTTTGGGGCCATTCCACCGCCATTCCACCCAAAGAGCGGGAAGCGGTCGGGCGGTCGATATCGGTCCCGGAATCAGGGCGTGGACTTTTGCGAAAAAAGCAAGGCTGTGCACGGCCGCGGCGGTTAGAAAAACGGCATAACTATGCCAGAAAACAAAAAAAGCACCGACCAAACGGTCGGTGCTTTTTTGCTGATGCAGACCCAGCATTCTGGTCCGAGTGGCGAGAGTCGAACTCACGGCCTCTTGAACCCCATTCAAGCGCGCTACCAAACTGCGCTACACCCGGTCACGGCTGGGCTGGCCAATCAGCATAATCTATTATAGCGACAGAGACGGGAAATGTCAAGAGAAAATTTCAAAAAATTTGGGCTTTTTCCCGGCGGCTTTTCTTCACTCCCGGATGGGCGGCAGGGTGCAGGCGGCGTTCACAGGCGGCCGGTTTCGAGGGGGTCCCGGATACCAAAGCCGCATCCGATCCGCCCGCCGTTTGTCAGGAACTCGGCGGCCGCCCGCTGCAGGCGGGTCCGGCGCGGCCAGTGCGCCGGGTCGGTCTGGCCGTCAAAAAGCCAGGTACAATAGCCGTCATCCGCCAGATCAGCCGCGTAGACCCGATAGCCCCGGCCAAAGCGCCGGATACCGGACGATTCCGGCAGCAGGGACGACAGCGCCGGGGCGAGCAGCCAGCTGCTGCACAGCATCGCCTGCGGCGCCCCCTGGGGGCAGAGCGCCGCCCGATGGCGGGCGAAAAACTCCGATGCCTGCCGGTAGGCATCCTGCAGCGCCAAGTCGGTCAGGCCGGCGTCGGACGGGATGTGTACCGAGAGCACCGGCACCCCCTGCCCCACCGATGTCGGGAGCGGTTCGCCCACCCCGGTAAGGCGGTATTCGAATTCCAGCGTTCCCAGCCGGAACAGCCGGCCGGACAGCTGCCGCCAGCACCAAAAGCCACGGTCAAAGCAAAGCCGCCCCTGCCGGCGCCGGCTCTCCTGCAAAAAGCGAGGCAGGCAGCCCAGGGTCGCCAAAAACACCGCATCCGGGATTTCCGCTTCCCGGAAGCGCCGGCGGGTCCGGCAGGCAGCGGCCAGGTAGAGGGTCAGCAGCTGCATCCCGTCCCCGTCCCGGGGCGAGAGCGCGGCGTCCAGCTCCTGCCAGGCTTGCTGCGCCTGATCCGGCTCGGTCAGCCGGCGGCACACCGCCGCCCACCGGGTCAAAAATTCCGGCTGGGCACACTCCCCCACCCGCCGGCAGGCATCCGGTGGCAGCGCCAGTTGCTGTGCCAGCGCGGCGATCTGGCGGGCAGTCTGTTCCCAATCCATGATCCTTCCCCTTTCTTCGGGTCTGTGCCGCGGACGGCCGGGTCGTTATACCTTAACCCCCACGTTCTTGGTGGCGATGATCTCGACGCCGGTATCGGCCACATTGTCCACCAACACCTGACCGATGGCGACCGGAGCCGGCACGGTGACCGTCTTGAGGGCGCGGACCACGTCGAAGATTTTTCCTTTGGGGATGTCGGTGCGGGTCTTGCAGGAGACCACGGGCAGCGTGCCGCCCTGCACCCGCACCGTGCTGGTGACGATGCGGGTGGGGTTGGTGACCTCCTTGCGGCCGTAGGCGTCGCCGCGCGGGCAGGTGTTGCCGGTGACCTTGCTCACCGCGCCGTTTTCCATCTCCACCACCAGCGGGCAGCCCATCGGGCAGCCGATGCAGGTCAGTTCAATCTTTTCCATCGTTTATGCCTCCTCCAGCGTGACGGTGATGTGGTCGGCCGCGAGGTCCTTGCGGAGCAGTTCACCCTTGAGCTGGATGGTCTCCATCTCGCCGGGGGCCAGCACCGGGCGCTTGCGGGTGAAGATGCAGGTATCGCCCAGGTAGACGGCGATCTTCTTGTTCTTGTACACAGCCCCGACGCGGAAGCGCAGCGTCACCTTGTCGCCCGCGCAGGCGGGGCGGATGGCGGTGGGCACGGTGTACCGCACCCCGTTTTCGCAGCGGACAGGCAGCGAAGCCGCATCGGCCCCCTGCTCCCCGTTTTGGATATAGGCCGCCGCATGGGCGCCCGCCGAACCGGCTTCCTCCGAGACATAGTCCACCAGGTCATGCACATGCAGCACGTTGCCCGCAGCAAACACGCCGGGGATGTTGGTTTCCAGGCTCTCGTTGACCCTGGGGCCGTTGGTCGTGGGGTTGAGTTCGACCCCGGCCGCGCGGCTGAGCTCGTTTTCGGGCAGCAGGCCGCAGGAGAGCAGCAGGGTGTCACAGTCATAGTGTTCCTCGGTGCCGGGCACCGGCTTGCCGTTTTCCACGCGGGCCAGCGTGATGCCCTCCACCCGCTCTTTGCCCTGGATGTCCACCACCGTATGGCTGCGTTTCAGCGGAATGCCGAAGTCATCCAGGCACTGAACGATGTTGCGCTTGAGCCCGCCGGAGTAGGGCATCAGCTCGGCCACCACCTGCACCCTGGCGCCTTCCAGCGTCATGCGGCGGGCCATGATCAGGCCGATGTCCCCCGAACCGAGGATAACCACCTTGCGCCCGGGCATGTAGCCTTCCATGTTGACAAGGCGCTGGGCGGTGCCGGCGGTAAAGATGCCTGCCGGGCGGTATCCGGGGATGTTCAGTGCGCCGCGGGGCCGTTCCCGGCAGCCCATGGCCAGAATGACCGCCTTGGGGTGCAGCTGGAACAGGCCGTCCTGCCGGTTCATGGCGGTGACCGTCTTGTCGGCGGCCAGGTCGAGCACCATGGTGTTGAGTTTGCAGGGAATGTCCATCTCCCTGACCTGGGCGATGAACCGGCCGGCGTATTCCGGGCCGGTGAGTTCCTCCTGAAATGTATGCAGGCCGAAGCCATTGTGGATGCACTGGTTCAGAATGCCGCCCAGTTCGTTGTCCCGTTCGAGGATCAAAATATCCTGAATGCCCTGGCGGCGCGCCTCCACAGCGGCTGCCAGACCGGCGGGGCCTCCGCCGATGATGACCAGATCTACGTTCTTCATCTTCCCTTCCCCCTTACAGCGCGTCCTTGTTGGTGCCGACAATGATCTTGGAATCGCCGCCGGACTTGGTGATCGCGCTGAGCGGCAGGTTCAGCTCCCGCGCAAGGATCTCCATGACACGCGGGCTGCAGAAACCGGCCTGGCAGCGGCCCATACCGGCGCGGGTGCGGCGCTTGACCCCGTCCAGGCTGCGGGCGCCGGGCACCCGATGGATGGCGTCGATGATCTCGCCCTCGGTGACGCTCTCACAGCGGCAGATAATCTGGCCGTAGGCGGGATTCCGGCGGATCAGCTCGGCCCGCTCCTCAAACGACAGCGTCTTGGGGTCGAGGATGCCCTTGCGGGTGGGGTCGAAGGCGGGGTTTTTCTCAAGATGCAGCGCCCTGGCCGCCAGATCGGCCACCATGGCGCCGATGGCCGGCGCGCTGGACAGGCCCGGCGACTCGATGGCCGCGCAGTCCACAAAGCCGGGGGCGATCTCCCCGATAAAGAAATCGTGGCGGGGTTCGTGGGCGCGCAAACCGGCAAAGCTGGTGATGGTCTGGCGCATGGGAAGATCCTTGACCGCCAGGCCGGACTTGGCGCGGACTTCCTCCAGCCCGGCGGCGGTGGTGTTGGTGGCCTCCTTGTCCTCCACGTCGATGGCGGTGGGGCCGACCAGCAGGTTGCCGTGGACGGTGGGGGTGACCAGCACCCCCTTGCCATACTTGCCGGGCAGCTGGAAGACCGTGTGGCGCACATGGTCGCCGGCGGCGTGGTCCAGCAGGAAGTAGTCGCCCCGGCGGGGGATGATCCGCATCGGGTCGGCCGGGGCCGCCATGTTGTGCAGCACGTCCGCATAGACGCCGGCAGCGTTGACCACCAGGCGGGTGTCATAGCTGCCGCGGTCGGTGTGGACCCGCCAGCCGCCCGCGACGGGTTCGACCCCGGTGACGGTGGTGTCAAACTGGAACTTGACGCCGTTTTTGGCGGCATTCTCCGCAAAGGCGTAGGTCATGCCGAAGGGGCAGACGATGCCGCCGGTGGGCGCCCACAAGGCCGCCACCGCATCGTCCGACACGTTGGGCTCCATGGCCACCAGCTCGTCCCGCTCGATGATGCGCAGGCCCTCCACCCCGTTTTGCACGCCGTTTTCGTACAGCTGCTGCAGTTTGGGGCGGTCCTCTTCACTCAGGCAGACCACCAGACTGCCGCACTGCCGGTAAGCAAAGTCCAGTTCCCTGGCCAGTGCGGGCATCCGACGGCTGCCCTCCACATTCAGCCTGGCCATCAGGCTGCCGTGGGCGGCGTCGAAACCGGCATGAACGATGGCGCTGTTGGCCTTGGAGGTGCCGCAGCAGACATCTTCCTCTTTGTCCAGCACCAGGATGTCCGCCTGGTAGCGGGAGAGTTCCCGGGCGCTGGCGCAACCGGACACACCGGCGCCAATGATGATTACATCCATCATAAGTCCATATTTCTCCTTACTCATTCCCTGCGGGGGTCTGGCCCCGGATCATTCCTCATTCTCATCTTTGGCCCAGCCGAAGGAACAGCGCACCGCCTTCTGCCAGCCGCGCAGCCGCCGGGTGCGCTCGGCCGCGGTGATCTGCGGGCGGAACACCCGGTCCACCGCCCAGTTCTGCCGCACCTGCTCCGGCGACTGCCAATACCCCACTGCCAGGCCGGCCAGGTAGGCCGCACCCAGGGCGGTGGTCTCGACACATTTGGGCCGCTTGACCGGCAGGTCGCTGATGTCGGCCATCGTTTGCAGCAGGTAGTTGTTGGCCGAGGCGCCGCCGTCCACCTGCAGTTTGGTCATCGTGATGCCGGAATCCGCCTGCATGGCATGGAGCACATCGTTGACCTGATAGCACTGGCTGTCCAGCGTGGCACGGACGATGTGGTATTTGTTGACGCCGCGGGTCAGCCCCACGATGGTGCCGCGGGCGTACTGGTCCCAATAGGGGGCGCCCAGACCGGTGAAAGCCGGCACCACATAGCAGCCGTTGGTATCCTTGACCTTGTTGGCCATGTATTCCGAGTCGCGGGCATCCTCCAGCAGGCGGAGTTCGTCCCGCAGCCACTGGATGGCCGCACCGGCCACAAAGATGGAGCCTTCCAAGGCATAGTAGACCTTGCCGCCGAGGCCCCAGGCGATGGTGGTGACCAGACCGTTTTGGGAATAGACCGGCCGCTCGCCGGTGTTCATCAGCATGAAGCCGCCGGTGCCGAAGGTGTTCTTGGCCTCGCCCTCCTCAAAGCAGGTCTGGCCGAACAGCGCGGCCTGCTGGTCCCCGGCCGCACCGGCGATCTTGATCTCGCCGCCGAAGTGCATCGGGTCCGCATATTCATAGAAGCAGCTGGAGGGCATCGGCTTGGGCAGCATGCAGCGCGGGATGTCCAGCTCCTGCAAAATCTCGTCGTCCCAGTCCAGGGTATGGATGTTGAACATCATCGTGCGGCTGGCGTTGGAATAGTCGGTGACGTGGATCTTGCCGCAGGTCAGCTTCCAGATCAGCCAGGTTTCCACCGTGCCGAACAGCAGTTCCCCGGCTTCGGCCCGCCGCCGGGCGCCGGGCACATTGTCCAGGATCCACTTGAGCTTGGTGGCCGAGAAATAGGCGTCGATGACAAGACCGGTCTTCTGGCGGAACTTTTCAGTCAGGCCGCGGGCCTTGAGCTGGTCGCAGTACTCGCTGGTGCGGCGGCACTGCCAGACGATGGCATGGCAGACCGGCTCGCCGGTATCCCGGTCCCAGACGATGGTGGTCTCCCGCTGGTTGGTGATGCCGATGGCGGCGATATCCTCCGCACTGGCGCCGATCTGGTTCATCGCCGACAGCGCCACCCCCAGCTGGGTGGTCCAGATCTCGTTGGCGTCGTGCTCGACCCAACCGGGTTTTGGGAAATACTGGGTGAACTCTTTTTGAGCGACACTGCACATCTCCCCGGCTTCGTTGAACAGGATGCAGCGGTTGGAGGTGGTCCCTGCATCCAGCGCCATGATGTAGGCCATAGAGGATTCTCCTTCCCTAAGTTGAACGATCGTAAAAGTGCAGAGAAAACCGCGCCCGCCGGGCGGCGGGGCGTTTGGGAAAATCTCAGTACTCGATGCCCGGGCGGGCCGGGACGCCCCGGTCATAGGGGTGGCGGCGGGCGCACATTTCGGTGCAGTAGTCGGCGGCCTGCTGCATCCAGGGGGCGGGGTCCCGGCCGGTCAGCACGACCTCCCGCCCGGCCGGGCGGCCGAGCACCGCCGTTTGCAGCAGGTCCCGGTCCACCATATCCAGCTGCCAGGCGGCGCAGGCTTCATCCAGAATCAGCAGGTCGCAGGGGTCGGCCAGCACGGTGCGCAGCAATTCGCTCTGGTACTGCCGGGTCTGCGCCCGCTCCGCCTCGGTCATCTGGAAGACAAAGCGGGAACCGGTCTGCCCGGCCAGGACACGGGCCCCCAGTGTGCGCAGCGGCGCCAGCTCGGCGCTGGAACCATCCTTGAGGAACTGCAGGATGGTGACCGAATGCCCGGCCCCCAGCGCCCGCAGCGCCAGGCCCATGGCCGCCGTGGTTTTGCCCTTGCCGTCGCCGCAGTAAAGGTGGACCAGGCCGGGTTTGGATGTGGGCTGCATCAGTTTGTCCCCCTTTTTCAGAAACGTTCGACCCCGTCGGCGGTGACCCGGGCGTAGACCAGCGGCGGTTCGGCCGGCCGACGGTCGGAGATCACAAGGCCGCTGCGGTACATCTCCTCGGCGGCGGCGAAGAGCGCCGGGTCGGAGGCATAGAAGGTGCAGAGCACGTCACCGGGCTTGACCGCATCCCCCAGCTTTTTGTGCAGTTCGATGCCGGCGGCAAAGTCGATGGGGTCTTCCTTCTTCAACCGGCCGGCCCCCAGCAGCACGCTGGCGTTGCCGATTTTTTCCACATCGTTGGCGGTGATGTAACCCGCGCCTTCCCGTACCACCAGATCGTAGCAGTATTTGGCCCTGGGGAACCGGTCCGGGTCCTGCAGCACCGAGATGTCGCCGCCCTGGGCTTCAAACATCTGGCAGCACTTGGCAAAGGCCGTGCCGTCGCTGAGCGCCCGCTCGGCCATGGCGCGGCAGGCGGTCAGGCTGCCCTTACCGCCCAGCACCAGCATGTTGGCGGCCAGCTGCAGGCAGACTTCGGTCAGGTCGGCGGGGCCGCGGCCCTGCAGCACCGCCATGCTTTCGGCCACCTCCATCGCGTTGCCGATGTTGTGCCCCAGGGGTTTGTCCATGTCGGTGATGAGCGCCGCCACCTTGCGGCCGTGGGCCGTACCGATGGAGACCATCAGCCGGGCCAGCTCGATGGCGTCCTCCAGGTTCTGCATGAAGGCGCCGGTGCCCATGGTGACATCCAGCAAAATGGCGTCCGAGCCGGCGGCCAGCTTCTTGCTCATGATGGAGGAGGCGATCAGCGGGATGCAGCCGACGGTGGCTGTCACATCCCGCAGGGCATAGAGTTTTTTGTCCGCCACCGCAATCTGGCCGCTCTGGCCGATCACGGCCAGGCCGATGCGGTTGACCTGGGCGAAGAATTCCTGCTGGGTCAGGGTGGTGCGGGTGCCGGGGACGGCCTCCATCTTATCAATGGTGCCGCCGGTATGCCCCAGGCCGCGGCCGCTCATCTTGGCCACCGGCAGCCCGCAGGCCGCCACGATGGGCACGATGACCAGGGTGGTCTTGTCCCCCACCCCGCCGGTGGAATGTTTGTCCACCTTGACGCCGGGGATGCTGGACAGGTCCACCATATCCCCCGAGCGGGCCATCACGTCGGTGAGGACGGCGGTCTCGGCATCGGTCATGCCCCGCAGGTAGATGGCCATGAGCAGGGCGCTCATCTGGTAATCCGGGATCTCGCCGGCCACATAACCCCGGATGGCAAAGTCGATCTCCGCCTCGGTCAGGGTACCGCCGTCCCGCTTTTTTGCAATGATGTCATACATACGCATAGGGTATATCACCTCCGGAAACAGGGGCGGCCGCCGGGTGGGCGCATGGCACCCGCAACGGCGGCCGCTGGGTCGTTTGACTGTGCAGGCCGCTCAGCGGCTGCCCTTGTCGTAGGGGATGCCTTCGGCCTTGGGAGCCATGCTGTTCTTGCTGGTGAAAGCCAGAATGACCATCGAGGCGATGAAGGGCATCATATTGTAGATGTTGGAAGACCAGCCCAGCTGGGACAGGACGGTGGCGTCCGCGATGTTGGCCAGGCTTTTGAACACGGCAAAGAACATGGCCGCGCCGAAGATGTGCATGGGTTTCCACTGGCCGAAGATCATGACGGCCAGCGCCAGGAAGCCGGTGCCGGCCACGCCCACCTCAAAGCTCCAGGTCTGCACGCTGGGGATGATGTAGGCCAGGCCGCCGATGCCGCCCAGCAGGCCGGAGATCAGCACGCCGCTGTAGCGCATCTTGTACACATTGATGCCCACCGAGTCCGCCGCCTGGGGATGTTCGCCGCAGGCCCGCAGCCGCAGGCCGAAGCGGGTCTTGTACATGACCACATAGCTGATGATGAGCAGCAGGATGCCCAGCGGGATGAAGATGTTCAGCTCCAGGCCGCCGATCTTGAACAGGAAGGCGTTGTTGGTGTAGCTGACCTTGGAGGAGGTGGAGCCGTTGTAGTTTTTGGCCAGGATCACGGCGATGGCGGTGGCCAGCATGTTCAGGGCCGTACCGCCTATGGTCTGGTCCGCCTTCAGGTTGATGGAGGCGAAGGCCAGCAGCAGCGAGTAGACCATGCCCGACAGGGCCGCCACCAGTACCGACAGCAGCACCACCAGCCAGGGGGCCGTGCCGGTGGGCAGCATGGCCACTGTGAGCACGCCGCCCAGGCCGCCGATGACCATGATGCCTTCCAGCGCGATGTTGATGATGCCGGAATGCTCGCTGAACATACCGCCCAGCGCCACCAGCATCAGCACGATGCCGTACAGCAGGGTATATTTGATGAGTAGCAGCATATCACTTGCCCTCCTTCCCGGTCTTGTCGGGCGCCGCCGCAGCGGCCTCCGTATTCTTGCGCTTGCGCTCCATCACATGGCTGATCAGGCTGCGGAACAGCATGGCGAAGGCGCACAGATAGATGATGATGCCGGAGATCAGATCCGCGATTTCGGTGGGGAAATAGCGGGTCGGCAGGAAGGAACCGCCCACCGTGATGTGGGAGACGAACAGCGAGGAGAAGATGGTGCCGATGGGATGGGAGGATGCCAGCAGCGCGGTGGCGATGCCGTTGAAGCCCATGGCCGGCAGGGTGGTGGTGTTCAGGGGGTTCCACTCGGCGCCGCCGGACAGATAGAGCAGGCCGGCGCCGAAACCGGCCAGTGCGCCGGCAATGGTCATGGAAAGGATGATGTTCTTCTTCTCGTTGATGCCGGCGTAGCGGGCGGCGTTCTTGTTCAGGCCCACCGCCTTGAGCTCGTAGCCGAAGGTCGTCTTTTCCAGCACAACCCAGATCAGGATGGCCACCGCAATGGCCAGGAAGATGGCGATGGTGTTGCTGGTGGTGTGGAAATATTCCGAAAGGCCCATCGAGGGGATCAGCGACCCGGGCGAAACGTCCTGCACCTTCCAGGTGCGGGTGTTGTTGGCGTCGTACATCGGGCCGGCCCCGCGGCCGTAGATGACCTCACAGACCAGGTAGAGGCCGATCCAGTTGAACATGATGGAGGTGATGACCTCGTTGATATTCAGATAGGCCTTGAAGATGCCGGGGATCGCCCCCCAGACGGCGCCCAGCAGTGCCGAAACCAGCAGGCAGACAAACCAGGGCAGGTGCAGCACCAGGGCGCAGTACAGCCCGCCGAAGGCGCCCAGCGTGTACTGGCCGGCAGCACCGATGTTGAACAGGCCGGTCTTGAAGGCAAAGGCCACCGAAAGGCCGGTCATGATGAGCGGTGCGCCGTTGACCAGCGTGCGGCCGACGCCGTAGGGATAGTCGTAGAAACCGCCCTGGATGATGCGCATGAAGCCGTCGGCCCAGGCGTGTTCCGGATTGATGATGAGCAGCACCAGCAGCCCCACCAGCAGGCCGATGAGGATGCACAGCAGCGCCGCCATCACCGTGTTGACGCTCTGGTGCAGCTTGGCCCGGACATCCAGACTTCTTGTGGTCTTTTGTTTTGCCATGGCTCAGTGCGCCTCCTTTTCCTGCTTTTTGGCGCCGGCCATATACAGGCCCAGCTCCTGCACCGTGGTGGTCTTGGGGTCAAATTCGCCCACGATCTCCCCTTCGTACATCACGAGGATCCGGTCGGACAGGTTCATGACTTCGTCCAGTTCCAGGCTGACCAGCAGCACGGCCGTGCCCCGGTCCCGCTCGGCCACGATCTGTTTGTGGATATACTCGATGGCGCCCACGTCCAGCCCGCGGGTGGGCTGCACCGCCACCAGCAGCTTGGGGTCCTTGTCGATCTCCCGGGCGATGATGGCTTTCTGCTGGTTGCCGCCGGACATGCTGCGGGCGATGGTCACGCTGCCCTGGCCGCTGCGCACGTCATACTGCTGGATCAGCCGGTCCGAATAGGCGCGCACTTCGTCCTGACGGATGAAGCCGCCTTTCTGGAACGCGGGTTCCCAGTAGCGCTGCAGGACCATGTTCTTTTCCAGGGTATAATCCAGCACAAGGCCGTATTTGTGGCGGTCTTCGGGGATGTGGCTCATCCCGTCCTTGGAGCGCTGACGGATGGAGGCATGGGTGATGTCGGTGCCGTCCAGCGTGAGGGTGCCGCCGCTGAGCTTTTCCAGCCCGGTCAGACCGTAGACCAGTTCGGTCTGGCCGTTGCCCTCGATGCCGGCCAGGCAGACGATCTCGCCGGCGTGGACGGTGAAGCTGACATCCCGCACCGCTTCCTTCTTGTGGACACGGCTGGGCACCCGCATTCCCTGCACCTGCAGCACCGGTTTGCCGGGCTTGGCCGGGGCCTTTTCCACCGCGAACTGTACGTCGCGGCCCACCATCATGCGGGAGAGTTCTTCCTTGGTGGTGTTGGCGATCTCGACCGTGCCAATGCCCTTGCCCTTGCGCAGAACGGTGCAGCGGTCGGCCACCGCCATGATCTCGTTGAGTTTGTGGGTGATGAAAAGGATGCTCTTGCCCTCTTTCTTGAAGCCGCGCATGATCTCCATGAGTTCGTCGATCTCCTGGGGGGTGAGCACGGCGGTGGGCTCGTCAAAAATCAGGATCTCATTGTCCCGGTACAGCATCTTCAGGATCTCCACGCGCTGCTGCATCCCCACCGAGATATCGCTGATCAGGGCGTCCGGATCCACCCGAAGGCCGTATTTTTCCGACAGTTCCATCACGCGCTTGCGGGCCACCGACTTTTGCAGAAAGCCGGCCTTGCAGGGTTCCACACCAAGCATGATGTTGTCCAGCACCGAGAAGCACTCCACCAGCTTGAAGTGCTGGTGGACCATGCCGATGCCCAGGTCGTTGGCGTCGTTGGGGTCCTTGATGCTGACCTCCTTGCCATTTTTGCGTATTGTGCCGTGTTCCGGCTGATACAGGCCGAACAAGACGCTCATCAGCGTGGATTTTCCGGCGCCGTTTTCGCCCAGCAGGGCATGTACTTCGCCGCGGCGCAGCTGGAGGGTGACATCATCATTCGCCTTGATGCCGGGGAATTCCTTGGTGATGTGCAGCATCTCGATCACGAAATCCTCTGCCAATCCGTTCACGCTCCTTTCCAAAATCATTGTTAGCTATATTATACAGGTTTTTGCCACCATTCACAAGCGATTTGTAACTTTTTTCGGGAAATGACACAGCAGTAGCCCACCCAACCAAAAAGCGGCGGGCGCCTGCTCGTTTGCAGGCGCCCGCCGCGCAGACAGGTGCAATGTTGCCTGTGGCCGCTCGCTTACTGCTGATAGTCCACCGTGGTGAACTCGCTGGTGGTCGGGGTGGTGGCAGCGTCAGAGCTGTTGTCCACGGTGATCTCACCGGAGCGGATCTTCTCCAGCAGGGCGGTGTACTCGTCCTGGGTGAAGGTGGTGAAGCCCCAGCTGGCTTCCTCGGTGGGCAGACCCACATAGTCGCCCTCTTCCAGGCCGTAGTTGCCGTTGGTGCCGGCGATGGTGTCCCAGGTACCGGCGGTGATGTGATCCAGAGCGTCGGTCACGGCCACGCCCAGGCCCTTCATGGCGGAGGTCAGGAACGGGTTGTAGCTGTAAGCGCCGTCCGCAACGCCCTTGTCGCCCACATAGCGCTGGTCAACGTCCACGCCGATGACCTTGCCGTCATACTTGACAGCCGCTTCCACGGCGCTGGTGTAGATGCCGCCGCCGCAGGCGAAGACGACCTCGGTGCCGCCCTGGTACCAGCTCTCCATCTTGGCGGTGATGTTGGCATCGCCGAAGAACTGGTTGCCGTACCAGTAGTTGATGCTGATGTTGGTGCCCAGCTCGGCAGCCGCCGCGTCGGCGCCCTGCACAAAGCCGTAGCCGTAACGGATGACGGCGGGCACAGCCTGGCCGCCCAGGAAGCCCAGGTTGGTGAAGCCGTCCTTCACGGCGGCGTAACCGGCCAGGTAGCCGGCCTGCTCTTCCTTAAAGGTGATGCAGTAGACGTTGGAGGGGATGTTGCCCTCGGCGTTGATGTCGCCGGCGGTGATGTCCACACCGATGAAGTTCACATCGGGATACTCGGCAGCGGCCCAGTCGATGGAGGAGCCATACAGGTAGCCGACGCAGACGACGGTGTCATACCCGTCAGAGACAGCCTGGCGGATCATGGACTGACGGTCCTCATCAGAGGGGTCGTCCGGCGGCAGGTAGTAATTGACGTCGATGCCGTTGGCTTCGCCGTAGGCTTCCACCGCATCCCAGCAGCCCTGGTTGAAACTCTCGTCGTCGATGGTGCCCACGTCGCAGACCTGGGCGATGCCGCCGATGGCGGAAGCGCCTTCGGCAGTGGCATCACCGGCTTCGCTGGTGGCGACGCTGGTGGTGGTATCGTCCGTCGCAGCGGAGCTGCTGCCGGTGCTGCCGCAGGCCGCCAGGGAGACTGCCATGGCAGCCGCCATGGTAAGAGACAGGATCTTTTTCATTTTGTACTCTCCTTTGGTGATCTGACAAAACGGGCGCCGCCCCCTGCGGGATTGGCGCCCACCAAGATGATTCCAGTATAATCCATCCCGCTGTTTTTTTCAACTCAAAAAACAACGTAAAGGCTTTACAAATTCATAACAAATCTTCTGCGATGGGTTGTCAGTTTTCAATATCCACCGCCACGTTGGGGGTTTCGGGCAGGGTGGCCGTGTCGCTGTAGCGCTCCACCCGCACGACCCCTTCGGCCAGGTCGCCGTACAGCTGGCGGTAGGCTTCGCGGCTGAAATTTTGGAATTTCCACACCGACATCGGCAGGCTGACCGCCGCTTCGGAGGCGGTGACGGTCTGGGTCTTGCCGGCATTCTCCCCCCAGCCGCCGGTAAAATAGGCATACAGCTGCTGCTGGGCGATGACCGAACCGTTGAGCACCCCGCTGGTGAGCACGGCGTCGTTCAGGGCGGTGGCGTCCCAGCCCAGGTTGATGACCCGGCCGCCATTGTCCTGCGCGGCGGTCAGGCAGCTGTCCAGCAGCTGCCCGCCGCAGACCGCAATGGCCTGGACGCCGTCGGTATACCAGCTGCCCATCCGGGCGGTGACTGCGTCGCTGGCGTCCGGGCTGCCCACATACCACACCTCAAACCGCACCTGTTCGCCCTCCTGCTCGGCAGCGGCCTCGGCGCCCTGGATCATACCGGTGCAGTAGCGCACCGTCTCGGGCATCGAATCCTCCCCCACAACCCCCAGGGCGGTGTAGCCTTCCATCACGGCGGCATAGCCGGCCAGGTAGCCGGCCTGCTCCTCGCTGAAAAGCACGCAGTGGGTGTTGGAAGCCGTTTCATAGGAGGTATAGTCGGCGGAGTGGGGCTCCCCTTCCAGCAGCAGGTAGCCCACGGTGGGGTAGTTGCCCTGGATGGCATGGACCGCGACGGCCATCTCCTGCCCGCTGCACACGACCACGGCGGCGCCGCTTTCGGCAGCGCTGCGCAGCGCGGTCTCCCGCGCTTCGTCGGTATCGGCCTCGGCCTGGTAGGACTGGGCCGTATAGCCGAAGGTGGCGGCAAAGTTCTGCACCCCGCGCCAGACCGACGCATCCAGGCCGGTTTCCAACCCGGCCGCATCGGCCACAAAGGCGATGGTGGCGCCGACGTTCTGCAGCGTCGCCGCCTCGGGGTCGGTGGGGGCGGACAGCACGAAAGAGGCGTCCTCCATATCCACCGGGTCAAGGGCCTGCTGCGCAGCTTCGGAGGAAGCCGCCGTGCCGCAGCCGAACAGCCCCAGCGGCAGCACCGCACACAGGGCCGCGGCGGCTGCACGGCGCAGCCGGCGGGACAATGATCTACGGAATCGCATTCGGTGAAAACTCCTTATCCGGGATGTTCAGTCATTGGGGCGGGACGGGTCGATCTCCAGGTTCTTCGGGCCGAAGCCATAGGGCAGCAGCGCGCCCAGGGTGGTCTCGATGTAATCGTCCTCGCTTTTGGCCATCAGGACCACCAGGTCCGGGCCGGTGAATTCGAACAGCGCCTGACGGCAGACGCCGCAGGGGCCGGTGGGCAGCTCGTTGCGCTTGCCCTGCAGGCTGCCCACCACCGCGATGGCCGAAAACTCGGTGACGCCCTCGCTGACTGCCTTGAACAGAGCGGTGCGCTCGGCGCAGTTGGTGGGGGTGTAGCCGGCGTTTTCGATGTTGCAGCCGGTAAAGACCCGGCCGTCCTTCGCCAGCAGCGCCGCCCCCACCGCAAAGTGGGAGTAGGGCGCATAGGCGAACCGGCGGCCCGCAAAGGCGGCCCGAATCAGCGCCGCGGCCTGGTCCCGCGGCATCGGCGCGCTCACAGCTGCGCCCCCAGCGCGACCTTCATCATGGCGGTGAAGCTGGTCTGGCGCTGTTCGGCGGTGGTGATCTCGGGCGAGACGAAGCTGTCCGAGATGGTCAGCAGGCAGGCGGCGTTCTTGCCCAGCACCTTGGCGTTGTGGAAGAGCGCAAAGCTCTCCATCTCCACGCACAGGCAGCCTTTTTCGTCCCGCAGCCGCTCCCAGTAGGTGGGTTTGGCGTCGCTGGGTTCGCGGTAGAACACGTCGGAGGAATGGATGATCCCCTCGATGAGCGGGATGTTCTGTTCGGCCGCGCTGCGGCGCAGCGCTTCGTTGAGGGCGGCGCTGGGGCGCTGGATCTCCTCCCGGTCGCCGGACTGGGTCACGGCGTAGTTGCTTTCGGAGTAGGCGCCGTCGGCCAGCACCACGTCGAAAAGCCGGGCCTTGTCGGTGTAGGAACCGGCCGAACCGATGCGGATGATGTTCTCGACGCCATAGCGGGTGTACAGCTCATAGGAATAGATCCCGATGGACGGCATCCCCATGCCGCTGCCCATCACGCTGACCGGGCGGCCCTGGTAGGTGCCGGTGTAGCCCAGCATGCCCCGCACGTCGGTGACCAGGCGCGGAGATTCCAGAAAAGTTTCGGCAATGAATTGGGCGCGCAGCGGGTCGCCGGGCATCAGGACGGTCCGGGCGAAATCTCCCATTTCGGCGCGGTTGTGTGGGGTAGACATGGCAACGCCTCCTTTTTAATGTTCCCCGGCTGATTATTGCCCGCCCGCAGGCCGGCGCACCGGGGGTTGTTTGGGCACCGCTTCAGGGTGCGTCTGAAAAATCCTCGGCGCTGGCTGATTCCAGAGCGAATTCTCCAGCACTTTTGGTTGATCCTATACGCCCTAGTATACCACATTTTGCAGTTTTGTGCTAAACTGTTTGTAAAGAAAGTTCGGGGCGCGGCGGTGTTTCACCAAAAATTCCCGCCCCGCGGGAGGATCCCCCATGCAGCTGCCAACCCATTGTACCCTGTGCCCCCGCGCCTGCGGCGCCGACCGGGCCGCCGGGCAGACCGGCCTGTGCGGCGCCGGCGACACCCTGCGGGCCGCCCGGGCCGCCCTGCACCACTGGGAGGAACCCTGCCTGAGCGGTGACCCCGAGGCGCCCACCGGCAGCGGCACGGTGTTTTTCAGCGGCTGTGCGCTGGGGTGCTGCTACTGCCAGAACTACGGAATCAGCCAGGAGGGACAGGGCCGCCCCCTGACCGAAGCCCGGCTGGCCGAGATTTTTCTGGAACTGCAGGCCAAGGGGGCCAAAAACATCAACCTGGTCACCGCCACCCAATGGCTGCCCTGGGTGCTGCCGGCGCTGGACAGCGCCCGCCGCCGCGGGCTGAGGCTGCCGGTGGTGTACAACACCGGCGGCTATGAGACGGTGCAGACGGTGCAGGCCCTGGCCGGGTATGTGGACATCTGGCTGACCGATTTCAAATACGACGGCCCCGCCCTGGCGGCCGAACTGTCCCGGGCCGGCAACTACCCCGCCGTGGCCGACCGCGCCCTGCGGGCGATGCTGCGCCAGACCGGGGCGCCGGTGTACGACCCCGAAGGGTATTTGCGCCGCGGGGTCATTGTGCGGCATCTGGTGCTGCCCGGCCAGGCGGCGGATAGCCAGGCCGTGCTGCGGCGGCTGGCCGCGGTGCGCCGGCAGGAGGAGGTTCCCTTCCTTTTGAGCCTGATGAGCCAGTTCACTCCCTTTTACCACGCCGCCGATCACGGGCTGGGGCGGCGGATCACCAGCTATGAGTACCGCAAGGTGGTGGACGCGGCGCTGGCGCTGGGGCTTACCGACGGATACATGCAGGAAAAGAGCAGTGCGCGGGAGGAATACACCCCGCCGTTTGACGGGGAGGGGCTTTGATGGACCATGCAGTTTCACTTTTGAGGACCGCCGCCTGTCTGGCATACCTGGCGGTGTTTCTGGCAGCCGGATGGCTGGCGGCCCGCCGGGCGCTGCCCGACGCTTCGCCGGGGACAGTACTGCCGCTGGGCTGCGCCTTCGGTGTGAGCGGCCTGGCCGCCCTGCCGGCGCTGGCGGCCCTGGCGCTGGGTTTTCGGCTGCCGGCGGTGCTGCTGGCCGGTGCGCTGGCGCTGGCGGCGGCGGTGCTGCTGTGGCGCGGCGGGCGGCGGCGCACTCCCCTGCCCCCGCTGCGGCGGGACCCGGGGGATGCCGCCCAGTGGGCCTGCGTGCTGCCGCTGCTGGCACTGACCATCTGGCTGCTGCACACCCACATTCTGCGGGAGGTGAACGGGACCTACCACACCGGGCAGAGCTGCTACGGCGACCTGGCGCTGCACCTGGCCTACATCAAGAGCATCGCGGTGCACGGGGTCTTCCCGCCGGTGGACCCGATGCTGGCGGGGGACTTCGGCCTGGGGTACCCGTTTTTGTGTGAGACGGTGTCCAGCGTTTTCCTGGTGCTGGGCGCCGGGCTGCGCACCGCCTGCCTGCTGCCGCTGGTTCCGGCGCTGGCGGCGGTATATGGCATGGCCTGGCAGCTGGCGCGGCGGATGCTTGGCAGCGCAGCCCGGGCCAGCCTGGGGTACTGGCTGTTTTTTATGGGCAGCGGGTTCGGATTCCTCTACTTTACAGGCAGTGCGGCGGATTTTGCCTCCATCTTTACCGGGTACTACACCACCCCCACCAACTACACCCAGCAAAACATCCTGTGGGTGAACCCGATCGTGGATCTGCTGGTGCCCCAGCGGGCCACCCTGCTGGGCTGGAGCGTGCTGTTTGCGGCGCTGTATCTGCTGTGGCGGTTCTGTATGGAGGAGGAGAGCCGACTCTGGCTGCCGCTGGCGCTGCTGGTCCTGCCGCTGCCGCTGATCCAGACCCATGCGGCGCTGGCGCTGGTGCTGTGCTGTCTGGTGTGCGGGGTGTACACCCTCCTCTGCCGGCCCCGCACCCGGGCGGTGCTGCTGCCCTGGGTCGGGCTGGCCGCCCTGTGCGCCGCCGTCTGGCTGCCCGAGACGCTGGGCACCGTGATCGGCCATGCGGTGAACGGCGAAAACATGCTGCGGCTGCACTTCAACTGGGTGAACAACGAGGGCGGCCTGAAGGACAACTACTTCTGGTTCTACCTGAAAAACATCGGGCTGGTGTATCTGCTGCTGATCCCGGCCTTCCTCCACGCAAGACCCCGGCAGCGGTGGTTCTACGGCGGCGGGCTGCTGATCCTGGCCCTGGCCGAGTGCGTGGTGTTCCAGACCAATCTGTACGACAACAACAAGCTGCTGTACATCTGGCACCTGCTGGGCTGCTTTTTGGCAGGCGGGCTGCTGTGGGACCTGTTTGCCCGGCTGCGCGCCGCAGCCTGGCAGGCGCTGGGGCTGGCGGCGGTGTGCTTTGTGGGGATGTTCGGCAGCGTGCTGACGGTGGGGCGCGAACTGCTCAGCGACTACCAGCAGTGGAGCGCCGACGACATCGCCCTGGCCGCGTATGTGGATGACAACGCCGCGGCGGACGCGCTGTTCCTGGCGCCGGACAGCCACCTGGCCCCCACCCTCTGCCTGGCAGGGCGGCAGATCCTGTGCGGGTCGGCCACCTTTTTGTACTACCACGGCATGGACTATTCCGACCAGTATGCCGCGATGGTCAGTCTGTACGCCCGGCCGAATGAAGTGACGCTGGACGCCTGGGGGGTGGATTATGTGGTGTTTGACACCACCGCCCTGACCCAGTACAGCGGCGACGAGAGCTGGTACGCCGACCGGTACGAGTTGTGGTACCAGAACGAAACCTACCGGGTATACAAGATCGAGCAAGACGTGACGTAACCGGGCATTGCCGGCTGCAAAACGACCGCCGGCCGGAAAGGGTTCTCCCTTCCGGCCGGCGGTTTTGTATTGAGTCCTCGGTTCCAGGGACAGGGCGCGCCGCTCAGCGGGCCGCCCCCAGTATGGTATAGACGCCCACATCCCGGAAGCCGATGCGGTGGTAGATGCGGCCGGCCGCGGGGTTATCGTAAAACAGGCAGAGGAACTGCCGGCCCGCGGCGAAGTTGTCCCGGCAGAGGGCGGACACCACGGCGCTGGCATAACCGCGCCCCCGGGCGTCCGGGCGGGTAGCCACCGAAATGACCATAGCGCTCCGGCTGCTGGCGGCAGTAGTCTGGGCGGTGGCCACCAGCCGGCCATCCAGACAGCCGCCGTAGATCATACCGCCCATATCCAGGTGCCGGGCCATACGCTCCCGTTCCCTCGGGTCCCCCCGGTAGGTGTCGGAGAATTCCTCAACGCCCCGCAGCAGCTCCAACACCTCGTCCACCTCCGCCTTGCCGAAGCGGCGGACGCTCAGGCCAGCGGGCAGCGGGCCGGCCGGGGCGCAGGTCTCGGCGTTGCAGCGGCTCATGTGGGCGTCCGTGGGCCGCAGCGTCGGAAAATATGGTGCCAGCCGGTGAGCCAGTTCGCCCTTGGCGTTGAGGTTTTCCACCCGGCGGCCCTGCAAAAATTCCACAAAAGGCGCAAGGTCGGCACCGGGGTCGCAACTGTAGTAGAGGTAGTTTTCATAGTACTGCAGCAGCAGGCCGGACCACTGCCCGGCCGCCTCGCCCACAGGTACAAAGACATGGACCGGGTCCCGGTCCACGCCAACCGATTCAATGTCGCCGTAGATAAACAGGTTGATTTCGGGTTCGGCCGCGATGTAGGAAAGGATCGCGGCGCGGTCGGACTCGGTGCATCGGCGCAGGGACATGGGGACCCTTCCTCCTTTTCCTTGTGCTTCGGTTCGGCGCCCCCCCGGGCGTCCGGGCGGGGCGGAGATCACTTTTTGCGGGCGGTGCGCTTTTTGGGACCGGGGTGGGACCCGGCCTTGTGGGTCACGCTCTTTTTGGGCGGCTTGGGCGGTTTGGGCGCCGGCGCGGGCCGAACGCGCACAAACTGGATCGGGTTGCCGTTGGCCAGGATCCGCTCCTCCACCTCCATCTCGGGGAAGGAGGCCAGGAACTTGTTCAGACTTTTGGAGCCGAAGTTTCGCACGTCAAAGTCCGGGTAGCGCTTGATGAGCTGGTCGCCCACCCGGGAGGTGCGCACCCAGCCGGTGCCGTCGTCCATCTCGTCGATCATGCCGCGGACCAGTTTGCCCACCGAATCCCGGTTGATGGCGGTATCGTCCCCGGCCTGGGCCATGGCGGCGGCCTCGGCGGTGTCGGTGGCGGTGGGGGCGCCCGTTTCCTCGGCCTGATGGCCAAGGATCAGGTCCAGGTACTTGAACTGGTCGCAGGCTTTGACAAAGGGGCCGAGGGTCTTGCTCTCCCCCATGCCGATGACCAGCTTGCCGGCTTCCCGCAGGCGGGCGGCCAGGCGGGTGAAGTCGCTGTCCGAAGAGACGATGCAGAACCCATCCAGGTTGCCGGAATACAAAAGGTCCATGGCGTCGATGATCATGGCCGAGTCGGTGGCGTTTTTGCCGGTGGTGTAGCTGTACTGCTGCATCGGGATGATGGAGTTGTTCAGCAGGGCGTCCTTCCAGCTTTTCAGCCGCTGATCGCTCCAGTCGCCATAGATCCGCTTGACGGCGGACACCCCGAAGGAGGCGGCTTCATCCAGAATGACCTTGACATATTTGGGGGAGATGTTGTCGGCGTCGATCAGGACCGCCAGTTTCAAATCTTCCATTCTCAACCCTCCTGTTTTTTGTTGGGCTTTTGCGCGGTGCGCTGGTAATACATATACAGTTGGCAGGGGATCATGCCGTTATAGATCTTGCGGCGGCGGGCGGCTTTCTGGCCGAAATGAGCCTCAAAATCCGCATCGGCGGTGATGGCGTACAGCCCCGCCCCCGGTGAAAACCGCCACACCTTGCCCAGCGCCGCGGCGAGGGTCGCGGCCTCGGCGGCGTCGCCCAGGCGCTCGCCGTAGGGCGGGTTGGTCAGCACGGTGGCGTCCGGGTCGGGGCGGTAGTCCCGCACGTCCTGCACTTCGAACCGGCAGCGCTCCCCCACCCCGGCCAGTTTCGCGTTGGCCCGGGCCAGTTCCACCGCCGCGGGGTCGATGTCAAACCCGAATCCGGTGAAGGCCGCGTCGGGGCGGGCCGATTCGATGGCCTTCTGCCGTTCCAGCCGCCATGCCTCGGCCGGCACAAAGGAGAAGTTTTCGGCCGCAAAGTGGCGGTGCAGGCCGGGGGCGATGTTCAGCGCCTTCTGGGCGGCTTCGATCACAAGGGTGCCCGACCCGCAGAAGGGGTCTTGCACCAGGGTGTCCCGCCGCACCCGGCCCAGGTCCGCGATGGCGGCAGCCAGCGTTTCCTTGATGGGGGCCAGGGTGGCGTGGCGGCGGTAGCCCCGCTTGTGCAGCCCGTCGCCGGAGGTGTCCAGCATCATTTCCACGGTGTTTTTGCGCAGCGCGAACCGCAGCTTGTACACCGGGCCGGACTCCGGCAGGGCGGAGACCTTGTGGCCGGCCATCATCCGCTTGACCACCGCTTTTTTGACGATGCTCTGGCAGGCGGGCACGCTGGACAGCTGACTGGACAGACTCGACCCCTTGACCGGGAAGGCCGCGTCGGCGGGGAGCAGCTCCTCCCAGGGGATGGAATAGACCCCGTCGAAGAGTTCGTCAAAGGTGGTGGCCTGCCAGGTTTTGAGCAGCAGGAGCACCCGCTCGGCGGTGCGCAGGTTGAGGTTGGCGGCGGCGATCATCGAAGCCGGGCCGGTGAACTGGACCCGGCCGTCGGTAACCTGGACGTTCTCGGCGCCCAGGCGGCGGACCTCAAAGGCCAGGGTGGCCTCGGTGCCGAAAAAGCAGGGTGCGACCAGGGTATAGGTGTTGGACATGGGACTTCCTTTCCAGATGGGCTGCTGGGCAGCGGGAAAACGGGCGCGAGGGGCTGCCGGCCGGCGGCGCGGCGGGGAACAAAAGCAAAGCGGCCAATGCGCACAGGGGGCCGGGCGGACCGGGCCGCCGTACCCCCAGTGTGCATCTGCCGCTTGTGCATCTGCCGTGTTGTGCGCCTGTCAAATGGGCATGAAAACAGAAGCCGCAAAGGGCAGCGCCCTTTTGCCGGCGTCTGTCAGGCTCCGCCCGGGTCGGGCGGGATCAGCCGCGGCGGCGCGAATACCCGCCGCGGCGGTTTTCGGTGACGCGCTTGAGGTCGGCGATCTTTTCCTCGCTCTGGCTCTTGTAGCGGGCCATCATATCCTCAAAGCTCAGGTTCCCCTGCGGCTGTGCAGGTTTCGGCTGCCACACGCGGGGCGGGGCTTCCCGCTTGGGGGCACGCCCGCCCTGGCGCGGCGGCTGACCGCTGTGGCCGCCAGGCCGGGCGCCCCCGGCCTTGGCGTTGGCACCGCGGGGCGGTGCCGGCTGCGTGCGCTTGATGGACAGGGCGATCTTTCCGTCCGGTGCAATGGAAAGCACCTTGACCTTGACATCCTGCCCTTCGCTGAGCACGGCAGCCAGGTCCTGCACATATTCGTAGGAGACCTCCGAAATATGCACAAGACCGTTTTTGCCTTCCGGCAAGGAGACGAACGCGCCGAACGGCTTGATGCCGGTCACCTTGCCCTCAACAATATCCCCAACCTGTAGTGTCAAACTCTGATACCCCTTTTTCCGGCGGGGCGCTGCCCGCCTGTTTATTTCAGAAAAGGGCCGCCCTGCCGCGCCTGCCGGACGCCGCAAAGCCCCTTTGCTGTACCGAAAACTTATTTGCCGCTGATGTCCACCCAAATCCGCTCATTGGGCTTGGAGTAACCTTCTTCCCGGGCGAAACGCTCTATGATGGCGTCCTCCCCGTCATCAAGGGTGCGCTGCAGGTCCTCATTGCGGGCCAGCTGATCGGAAAGCTCGGCCGTGACGCTGGCCAGCTCCTGTTCTTTGGTCCGAATGGTCATCTGGCTGCGCAGCAGGCTGTAGAACAGCGAAAAGCACAGCACCAGCACCAAAATCGGAATGATCCGCCGGGCCAGGCCGGTTTTGTGGTTCATCGCCCGCGTCGCCTCCCTTCCCGCGTTGGACAATGTTTTCTAAACAGAATCAATTATACAATATTTCCCTGTCTGTTTGCAACAATTTTTTCTGCTTTGTTACATTTTTGCTTTTCTTTCCCGTTTTTTTGCCGCCCGGGCCCGGCAGCCGCACCGCCAGGACCCGGCGCAGCCGCCGCAGCGGCCAGACGGCCGCCCGTCGCACCCCGCCAGCCAGCCGGTGCAGCAGGCCGGACACCGCCCACTGCCAGCCCAGCGCCCCGGCCCCCAGCCCGGCCGCCATATACCACCGCATCACCCCGCTGGACGACGCCCCCGCCACGAAGCCGCACAGCAGCACCGCCGCCCCCGCAAAGGCGGCCAGGTCCCAGGCAAAGCACCGCACCCGGCCGTTGCCCAGCAATAGGCCCAAAGCGTCCCGGGCAGCCGCCAGCAGCAGCCCGATGCCCAGGCAGGCAACCACATCCCGCAGCGCCGCCGCCAGGGCGGGTGCGGCGTTCATCCCCGCAGCAGGCGGGCCAGCAGCCCGCCCGCGGTCTGGCGGTTTTCGGCATACTGCAGGAATTCGATCTTGCCGGCAATGTTCACCTGGCCGGTGCGCACCGACAGTTCGCTGACCTGGATGCCCTGCCCGCCGATGGTAAGGTCCCCCTGGCTGGTCTTCAATGTGGCGCCGCCCTCGTCACAGCTGACCACCCGCGTCACCCCGCTGACGGTCAGCCGGCTGCGGTTTTCCAGCAGCAGCACATGTTCCCGGCATGGGGCCGGGTCCCGGCCGGGCGGTGCGGCCGGCGTTTCCTGGGCATGCGGTTCCAACATAAAAAAGCCCCCTGTCCCCCTTGTGTACTGTTACATACTTATGCGGGGACAGCGGGCTTTATGTATGGGGCGGCCGGGTTTCGGCCGTCAGCTTTCGATGACTTCGTACAGTTCCCGGGCTACGTCCTTGCCTTTCGGCTCGGTGACCGAGAGGACCCGGACCTTGACCGGGCGGTTGCCGAAGGTGATTTCGATGATGTCGCCGGGTTTGACGGCGTAGCTGGCCTTGGCCGGCTTGCCGCCCACCAGCACCCGGCCGGCGTCCGCCACTTCGTTGGCGAGGGTCCGGCGCTTGATCAGGCGGCTGACTTTCAGGTATTTATCCAGGCGCATAGGATTCCTTTCATTGGGGGGCGGGACAAGAAAAGCCCGCCGGAATGCGGCGGGCAAAGAGGCGCAGCTCTTACTTCACGGCGTCCTTCAGAGCCTTGCCGGCGCTGAACGCAGGCAGCTTGGAAGCCGGAATGGTCATGGGCTCGCGGGTCTGGGGGTTGCGGCCCTGGCGCTCTTTGCGCTCGCGGACTTCGAAGGTGCCGAAGCCCACCAGAGAGACCTTCTCGCCCTTCTGCAGAGTTTCGGTGATGACATCGATGGTGGCGGTGACAGCCTTCTCGGCATCTTTCTTGGTCAGGCCGGCATTGGCGGCCACAGCGGCGATCAGTTCAACTTTGGTCATAGTTTGTACCTCCAAGTGATTTATAAGCCAAAAGCGGGATCGTGCGTCTTATGCGTGTCCGCCTTTAGGCAGTTGGGATGTGGGCGGCATCGCGGATGAACGCATCGTTGGCGCGTTCCAATGCCTGTTCGGGGTCCAGCCCGGCGCTGCGCCCCAGCGCGGCTGCCAAAAACAGCAGCCGGCCCAGGGCCGCTTCCGCGGCAGGGCTGCCGGGGGCGGCGCTCTGCAGCCGGGCCGCCGCATCGGCCAGATCCTCCGGCCGGACGGGCGGCTGCGGTTCGCCGTGCTTTTCGGCCCGCTTCTGCAGCTTGGCTGCCCGCATCAGGGCCGGCATGGCGCGGGGCACCGCTTCCAGATCCGCCTGCAGGGTGGTGCGCCCCTTTTCCATATTCTTGAGCGCATCCCAGTCATTTATGCCTTCTGCGCCGGGCGCAGCGCCAAAAATATGCGGGTGACGCCAGATCAGCTTGCGGCATACGGCATCGCAGACCGCCGACCAGTCAAACCGGCCGGCCTCCTGCTCGATGCGGGCGTGGAAAACCACCTGCATGAGCACATCGCCCAGCTCTTCCCGCATCAGGTCCGGGTCGTCAAGATCCAGGGCATCCACCGCCTCGTAGGCTTCCTCCAGAAAATTCATCCGGATGGACTGGTGGGTCTGCACCCTGTCCCATGGGCAGCCGGTTTCCGGGTCGCGCAGAATGGCGATGATGGCCGCCAGATCCTCGGCTGTATAGCGTTGTTTTTCAGGATAATGGATCATAGGCTCCCCGCCGGCGGCGCAAAAAGACCGCACGCAACATTTTACACAGGATTTTTCATTTGTCAAGCCCGTGGGGCACAGGACCCGCAGCCTCCCGGCTTTCGGCCTTCTGCGCCCTGCCGCGCACTTACAGCTGCGCGCCGCAGTGGTTGCAGAACAGCGCGTCCACATCCACCTTGGCATTGCACACCGGGCAGACCTTGGTGGGGCGGTTGTCCTCGAACTCGTCCTCCTCCGGCATTTCCTCCTCGGCGGAAGCCTCCGCGGCATCGGTCACATCGGCGGTGGTCTCGGCGGTGGCTTCCGCCTCGGCGGTCTCCTCCGCGGTCATACGCTCCTTGATGGCGGCGATGTTCGCCTCGATCTCGGCGATGTTCTCGATGTACTTATCCACAAGGGGCTGGTTTTCCTCCCCGGATTTATGCAGGCTGTACACCAGCGCGCCCAGCTGCCGCTGCGCCTTGGAAAGCTGGGTCTTTTCATTGACCAGATCCAGCTGGTTCTTGCCCTTGTCGGCCAGATCCAGCGCGGTCTTCTTGGCCAGATCCACCAGTTGGAGACCCTGCTCCTTGATCTTGTCGATGTCCAGTTCGAACGTCATGATAAACACCTCGCATTCAGAGTTTCGGTTTGGGATGGTGCTATTTGCATTATAGCCGATTGCTGCGCGGTTTTCAATCAAAAAACAAAGATAATTGTGACCTTTTCTTTAACTTTTCGCGGAAGAGGTCCTATTTTTTGTCGGTGTCCCCTGTTTTTTGGCCGATGAACTCCCGCAGCATACTGTCGGCGGGCACGACGGCGCCCCCCAGCGGCGGGAAGGCGGCGAACCGGGCGCAGAGGTCCCGCAGGCGGCGGGCGTGGGCTTCGGCGTGCATCTGCTGGGTGTAGTGTTCCCACAGGCAGACCTCGTAGCTGAAGGAGGTGTCGATGACCAGGTCCGCACGGTTTTTGAACGCCTTGATGTACTTGTCCTCCGACGCGCAGACGTGGGGCCACAGGCCGAGGGTGAAGTCCGCGTCATGGCCGCGGAACAGAAAGTCCCGTGTCAGCCGGCGGGCCAGCCGGATGTCCCGGGTGGCCAGCACCCGGGCGCCGTCCGGGGCGGCGTATTCTTCCCGCAGGCCGGCGTACAGGTGCAGGGCGGTGCCGGCGGGCAGTGCGTCCACCTGCAGCGCCGGGTTGAAGGCGTGCAGCCCTTCCACCACCGCAATGCCGCCCCGGGCATCGACGGTGCGGGTCTCGCCGGTGGGGCGCTGGCTCAGGAAGCTGAAGATCGGCGCTTCGCACTGCCCGGTCCGGGCCAGGCTGGCCAGGCAGCTGCGCAGCACCGGCAGGTCCAGGGCTTCGACGCACTCATAGTCATCGCTGCCGTCAGGCTGTTTGGGGTAGCGCCCCTCCCCCACAAAGAAGTCGTCCAGACTCATGACCGCGCTGCGCATCCCCCGCGCCGCGATCCGCTCGGCCAGTTTGTGGGCCGTGGTGGTCTTGCCGGCGGCCGACGGGCCGGTGAGCATGATGATCTGGACCTTGCGCTCCAGCGCGGTTTCCACCACCCGGTCCAGCCGGTCATGGTAGCGCTTTTCGCAGACATCCACAAACGCGGCGGGGCTGCGGGCGGCCAGGTCGATCAGTTCACACCCGACCAGCCGTTTCGGCGGCGTTTTTGCGGCATGTGTCATAAAAATGTTTCACTCCTTCCTTGCGGGCCAGGACCATATCGAAACGGTCGATGTACTCGGTGGGGTATTTGTAGTTGAAGATCCGCTCGATCCTGCCGTGGCGGACGCCGGGGGTCACCAGCTTGGTGGAGCCGCCGGCCCCGGCCGACAGGATGCTGTGGACCTCCTCCATGATATAGATGTTGTACAGGCATTCGCGGCCGGGTTTGCTCCAGCCGATGTTTTCCAGGTTCTGCAGCGTGCCCTTCTGCCGGTAGAGGTAGTAGGGCCGGTAGCCGGCCTGTTCCAGCAGCGTACACTGTTCGAGCATGGCGGCCACGTCGTCGTAGGCGGCCGCCCGGTGTTCCACCACCAGGTTGGACGCCCGCTTGAGGGTGAGGGTGTGGACCGTGATGTTCTCCGGCTCCAGCGAGATCGCCGTTTCCAGGCTGCGGCGGAACCCTTCCACCGTGTCCCCGGGCAGGCCGGCGATCAGGTCCATGTTGATATTGGTATGCCCCACCGCCCGGGCGGTATGATAGCAGTCGAGGATATCCTGCGCGGTGTGGCGGCGGCCGATGCCCCGCAGCACCTCGTCCGAGAAGGTCTGGGGGTTGATGGAGATGCGGGTGGCGCCGTATTCCTTGATGATGCGCAGCTTTTCCTCATCGGTGCAGTCGGGGCGCCCGGCTTCCACGGTATATTCCTGCAGAGCGTCCAGCGGGAAGCAGTCGGCCATCTTTTCCATCAGCCGGCGCAGCTGGGGCGCCGACAGGCTGGTGGGGGTGCCGCCGCCGATGTACAGCGTGCGCACCCGCAGCCCGCAGCGCTCCACCTGGGTGCGGGTGGCTTCCAGCTCCCGGCACAGGCAGTCCACATAGGGGTCCACCAGCGCCTGGGTGGACCGGTCCCCCACCGTGCGGGAGACAAAGCTGCAGTAGCTGCAGCGGGAAGGGCAGAACGGGATGCCCGCGTAGACGCTGCAGTCCTGCGGCGCACAGGATTCCAGCACCGGGCGCTGCAGGTCGGCGATGGCCCGGGCCATCTCGAACCGGCGGGGGGTGCAGTCGTAGGTGTCGAGGAACCGCTCGGCAATGTCCGCCTCGCAGGCGCCCTCGGCCCGCATATCGTGGATGATGCGCACCGGCCGCACGCCGGTCATCATGCCCCAGGGCGGCCGGATGCCGGTACAGTCCTTGAGCAGCTCGTACAAAAGGCGGCAGAGCCCATACTCCCGCCGGCGGCGGGTGTCATGGCGGGAAACGGTTTCCATCCGCCACCACAGCCGGCCGCCCCGGCGCAGGTAGACCAGCCGGGCCAGCGTATGGTCCACGGCGGCCACCACGTCCGCGTCCGGGTCGTCCAGGCGGCAATCGGCCCCGGCCAGCTCGGCGCCGGGGAAAAACAGGCGGGCCACATGCTCGGCCTCATAGCCGGCGGCGTCCCCGCGCAGAACGATCTGCATAGCTACCTCCTGTTGGTGGGCCGGGCGCACAGCCCCGCGCCCGGGGTGAAGATCCGTCAGAACCACTGCCCCTGCAGGTAAGGGTTGGTGTCACGCTCCTGCCCGAGAGTGGAAAGCTCCCCGTGGCCGGGCAGCACCTGGATGGCGTCGGGCAGCGGCAGGCCGGCCAGCAAGGCCAGGCTGCGGCGCATGGCGGCGGTGTCGCCGCCGGGCAGGTCCACCCGCCCGCAGGAGCCGGCAAACAGCGTATCGCCGCAGAAAAGCAGGTTGCCGGTGTGCAGGCAGACGCCCCCCGGCGTGTGCCCCGGCGTACGCCAGATCCGGAAGGTCACCCCGTCGAGGGTGAGTTCCGGGGCGTCGGGCCAGGGTTCGTCCACCAGGTCGGGGGTCAGGGGCAGCAGTTCGCTGCCCGACGCATCGGCCGGGTCCATGTGGACCTTGGCGCCGGTGACGGCCCGCAGCGCCGCCACCGCCCCCACATGGTCGTAGTGGCCGTGGGTGAGCAGGATGTGGGTCAGGCGGGCGCCGCGGTCGGCCAGCGCCTTCTCGTAGACCCCGGGGTCGGCGTTGGGGTCGATGACAAGGGCGCTGCCCGACGGGGTGAACAGCAGAAAGCTGTTGGTGTACAGCGGCCAGGGGCCGTGGATGAGTTGCAGTTCCATGGGGAATCCTCCTGAATCTGGGGGGTTGGTCATTTTTTGGTCCACTCGTCGGTGTCGATGACGATGGTCACCGGTCCGTCGTTCACAAGGCGCACCTGCATGTCGGCGCCGAATTCGCCGTGGCGCACCGCCCGCAGCCCCTGGCCGGACAGCTCGGCCAGGAAAGCCCGGTAGGCGCTGTCGGCCGCCTCGCCCCGGGCCGCCCGGATAAAACTGGGCCGGTTGCCGCGGGCGGTGTCACCGTACAGGGTGAAGTTGGAGACCACCAGCGCCGAGTAGCCAAGTTCCGCGGCGCTGCGGTTGAGTTTGCCGGCGTCGTCCTCAAAGATGCGCAGGTTCGCGCATTTGGCGGCCAGCTTGGGGATGATGGCGGTGTCCTCGCCGTCCTTGACGCCGAGGAGGATCACAAGGCCGGGGCCGATGGCCCGGGGCTCGCCGCCGTTGACGGTGACCGAAGCCTCGGTCACACGCTGGATCACAGCACGCATGAAAAGGGTCCTCCTTGATGGAAAATGAATTCAGCCGGTCAGCGGGACCATGAAGTAGCAGGAATCCGCCACAAAGAAGGTCAGGGCCGGGTCGCCGGCAAAGATCTGCTGCCAGCTTTCCCACACGCCGCCGTCGGTGGTGACATAGACGGTGCCGGGGTCATACCGGCCGCTTTGCAGCAGGGCGGCGGTGTCGGCCCGGCTTTCGGCCGCCCCGGTGCGGGAGCCCGAAACCGCAATGTCCAGGTTGGTGGCCAGCCCCTGTTTGCCGGCCAGGATGGCCAGCAGGCGCAGTCGGTCCTCCCGCACGTCGCCGGCGGCCAGCAGCCGGATATGCCCCACCCCCAGGGCGGCGGTCTGGGGGTCGTTGACCACGGTGGCGTTGATGGCAGTGTCCGACCGGAGCATCGCCCGCTTCTGGGCGGCCGCCGCCGACAGGTCCCACAGCTGCACGGCCAGCACGGCGGCCAGCACAAGGCAGGCGGCTGCCTCGCCCCGGGGGCCGGCCAGGGCGCCGCGCAGCGTGTAGACGGCCCAGACCAGCATACAGGCCGCCACCAGGTAGAACATCCGCCCGCTGGAGCGGAAGATGCCGCACAATTCCAGCAGCCAGCCCGGTAGCGGGATGGTGAAGGAGAATTCGTTCAGGGTGACGGTGTTGCTGACCGCAAAGGCCGCCAGGAAGGCGCAGGCCGCCGCCGTGGGCCAGTTGCGCCCCCACCAGCCCCGCACCGCCGCCGGGCGGCGGACAAGGGCCGCGGCGGCCAGGACCAGCGCCGCGGCCAGCAGCACCAGCACCCCCAGGCCCAGGTAGTTGAAGCCGTCATACTGGCCGCTTTGCTGGGGCAGGGCCGGCAGCAGCCGGCTCCAGGTATAGCCGCCGCGGGAACTGGGGTTCCACAGCGCGTTGAGGTTCATCGAGATCTCGCCGTAGCCGTGGCGGGACAGTCCGCTGTCCCCGCCGATGGCGCCGCAGAGCACCCCGCCCGCCAGGGCGGCGGCCAGCGAGAGGGCGAAATCCAGCGCCCCGCCCCGCCAGGCGCGGGTCAGCCGGCCCCGGTCCAGGGCGGCCAGCAACGCGCAGACCATGACCGGCGGCAGGAAATAGGGGTGGATCCCCACCGCTCCGAAGGCCAGGACCGGGAAGGCCCAGCGCCAGGCGCCGGGACGGCCAAGCCGGCGCAGCGAGGCCCGCTCTTCCAGCAAAGCGTACAGGGCCAGCAGGAACAGCCACTGGGAGGCCAGCGCCACATGGCGGAAGGCGCGCTCCCAAAGGGTGGGCAGGCAGGCGAACAGCGCCCCGGTGAGCAGCGGCAGGCAGACCGCCCCGGCCCGGGTGCGCACCCCGCGGCTGCACAGCAGCGCCCCGGCCGCCCCCTGCAGGCAGAAGCACAGCAGCGTGTACAGCCCGAACCACTGGAAGGTGGCGGGCAGAACGCCCCGCAGCAGCTTGAAGAAGATGCTGACCCAGGGCAGACTGTCGGTGTAGGAGATCACGGTGCCGTCCGGCACGGCGAGGGTGTCGGCCAGGCCCAGCGGGAAGGACCAGTGGCTGTTGCGGAAGAGCAGCCAGCCCGCATAGTGCTGCTGCACGTCCCATTCATCGTACCCGTTCAGGATCCAGGCGTCCCAGCCGGGGTTCAGCACCGCGGCGCCGTACAGCCACAGGAACACCGCGGCGCCGGCGCAGCCCCCCAGCAGCGCGGCCAGCAGCCGCGGGCGCCGGGGCCTGGTGCAGAGAAACGCAGAAAACATGGCAAGCCTTTCTGTTTGCGATCAGTTGCGGGTGACGCCCATGACATCCTTGACCTTGCGCAGACGGGCCACCACGTTGTTCAGATGTTCGGTGTTGTTGATGCCGATGGTGACGGTCATGCGGGCGCGGCCCTGCTCGGCGGAGCGGGCGTCCAGCGAATAGATCGGCACCCGCATATCCCCCAGCGCCAGCGCCACGTCCGAGACCAGGTTGGCCCGGTCCATGCAGAACAGTTCCAGCGTGGCCTTGTAGTCCTCCCGCACATCCTCGGCCCAGCGGGCGCGGACCCAGCGCTCCCGGTTTTCGGGGTGGCGCAGGCTTTCCCGCACGTTGGCGCAGTCCTTTTTGTGGATGGAGACGCCGAAGCCCCGGGTGACAAAGCCGATGATCTCATCGCCGGGCAGCGGCGAACAGCACTTGGCAAACTTGATCGGGCAGTTGTCGATGCCCTCCACCACGACGCCGCCGCTGGAATGCGGCTTCTTGATGTCCACCGTAATGGGTTTGGGCTCGGCCTCGGTGGCCTTGAGGCGGTTGTACTCATCCTTGAGTTTGGGCAGGATGCGGGCCATCTGCAGCCCGCCGTAGCCGATGGCGGCGTACATCTCCTCCACCGTGTTGCAGTGGTTGCGCCGGGCCAGCGCCGAGAGGAAGTCCTCGGACTTTTCGGGGGGAATGGTCATCATATTGCGGCGCATCTCGCGTTCCAGCGCGTCCTTGCCCTCGGCAATGTTCTCTTCCCGGCGCTCCTTCTTGAACCAGTTGCGGATCTTGTTCTTGGCCTCGCTGGTTTTGACGATGTTGAGCCAGTCCCGGGAGGGGCCGCGGTTTTCCGGCCCGGTGATGATCTCGATGATCTCGCCGGTGGAGACCTTGTGTTCGATGGGGACGATGCGGTTGTTGACCTTGGCGCCGATCATCCGGTTGCCAACGGCCGAGTGGATCGCATAGGCGAAATCGATGACGGTGGCCCCGGCCGGCAGGTTGATGACATCCCCGCGGGGGGTGAAGGCGAAGACCTCCTCAGGCAGAAGGTCGGATTTGATGTCGCTGAGCAGGTCGGTGGCGTCGGCGCTGGTGCGCTGGCTTTCCAGCAGCTGGCGCACCCAGGCCAGCCGCTCTTCCAGCCGCTCGTCGCTGCCCGAGATGCCGGCCTTATACTTCCAGTGGGCCGCGATGCCGTATTCGGCCATGCGGTCCATGTCCCAGGTGCGGATCTGCACCTCGAAGGGGATGGCCTCCCGGCCGATCACGGTGGTGTGCAGGCTCTGGTAGCCGTTGGGCTTGGGGGTGGAGATATAGTCCTTGAAGCGGTTGGGCAGCGGGTGGTACATATCATGGATAAAGCCCAGCGCGGTGTAGCATTCGGCCACCGTATCCACGATGATGCGCACGGCGTAGACATCGTAGATCTCCTCGAAGGTCTTGCCCTGCATGTACATCTTGCGGTAGATGCCGTAGATGCTCTTGACCCGGTGGCGGATGGTGGCGTTGCCGATGCCGTTTTCCCGCAGGTGGCGGCCGATGGTGTCGCAGACACTGTCGAGGAACTCGGCCCCCCGCTTGTCCAGCAGCTGGCGGATGTGTTCGTACCCCACCGGGTCCAGGTAGCGCAGGCTGCGGTCCTCCAGCTCCTCCTTGATGTTGGAGATGCCCAGCCGATGGGCGATGGGGGCGTAGACCTCCATCGTTTCCAGGGCCTTGTCCCGGCGCTTCTGTTCGGGCCAGGCGTCGCCGGTGCGCATGTTGTGCAGCCGGTCGCAGAGCTTGATGATCATGACCCGCACGTCCTGGCTCATGGCCAGCAGCATCTTGCGCAGGTTTTCGGCCTGGCGGTCCTCCACATTGGAAAACTTGATCTGGGTCAGTTTGGTGACCCCGTCCACCAGCAGCGCCACCTGGGCGCCGAACTTCTGGCGGATCTCGTCGATGGTGACGGCGGTGTCCTCGGCCACGTCGTGCATCAGCGCCGCGGCGATGCTCTCGCTGTCCATCCCCAGCTCCACAAGGATGCGGGCCACGTTCAGCGGATGACAGATGTAGGGTTCGCCGCTGCGGCGCCGCTGGCCGTTGTGGGCGGCCTCGGCCAGTGCGTAGGCGCGGTCCACCAGATCGAAGTCATACGGGCGGCCGCTGTCGATCATGTCCTGTTTGAGCTGCTCATAGGTAATGGGCATCGTCTCCCGGTTTTCCATTCCGCATCCTCCCCTTTGTGTTTCCGATTCAACCCTGCGCCGCCATGGCGTGCAGTTTTTTCAGCACCGGCGCGTCGTCCAGGTTGCGTTTGGCGGTGACCTGGGCCGGCACCCAGCGTCCGTCCTGATTTTCCACCAGCCCCAGCTGGGCCAGGGCGGTCAGGCTGGCCAGTGTCTTTCCAGTATTGGCCGCCCCCACCGCCGCAAACAGCGGCTGCAGGTCGTCGGCCGGCAGCCCGCCGGCCCGCACCATCCGGTACACCCGGGCGGTGTCGCTGCGGTCCGGCAGGAACGCGGCGGCCTGGTCCGGCGGCAGCGCCCCGCCGCAGCGCAGCGCCTCGAAGGCGGCGGCCTGCCGGGCCGGAAGGTCGCCGAGCCCCGCCGGGCGCAGCGCCCGGACATGGGCTGACACCATCGGCCCGCTGCGGCCGTTGAAGATGCTCACCTCCACCAGGGCGTCCACCCGGCTGCCCACCGGGTAGGCCACCGACTCGGGCGGGGTGCCGAACAGGCTGAGGAAGAGTTCGGCGCCGCCCTGGCGCAGACGCAGGCGGGTATGGCGGCGTTCGCTGCCCATCGGCCACAGCCCGTCCACCTCGGCGTCCTCGATGCGGAGCAGCGGCGTGGGGTTGCCGGCCCCGAAGGGCGCCAGCCGTTCCAGCTGCCCCACCGCCGCCAGGCTGAGTTCGTCCAGCGTGACGGTGGCGTCCGGCCTGTAGCAGCCGGGCTGGGGCACCGGATATTCCCGGGCGGCCCAGGCGTTGATCGCAGCGCGGAAGGCGGGGATCCGGTCTTCCTCAATGGTCAGGCCGGCGGCCGCCGCATGGCCGCCGCAGCGCAGCAGCTGCCCGGCGCAGGCCGTGAGCGCCGCGTGAAGGTTGAAGCCTTCCGGCGCACGGCCCGAGCCCCGGCCCTCGCCGTTTTCGGTGGAGATGACGATGACCGGCCGGGCAAAGCGTTCCATCAGCCGGCTGGCCACAATGCCGATGACGCCGGGGTGCCAGCCCTCCCCCGACACCACCAGCACCCGGTCGTGGGCGCGTTCGGGGTCGGCGCGCAGCGACTGGAGCGCCGCGGCGGCGATCTGCTGTTCGGTCTTCTGGCGTTCGGCGTTGATCTCGCCCAGGCGGGCGGCAATGCCGGCGGCCTGCTCCTCGTTTTCGCACAGCAGCAGCTTGAGGGCGACGGCTGCGGTGTCCATCCGGCCGGCCGCGTTGATCCGCGGCGCCAGCCCGAAGCTGACGGTATCCGCCGTGATGGGCCGCCCGGCATAGCCGGCGTTTTCCAGCAATGCCTGCAGGCCGGGGCGCATGGTGTCCTGCAGCATGGCCAGCCCTTCCTGCACGATGGTGCGGTTTTCGCCGCACAGCGGCATCATGTCCGCGATGGTCCCCATGGCCGCCAGTTCGCCGAACACTTCCAGCAGCTCCCCGGGGTCGCACCCTTCCAGCGCGGCGCAGAGCATGAAGGCCACCCCGGCGCCGCACAGCGTTTTGCAGGGGCTTTCGTCGTCGGCCCGGTTGGGGTCCACCACCGCCACCGCGTCAGGCAGCCGGGGGCCGGGCAGGTGGTGGTCGGTGATCACCAGGTCCACCCCCAGTTCCCGGGCGCAGGCGGCTTCCTCCACCGCGGTGATGCCGTTGTCCACCGTGATGATGAGCTGATACCCCTTGCCGGCCAGGCTGCGGATGATGTCGGTGTTCAGCCCGTAGCCGCCGCCCTCCCGGCTGGGGAGCTTGCAGCGCACCCGGGCGCCCTGGTTGGCAAGACATTCGTACAAGATGGCGGTGGCGCAGACGCCGTCCACATCATAGTCGCCGAAGATCACGATGGATTCCTCTTCCTCCACCGCCCGGCGGATGCGGGCCACGGCCTTGTCCATATCCCGGATGCACAGCGGGTCGGACAGCGGCGCCCGGGCGTCCAGCAGCTGGGCGGCCGCCTGCGGCGTGGTGACGCCGCGGGCCGCCAGCACGCGGCTGAACAGCGCGCCGTACCCGGCCCCCTGCAGCGCCTGTACGGCGGCGGGGTCGGCCGGTTTTTGCTGCCAGATCCGATAATTCATAAAACTGTGCCTCCTTGGGGTCGTGTCATTCGGCGCCGCCGAAGTCCTGCTCAAAATCATGGGTCAGGCCGTCCTGGCGGAGCATCGTCTCCAGCGTGTCGATCTCGGTGGATACATCCAGGCTGACATCCTGGAGCAGGGTATCGTACAATTTGGTGTAGGCAAGGTTGAGGGTGTGCAGGATGCCGGTGATCTCGCCGCGGATCTGATTGGCCGAGGCGGCGTCGGTGCTGCCGAGCCCCTGGGCCACATCCAGCAGTTTGCGGGTGGTGGGCAGGTAATATTCCCGGAAGCGGCGCAGCCGGGGCAGCTGGTCGGGGTGGTTGTGGGCAAAACCCAGGATCGCGCTGCAGTTCTTTTCCATCTGGGCCAGCTGCTCGTCGGCGCCGGGGTCCAGCTTGCCGCGGCAGCTGCGCAGATAGGCGAGGAACGCCGCCCCCTCCTGCCGGAACTGCTCGGCTTCGCTTACCTCCTGCGTCCCGGCGGCGGGCTGCGGGGCCGGTTCGGCCGCCGGCGGGGTGTAGCGGGCGTCGTCCAGGTAGAGGGTCTGGCCGTCGGGGCTGACCAGCGCCCCGGGCACCACGCCGTCGGCCGTCACCTTCTGCAGTTCGCTGCGCACCTGGTCCACCGGCACGCCGGTCTGGCGGGCCAGTTCCGGCACCGCGCAGACCCAGTCCCGGGCACAGCGCAGATAGTTGCGGATGCGCTTGTAAAAGCCGTACCGGCGGCTCCCCTGCCAGCCCATGATGCAGAAGCCCGCAGTGATGGGCGCAAAACAGGCCATGAGGATGGGAAAGACCGTCCAGACATCCCGGGTGAGGGAGAGTGCCTGCGGCCCCACGCCGGCCAGGATGGTCATGACCAGCGTCGCTATGCCGAAACAGGCGGCAAAGGTCCAGCCGCAGATGGCCATGGCCAGCCAGCCGTCCTGTTCCTCGTTTTTCAGGCGGCGGTCCATCCGGGCCTTCCACTTGGCAAAGGGGACGGTCTTGTCGGTGAGTTTGCCGCCGCCCAGCGCCTCCCCGACCGAGCGCAGCGCCTCGCCGATGGTGTCCAGCACCTGGGCGCCGATGGTGCTGCCGGTCTCCACCACCTGGTGGATCGCGTCGTCCAGGTCCGGGATGTCGGTGTAGCCGGGCTTCTCCCGGGCCGGGTCCCGGCCTTCGCCCTCGGAGGTGTGGGAGGCCTGCGGGGGCCGGTTTGGCTTGTAGGGGTGTTCGTAAGGCATGGTACTTCCTCTTCGCTCAGGATTTTGTGGGGCCGGCTCAGTCGCCGGCGGCCGGCCGGCAGCCGGCCATCAGGGCGGCGGCGCAGCGCAGGCCGTCCACCGCAGCGGTCATGATGCCGCCGGCATAGCCGGCGCCCTCGCCGCAGGGGTAAAGGCCGGGCAGGTCGGCGCACTGCAGGTCCTGGCCCCGCAGCAGCCGCACCGGGCTGGAGGTACGGGTCTCAAGCCCGGTGAGCACCCCGTCCGGCGCCCGGTAGGCGGCCAGCTTGCGGCCAAAGGCCGCCAGGCCCTGGCGCAGCGCACCGGCCAGTTCGTCGGGCAGAAGGCCGCCCAGGTCGCAGGGGGTGACCCCGCGGGGGTAGCTGGGCTGCACGGCGCCCAGGTCCAGCCGGCCGCGGCCGTCAAGAAAGCTGCCCACCGTTTCGGCCGGGGCCCGGTAGCCCCCGCCGCCGGCCCGGTAGGCGGCCTGTTCCAGCTGCCGCTGGAAGGCGATGGCCCGGGCCGGGTCCTCGCCAAAATCCCGGCCGTCCACGCTGACCACCACGGCGGCGTTGGCGTTGCGGCCGGCCCGGGCATGAAGGCTCATGCCGTTGGTGACCACCCCGCCCGCCTCGCTGGCGGCCGCGCAGACGGTGCCGCCCGGACACATGCAGAAGGTGTAGACGCAGCGCCCGCCCTCCACATGCTGGCTGAGCTGGTATTCCCCCCTGGGCAGCGCCGGGTGGCCGGCCGCCCCGTGGTAAAGGCTTTTTTCGATCTCGGTCTGCAGCTGTTCGGCCCGGAAGCCCACCGAGAAAGGCTTGCACTGCAGCGGCAGACCCTGGCGCTGCAGCATCCCGAAGGTATCCCGGGCGCTGTGGCCCACCGCCAGGATCAGCCGTTCGCAGGGGATGTCGCCCCCGGTGGTGCGGATCCCGGCCAGCGCGCCGCCGCGTACCGTCAGCCCGGTGAGGGCGGTGTGGAACCGCACGGTGCCGCCCAGCGATTCGATCTCGGCCCGGATGCCGGCAATGACCCCGCGCAGCAGGTCGGTGCCCACATGGGGTTTCTGCCGCCAGGCAATGTCGGCGGGGGCGCCGTGGCGAAGCAGCGCGGCGGTGACATAGGCGCACAGCGGGTCGCCATGGCGGGTGGTGAGCTTGCCGTCCGAGAAGGTGCCGGCCCCGCCCTCGCCGAACTGGATGTTGGCGTTTTCATCCAGAACGCCCTCGGCCTCAAAGCGGGCGACGGCCGCCGTCCGCTCGGCCAGGGCCGGGCCCCGCTCCAGCACCAGCGGGCGGTAACCCTGGCGGGCCAGCAGCAGCGCGGCGAAAAGCCCGGCCGGGCCCAGCCCCACCACCACCGGGCGGTGGGCCAGCGGCGCCTGCCCCCGGGGGAAGGAGAATTCCGGCCGGCGGGTGAAACAGACACAGGGCGAGGCCCCGGCCAAAGCCGATTCCTCACCCTCGTCGTTGAGTGTGATGGCGATGGTATACACCAGCACGGGTTTGCCGTGGCGGGCGTCCACCGAAAGGCGGGCCACGCCGCCCCCCGCAGCGCGGGAAGGCGGCAGGCCCAGCAGCTTGCGGGCCCGGCGCAGGGCTTCGGCCTCAGGGTCGGGGCAGCTCAGCGGCAGGCGGATGTTGCGGACAAGTAGCATAGGCAGGCGGTTCCTTTGTTCCGAGCATGGGCGCCGGCACCGGGGCCGGGCGCGGGGGCGGTTACTTGGTGGTGACCTCGCAATCGACGGTGTAGTCCCCCACCGCAAAGATGCGGCTGGAGGCGGGGATCTGGATGGACACCGGGACGGTCTGCTGGCCGGCCGTGACCGAGATGCTCTGGCAGTCCACCTGGGCGACGACGCTCTCCGCCGACAGGGTGGCCAGCTCTTCGGCCGGGCCGTACAGCACCACGTTGCTGATCCGGTTGGTCAGCACCTCCACATCCACATCGCTGGGGGTGTTGATGACCCGGATGTTGGCGACGTTGAGGGTGGTGGAGGACATGTCCGAGGTGTCGAAGGTCAGGGTGACGGTATTGACGCCGTCCTGGGAGACGATGCCCTCGGGCAGCTCCACCTGAAGCTGGTAGTCCCGGTCAAAGGCAAAGCTCTGGCTCAAATCCAGGCTGGCCACGCTGAGTTCGGTCAGCCGGCTGATGATGCGGGTGGGGCCGGCCACCTGCAGGGTGTCCCGGTCCAGCGAATAGTGCAGGCTGCTCACGTCAAAGTTGGTGGGCAGGCCGATGAAGTCCACCGTCAGCGGCAGTTCCCGCACCTGGTAGACGGTGAGGGAGACCTCGGCGGTCTCGGTCTCGAGGGTGGTGTATTCCGGGGTGATGGGGTTGCCGTCGGCGTCGCGCATTTCCAGCGTGGCGTCCAGCGTGACCGAATCCGAAAGGCTTTCGGAGGAGGTGACCACCGCCACCACCGAGTCGATCTGGTCCAGTTCGGAGGTGGGGCCGGTGACCGTGACTTCCGCCGGGACCGAGGACACCCGGTTGAGGCTGAAGCCCTCCGCAATCTGGATCTGGGAGGTATCGGCAGTGACCGGCACCACCTTTTCGCTGACTTCGTCAAAGACCACCGTGACGGTGGACGGCGATTCCACCGTCAGCTCGATGTTGAAGTTGTCATAGTCCGAGGTGACGAACCGGGCGTCCAGGTCGAGGGTGACCTCGCCCGCGCCCCGCACGCTGGAGTAGCGGGGGTAGACCATGATGTCCCCCGCCCTGATGTTGCCGATGACGGTGCCGCTGCCGCGGACCCGCACCGCGATGTTGCTGACTTCCGGCGTGCTGACCAGGTCAAGGCCCAGGCTCGTGTAGGTGCTGGACTGGTAGGTGTAGGTGACCGAATCCACGATGATGACGTGGTCGCCCTCCTGGTCGAAATACATCGTGACGACAAACCAGGTCAGGATCGCGCACAGCGCCGCCGCCACAAACAGGAAGGGCCGCACATCCCAGATGGAATGGCGTTTCTGGGTGCCCGGGTCCACCACGGGCTTAGTGGGTTTTGGATTCTGCATGGCGGTCGGCACCTCCTTTTTTGCTGAAGAGTCTGGCCCAGGGGGTCTCTTTCTTCTGTTCCGTCTCCGACTCGGGCGGGATGATCTCCTCCTGCAGGAGGTTGAACAGGTTCTGGCGGTCCAGGCGGCGGATCAGCACGCCGTTTTTGGCCAGCGAAATGATGCCGGTCTCCTCGCTGACCACCACGACGATGGCGTCGGAGTTTTCGCTCATGCCAAGACCGGCCCGGTGGCGGGTGCCCATATCCTTGCCCATTTCCAGGTTGTTGGAAAGCGGCAGCACGCAGCCGGCGGCCACGATGCGCCCGTCCCGGATGATCACGGCGCCGTCGTGCAGCGGGGTGCCTTCATAAAAGATGGTCCCGAGCATTTCCGGGATCACATTGGCGGACAGCGGCGTGCCGGTGCGGATGATCTCTTCCAGGTCGTTGTTGCGCTCCAGCACCATCAGTGCGCCGGTGCGGGTGTCCGAAAGCTGCTCGGCCGCGTCGCAGATGGCCACCACGGCGCTCTGCCACACACTGCGCAGCGACGGGTCGCTGCGCCGCCAGTTGAACAGCCCGGCCCAGTTGGTGTTCTGGCCCAGGCGTTCCAGCGCACGGCGCAGTTCCGGCTGGAACAGCACCACCGCGGCGATGAAGCCCACCTGCAGGAAGTTGTTGAGCAGCCAGCGCACGGTGCGCAGTTCCAGCAGGTAGGCCAGCGCAAAGCAGACCAGCAGCAGCACCAGGCCGCGCACCAGCTGCCCGGCGCGGGATTTGCGGGCAAAGACAAAGAGTTCGTAAAAGACAAAGGAGATCACAAGAATGTCGATCAGGTCCCGCACCTGGAAGGTGCGCAGGTTGCTGACGACGTTGTTGAAAAATTCGTGGAGGGCGTACATGGCAGGCAAAGCCTCCTTCCGGGCGTGGGCGGTGGGCGGCGGGCGGTGGCAGGCAGGCGGACTTTACACTTCCACCATCGCCACCGCATGGGCGGCGATGCCCTCGCCCGAACCGGTGAAGCCCAGATGCTCCTCGGTGGTGGCCTTGACGCTCACCCGGCCCACATCCATGTGCAGCGCGGCGGCGATGTTCTGCCGCATGACCGGGATGTGGGGCGCCAGCTTGGGCGCCTGGCAGAGAACGGTGGCGTCGATGTTGCCGATGGTGTAGCCTTCTTTATGTAACAGGTCCCCCACCGCCTGCAGCAGCCGGAGGGAGTCCGCCCCCTTGTAGCGGGGGTCGGTGTCGGGGAAGTGCTGGCCGATGTCGCCCAGCGCGGCGGCGCCCAGCAGCGCATCGGCAACGGCGTGCAGCAGCACGTCGGCGTCCGAGTGGCCCAGCAGGCCCTTTTCGTAGGGGATGGTCACCCCGCCCAGCACCAGGCGGCGGCCTTCCACCAGCCGGTGTACGTCATATCCATGTCCGATCCTCATGGTTCTTTCCCCTTTCAGGTCCTCCTGTGTGGTGATTTTCAGGTTGGCATAGTCCCCGGCGGTGAGCTGTACCGGAAAGCCGGCCAGCTCAAACAGGCTGCAGTCGTCGGTGACCAGGCGGGCGGCGTCCCCCCGGACCCGGTCCAGCGCCTGCAGGTACAGCGCCCGGGAAAAACACTGGGGCGTCTGCACCGCAAACAGCGCGGCGCGGTCCGGCGTGGCCGTGACCCGGCCGTCGGCGTCCGCCTGCTTGATGGTATCCTTGACCGGGACGGCCGGGGCGGCGGCGCCGGTCTTTTCGGCGGCTTCCAGCGCGGCGGAGATCACCGCGGCGCTCACAAAGGGGCGGGCCGCGTCATGGATGGCCACCAGTTCCCCGGTGGCGGCGGCCAGCCCGGCCCGCACGCTGTCGGCGCGGGTGGCGCCGCCGGGCACCGCCACGCAGGGTTTGGGGCAGCGGGCGGCCAGCGCCCGGCAGGTTTCCAGGTTGGCGCCGGCCACCAGCACGATCTGGCTGACCCGGTCATGGCCAGCAAACGCCTGCAGGCTGGCCTGCAGCACCGTGGCCCCCCCGGGCAGCCGGTAGCTGAGTTTGTCGAACCCCATACGGCGGGAAGCCCCCGCCGCCACCAGAATGGCCGTTACTGTGCGCGCCATCGTCTTGCTCCCCTTTCCGTTTTTTACAGGCCCGCCAGGGCGCGTTCCTGCATACGATACCATTATACAAGCATCCTTTCAAAAAATCTACCGCTTCGAGGCGTTTTGAAAGGGAATTGCAACAAAAAAACTCCCGCAGCAGCGGGAGCCATTTGTTGTTTGTCCGGCCGGGCGGGGCCATCAGGCCCGGCGGCGCTTGTCCAAACGGATCTTGTCGGCGATCATGGCGATGAATTCCGAGTTGGTGGGTTTGCCCCGCAGGCTGTGGATCGTGTAGCCGAAATAACTGTTGAGGGTGTCCACATCGCCCCGGTCCCAGGCCACCTCGATGGCATGGCGGATCGCCCGTTCCACCCGGGAGGCGGTGGTGCCGTTGCGCTTGGCGATCTCCGGATAGAGGCGCTTGGTCACGGCGTTGATGTACTCATGGTCCTCCACCGCCAGCAGAATCGCGTCCCGCAGGAACTGGTAGCCCTTGATGTGGGCCGGCACCCCCACCTGATGGAGGATCTCGGTGACGGTGAGCTCGTCACTGTCCTGAGAGACCAGGTGCGGGCGCACCGGGCTGCCCGCCGCCTTGAGCACCCGGCTGACCAGCACCGTCTCGTCGAAGGGTTTGACAAAGAAAAAGGAAAAGCCGTTGTCCAGCAGGTCCTGTTCCACCTCCTCGCTCTGGAAGGCGCCGGTGACAAAAAAGGTGGTGTGGGCGCCGGTGGTGTCCTGCGCTTCGTAGCGCTGCTTGACCGTGATGGCGTCCAGGTCCGGCATGAAGGCATCCAGCAGCGCCGCCTGGGGGTGCTGTTCCAGCAAGGTCTGCAGGGCGCGGGCGCCGTTTTTCTCGCACACCGTCACCTGCACCCCCTTGCTTTCCAGCGCCTGGCGGCACAGTGCAGTGGTCTGTACGCCGGTATCGGTCATCAGGAACTTGATCTTTTCCATTGTGGTACACTCCTTCAACAAGATAAGACTCTGCCGGGCCTGTGCGGCCAGTCCCTCGGTTTCTCTCGACAATGGCAATTTTACCATATTTTACCAATTCTGGCAATACGAAAATTTCGTTCCCTTTCGACCTCGGCGGTGTTTTTGCGATCCTTTGCGCAAGCATTCGACAATTTTCTTCGTCTTTCCTGCACTTTTTTGGAGGTCTGTTTCTCCTTTTTGCCTCTGTTTCAGCCGGCGGCCGCGTCCGCTTTTTCCAGCATCGTCGCCGCGAAGATGCCGTATCCGCAGCCAGGGTCGTTGATGAGCACATGGGTCACCGCCCCCACCAGGCGGCCGTTCTGCAGGATGGGGCTGCCGCTCATGCCCTGGACGATGCCGCCGGCCTTTGCCAGCAGACGTTCGTCGGTGACCCGCAGCAGCAGGTTGCGGTTGGGGTCGGCAGCGGTCAGGTTGACCCGCTCGATCCGCACTTGATAGCGCCGGGGGGTGGTGCCGGACAGGGTGGTAAGGATCTCGGCCTCCCCCACCTCCACCTCCTGGCAGTTGGCCACCGGCATCGCCTCGCCGCCGGGGGCGGCGCCGGTCAGGGTTCCGTACACGCCGGTGGTGTCGTTGGCGCGCACCGCCCCCAGCGCCACGCCGGAGAATTCGCCCTTGAGTTCGCCGGGCACCCCCGCCGTGCCCTTCTGCACCGCCAGGATGCTGACCGGGACGATCTCCCCGGACAGCAGGGTCAGTTCGGCGCCGGTGTCGCTGTCGCTGACCGCGTGGCCCAGCCCGGCAAAGGTGCCCCGGGCCGGGTCGGTGAAGGTGAGGGTTCCGATGCCGGCGGAGGAATCCCGCACCCAGACCCCCGCCCGCCAGGCGCCGGTGTCCCGGTCGGCCACCGGGGTGAGGGTGGTGGTGTGCTGCACGCCGTCCCGTAGGTAGGTCAGGGGCAGGGGCTGGCCGGCAGCGGCCGTGACGACGGCGCTGAGTTCCGCATTGCTGCGCACCGGCCGGCCGCCGGCCGAGACGATCAGGTCGCCCAGGCGCAGGCCGGCCTCCTTGGCGGGGTTTTCGGTGCCGAAGGCCGTGTACTGGTCGGAGAAGGCCACCACCAGCGCCCCGTCGGAAAACATCTTGACCCCGAAGGGCGCCCCCGAGACGGTGACGGTGCGGCGCGGCGTCTCGACGGTGCGCACCGTCTTGACCGGCACCACGCCGAACAGCCGCAGGGTCTGGTTGCGGCTGGTATCCGCCTGAACGCTGCCGGCCGCGGCGGCCGGGCCGGCGCTGGGCGCCCCCGCCTGCAGGAAAGGCAGCGAGCCCACGGTGAGTGCCTGGCCGGGGGCCAGGGTGAAGGTGTCCGGCAGGGCGGCGCGCAGCCGGAACCAGCCGGCAGCCAGCCCGCCTGCCAGCAGCAGCGCGGCCAGCGCCGCGGCCCGGCGCAGGGTACGTTTTTTTCGCAAGGGGATCCCCTCCTGATTCTGGATTGGCAGAGTTTTCACCCTACAGTATGTGCAGGCAGGGTCGAACTATTGCGAAAGGTCGGAAAACAAGGCGGCGGGCAAAGCAAAAGCGCCCTGCCGGGGCAGGGCGCTGCAGATGCGGGATGGATTTGGGGCGGGCGGACCCGCAGACCGGCAAGACTTTCACCGGCGGGGGCTTATTCGGTCTTCCAGAAAGCGCAGGAGTAGGGCGGCAGGTCGCTGCCGCCGCCGAAGTCGTGGGGCTTGCCGGTGATGAGATCCACGGCGCAGCCGGCTTCGGCGTTGAAATCGGCATGATAGGGGCTGCTGTCGGCGTTGATGGCCACCAGCACCCGGTCCTGCCCCTGGCGGCGCTCAAAGATCAGCTGTTTGGGCTGGACCAGGATGTTGCGGTAGCTGCCGGTGCACAGTGCCGGGCTGGCGGCGCGGGCGCCGGCCAGGGCGGTGATCCAGTCGGTGAGGTCGTTGTGTTCGGGGGTCTCGATCGCCGGGCGCAGGGCCGGGTCGCCGTCCTTCTTTTCGCCGGTGAGGCCCCATTCGCTGCCATAGTAAACGGCCGGGGTGCCGGGCATCCCGAAGAGCAGACCGTAGATGGGTTTGAGCTGCTGCTTGTCCTGCAGGATGCTGGCAATGCGGGTGACATCGTGGTTGTCCACAAAGCTGAGCAGCTGTTTGCCGGTGTACAGGCACCAGGGTTCGGCGCCGAACTGCCGGTTGAGGCTGTAGGCGATCTCGTGCATGTTGCCGGTGTTGAAGCTGGAATACAGCCCCTTGTAGCATTCGTAGTTGGTGACCGAGTGGCAGGCATTGTCGTTCATCCAGCGGTTGTAGTCGCCGTGGAGCGTCTCGCCCACCAGCACGAAGTCGGGTTTGAGCTGGTTGGTGAAGTTGCGCAGCGCAGCCAGGAAGTCCTGGTCCAGACAGTAGGCCACGTCCAGGCGCAGGCCGTCGATGTCATAGTCCCGCACCCAGCCGGCGATGGCGTCAAAGAGATGCTCCCGCACGGCGGTGTTGTGCAGGTTGAGCTTGACCAGTTCGTTGCAGCCCTCCCAGCTTTCGTACCAGAAGCCGTCATTATAATTGGTATTGCCGTCAAAGCTCAGGTGGAACCAGTCCTTGTAGGGGCTGTCCCACTTTTTCTCCTGCACGTCCCGGAACGCCCAGAACCCGCGGCCCACATGGTTGAACACGCCGTCCAGCATGACCTTGAGGCCGGCGGCATGCAGCGCCTCGCAGACGGCCTTCAGGTCCTCGCCGGTGCCAAGGCGGACATCCACCTTGTTGAAGTCCCGGGTGTCGTAGCCGTGGGCGTCGCTTTCAAACAGCGGGTTGAAAAGCACACAGGTGGCCCCCAGTTCCTTGATGGGCTCCACCCAGTCAAGCAGGCGGCGCAGGCGATGGGCCTGGACGCCGTCGTTTTGCAGCGGCGCACCGCACAGCCCCAGCGGATAGATCTGATAAATAACGGCATTTTGATACCACATGGCGGTTTCCTTCCCGAGCCGGCAGGGTCCGGCTCCTTGTTTTGTGATTGATTGGATCGGTCGGTTTGCGGCGGGGCGGTCAGCGGCGTCTGCGCCGGCGCAGGCGGTAGGCGGCGGTCAGGGCGGCCAGGGCCCGGTCGCACAGCCAGAAGGCCAGGTTGATCATGCCGGCCAGCACCGCCAGATACCACACCCCGCCGCCGAACAGCTCGGCCCTCAGGCCGGGCGGCGCAAACACCAGCAGCAACAGCGCGTACAGCACCGCCACCGTCAGGTTGAACCAGGCGAACTTGGCCGCCCGGCGCAGCACCGGGCGGCGCAGCCGTTCAAGGAACACCCGCACCACCGGGTAAGGCCCCAGGGCCAGGGCGTAGAACAGCGAAAGTTCCGGGTCCGGCACCAGCAGCAGCCCCAGCAGGGCGGTGGCCGCGTACTGGGTCAGGGCGGTGGCGGGACCGTAATCGTTCAAAGCGGGGATCAGCAGGAAACAGGTCAGCATCGGCGCCGCATAGGTCCCGATGCCCAGTGCGCTGCCCGCCAGCAGCAGGGCCACCCCCAGGGCGGCCAGCACGCCGCACAGGGCGATGCGGCGGCTTTGTGTGTTGGGCAAAACGCTCGCCCTCCCTCATTTTCCGAATCGGACAGACGGCAGACCGGCAGGAATTCTGGCAAAAAGCAACACCGCCGGCAGCGCCGGGCCGCCGTCGCAGCGGCGCCGCGCCCTTCCGGCGGCAGCCGATTTTCCGCAAAGCGGCTTTTCCGCCGGTCTCTGCCTCTATTATACCCGCCCGGCCGGGGATTTGTAAATGCCGGGCTTTCAAAAAATCCGGGGTCGCTTTCTCAGCCACCCCCACCCCCGCCGGCAGACGGGTCGGGGACCGGCGTGGGGCTGGGGGCCGGGGTGTCGGTCAGGCGGGCCATCTCTTCCACCGTGCAGAAGCGGTATCCCTCCTGCTCGAACCAGGCGAGGATCTGCGGCAGGGCCTTGACCGTCTCGCCGCAGACCCTGGTATCATGGAGCAGCACGATGCAGACCGTCTTGCCCTCGGCGGTGCTGCGCACGTTGCGGAAGATGGTCTCGGCGTCGGGGTGGGCGGCGGTGGCGTCCTCCCCGCAGACATTCCAGTCGATCCAGCGGTAGCCCTTCTCTTCCGCTTCGGTTTTCAGCCGCTGCATGATCTGCCGCCCGCCGTAGCGGTGGCTGACCGTGTTGGTGCTGCCGCCGGGGAACCGCAGCCAGGTCAGATCCTCCGCCGGGACATAGGGTTCCAGCGCCTGGCGCAGCGCCTTGATGTCCAGCCAGAAGGAGGTGGGGTCGGCGTAGATCTGTTCGTAGCGGTGGCTGGCGCTGTGCAGGGCGATCTGGTGGCCGGCCGCCAGCAGGGCGGGCAGCTGACCGTAGTGGGGCATGTTCTGTTCCTGCGCGGTGACAAAAAAGGTGGCCGGCGCACCGTATTCGGCCAGAATGTCCGCGATGGCGGCGGTGTTGTCGGAAGGTCCGTCGTCAAAGGTCAGGCAGGCGATCCTGCCGGGTGCCGAGGCCGCCGCCTGCACGGCCAGCGTATCGTCCGGGATGCCGGCGTGCCGGCTGGCGGCGCCGGCGGCCCGCCAGTATACCGCCGCGCAGAGCCCCAGCAGGCAGACAAGGCCCAGCCCTACTCTTTTCCAGGTGATCATCTTCGCCCCCTCCCCTCTCTGCTACCCTATGCGGCATCGGGGCGGGGCAGTACTGCGGACAGGGTCGGAACCGGTCCGCCTTTTCCCCGAAGCCGGCGCCTGATGGCGCCAGATCCTGAACAGCAGCCGCCCGGCACGAAAAGCGCCCGGCCAAAAGGCCGGGCGACTTCGGTTGCGTCTGGGTCTGCGGGAGGACTGTCGGCCCCGGGGCGTCAGTGCAGCAGCGTGCGGGGGGCGCGGTGGGGGCGCCAGGTGCGGGGCGAGAAGAGCGCCAGCATCGGGAACAGCTCCAGCCGGCCGGCCAGCATATCAAAGCTGAGCAGCCATTTGCACCAGGGGGAGAAATCGGCGAAGGACCCCATCGGGCCGACGATCTCCAGGCCGGGGCCCACATTGTTGAAGCAGGTGGCCACGGCGGTGAAGGTGGTGATGAGGTCGAAGCCGTCGAAGGAGAGCAGCAGTACCGACCCGGTGAAGATCACGAGGTAGACCGTCAGGTAGGCGCCGACGCTGCCCACCAACCGCTTGTCCAGGGGCTTGCCCTCAAACCGGACGGTGGTGACGGCGTGGGGGTGCAGCACCCGGCGGACCTCCTGAGCGGCGGACTTGAAGAGGATGACCACCCGGGAGACCTTGAGCCCGCCGGCCGTGGAGCCGGCACAGGCCCCCACGAACATCAGCAGTACCAGGATGGTGCGGGAGAAGGAAGGCCAGAGGTTGAAGTCGGTGGTGGCGTAGCCGGTGGTGGTGATGATGGAGGACACCTGGAAGAAGGCCAGCCGCACCGCCTGGCCCAGACCGTCGCACAGGTGGAGGATGTTGCCGGTGATGGCGACGGTGGACACTGCCACGATGCCCAGGTAGGCCAGCAGTTCTTCGGAGAAGAGCGCTTCCTTGAAATGCCGCAGCAAAAGGAAGTAATACAGGTTGAAGTTGATGCCGAACAGCAGCATGAAGATGCCGATGACCCACTCGGCATAGGGGCTGTTGTAGGCCCCGACGCTCAGCGCCCGGGAGCTGAAGCCGCCGGTGCCCGCCGAACCGAAGGAATGGATCAGCGAATCAAACAGCGGCATCCCGCCCAGGCAGAGCAGCACCACCTCGGCCACCGTCATGACCAGATAGATGCGGTAGAGGATCTTGGCGTTGTCCTGCAGTTTGCTGGACAGTTTGCCCACCGAAGGGCCGGGCACCTCGGCCCGCATCAGGTGCATGGCGCGGCCGTCGGTCAGGGGCATGACGGCCATCAGAAAGACCAGCACCCCCATGCCGCCCACCCAGTGGGAAAAACTGCGCCAGAACAGCATCCCGTGGCTCATAGCCTCCACGTCGGTGAGGATGGTGGAGCCGGTGGTGGTAAAGCCGGAGACCATTTCGAAAAAGGCGTCGGTATAAGCAGGGATCTCCCGGGAGATATAAAACGGCAGTGCGCCGAAGGCCGACAGCAGCACCCAGGCCAGCGCGGCCACCACCAGGCCGTCGCGGGCATAGATGGCGGTGTTCTTCGGCCGGCGCAGCCCGAAGGCGCAGCCCAGCAGGGCCAGGATCGCCGTGGGGATCAGGAAGGCGAGGAGGGTGTCTTCGCCGTAGAGCAGGGCGCAGCCCAGCGGAATGAGCAGAAGGCCCGCTTCCACCAGAAAGATGCGGCCGAGCACATACAGGACCATCCGATAATTCATGGCCGCACCCCCTTACTGCAGGATGTCCCGCAGGTCGTTGATGCGGGCGCCGGTGGTGATGACCACCACATCATCGCCGGGCTGGAGCGTGTCCGACCCGGAAGGGATGATGGCCTGGCCGTTCTGCCGCACGATGCCGGCCAGCAGCACTTCCTGGCGGATCGGCAGATCCTTGAGCGGGATATTGACATAGGGCGCCTTGCTGCCCACGATGAATTCCAGCGCTTCCACCCGGCCGCCCACCACCCGGTGCAGCGCCTTGATGTTGGACCCGAGGCTGTTCTGCATGGCCCGCACATACTGCAGGATGGATTCGGAGGTGACGGTGGCGGTGGAGACCACGCTGTCCAGCATGCCGTTGGCGGTGGCCAGCTCGGCAAAGGAGGGGCGGTTGACCTTGGCCACCACCTTGCAGCGGTCCCCCTGGGCCGCATACATCGACAGGATGATGTTGGTCTCGTCCAGGCCGGTGAGCGCCACAAAGGCGTCCATGTCGGCCAGGCCCTCCTCATTGAGCAGTTCGCTGTCGGCGGCGTCGCCGTGGATGACCAGCACCCCGGGCAGCCGCTCGCTCATAAGGCGGCAGCGCTCGGCGCTGGAGTCGATGACGGTGATGTGCATGCGGATGTCCCGCAGTTCCTTGATCAGATAGTAGGCCATGCTGCTGGCCCCCACCACCATCACGTTGTTGGCCCGGGCCTTGAAGATCCCCAGCCGGCGGAAGAAATCCCCCAGGTCCCGCGGGGTGGCGGTCAGGTAGATCTTATCCCCTTCCTGCAGGGTGAAGGAGCCGCCGGGGATCACGATGTCCCGCCCGCGGGCCACCGCGCAGATCAGGATCTTGACATGGATGTTGCGGTACAAATCGGACAGCGCCATGCCGATGAGCGGGTTGCCGGGGTTCAGGCGGTATTCGATCAGCTCGAAGCGGCCGCGGCAGAACCGTTCCAGCTTGATGGCGCTGGGGAACCGCAGCACCCGGGCGATCTCGCGGGCGGTGGCCTTTTCGGGGTTGATGATCATGGACAGACCCAGTTCCCCGCGCATGATCCGCAGCTGCCGCTCATACTCCGGGTCGCGGATGCGGGCGATGGTGTGCCGGGTGCCGATCTTTTTGGCCACCAGGCAGGCCAGCATGTTGATCTCGTCGCTGGATGTGGTGGCGATCAGCAGATCCGCCCCCGTCTCAAACGCTTCCTGCTGGACGTCGTAGCAGGCCCCGTTGCCCGCCACGCCGCGCACATCATAGACGTTCATGATGTCCTCGGTCCGGCCGGCGTCGCAGTCGATGGCAACAATGTCGTGACCCTCTGCCGTCAGCTGTTCGGTCAGGGCACGGCCGACTTTGCCAAGGCCCACAATCACAATTTGCATACCTTACACCTCCGAGCCGGACCGCAGGCCGCCCCGGCTCTTTTTCTTTGCTTCTTCTTTGCTTCCACGCCATTATAGCAAACTGCGGCCGAATTTCAACACAATCTTAGCTGTTTCTTGGCTGATTTTCCACTTTCTTTGCCACTTCTTAGCTTTGTGAGGGAATCAAGCCGCCGGCGGGCGAAAAAAAGTCCTTGCATTTTGGCGGCGGGTGTGCTAAAATACCCTTTGCAATGCCGGGCGTGGTCCCGGCGGCATCTGCGGAAGTGCTGGAATCGGCAGACAGGCACGTTTGAGGTGCGTGTGTCCATGACGTGTGGGTTCAAGTCCCATCTTCCGCACCAAAATAAAGAGCGTCGAGACGGTGTCTCGGCGCTCTTTATTTTTGTCTGCTCTCTGGATCTTTTTGTGGCTTTGCTGTTTGTCCCGGCCGCGGGCACGGCCAAGGCGAAGCGCCCCGGCTGTCCGGACATTCCGGACAGCCGGGGCGCCTGGTCTTTTTTGGTACCAGAGGCGGGAGCGGCCGGCTCAGTTTTTCTGCCGCCCGGTGAGCCAAAGCAGGGCCGCGCACTGCACCGCCAGCGCCGCCGCCAGCAGGGCGGACAACGGCGGCCAGGCGCTGACCCCCGCGCCCAACAGCAGCATGACCAGCGGGACCAGGTACTTGCGGGGATGGTGCCAGAGCTCGCTCTCGGTCTTCCAGCCGCGGAGGGGGCGCAGCCATTCCAGTCCCACCGACAGGATCGCGCTTTGCAGCGCAAACACCGGCACCAGGGCCGCCGCGCCGGGCTGCCCGCCGGCCAGCAGCCAGCCTGCCAGATACAGCCCCGCCACCAGCGTGTTGACGCCGAACAGAAACAGGCAGTACCCCCGGCCGAACCGGGCGGCCTGGCCCGGCAGGGTCCGCAGGGCCTGCTCCAGATCGGGGTCGCCGGAAAGCAGCGTACAGAGAGGTGTGTTCAGGCAGAGGATGCCGAGACCGACGGGGAACAGCCCGGCGCCCGCCCCGAACAGCCGGGGCAGCACGAAGGCCAGCAGACAGAGACCTGCGGTGTTGACCAGGTAGTTTTTGTTGGCAGCCAGGTAACGGGCCAGGTACACAAGGACCGAACCGCGGCCGCGGCCCCGCCGGGCCGGCAAACGGTGCGGGGCGGCGGCGAGCAGCACGTAGGCGTCGGCGGTGCGCAGCGCCGCCAGCGACGCCGCCGTGACCGCCAAAGCCAGGCCCAGCACCACCCCGGTATGCCCGGCCAGCGGCACGGCCAGCCCGGCCGCCCCCAGCAGGGCGACCCACGGCTGCCGGCGGCGCAGCAGCCAGACCGCCGCGGCGGCGGTACAGGCCATGACCCCGCAGGCCAGCGCCGCGGCGGCCTGCCCGGGCTGCCAGCGGCCGACCGCCGCAAACAGAGCCCAGACCGGCAGGGTCCGGGTCAGCAGGGTACAGCCGCCGACCGTCAACGTGTAAACCGGCGCCAGCCGCTGCCGGCAGGGCATCGCCAGCAGGGCCGCCACCGTGTCTTGCAGGCGGCGCCCCTGCAGCTGCTGGAGCAGGACGCCGGCCGTGTACCAGGCGGTGCTCAGGCAAAGCACCGCCGGCGCGACGGTCACCTGCCAGCCGGCAGCCCGGACGGCCAGGTACAGCACCCCGGCGGCCGCCAGGGCCCGGACAGCGCCTTCGTACCGGGCGCCCAGCAGTTGTTTAGCGATCGCTTTGCACAGCGGCATCATCCCTGAGCACCTCCCGAATGGCTTCGGCCGTGATCTGTGCGCCGGCGAAACTGCGGCGGATCTGCCCCTGTTCCAGCACCAGCACCCGGTCGGCGGTCAGGCAGATGCTTTCCAGGATGTGGGAGGAAAAGAGCAGCGTGCCCCGCTGCCGGTATCCGGCCATGAGCCGGTAAAGAGTCTCGGTACTCTGGAAATCCAGGCCGTTGACGGGTTCATCCAGCAAAAGCAGCTCAGGCTGCAGGGCGAAGGCGGTGATCAGCGCCGCCTTTTTCCGGTTGCCGGTGGACAGTTCCCGCAGCAGCACGTCGGTGTAGGGTTCGAACCCGAACTCCGCCACCAGCGCCTGCACATCCGGCGTCGGCCGGCCGTAGGCGGCTGCCGCATAGGACAGATACTCCCGAAAAGTGAAGTACGGGAAGGCCCGGTCCTCCGCAAAAGCGACGAACCGCTCCCGCTTGAAGGATTCCGCCCGGAAGGAGAGCGGCCGGCCCTTCCACAGTGCGCTGCCCGCCCGGCAGCCGGGCAGCAGGCCGGACAGCGCCTTGAGGAAGGTGGTCTTGCCCGCCCCGTTGAGTCCGATCAGCCCCACCACCTCCCCGGGCGCCAGGTCCAGGCTCAGGCCGTCCAGCACCGGGCGGTCAGCGGTGTACCAGGCGCTCAGTTCCCGCAGCGAGAGAAGCGGCCGGTCCCCCATCTTTCTCACCTCCGATTCTGACGGTCGTTTTTCCACAGCGAATAGGCCGACCCCAGGAACAGGACGGAAAGGAACAGATAGAGCAGCGCGAAGGAGATGTTGGCGACGACAAAACTGTAGACCATGCAGACCGCAAACAGCAGCCCGAGGGTCAGGCGGATATACATGTGACGCATACGGGTCCCTCCATTTGTCTGCCAGACGGCAGCTTTTTTTGACAAGACCAGCATACCGCAAAACCGGCGGCTGTGCGGGATTGTCCGCAAACGGCAGGGTTTTGACCGCGAATGGAAGGATGCCGGGGCGCCGAAGGGTTCACGGGGACGGGGCCGGGTCCGCGGCGCCCTGGCCGGCTGCCACCGGCCGGAAGAAGAGGGTGACCACCGCCCGGAAGACGCCGTCGGCATAGTCGGTGGTCACGGTGCCCTCATACCGCTCGGCGGCGGAGGCCACGCTCTTGAGCCCCCAGCCGTGGAGGGTCTTGTCCGCCTTGGCGGTCTGCAGCCCTTCCCCCGCCCGGACCGGGGGCGTTCCGTATCCGTTTTCCACCTTGATGACCAGCATCTCCCCGATGCGCCGGATGGTCAGGTGCAGGAACCGCCGGTCGGGCGGGGCGTTTTCCGCCGCTTCCAGGGCGTTGTCCAGCAGGTTGCCCAGGATGGTGGTCAGGTCCATGCTGCGGATGTCGGTGTTGCGGGGACATTCGATGTTCACCCGGGTCTCGATCCGATTCTGCCCGGCCAGGGCCAGCTTGCTGTTGATCAGGCAATCGATGGCCGTGTCGCCGGTCCAGACCGTCCGGGCCATGTTGCGCACCGGGGTGCGCAGATCTTCACAATACTGCACAGCCTGCGCCACCTGCCCTTCCACCAGGCAGTGGTAGATCGCCTCGATGTGGTTGTGCAGGTCGTGGTAGAGCTTGGCCTGGTCTGCGTAGGTGCGGCGCAGGGTGCGGTAATCCCGCTCCCAGATGTCGGCCTGTTCCTGCCGCAGCCGGGCGATCTGGGCCTCCATCTCCCGCTGGCCGCGCAGCCGGACGGCCAGCAAAGCGAAGAGCAGCACCATCGCCAGCAGCACCCAGGTCCCCACCTGGTCTTCGTCCAGCGGCAGGACGGTCTGTTCCGAGAGGGTGACGGCGCCGAACAGCCCCAGGACCGCCAGGGCCGCGGCCGCCCGCTCCAGCCCGGCGCGCCCCGGCCGCCGCAGCAGCCACACCGCGCCGGCCGCCGCCCCCAGCCGCACCAGCCAGGGCCCAGCCGCCGCTTCCGGGCAGCCGGACTCCAGAAACCGGCGGGAACCGAAGAGGATCGCCAGCCCGGCCGAGGCCAGGAATTCCCACAATCCGGTGCCCAGCTCATACAGGAAGGCGAAGAGCAGGCAGAGTTCGGGGGTGCGGCGCAGCCGCCGCCAGGTAAGCCCCGCCAGCAGCAGGGTCTCGGCAGCCAGCACCCCCGCTGCCGGCACCCCCGCCCCCTGCAGGGCGGCGAAAAGACAGCCCGCCGGCACCGCCAACAGCAGGCCCCGGCGCCCCGCACCGCCGCCCGGGCGCCCGGCCAGGCAGAGCCCGCCCAGCAGCCGCAGTGTGTTGGTGGCCGCGTAAGAAAGAAAGAGCCAGACCGACATCAGATATGCGCCCCCCAGAACCGATTGATCTGCGCCTTGACCGCCGGCAGATGAGAGCGGCTGACCGGCAGCCGTTCGCCGGTCTTGAGCAGGACCTGGCCGCCGCTGATCCGGGTGATCTGGATCAGGTTGACGATGCAGCCCCGGTCGATGAAAAGGAACTCCGGCGCGTTGAGTTCCTCATACACCTGCTGCAGACTTTTGCGGACTTTGGAGACGCCGGCCGGGGTGACGATGGCGGCGTTCCGGCCATCCCGCCGGATGTACAGGATCTGCCGCAGCGGGATCTTTTCCAGCCGGCTGGCGGTCTGGATCGTGTAATCCCGCCCGGCTTCCAGCTCGATCAGCCGGGCCGCGTCGGCCACGGCGGCGGACAGTCGGGTCTCCAGGTCGCTTTTGGGCACATAGCGGAAGATGGACAGCTCGAAGGCGTCGATGGCGTACTCGGTGTGGGAGGTCACGAAGATGATCCGCACGTTCGGCAGGCAGGACCGGAGCTGCCGGGCCAGCGCCATGCCGTCCACCCCCGGCATCTCGATGTCCAGCAAAATCAGGTCAAAGAAAAAGCCGTCGTCCTGCACATCGGCCAGCAGGTTGCGGCTTTGGGTGTAGGCCGTGATCTCGCCGCTGACCCCGCACCCCTGCAGGGCCGACCGGGTGATGGCTTCGTGCCGGGCGACCGCGGCCGGCTCGTCGTCACAGATCGCAATTCTGAGCATGGATGTCTTCCCTCCTTGCCGCCGGCGGTTCCCGCCGGGATCCCGCCGGCCCGTACCCCCATTATAGTGTCTGCGCCCCGGCCGCGCAAGGCGCCGCCCGGCTTTTTCGGGCAGGCCCTTGCAATCTGCACAGCGACAGGATACAATAAAAAAGACAACAGCCGGCGGGAAGCCGGGCGCCCGGGAAACATGCCCGCGGCATCCTGATTTTGTGCAAGGGCGCAGCTTCTGCGCCCGATAGAGGGAGGCATCTTTCGCATGGAAAAACGATCCATCAACACCATCTGCGTACAGGGCGGCTACACGCCGGGCAACGGCGAACCCCGCCAGATCCCCATTATCCAGAGCACCACCTTCAAATATGACACCGCCGACGAGATGGGCGCGCTGTTCGACCTGGAGTCTTCGGGCTACTTCTACTCCCGCCTGCAGAACCCCACCTGCGACCATGTGGCGGCCAAGATCGCCGAGCTGGAAGGCGGCGCCGCCGGGATGCTGACCTCCTCCGGGCAGGCGGCCAACTTTTTCGCGCTGTTCAACATCTGCAACGCCGGCGACCACATCGTCTCCTCCAGCTCGATCTACGGCGGCACCTTCAACCTGATCGCCGTCACCATGGCCAAAATGGGCATCACCGCCACCTTCGTCAGCCCCGACTGCACCGACGAGGAGCTGGAGGCCGCCTTCCAGCCGAACACCAAGGCGGTGTTCGGCGAGACCATCGCCAACCCGGCGCTGACCGTGCTGGACATTGAGCGGTTCGCCCGGGCGGCCCACCGCCACGGCGTCCCGCTGATCGTGGACAACACCTTCCCCACCCCGGTCAACTGCCGGCCCATCGAGTGGGGCGCCGACATCGTCACCCACTCCACCACCAAGTATATGGACGGCCACGGCGCCGGGGTGGGCGGCGCCATCGTGGACAGCGGCCATTTTGACTGGATGGCCCACGCCGACAAGTTCCCCGGCCTGACCACCCCCGACGAGAGCTACCACGGCGTCACCTACGCCGAGCGGTTCGGGATGGGCGGCGCTTTCATCACCAAATGCACCGCCCAGCTGATGCGGGACTTCGGCTGCACCCAGAGCCCGGTCAGCGCCTACATGCTGAACCTGGGGCTGGAGAGCCTGCATGTGCGGATGGCCCGCCACTGCGAAAACGGCCAGGCCGTGGCCGAGTTCCTGGCCAGCCACCCGAAGGTGAGCTATGTGGACTACTGCGGCCTGCCCGGCAACAAATACTACGACCGGGCGCAGAAGTACCTGCCGAACGGGTCCTGCGGCGTCGTGAGTTTCGGCGTCAAGGGCGGGCGTGAGGCGGCCGCCGCCTTTATGGAGCATCTGAAGCTGGCGGCCATCGAGACCCATGTGGCCGACGCCCGCACCTGCTGCCTGCACCCCGCGAGCACCACCCACCGCCAGATGACCGACGAGCAGCTGGCCGCCGCCGGCGTGCGCCCCGACCTGGTGCGGATGAGCTGCGGGCTGGAGGATAAGGCCGACCTGATCGCCGACATTGCCCAGGCGCTGGACAAGATCTGAACCGACCTTCCACCTTTTATAACGGAGTGTAGACCATGCCGCTGATCATCCCCCGGGAGCTGCCCGCCTTTGCGGAGCTTTCCAAAGAGAATGTGTTCGTGATGCACCGGGAACGGGCGCGCAACCAGGACATCCGCCCGCTGCGCATCCTGATCCTGAACCTGATGCCCACCAAGATCGTGACCGAGACCCAGCTGGCCCGGCTGCTGGCCAACAGCCCGCTGCAGGTGCAGCTGACCTTTCTGCAGACGGCCACCCACAGCACCACCCACACCCCGCCCGAGCACATGAAGGCTTTTTACAAGACCTTTGACGAGGTGCGGGACCAGCGGTTTGACGGGCTGATCATCACCGGCGCACCGGTGGAGGACATGGACTACGAAGAGGTGGATTACTGGGACGAGCTGTGTACGATCATGGAATACAGCAAGGAAAACGTCTTTTCCACCATCCATCTGTGCTGGGGGGCGCTGGCCGGGCTGTACTACCATTTCGGCGTGCGCAAGGTGCATCTGCCGGAAAAGATGTTCGGGGTGTTCCCCCACCGGCTCACCCGGCCTTCCAACCCGCTGGTGCGCGGTTTCGACGAGGTGTTCTATGCCCCCCACAGCCGCTGGGCCGGGCTGAACCGGGCCGACATCGACGCCTGCCCCGCCCTGCGGGTGCTGGCCGAGAGCGAGGTGGCCGGGCCGATGCTGCTTTCCACCGAATCGGGGCGGCAGATCTTTGTGATCGGCCACCCGGAATATGACAAGTACACCCTGGACGCCGAGTACCGGCGGGACGTGGCCGCCGGGCGGCAGATCCGGGTGCCGGTGAACTACTACCCCGACGACGACCCCACCCGGGAGCCGATCTTCCGCTGGCGGGCCCATGGGTATCTGCTGTATTCCAACTGGCTGAACTACTATGTCTACCAGAACACCCCCTACGACCTGGACCGGCTGGAAGCCCTGGAACAGTAAATCCGGCGGGACCGCCCCTCGGTCCCGCCTTTTTGGACGGTCAACTTTCATCAACGGAAAAGCGAGTGTGTTGAACCATGGCAAGCCCCCGCATCAGCGCCTGCATCGTGGCCTACTGCGACTATGAGGAGGTCTGCGCCGCCGTGCGCAGCGTACTGGCCCACACCCCGGCGCCGGATTTCCGGCTGTTTGTGGTGGACAACGCCAGCCCCGACGGCTGCGGCGACCGGCTGCTGGCCGAAGATTTTGCCGACCCCCGGGTCACGGTGCGCAAACTGGACGAGAACCTGGGGTTCGGCAAGGGGCACAACAGCGTGCTGCCTGACATACAGGCCCTGGGCAGCCAGGTGCATTTTATCCTGAACCCCGACATTCTGCTGCAAAACGACGTGCTCACCGGCATGGCCGCCTGGATGCTGGCCCGCCCGGAGGTGGTCATGGCGACGCCGCAGCTTTTTTACCCGGACGGCCGCCGCCAGGACCTGCCGCGCCGCAAGCCCACCCCCTGGCTGCTGCTGGCCCGCCAGCTGGTGGAACGGTTCCCCCGCGGCGTGTTCGCCCGGGCCAACGATCATTACCTGATGCGGGACGAAGACCTGAGCGTCGAGCGGCCGATCCAGTTCTGCACCGGCAGCTTTGCGGCGGTGCGCAGCGAGGTTTTCTGCAAGGCCGGCGGGTTTGACCCCGACTACTTCATGTATGTGGAGGACGCCGACCTGACCCAGAAGATGCTTCAGCACGGGCAGGTGTTTCTGGTTCCCCAGTTCCACGCCGTCCACGCCTGGCACCGCGCCCCCATGCGGGACGCCGGGCGGTTCCGGATGCAGCTTGTGAGCATGGGGCGGTATTTCAAAAAATGGGGCGTGCGCAGCCGTGCGCCCCGCCGTTGAAGGGTCCGCCGGCGGGGCGGCTTTACCGCGTTCCGCCGTCCATCTGACCAGGGAGAGGAGACCGATTTATGATGGGGCAAAAACGTTGGCAAGGTACGGTTCAGGTGCTGGCCGCCGCCCTGCTCTGGAGCAGCGCGGGGCTTTTGATCCGCGGCGTTGCCTGCAGCACGTTCTGGCTGCTGGCCATCCGCAGCGGGGCGGCGGCGCTGGCGCTGGCCCCCGGCCTGCGGCAGCTGCGCGGGCATAAAATCGGCCGCAACGGCTGGCTGGCCATCTGGCTGTATGCAACCTTCATGTTCGCGTTTGCGCTGGCCACCCGGCTGACCAGCGCCTCCCAGGCGGTGGCCGGGCAGTATACGGCGCCGCTGTTCATCTACCTGTTCTCGGTGGTGCGCGGCAAGATCCGGGTGCGGCCCATCAACCTGCTGCCGATGCTCTGCATCGCGCTGGGGTGCGGGCTTTCGCTGTTTGCCGGCACCACCGGGCCGCTGGTACTGCTGCCGCTGGCCTGCGGGCTGCTGTTCCCGGCTTACTCGGCCTTTCTGCGCCGTGCCGGCGACCTGCCGGCCGGGGCGGTGAACTGCCTGGGCAACCTGGCCTGCGCGGTGCTGGCGCTGCCCTTTGCGGTCAGCACCCCGCTGCCCGTTTTGGGGGACGCCGCCCTGATCGCCGTGGCCGGCGTCGCCGTGAACGGGTTCGGGTATACGCTGTACGCCCGGGGGGCGCGGCAGGTGGCCTCGCTGACGGCGGTCATGCTCTGCCTGGCCGAGCCGCTGCTGAACCCGGTGTGGGTCTTCCTGTTCCTGGGCGAAGCGCCGACGCCGGCCGGCGCGGTGTCGCTGCTGCTGATCCTGGCGGGCGGCTTCCTGGATGTGGCCGGCGCCTGGCTGCGCAGCCTGCAGACCCGCCGCAACGCCCGGCTGTAAGGCGCCGTGCCGCCGGCGCCCGGCAAGATTTTCTTTTGCGCTGCGGCAGAAAAACATCTTGCCAAGGGCCGGCGCGTATGATATAATAACTAGCGTTACCGCGGTTCGGTTCCGGGTGTATGCCCCTGTGGGGAAACCTTGCTGCCCGCTGCTGTGCCGCCGGCAAATTGCATCAAAGAAAGGAAATGTATCATGAGCCAGAAATCTGCCATTGAAAAGCAGCCCATCATCGAAAAGGCCGCCCTGCATGAGGGCGACACCGGTTCCCCGGAGGTGCAGGTCGCGCTGCTGACCGCCCGGATCAACCACCTGACCGAGCACCTGAAGAGCAACAAGAACGACAACCACAGCCGCCGCGGCTTGTTCAAGATGGTTGGCCGCCGCCGTAACCTGCTGGCCTATCTGCAGAAGAAGGACATCAACCGTTACCGCGCCCTGATCGCTGAACTGGGTCTGCGCAAGTAATTCTTGGCAAAACGGGCAGGGCGCAACAAGATTGCGCCCTGCCTTTCTTTATACATAAATCCATGTAAATTTGTGCGCAGTCCATATTTGTCCCGTTTTGCACCCGGTTTTTCCCGCCCCATTGCCCGGCTGCCGCGGGCAGCCGATCGCTCCGGACTTGGGCGCCGTGGTTTGTGCAGTAAATCGAACCGCTGAACCGCTTCGGCGGCTGGATTTATTGCTCAAAGCACGGGGCCATGTAATAAACATCCTGGAAGGAGACCCCCATTATGGCACTGGAATTTTCATCAAGGAAAGAGACGTTCCCTCACTACCGCAAGTTCGAGACCACCTTTGCCGGCCGCCCGTTCGTGGTGGAGACCGGCAAGCTGTGCGGGCTGGCCAACGGCAGCGCGATGATCCGCTACGGCGAGACCTGCGTGCTGTGCAACGTGACCATGAGCGAAAAGCCCCGCGACGGCATCGACTTTTTCCCGCTGAGCGTGGAATTTGAGGAAAAGCTGTACGCCGCCGGCCGCATTCCCGGCAGCTTTATGCGCCGCGAAGGCCGCCCGGGCGAACATGCCATCCTGTCCAGCCGGGTGGTGGACCGGCCCATCCGCCCGCTGTTCCCCAAGGACATGCGCAACGATGTCTGCGTGACCATGACCGTCATGAGCCTGGACCCCGACAACTCGGCCGAGATCGCCGGCATGAACGGCGCTTCGCTGGCCATCGCCATGTCGGACATTCCCTGGAAAGGCCCCATCGCCGGCGTGGCCGTGGGCCTTGTGGACGGGCAGATCGTGCTGAACCCCACCAAGGAACAGCGGGAGCGCAGCGACCTGGCCCTGACCCTGGCCGCCAGCATGGACAAGATCGTGATGATTGAAGCCGGCGCCAATGAGGTGGACGAGGCCACCATGATGGAGGCCATCAAGACCGGCCATGCCGAGATCAAGAAGATGCTGGCCTTCATCAACGGCATCGTGGCGGAGATCGGCAAGCCGAAGATCGACTTCCAGTCGGTGGACCTGGACTATGACCTGCTGAAGAAGATCAGCGCCGCCCACCTGGACGAGTTCAAGGCCGCCATGGACACCGACGACAAGAACGTGCGGGATGCCGCGCTGCTGCCGATCATGGACAAAATTGCCGAGGAATACCCCGACCTGGATGCCTCGACGCTGGACCTGATCAGCTACAAGATGCAGAAGTTCGTGGTGCGCCGCTGGCTGCTGGACGAGGGCAAGCGTGTGGACGGCCGCGGCATCAACGAGATCCGCCCGCTGGCCGCCGAGGTGGGCCTGCTGCCCCGGGTCCATGGTTCCGGCCTGTTCACCCGCGGCCAGACCCAGAGCCTGACCATCTGCACGCTGGGCTCCACCCGCGATGCCCAGACTATGGACGACCTGGGCGACATGCCCCAGAAGCGGTACATCCACCACTACAACATGCCCCCCTACTCCACCGGCGAAGCCCGCGCCCCCCGCAGCCCCGGCCGCCGCGAGATCGGCCACGGCGCGCTGGCCGAGCGGGCGCTGCTGCCCGTGCTGCCCAGCACGGAGGAGTTTCCCTATACCATCCGCTGCGTCTCCGAGATCATGAGCTCCAACGGCTCCACCTCCCAGGCGTCCATCTGCGGTTCCACCCTGGCGCTGATGGATGCCGGCGTGCCCATCAAGGCGCCGGTGGCCGGCATCTCCTGCGGGCTGATCACCGAAGGCGACCGCTGGATGACCATGCTGGACATCCAGGGGGTCGAGGACTTCCACGGCGACATGGACTTCAAGGTGGGCGGCACCCGCCGGGGCATCACCGCCATCCAGATGGACATTAAGATCGACGGCCTGACCTACGAGATCATCGAGGAGGCGCTGGAGAAGTGCCGCAAGGGCCGCCTGTATATCCTGGACGAGATCATCAAGCCCTGCATCGCCGAGCCCCGCAAGGAGCTGAGCAAGTACGCCCCCAAGATGTTCAGCATGATGATCCCGGTGGACAAGATCAAGGATGTCATCGGCAAAGGCGGCAAGGTCATTCAGGAGATGTGCGCCAACTTCAACTGCAAGATCGACATTGAGGAGGACGGCCACGTCTTCATCTCGGCGGTGGATGTGGAGGACGCCAAGCGCGCCATCTCCACCATCAAGACCATTGTGGAGGACCCGGAGGTGGGCGCCATCTACAAGGGCCGTGTGACCCGCCTGATGAACTTCGGCGCTTTTGTGGAGATCGCCCCGGGCAAGGAGGGCCTTGTCCACATCTCCAAGCTGGACGACCACCGTGTGGAACATGTGGAGGACGTGGTGGCCGTGGGCGACCCGATCTACGTCATGGTCACCGACATCGACCAGCAGGGCCGCATCAACCTGTCCCGCAAGGACGCCGTGGCGGCCATCGCCAAAAAGCGGGCGGAACAGAAATAATCGGCAAAACCGATCCAATCAAAAAGGCAATGCCTTTCCTTAGCCGGGAAAGGCATTGCCTTTTGTTTTCGTCCGTTCCTTCTGCCGGGCTCTCGCATTTTCAGAAATAGCTGCCCGCCGCCGTGATTTTGCCGGGCAGGTCGGGCCGGTAAAGCGGCGAGTCGGCGTACAGGCTGTTGACGGTCACCCCGTCGTCCCCGGCCCGGCCGGTGGCGTGGATGTACAGCCCCGCCCCCAGGTACATGGCAATGTGGCCGGGAAAGTAGAGCAGGTCCCCCTCCCTGAGCTCGGCCAGCGGGATCTTGCGGATGGGGTAGCCTTCCTTCAGCCCGGCGTCCCGCCAGATCACGATGCCGCAGAGCAGGTAGGCCATGCTGCACAGCCCCGAACAGTCGATCCCGAAGGGGCTTTTTCCGCCCCAGCGGTACTGGGTGCCCCGGTACAGCCGGGCCGCGTCGGTCAGGGCGCGGCGCAGCGCCGCCGGTTCCCGGGTGCAGGGGGCCGTGTACAGCGGCCCCAGGGCGCTGGCACAGACATAGCCCCGGCGCCCGTCGGGCAGGCATACCGGCTGCCAGCCCGCCGCGGCCGGCCCTGTCAGCGCCAGCCGGGCGCCCCGGGGTACCCCCGGCTGCACATAGGCCGCCTGCACCCGCGGGGCGGCCAGCACGTCCACACTGTTTTTGTGCCAGACCACCTGCCGGGGGGCAGCGGCAAAAGCCTCCGCCTCCGGGCCGGCGGTCAGGGCCTCTGCCTCCATCCAGCCGGAGTATCCGTAAAAGGTCCGCACCGGCACCCGGCTGCCCTGCTGTGGGCCGGTGACAGTCACCGGCATCCCCAGCAGCGCCTCATCCACCACACCGGACTCCTCCGGCGTGTCCTGCGGCTGCCCGTACAGCGGGCAGACCGGCCAACGGGTCCATGCCTGCATGGCGTTTTCCCCCTTTCCCGGTTCAGGATGCCGTCTCGGCGGTGGCCGGCAGGATCATCCCGATGCCTTTTTCCAGCACCTCGGCGCTGATGGCGCTGCGGGCCTGGGCCACGGCCCGGCCCTCGGCGTCCACAAAGTAGGTCACCGGGATGCCGTACACCCCGTAGGCGGACGCCGCCTCCAGGTCCAGGTCGAAGTACACCGGGAAGGCGTAGCCCTGCTCGTCCAGGAACGCCTGGGCCGTGGCCTGGGTCTCCTGGGAGCCGTCGGTCAGGTTGATCATCAGGAAGCGGACCTGCCCCTCGTACTCGGCCGCGGCGGCGTCAAAGGCCGGCATCTCGCTCTGGCAGGGGCCGCACCAGCTGGCCCAGAAGTTGATGACCACCGGCGTGCCCCGAAAATCAGACAGGCGCACCGGCTCGCCGCCGGCGTCGTAGACGGTGAAGTCCGGCGCCATGGCCAGGGCGGGGGTGGGCGTGGGGGCCGCGTCGGCGGC
>DSTFC04002__coassemble_536_pt1 | contig 102997 bp, 91 predicted proteins | sample DSTFC04002__metabat2_low_PE_032 | metagenome-assembled genome bin DSTFC04002 | reverse complement strand
ACTCATATTTTCCCCCCAGGACCTCCCGCGCCAGCTCCATGCCGATCCGGTGGGCCTCCTCCGGCGTGACCTCCCCAGGCTCAAACGCCTGGATGAGGTGCCGGCCCAGGTTCGTGCCCTTGTCGATGGCATGGCGGCGGGTCCATGCAAATTCAATATCGGCGGTCTCCACGGTGCAGCCGAAGGAGGACACCAGCAGCTTCCCGTCCGTCTTGTCGGGATTGCAGATATAGTCAATGGCCGCTTTCAGCGTTGACTTAATAGGATGCGTCTTTGTAACTGCCATATCTGCTCCAATCTCTCCAGGATCTCCTCCATATCGGCTTGATAGGTTGGGCCGCCGGCGTTCACCCTCTTGGCGATTTGATTGATGTTCCGGCCGATGGAGCCCAGGGCCTTTGTCATCTCCTTGATGTCGGTGGTGTCCACCTGAATGATGTATCCGTCAATCGCCATCTTCCGCAGATATGCCCCATACCGCTTTGTGGGGAGCTGCGCCATCTTCTCGTCGATGAGCCGCTTCTCCTCCTCCGTCACCCAGAACTTCATCTGGATGTTCCGCTTTCTGTCCGCTTCGCCTCCGTTTCTTATAAGGGTCTGGGACGGTCTCGCCTGTCGGCTCGGTCGGCGCTTCAAAGCGTTTCACGCTTTGAGGTCTCCACCGGAGACCCGCGCCCCAGCAAGCAATTTTCGTGTTTAGGGGCAGGGGTCCCCCTAAACCGAAAATCCGCCAGTGGGTACTCGCTGGCTGTGCTTGCTATCGTAACCCTACTCTCGTTTTCCCCTCTATCAATACTACAATTTATAGTAGCTGAAATGGCCAAGTTTCAAGCACTAGATACTCAAAGTTATTTGTTGCTTAAGCAGAGCGCAATAACTGGTTTTCAGATTATCGGCGGTGCATTTTTAGGCTTGTTCGGCGCGGCGTATCTCTATCGGTGAAAGCCATAAGCGGCAATTTTATACTCCGAATGCCCCAGTGTACTGTCGTGCGCTGGGGCATTTTCGTGTGCGTACAGAAAATGTTTTCTCCGCCCATTGACAAACAGCCTTGTCAGTTGTATTATAACATTGCTATATAACATTGCTATAAAGAGGGCGCTCCAATGGAAGAGACAACTGCTACTACCCTGGAAAAAATCCAGGAGGCGGCCATGACCGAATTTCTGGACAAGGGCTTTCTGGGGGCCTCCCTGCGGCAGATCGTGAAGAACGCCGGGGTAACTACCGGAGCTTTCTATGGCTACTTCTCCAGCAAGGAGGCTCTATTTGCCTCTATTGTAGAACCCCACGCCAAGGCACTGATGGGCCGGTTCATGGAGGCCCAGACCTCCTTTGCTGAGTTGCCCGAGGAACAGCAGCCGGAGCATATGGGGATAGAATCCTCGGACTGTGTCCACTGGATGGTGGACTACATCTGCCAGCACCGCCAGGCAGTGAAGCTGCTCCTGTGCCGGGCGGAGGGCACCGGCTATGAGCAATTCATCCACAACATGGTGGAGGTGGAGGTGGAATCCACCCTCCGCTATATGGAAGTGCTGCGGCATCTGGGGCGGGATGTGCCGGAACTGAGCCGGTCCCTGTGCCACATCATCGCCAGCGGGATGTTCAGCGGCCTCTTTGAGATCGTGGTCCACGATATGCCCCGGGAGCAGGCACAGCGGGACGTGGAACAGTTCCGCCAGTTTTACACCGGAGGATGGCTGAAATTGATGGGGGGATGACCCCTGTCTTTTTTGGATATTGGTTAGTTACTGCTAACTTTCAAAAGGAGGTTTTTCCATGAAGCAAAAGAAGAAGAACGATATAGCCGCCCTGCTGGACTACGCGGGGAGCCACCGGGGGCTGACCTTTCTGGGCCTCGGCCTGTCGGCGGTCTCCATGCTGCTGAGCATGATCCCCTACCTCTGTATCTGGATGGCCGCCCGGGATCTGATTGCCGCGGCACCCAACTGGATGGAAGCGCAGAGCGTTGCCAGGTACGGGTGGCTGGCCTTCGGGACCGCATTCGGTGGTATTGTGCTGTACTTCGGGGGGCTGATGTGTACCCATCTGGCAGCCTTCCGCACAGCGGCCAACATCCGTAAGCGGGGGGTGGCTCATGTGATGGATGCCCCCCTGGGCTACTTCGGCGCCAACGCCTCCGGCCTCATCCGGGGGCGGCTGGACGCGGCGGCGGCCGACACGGAGACTCTGCTGGCCCACAATCTGGCGGACATCGTAGGCACCATCACCTTGTTCATTGCCATGTTGGTATTGATGTTCGTCTTTGACTGGCGGATGGGCTGCGCCTGCCTGCTGGCAGCAGTGATCTCTATTCTCACTATGTTCGCCATGATGGGCGGCAAGAACGCCCAGATTATGGCGGAGTACCAGGCAGCCCAAGACCGCATGACCAAGGCTGGCACGGAGTATGTCCGGGGCATCCCGGTGGTGAAGATCTTCCAGCAGACGGTGTACTCTTTCAAGGCATTCCAGGAGGCTATTGAGGAGTACAGCGCCAAGGCTGAGCACTATCAGGCGGATGTTTGCCGGGTTCCCCAGTCCATCAATCTGACTGTTACTGAGGGAGCTTTCGTGTTCCTGGTGCCGGCGGCCCTTTTCCTGGCCCCAGGCGCCCTGGCTGGGGGAAGCTTTGCCGGGTTTGTGACCGACTTCGCTTTTTACGCGGTGTTCTCTGCCATCATCTCTACCGCCCTGGCGCGGATCATGTTCGCTTCGTCCGGCATCATGCTGGCCGGCACCGCTTTGGGCCGTATCCGCATGGTCATGGAAGCCCCGGAGCTGAAGGCGCCGGAGCATCCCAAAACGCCGCAAGGCAGCCGGGTAGAGTTCCGGGACGTGAGTTTCACCTATGACGGGTCGGAGACCCCCGCCCTGTCCCACGTCACTTTCACGGCGGAGCCGGGGCAGACGGTGGCCCTGGTGGGCCCCTCCGGCGGCGGCAAGACCACGGCGGCCAGCCTGATCCCCCGGTTCTGGGATGTGGACAGCGGCAGCGTCACTGTGGGCGGCGTGGACGTGTGGGACATGGCCCCCCATGTGCTCATGGATCAGATCGCCTTTGTGTTCCAGAACAGCCGGCTGTTCAAGGCGTCTATTTTAGAAAATGTCCGGGCAGCCCGGCCGGAGGCCACCCGGGAGCAGGTGCTAGCGGCCCTCATGGCTGCCCAGTGCGGTGACATTCTAGAAAAACTGCCAAAGGGCATGGACACTATAATCGGCACGGAGGGCACCTATCTTTCCGGCGGGGAGCAGCAGCGCGTCGCTCTGGCCAGGGCTATTTTGAAGGACGCCCCCATCGTGGTGCTGGATGAGGCCACCGCTTTTGCCGACCCGGAGAACGAGGCCCTGATCCAGAAAGCTTTTGTCCAGCTGACGAAGGGCCGCACCGTCATCATGATCGCCCACCGTCTGTCCACCGTGGTGGGAGCAGATAAGATCCTGGTATTGGACCAGGGGCGCTTGGTAGAACAGGGGACCCACGAGCAACTGACCGCCGCCGGCGGACTGTATGCCAGGATGTGGGCGGACTACAACCGGGCGGTCCAGTGGAAGATCACCAGCGAAGGTTGAGAAAGGGGTGAGCGAAATGTTCAGCAAAAAATTTCAGCGCAAATATGCCCTGACCGACCAGGGCCTAAAGAATACCAAGACAGGCGCATTCTGGACTGTCATCACTAACCTGGTGGTTATGGGCGGCATGGGTATCCTGTACTTGCTGATGGGAGCCTTTATGGAGACCCTGACGGATGGGTCGCCTCTGCCGGGGGCGGTGCTGCCGGTTGCCCTGACGGTGGGGTTCGTCCTGCTGTCCTTTGTGACCCACCTGCAGCAATACCGGGCCACCTATGGCCTGGTGTACGGCGAGGTCAAGACCACCCGCCTGCGTCTGGCGGAGCGGCTGCGGAAACTGCCCCTGGGCTACTTTGGCAAGCGGGACCTGGCGGACCTGACCGAGACCATCATGGGGGACGTGAACCGGATGGAGCATGTGTGGAGCCATGTGCTGGGATACCTGTACGGGGCCTACATCTCCACCGCCATCATCGCCGTGTGCCTGCTGATCTACGACTGGCGGCTGATGATCGCCTGTCTGTGGGGCGTGCCGGTGGCCTTTGGACTGCTGTTCGGCAGCCGGAAGATCGCGGCCCGGAGTTCCGAGGTAACAAAGAAAGCCGCCCTTCGGGTTTCCGACGGAATCCAGGAGGCGCTGGAGAACGTCCGGGAGATCCGGGCCGCTAACCAGGAGGAGCGGTATCTGGCCGGCCTCTATGAGAAGATCGACCAGCACGAAAAAGTCACCATTCGGGGCGAACTCACCACCGGCCTGTTCGTAAACGCCGCCAGCGTAATCATGCGCCTGGGCGTAGCGACCACCATCCTGACGGGGGCAAGCCTGATCTTGTCCGGGCAGATCGACTTCATGCTGTTGTTCCTGTTCCTGCTGGTCATCACGCGCGTGTATGCGCCCTTTGACCAGAGCCTGGCCCTCATCGCGGAGATGTTCATCTCCCAAGTATCCGGCGACCGCATCAACGAGATCTACGAGACGCCCATCGCCACGGGGGCGGATGTCTTTCAGCCCAAAGGCCACGACATCATGTTTGACCATGTGCGCTTTTCCTATGGCGAGAAGGAAGTGCTGCACGATGTGAGCTTTACCGCTAAAGAGGGGCAGGTCACGGCGCTGGTGGGTCCCTCCGGCTCCGGCAAGAGCACCTGCGCGCGGCTGGCCGCCCGGCTGTGGGATATTACGGCCGGCCGCATTACCGTGGGCGGCGTGGACATTTCCACCGTGGACCCGGAGGTGCTGCTCACCGACTACTCCATGGTGTTCCAGGATGTGGTGCTCTTTGATGACACCGTTATGGAGAATATCCGCCTAGGCAAGCGGGGTGCGACGGACGAAGAGGTCCGTGCCGCTGCCAAGGCCGCCAACTGCGATGAATTTGTGGAGCGGCTCCCCCAGGGTTATGACACGCCCATTGGGGAGAATGGCGCCAAACTCTCCGGCGGGGAGCGGCAGCGGATCTCCATCGCCCGGGCACTTCTAAAAGACGCACCCATCGTCCTGCTGGACGAGGCAACCGCTTCCCTGGACGTGGAAAACGAGACAAAGGTACAGGGGGCCCTTTCCCGTCTGCTTCAGGGCAAGACGGTGCTGGTCATCGCCCACAGGATGCGTACCGTGGCGGGAGCCGACCACATCGTGGTGCTGGATGACGGCCATGTGGCCCAGCAGGGCGCCCCGGCGGAGCTGATGGAGCAGGGCGGCCTCTACCGCCGCATGGTGGAGCTCCAGAGCGAGAGCGCCCAGTGGCGGCTGAACGGCGCGGAGGCATAACGCTTTTTGAAACCGGGCAGAAAAGGGCACGGCTCAATCGAGCCGTGCCCTTCTGCGATATTCCAGCGGCGGGCAGCCGAACTGCCTGGCAAAAACCGCCGCAAATTTGCTTTGATTTTCGTAACCCACCTGTGCCGCGATCTCAGCCACCCGCAGTTCGGTGTCCCGCAGCAGCTCTGCCGCCCGGCGCATCCGCGCCTCCCGCAGGAAGATGGAGAGGTTTTCCCCGAACACGCCCCGGAAGTAGTTTTTCAGACTGGTTTCGCTCACTTGAAACCGCTCTGCCAACTCCCGCGCCGTGTGGTTCCGGCTCAAATCGGCGCACAGGATCTCCCGGGTTTCCCTGGCAATGGCCACCTGGGAGCGGGTGAAGTAGCGGATCGACGGACTGGCCTCCACAGGCTGGCGCCTCACTTCCCAGAGCAGCCGGGCGGAGAGCAGCTTGATCAGACCCAGCTCCTGGGAATCCCGCAGCTGCCACAGTTCATCCAGCGCCGCCTGAACGGTGGGCGGAGTAGCGGCCAGATACAGGCGGCGGTGGGTGTGCAGATGCTCCATGATCTCCTCCGGGCTGACCTCGCTCTCTTGAAAGAGAGGATAGGGCTGCCGGGACAGCGCGTCCAGATCAAGAAACAGCTCGATCCCCTCATAGAGATTTCCGGGATAGCAATATTCCTCCTGGACCTGCTGTGTCCCTACGGCCATATACCCCTGGGAGAGGAAGGCGAACTGGCCGTCATCCAGCGCCACCTCACAGCGGCCCTTCTGACAGAAATTCAAAAGGAGGATATTGTTTGCCTCGGCCTGCGCCAGAGGCCAGACTTGGGTATAGATCCGGTTGAAGGAGAGGGTCACGCCTTCCCACAGGGAGAACAGCCGCAGGCTGCCGTTTTCCGGTTCGCGGAGCGTCATCACGGCGGCTTTCCCGTCGGGACGGACCTCCACGCCGCCGGGGAAACGTCCGGCATCAAAGAGTTGTGACAGATTGGACATAGATGTTTCCTCCGTTGTGTTCTCTGGCTCTGATTGTATCGAACCGGGAGCAGCCCGTCAATGGGGCAAGAAAAATAAATGCTGTTTGGAGCTAAAACGCTGGAATGGAGTTGGTGACAGGCAGAGAGATGTGATATCCTATCCTATGGTTAGTAATAACTAACGATTAGGAACAGGAGGAACAGAAAGATGTCTCAATCATTGGAACAGGGAAAACGGAAACTGACAGCAAAGGACGCCATCACCGCCGGCGCGCTGGGAGCGGTGTGCATCGCCATCCGCTTTGTCTTTATGCTGGTAGGCGGCGTCAGTCCCTATGTGTGGTTTGCCACCCACTTTATGGATGCCATCCTGATTGGGCCGGTGTTCATGCTGATGGTTGCCAAGGTGCGAAAGAACGGCCCCTTTCTACTCACCAGCCTTGTCACCGGCGTGGTGCTGGTAGCCGCCACATGGATGTTCCCCATCACCGGGCTGGTGGGCGGACTTTTGTGTGAGCTGTGCCTGCGGGCCGGGCAGTTCAGGCAGAAGAGCTGGCTGGTGCTGGGCTTCTTCTGCTTCAATCTGGGATTCATCGGGGACTTCCTGCCCCTGTGGCTCACCAAAGAGAGCTATCTGGAGTATGCCGCCCAGATGATGGATGCCGGCTATATGGCCACCATGGAGGGCCTGCTGACCTGGCCGGTGTTCGGGATCATCGTGCTGAGTATCCTGGTGGGCTCCATCCTGGGCGCCCTGCTGGGCATGAAGCTCATGCGCAAGCACTTCGTCAAGGCCGGGCTGGCACAATGAGGACGCGGGCAGCCCGCGGTTCCTTTCTGGACCCACGGACCAAAATCCTGATTTGGCTGCTGGCCAATGTGGTGGTGTTCACCTGGACTCCGGCGGTGTTCCGCGTCGCCGTGATGCTGGCCTACTTCGGCCTATTCCTGCTGGAGCGGAAGGGAAAGATGCTGGTGGGCCTGCTGCTGGTCTATCTGGTCATCGTGGCAGTACAGTTCTGGCTGCTGCCGCTGCTGCCTGGCTCTCTTGCCACGGTCTTTGCCACAGTGACCTATTTCATTCTGGTCTTTCCCTGCATTGCCGGCGGGGCTTACATCATTGCCACTACCAGTGTCAGCCAGTTCATGGCCGCTCTGGAGCGGTTGGGAGCACCCCGGAGCTTTTCCATCACTCTGGCGGTGACCCTCCGTTTTCTGCCGGCGCTCCGCCAGGACTTCCGGCATATCCGGGACGCCATGGCCCTGCGCCAGATCCACGGCCTGGAGGAAAAATTGGAGTGTGTCTATGTCCCCATGCTCATGGGGGCGGCCCAGACAGCGGAGGAACTCAGCGAGTCCGCCACCGCCCGAGGCATTGAGCACCCGGGGAAAATGTCCTCCTGGCGGCCCATCGGATTCCACATTCAGGATGTGACCGTTGTCCTGCTGTTCCTGGCCCTGTGCTTGGGTGGGATCTGCTGCAAGGGGGTGCTCCCGTGATCACCTTCGACCATGTGACGTACACCTATGAGGGGCAGACGGTGCCCAGCCTTCGGGACTGCTCTTTTACCGTGGGGCCGGGAGAACTGATCCTTTTCACCGGCGAGAGCGGGTGCGGCAAAACCACGATCATTAAGCTCATCAACGGGCTGCTCCAGCATGGCGGAGGCGGGGCTTTGGAAGGCGCCGTCACAGTGGGCGGCCGGGATGTGGCTGGGACGCCCCTGTGGGAGCTGGCGCAAACTGTGGGCTCCGTATTTCAGAACCCCAAGTCTCAGTTCTTCAATCTGGACACCACCGGCGAGGTACTCTTTGGCCTGGAGAGCCGGGGAGCCTCTCGGGAGGAAATGTCCCAGGCCCTGGATTCCGCCGTTCAGATCTGCGGCGTGGGCCCGCTCCTGGATCGGAATACCTTTGCTCTGTCCGGCGGGGAGAAGCAGCGTATCGCCTGTGCCAGCGCATGGGCCATGGGGCCGGAGGTGTTTGTGTTGGATGAGCCATCCTCCAATCTGGACGGCGAGGGCATCCGTCAACTGCGGGACATTCTGAGGCGGCTGAAAGCAGCGGGAAAAACCGTCCTGGTGGCAGAGCACCGCCTTTGGTACGCTGCCGACCTGGCTGATCGGGTGTTTTATCTGCGGGAAGGGCAGCTGAAGCAGATTTACGCCGGTGCGGAGTTCTTGGCTTTGCCGGAAGGGAAGCGGCGCTCCATGGGCCTGCGGAGTTTGAAAGAGGTGCCGCTGCCGGAGCCGCACCCGTCATCGGAAGCGGGCGGCCTGACGGTACGAGGCCTTCGGGCTTCCTACGGCGGCAGGGCAGTCTGGCAGGATGTGTCCTTTACCGCGCCACGGGGGCAGATCACAGCCATTACCGGTCACAACGGGGCGGGCAAGACCACTTTGGCCCGGTGCCTGTGCGGTTTGATGAAGGAGCAGGCCGGGACGATCCTGTGGGACGGAAGCCCCTTGGGCCGAAAAGAAAGACGGCGAAAGGCTTTCCTCATCATGCAGGATGTGAACCTCCAGCTTTTTGGGGACAGCGTGCTGGCGGAAGCGAGGCTGGGCGGCACAGCCACAGAGCAGGAGGCCCTGGCCGCGCTGGAGCGGATGAATCTGGCCCAGTACGCCCAGGCACACCCCCTGGCCCTTTCCGGCGGGCAGAAGCAGCGGCTTGCCATCGTGGATGGCTGCCTCAGCGGGAAAGAACTGCTGATTTTCGACGAACCCACCAGCGGGCTGGACCACGCCCACATGCTGGAGGTGAGCCGCCTGCTCCGGGAGCTGGCGGAGCGGGGCCTGTGCGTGCTGGTCATCACCCACGACGGGGAGTTCCTGCGGGAGAGCGGCGCCCAGACGGCGGAGTGGGTGCCAAAGGAACGGCACCAGTAGTATTTACATCCATACAGCGGAAGGAGGCTCACCCATGGCATTGCACGCATCCGGCGAGGATTATCTGGAGGCCATCCTTGTTCTCCATAAGAAGATGGGCATGGTGCGCTCCGTGGATGTCGCCCGGCACATGGAGGTGTCCAAGCCAAGCGTGTGCCATGCGGTGGCGGCCCTGCGGGAAGGGGGCTTCCTGACAATGGACAGCGACTATTTCCTGCACCTGACCAATGTAGGCCGGGAAGTGGCGGAGCAGATCTACGAAAAGCACCGCTTCTTTACCGACCGGCTGATCGAGGCCGGCGTAGACCCGGAAACGGCGGAAAGGGACGCCTGCCGGATGGAGCATGTCATCAGCCAGGAGTCCTTCGAGCGTCTGCGCGATGCCTATAAAACAAAAAATGAATAATCTGCCCGCATGGCAAACGGGTGAAACAGTAACGCGGCCGGGCACATCGAACCCGACCGCGTTACTCGTCTTTCTGGAAGGCTTCCTCCTGTTTGCAGAGCGCGATAAATTTTTCGATCTCTGCTTCGCTTTTCCCGGCAAAAAAGTCCACAACTGTTTTCGAGACTGTCTGATTTACCATTTCCGGGAAGATGGCGGCGTCCACGCTGATATTCAGTTCTTTGGCGACAAGGACCACCGTCTCAAATTTCGGATTACTCTTGCCAGTCTCCAAATCTATGATCGTGCGGGGGTTCATACCGAGGCGTTCAGCTGACTGCTTTTGCGTCAGATGCTGCCGCTTCCGTTCTGACCGCACCTTCCATGCAAATAGATCCAGCGGATTGTTCACTACACATATCCCCCTGATTTGGAACCTTAACAAAAATAGATAGAACGAGTGCGCAGCCACCGGACAGAATGCGTCCGGTGGCTGTTTTTGTTTGTCCGGGTTGAACTATAACGATTTTGCGGTGAATATTAAGCTTTTCTCTTGTATGACACTCCTCAATTTCCGCATGGAAACCAGCTTGCGACTCGAATCCAAAAATCTTTTGTAAAAAATTGTCTAAATAAGACAGGTTTTGGCATATTTAACCATTATGATATCTTCAGGGTCAAAGAAAGAAGGTATCACATGTGGATGCAGAAGAACGCCGAAGGGAGATTCTGCATCATCTGAGTTTGACAGGCCAGGAGACAATGGAAAATCTGTCGACAATGTTTGGTGTCTCTGTTCGAACGATTTTTCGGGATATCGAGCAGTTGTCGGTAAGCAACCGCATCCGCTGCGTGCGCGGCAGGCATGGTGGTGGCGTCATTTATGAAGGTGATCGTCCACGTCTGACGCAAAAGCACTATCAGCTCCTGGAGCGGTTATCGCAAGGCCTTTCTGAACAGGATGCCGAAACCATGCAGGAGATCATGGAAGCTTTGACTCTACGCGGAGCCTGATCGCACCGCATACCTTGACAATTACATACCCAGCATGGCAGGTACGTTCCTGCCTCAGCGAGCAACACGGGAAGATGCGCCAGGACGCGCCATGTTCTGCATTACTAACGATGCCTACCCCATGAGGCACCATGCAGGACATGATGCTGAGCGATTCCATCTGACCCAAAAGCAGCTCTGGCGGGCTGTTTTGCGATGACCTGGGGCAGGGGATAATGATACGCCAGCAGCCCCGCGCGTCAGACGGGGTGGCCGGGCCCAGGTTGCAATCATGAGACCTTCGCCCTTGACCAGTGAGTGGCTGTGTGCCAGCAGTCCGCCTGCCGTGTTCCCCATGCCAGGGGGCGAGCGGCAAATTTGGCAAGTTATTACTCCCATTTCTTTCTTTTACGACCTCAACAACGTGTTGATGTCGAACCCGTGCGACGCAGCACAGCAAGCTGCTGCGCCGCATTATTTTGCCATCAACCGTAACAAAGCGGGGTGATTCTGTTTGAATGAAACGATGCCGACAGGGTACGAACTTGCCCACCAGCAGGCCGAAACCATATTCCGCCACATTTTTCCTCGCGAGGGGATGACGGTGCGGGAAGGCCAGATTCAGCTGTGCCACACCATGCTGGATGCCCTGTTTGGCGGGGAAGTGGTCCTTTGCGATGCCGGCGTCGGCCTCGGCAAGACCTATGCCTATCTGGTGGCCGCTATCCTGTGGATGCAGCAGCGCGCACTGCCTTTACGGCAGCCATTGGTCATCTCTACTGCCAGCGTGACTTTGCAGGACGCAATTCTGAAAGAATACATTCCATTTTTGTCATCCGTACTAACGCAAAACGGATGTGTTAAAGAACCGATACAAACTGTACTTCGCAAGGGAAAGGGCCGCTACGTCTGTGACCTGCGCCTATTAAAACGGCAACGGGAAGTGGCACAGCGCGGGGAAAAGTTTGCTCGGCGGCTGCATGTGCTTCGGGATGCAGATGCCTGCTTGGATCTGGATCAGATCCAAGGCCTGTCGGGATATGACCGGCGGCATATCTGCGTGCCGGAGCGATGTGCGAAAGACTGCATTGCGCGCCACCGATGTCGGTACCAGCGGTATCTGCAGCAAAGCGGGAGCGGCTCGCTCCTGATTCAAATCTGCAATCACAATTACCTTCTGGCGGATGCCATACACCGACAGAACGGCTGGAAGCCGCTGCTGCGAGATTACGGCGTGCTTATCATTGACGAAGCACATAAACTGCCGGAAGTCAACCAGCAGATGCAAACCCGGAACTTGACGGTAGCAGATTTGAACGATATCGCAGACCAGCTGGCAAGGGAGAATCTCGTACATGAATCGCAGCAACTGCGGCGAATCACGGATGAACTGGTTGCGGCCTTTGGGACCATGCAGCATGGCCGGGCGCGGGAAATCCCGTATGCCCCGCAGCAGGAACAGCTTGCAACACTCGATCGTCTCCATCATCAACTGTGCGAAAGAACTCAACAAGACGGAAGAAAACTTTCGCCACCGCTGCGGCGCGCAGTACAGCGCGTCATAGAGTTGACACAGTTGTTCCTCATGCCGAATGATTCGTCGACTATGTATGTGGAATATGCAGCTGAGCTGGGGGATAGCAAGCAAATTGTCTCACTGAACGCAGTGCCCAAAGACTTGCCGCAGCATCTATACACCACGTTGTGGAGCCAGAGTAAACCCACAATCCTGACCTCCGGCACCCTGGCGGCTGGCGATGGTTTCGCCAATACCAGCAGGCTGCTGGGACTGGAACATGGCGTTCCTGTGCGAACCTTGCAGGTATCCTCTCCGTTTGACTATGTGCATAACTGCTTGCTCGTGTTACCATCATCATCTGGCAAGCGGAAGCGTATGGAAACTAGCAATGAGCAAATTGCCAAGCAGCTCTGCCAGCTTATAGAAGCGGCGCATGGCCATGCGCTTGTCTTGTTCACTTCCTACGAACAGATGGGCGAAGTGTATGAATTGCTGAAGGATGCACTGGATTTACCTATTCTGCAGGCGCGCCGCGGGTCACAGGCAGTGGTGGAGCAGTTTAAGCAACTGGCAAACGGTGTGCTGCTGGCGGGCGGCTCCTGCTGGGAAGGAATTGATTTCCCAGGTGATCTGGTTTCGCTGCTTGTAATTGTGCGGTTGCCCTTCCCAGTGCCTGACCCGGTGCGGGAAGCCCGGCGCGAACAATACCCTGACCTGCACAGCTACATCCAGGCCGAGATCGTGCCCGAAATGCAGCAAAAACTGCGGCAGGGCTTCGGCCGGGCCATCCGCACCGAGAACGACAGCTGCGCGGTCGCCATCCTCGATCCGCGGGCCGCCCTCGACGGGCGGTACCACCAGTCTGCGCTGGATGCACTGCCGGACGGCATCCCGATCACAACCAAAATCGAAGACATCGAACCATTCCTTCGGGCACACAAAAGCCCCGATTATTTTTTTCCGAATTCCGAAAATCATTAACACAGGATAATATAATGGAGGAACACCATGAGAGCAATCTGCTTTATCCAGGAAGTCAAAGATTCAGACCTGACCATGCGTCAGCAGCAACTGATTTGCCACCGCGCTCTGCGCAAACTGCAGTGGCCCTGCGTGTGGGAATTATTCGCCCAAGCAGGCAGCGAAGCCCAACCGCTCTCTCTGCGCCCTGGTATGGTCGATCTACTGCGCGCCGCCGCTGCAAGTGAGGTGGATGTGCTGATGGTGGTCGATGTGGAACACCTGCACTGCGGCCAGGCGGAACTGGATGGCCTGCTCATGTCGCTATTGCAGTACGGCATCCATACATTCGGGGCCAAGAATGGCCAATGGATCGAACCCGGCGGGCGGCATTGGATGATTCTGCCCGGCTACGATGAGATAGATGAGTGAACAGGAGAGAGGATGGCATTGCATCAGGAAAAAGACCGGGCGCTGTTCTATCCCCGCGCCTGGGTATATGTCAGATCACGAGATTATCACCAACTGGCAGAACAGAAACTGAATGCGCTCCAGGCGGCACAGCAGCAAGGCCTTGAGGTCGTCGGCACCAGCGAGGACCGGTGCGGACAGCACAGCATCTGGAGGCCGGGACTCTTCGCCCTGCTTTGGGCGGTGCGGGCACGGTTGGTAGATGTTGTGGTCGTGCCGCGCTTGTCCCGGCTGGCTGTGCATCGGCAATGGTTGGGATGGATGCTGCGGATGTTCCACAAACATGACGTTACGGTTGCCACCATTGAGTGTGAGCTTCGGTATGACCTCTACCGGCATGGATTAGATGGTGTTCTACTATAATGACAATGTTAACCGTATGAATTTTCGCAGTATTAATGCATACCAATAGAACCAACATGACGAGATCGGCGCAATGCGAATGATTGACAACGTGCGCACAAACGGTTATACTTTAAGCAAGATGAATGGGAGGCGAAGGTTATGGCTAAGTCAGCAAACATCAATGTGCGCATCGATCCGGAAACAAAGAAGCGTGCGGAAGATTTGTTTTCCAGCTTTGGTATCACGATCACGGATGCCATCAACATATTTCTCCGTAAATCCATCATGGAGGGCGGCTTGCCGTTTGACGTCAGGCTGCCAGAACATCCGCTGGATGCCAGCCGTATGACTGCCGAACAGCTGGATGCCGTGTTGGAAAAAGGGTATGCACAGCTTCAAACGGGCCAATGTATCTCGGCAAAACAAGCGTTTGATGAGATCCGGGGAGAGGTTGGCGCATGGCGTATGACGTGACATTGACCCTGCAGGCAAAGCAGGATTTGAAGGCCATCTACCGATACATCGCGGTGGATTTGGCCTCTGAAATCAATGCAAACCGATTGCTCGACCGTCTGGAAGAAAACATTCTTAAACTGGACACAATGCTGGAGCGTTTCCGCATTTATGATCGGGAACCATGGCGCAGCCGAAACTTGCGCGTGATGCCCATCGACCATTATCTTGTGTTCTATGTTTCAGATCGACAAACGCAAGCTGTGACTGTGCTCCGCGTTATGTATGGCGGCCGTGATGTGGCTGCTCAATTAGAGCGCAACATACCATAAAATCAAACGATCACAAATCCAATCCGGAGCGGGTCCTCGAAAAGGGGGAATCGCTCCGCTTTTTTATTGCCTGGAATCAGTATTACGGTTAGGTAACCTCTATGCTGACAGTTCGGGCAGAACTTGAGTGAAGGCGCTATAATGCAAATTGATTATAATACGGAATCTCCTGCGCCCATTGTGGTGCAGGAGATTCGCTATGCGTTGGCATTATCTATTGTAAAAAATCTACTTGAAAATGGGGTGATCGACCGGGAAAATGCGACCAAAGTAACTGTTGCTCTTGCCAATTTATACGGCGTAAATCGGCGGGCTATTTAGTGGTTATTGTGAATGGATAATTCGCTCGCTGTGTGATAGTGTTGTCGTGATAAGGTCGGCCACCAGATAGATCAAACAACACAATATCACATAGGGAGGGCTGAGTCATGCCGCAGGTGGAAGTTATTAAACCGATTCGGCAACACGTGACAGCAAAGCTGCGCATATGCGCTTATGCCAGAGTCAGCACTGATTCAGCAGATCAGCTCAACTCTTTCGCTTCTCAGGTGCAGTATTACACCAATTACATCGAATCCCGTGCCGATTGGGAACTGGTTGACATCTATGCGGATCGTGGGATCACAGGTACCGATGCCCACAAACGTGATGAATTTCTGCGCATGATGGAGGACTGCCGCAAGCGGAAGATCGACCAGATACTGGTGAAATCATTATCCCGCTTTGCCAGAAACACGGCGGACTGCATTGCTGCGATTCGGGAACTGAGACAACTGGGCGTGACGGTGATTTTTGAAAAAGAGCGCATCAACACCCGTCTGATGGCCAGCGAGATGCTCATCAGCATGATGAGCGCCTTTGCGCAGGAGGAATCCGTTTCTATCGCCAAAAATCTGCGCAAAGGCATTCTGATGCGGATGAATTCCGGCAACTTCCGGCTTTCCAATCTTCCATATGGTTACGACCACTATGAAAACGGTCGCCTGTCGGTTCAGAATGGAGAAGCAAAAGCGATACGCTGGATCTACGATCGCTATCTTTCGGGATACGGCGTCAATCAGATCGCCAGAGAACTGCCGTGCCAGTTGCCGGCAGAAGCCAGAATCCGCGGCTCGAAGAATGGTATCCTATACATCTTGAGCAATGAACGCTATATGGGGGATGAGCTGCTGCGCAAATCCTTTACGAGTGATACGGTACCATTTCGAAAAATTATGAACTGTGGTCAACAGGATCAAGTTTATATCAGACATTCGCACGAGCCAATCATAGAGGCGGAGAAGTTCCATGCCGTTCAAACCCTCTTGGCAGAACGGCGCGGGCAATTCGGATGTGAGGAACCTCGGAAAACCTACCTGCTTACAGGGAAGCTTATTTGCAAATCCTGTGGCGCACCGCTTTACCGCAGGGTGACCGGCAAGGGCATCTGCTGGATTTGCAAAAATCACATATGCCACCCTGAACGGTGTACGGAAAAGGGATATTCGGAGGCGGCCGTTTTGCAGGGGGCCCGATGTCTCTGCCGAAAATTGAAAACCTACAGCAAAGAACTGCTGCAATGGTACTTGCAGACCTTGCTGAAGATCGAATCCCATGACAGGGCGTGTCGGCCCCAGGTTCAAGATCTGTATCAGACAATCAACGATATATTAATCCAGAGTCATACCCTCCAACGCTTGTATGCGAGCGGGTGTATTGACTCTGGATTTTTTATCAGCAGGAAAAACGAGCTGGATCACCAGTTGACTGAAAATAAGGCCAGATTGCACGAAGCGAAAGCGACGCTGTGCGGAGACATCATCCGGCAGACTCGGATAATGATGGATGCCCTTGAGCAGGATGCAACGCCAACAGACGAGGTTATCTGGGGTCAGCTCATCGTAAAAGCGACGGTAGGGGAGGGGAGAATCTCCTTTAGCATGTTGAACGGGCTGGAATTGACAAGTCCCCTTGAGGAAGAAGGCTGATCAATGGAAAGAAAGCGGCGCTTCCCGTTTGGTTACGAGATGCGAGAGGGACGCATTGTTCCAAACCCAGAGGAAGCCAAAGCGGTGGTGGTGATCTTTCAAAGCTTTGCATCAGGCACCACAACGCCAACCATTGCCAATAGTATGACGGAGCTACAGATTCCGTACAGACCGGGATGTGCAAAGTGGAATAAAAATATGGTGTGCCGCATCTTGGACAATGAGAAATATATCGGTGCAAACGGGTACCCAATCCTGCTACAAAAAGAATTGTGGGATCGCGTAGCTGCAAAGCGCAAACAGGCACCGTCTGTTCGCCTGAACCCGGCCATCCGCTCTGTCAGGGCGAAGATGTGCTGTGCGCAGTGCGGACAGAAATTAAAACGGATTTCCTATCATACACAGGGCAATGTGTACTGGCGGTGCGACCGCTGTGCCATTCAATTCCCATCCGTGACCGATCAGGCGTTGCTGGACACGATTCTGGAGAAACAAAACGAGATGATCAAGCGGCCACAAAAAGTTATTCCAACAGAAGCAGGCAATATAACCTATACAATGGAGATAGTGCGGGATATGCAAATTCTGGATCACGCCATCAGCAATCCGCAAACTCCCACCGCCGAACTTTTACAGATGGCAGCACAGTGCGTGCAAAATGTGTATGCGTGTTGCCAGGAGGTGCCGGATGCGGTGGAAAGCGATGCAATGGTTCGTATGCTGCAGGAGGTGTCGCCAAGCAATACCTTAAATATCGAACTGTTGAACCAGTGCGTGAAAAGAATCCTAATGCAGCCGGATGGAAACATTCAGTTTCAGGTATGTAATGGAACCATTATCTAAGGGAGAACAGACATGGCAGGCAATGAGGAACGAACCATTATACGGATTCCGCGAAAAGAATCATCGCAACAGAACGGGCGAAAACATCTCCTGCGGGTTGCGGCCTATTGCCGTGTCAGTACAGAGCAGGAGGAGCAGGAGAGCAGCTTTGAAAATCAGGTGGATTATTACACCCGGTTGATCAATGGCAATCCAGAATGGAAGATGGCCGGGATCTACGCGGATCACGGCATCAGCGGTGTACGGGATATGATACGGCCAGGCTTTATGAACATGATCGAGGATTGCAAAAAGCATAAGATCGACCTGATCATGACAAAATCCCTGAGCCGATTCTCGCGGAACACCTTGGATTGCATCAAGTATATCCGCCTGCTGAAAGGCCTAGGTGTGGCCATTGAATTTGAAAAAGAGGGGCTGAACACTGGCGAACTGAGCAGCGAAATATTCTTGACCTGGTTCTCTGCCTTTGCACAAGCGGAAAGCGAATCACTGAGCCAGAATATAACGATGGGAAAGCGACGCTTGTTTCAGGCGGGTAAATGTGCTTTTCCATATAATTCATTCATAGGCTACCGACCAGGGCCCGATGGCAAACCAGAGATTGACCCCAAACAGGCAAAAACTGTAAAGCGGATTTTTTATGGATACTTGGCCGGTAGAACCCCATCACAGCTGAAAGCCGAGTTGGAGCAGGATCACGTTCCATCGCCTGCGGGCAAAGCAGAGTGGTCACGCACAACGATTCAGAATATGCTTCACAACGAAAAGTATGTGGGAGATCTCCTGCTGCAAAAGACATACACGGCAGATTTTCTGACCAAAACGGTCAAGAAGAATCGTGGTGAAGTGGAACAGTACTATGTTCGAAATAATCATCCGGCCATTATTCCGCGTGATGTTTTCCAAGCTGTTCAGTTGGAAATGGCAAGACGAGGAAGCAAAACCAAGATCAACCCGAACAAGGGGATTTCGGGGCGCAGTAAATATTCCGGCAAGTTTGCTTTGACAGAGCGATTGATTTGTGGTGAATGCGGTTGTATGTACCGCCGCGTTCTGTATACAAATCGGGACGGCAGCAAAACAAGAGTATGGAGATGCACCAACCGCTTGGAAAACGGGAAAAGATTCTGCAAGCACTCTCCAACTTTGAAAGAAACGGAATTGCAGAAAGCCCTTATGAGGTGTATTGCCACACTGCTGGACAACAAAGAAAGCGTTAAAGAAGATGTGATGCAGGCAGAAAAAAACATTCTGCGCTATGAAGGGGCAGCACAAGACCCGCGCCAGTTGATCGACCGTATCCAGGAGATTGATTGTCAGACCAGTAGTCTTTTGCTCCTGGTTGCGCACAGCGAGGATGCCAGTATCTATGAAAGAAAGTTCAAGGCACTGAAAGAGGAAAAACAGGCGCTGCAAACCGAATTGGAAAGTTTGCAGCGCACATCCCATTTGGATGCCGAAGCACAAAACAGGATACAGAAAGTATGGGATTGCATCCAAAACACACCCACCGATTTCACCCAATACGACGATGACCTAGTCCGACGAATCGCGGAACAGGTCATCGTATACTCGAAAGAGAAGGTTGTGGTGAAGTTTGTGGGTGGGTATAGTGTGAAGATGCAAGTCTAAGAACAAGCGAGTATCACAATAATTTCCCCAATCTTCTCTAATGTTAAAGAGTAGAAGACGATAGAAAACGATTTATAGGAAATGTCGCAAATTCATGACGCTCCTTTGGTGAAAGATGCTTGATGTTATCGAGTGCTTGAGCCTGCATACCTAATAAAAGATCACAGCATATACCTATTAAGGAATTATGGCTATATCGAGTGATGATTTCATAAAGGGTCAATTGTTCATCAATAACTAATGCGCGCTTTCGCCTAATGACTTGTATTTGATTTACCTTTGCAATATCGATTTGTTCTTGTGTTTTAGAAATTTCTAGAATAAACTCTGCCATATCAGAAGCACAATCCAACAGATCTGAGCGTTTGTCGTTTGTGTGATCATAAGCGAGTAGCATATCCAATAGAGAGCGAGTTGCATATTCACAGATATACGGTTTTGAAGCTAACTTTCGATAAGAATTGATAACGGTAAGTGGCTTTAGATTGCTGAGCGACTCGTAATCTTTAGCGGTTAGTATAAAGTATTGAGACATCGGCTGCATGGAACCGTCTATATTTACAACACAATTTAAATCAATAGAAAAGAAATCTGACAATTGATAGGTCGACGGATCATCTGGCATAGATGCAAAATAGAGAGCAAAGCGTAAATCGCTGATAGCCATTGCGGATACGCAGGGAATATCCTTTTTTAATCCGCATACAGGTTTTTTGTAAATAAACGCGTCGACTAAGCGAAGTAAATTTCGCTTGTCAGATTCTGTGAGATGGCTAAGGTCTAAGTCTCCATAATAAGAAAGAGTGTCAAAGACTTCTGTAATATTCTTAAAAATTTCATACTGGCGCTCTTTATGTGAGAGGGTGTCTTGATTTGCGCTGATACCACGAACTGCTATTTTTCTTCCGCTCTTTATAAAGTCAAAACCACCATTCTTTAGGACAGCCAAGAGAAAGGGATAACAATTTACAGCACTACGAATACTGGAGGGAAGCTGTACTTGCATTTGATGCGTAGTAGTATTTGGACCGTGGAAGATGCATTTGATACAGTTCTCAAATATGCATATTGTTTGTGTTGTGGAATGATAGTAATCAACCCAAATATCAAATTCTTGCGTCCCAATGTGTACATGGGACGTTTCGGTCTTATGGACTCCATTAACGTAGAGAATATCCCCCAACGGTATTGGAATTGGCGAGCCGGAAATGCGTGCGTACGAGTAGATTTCCGTACCAACAATTGAATCTGCAGGGGAATCAGAAAAAGTTGAAATAAAAGTGGTTAAACCTTCAAAGTTATTACTTTGTTGTAGGTCAGCAATTGTAGGCAAGGAACTCTGAGCAAAGCTCCGTTGCCTGCAACTCTCTTCATAGCAATGAATAAAAATATCGTCTATTTTAGAAATATCTTGTGGCAAAGGAGAAAAGCTAATAGAGATGGTTTTTTGTGTGATACCTTTGCGATTTTTTCGCTCGTTAGCTAATTGCAACCAGTTGCGAACAACAATTGGTGGCATAGTGGAGTAGTAAATAGTTTGCTTTATACCATCTTCGCTTATGTATACAACGAAATAAATAATGCCCTCTGATAAGTATCTTTGTAGATCAACGACAGAAACCGGATATGTAATCTGAGCATTGGGGTGGATGTTCCTTTGCCTTCCTTTAACTTGTATAGCAATACGCCCGATCATATCTTTTTTGCCTTTAGATTTGTCATTATAGATTTCCACATTGCCATCCCAACAAGGTTCCTTGTCGTTTGTGTTGACATATGGATCGAGATGCTTAGATAGCGTTAAATAATCTGAAACTTTATGCGCAGCAAGCGTTTCCAATGATTTAGAGTCCATACATTGCATTCCCTTTGGGCAAATGATATACTTTATTATAAATCTATATCACACGCAATGTCCAGTGTTAGCTTGCTATAAATTGTCCGTATTTAAAGGAAAAGATACAATTTCCAATGGCTTTCTGCCAGATCAGCAAAGTCCGTTTGAATAACAAAGAAACGCTAATTGTATACTCGAAAACTGAATTAAAACGACGATAATATGTGACATATTTGCGTTATCAAGATTGACCACCTTGGACAAGAAAAAGTGGTCGTTTTGGATAACGGCCACTTTTTTATTGTTATGTCGAAAGCAACCGGCCTTTCTGCCCTTCCAAAAGTTGCCGATGGTCGAATGATGACGCGGCGGGGGTTCGGCGGCTTTTCAGGACCCCGGCGTGCAGCTTTACAAGGCCGCTTCCCGCTCTCTGACAGGGGAGAGGTCCTGCCTTGTCCCCTTGCCCTAAAAAAGAGCCGGGAGGGAAGGAAATCTTGCCGTAGAAGATTCGGCTGCCTTTTTGTGCAATTCGTAGAAGATTGAGAGATGCGCGGACAACCAACCATCAGAAACGGGAAGTCTGCCTCCGAACATACAAAACAATCGCAGCATCAGCCCGATCCCTGGCGTCTCGAAGCCGGGGACCGGGCTTTTTTGTTTGTCCGGTGTGCGGCCTCGGCCGAGGAGAGTGGTCTGATTTTACAGATGGATTCAACTGAATGCGGATTTTATTGTGAATTTGACGAAAGCGCAGCTTCGCTTCTGTCATTAACAAAAGTTAACTTTCTTCCCACGTTCGGTCGTGTTTTAATTTTTCAAAATGCGAAAAAAGCAAAAACCGGCTGCTGGGCGGACAGCCCCGATTTCTCGCTCAAGGGGATTTCTATGTGCAGCTTCCACAATTTCAACAAAAATTCGAACTTTTACTTGCTTTGTTTGCCAGCGTATGCTAAGATTAACGCAATTCGGCCGATCGGGGAATTGCTGATTTCCCTATTTAAGACACTTTAGCATTTATCGAAGAAACATTCGCCATGCGTCATTAACATTAGTTAACATGGACGCGTTCCTGTTTTGGGCCAGCCCTGCGATGAAATCAAGGGGGCGCATACAGGCACAGTGAACCAAATTTTCTGGTGGATATGGATTTGGCTGAGAGGAGGCGGCAGTTTTAGGCGCAAACCGGACCGGAGCTCTGCAAAAGTATTTTGCTGCGGATTGAACGGGATCTTTTGGGCGTACCCCCGAAAGGATCTGTCTGATTCAACGGCGGCGTTCTGTCTTCTGAGCCGCCTTCCAAACTCCCGTGGGGAACGACGGAGGGGCTTTCGGCCAGAATGACCCGGTTCGGAGCGACTGACCGGATGCACCCGAGAAAAGCGAAATGAAAGGATGTATTTTACCAATGGAAACAAGAACTTGGAAACGCTTCAGCTCTTGTTTGCTGGCATTGACCATGGTACTGTCCAGTACTGCGCTGCCGGCAAGTGCCGCGACCCCCGGTAAGGACGGGTCGGCGGAGATGAACGAAGCGTATGCCGCACACGAGTCCCTGATGCCGATCGGCCCTTCCTTCAGCGTGGCCACCCTTTTGGAGTGGACGCCGGAATCCGACCCGGACGCACGGTACAGCAGGGCGAGTATCCCGCTGGCGGACCGCAAGGGCGGCTTTGTTGTAAACCCGAAGGCAAACCCTGAAGCCAAACTGATGCTCTGCTCCCTGGCCAACTCTTCCCACGACACCACCGGCGCACAGGGGAACGAAAACTTCATGAGCTGGTCCTTCAACTACTGGCAGTACACCGATTCTTTCGTGTACTGGTCCGGTTCCGAGGAAGGCCTGATCTGCTGCCCCACCAGTGAATTTACTGACGCCGCCCACACCAACGGCGTGCCGGTCGTCGCCACGCTGGGCTTCCCTTGGGGCACGGGCGCGGGCTATGTGGAGGAAGTCGATGCCTTCTGCCAGAAGGCGGCGGACGGCAGCTTCCCCGTGGCTGACAAGCTGCTGGAGGTGATGGAGTACTACGGCTTCGACGGGTACTTCTTCAACCAGGAATCCTATGGCTGCAGCGCGGAAATCGCGTCCCGCCTGGACGAGATGATCCGCTACATGCGTGCCAAATGCCCGGACATCCTGATCAGCTGGTACGACTCGATGCTGCCCACCGGCAATGTTTCGTATCAAAATGCCGTCAACGGCCAAAACCAGCGCTGGATGGAGCGCAGCGACGACGGCTCTGTGGGCATCAACGAGTTCTTCATGAACTACAACTGGTACGACACGCAGATCTCCACTACGGTCAACACCATGAACTCCATCGGCCGCAGCCCCTACGATGCTTTCGCGGGCCTGGACGTGCAGCAGAACGGCATGAACACCCCTTTCCGCGACGAGCTGCTGGTGGATGAGAACGGCAAACTGAAACTGTCCATCGCGCTGTACTGCCCCAACTCCACGCTGGGCAATTCTGCGGACGGCGCACAGTTCCACGAGGTGGAGCAGGACTTCTACGTCAACTCCGCTTCCGACCCGCGGGCCGAGGTCGCGGACATTTCCACCTCCACCTGGCAGGGCATGTCCCGCTTCTTTGCGGACAAGACCCCCATCCTGGGCGCCCCCTTTGTGACCAACTTCAACTCCGGCCACGGCACCGGCTACTATGTGGACGGCGAGCTGTCCCGCGACGGAGAGTGGAGCTACCAGTCCGTGCAGGACGTTATGCCCACCTGGACCTGGATCATCGACTCCGAAGGTTCCAAGCTGAGCGGCAGCTATGACTTCACCGACGCCTACAACGGCGGTACCTCCATCGCGTTCCTGGGGGATCTGGACGCCAACGCCGCCAACGACATCATGCTTTACAGCACCGATGTGACGGTGGCCGACGGCATGAAACTGAGCCTGACCGCCAAGAACGACGACGGCAAAGCCAAGCTGGTGGCCTACTACGGCGACGAGAGCACCGCCGGCTACGAGGACTGTGAGACGGTCGCTTACGATCTGGCGGCCAGCGAGGCCGATACCTGGACCACCACCGCGGTGGACATTTCCGACCATGCCGGCAAGACCCTGTACGCCATCGGCCTGAAGGTGGAAAGCGACACCGCTGTGTCCGACTACCAGATCAACCTGGGGCAGCTGGCCATTCTGGACCAGGACCGCGCAGCTTTGTCCGGCCCCGCTTCGGTGACGCTGGACGAGATCCTGTACCACAACGCCTATGATGCGGAAGCCCGCATCTACTGGGACGCTGTGGACGGCGCCGCTTCCTACGAGATCTACAAGGTCAAGGCGGACGGCACCTCCAGCCTGATCATGGAGACCCCCAACACGGCCTTCTACCTGCCCACCCTGGTCCGTGACTTTGACGAGGAGGATGTCACGCTGAAGGTCGTCCCCGTCAACGCCAACGGCGTCCGCGGCGAGGGTGCCGAGCTGGTGATCGACTGGCTGTACGGCAACGACGATTCCGACGTTTACGAGGAGCAGGAGTTCGAGAACGTCTGCCTGGGCGCGGAAGTGACCGACGTTTCCTCCGAGAACGAGAGCGAGCCGGCTTCCAAGGCCATCGACGGCACCTCTCTGAACGGCTCCAAGTGGTGCGCCAGCAATAAGTCCACCGGTTACATGGACATTGACATTGGGCGTGAAGTGACGGTCCGCCGCTGGCGCGTGGAGCATGCCCAGTACGGCGGCGAGGACGTGCTGATGAACACCGTGGACTTTGCCCTGGAGTACAAGACCGCAGAGGGCGAGTGGAAGGAAGCCAAGCGCATCCAGAACAACACCGCCGCTGTGACCGATGTCCTGCTGGACGAGCCGGTGACCGCTCAGGAATGGCGTCTGCGCATCTATGACGACGGCAATTCCCCCTGGGGCGGCATCCGCATCTACGAATGGCAGATGTTTGAGACGGCCACCTTCCCCCAGACAGAGCCGGTGTCCATCCAGTTTGCCGCCGCAGAGAACGGCACCGGCGCCAATGATACCTTTACGCTGAAGAAGGTGCCTGTGGGCCAGACTGTCAAGGTCTACACAAGGTCCGGCAGCGAGTATACCATGATCGGCGAGGCGGTGGCAGAAAACAGCACCGTCACCATCACCGGCCTTGACTTTGGCACGGCAGAAGCCGGCCGCATCTACTACACCACCACCGCGGCAGAAGCGGGGGAAAGCATCAAGCTGAGCGCCCGCTTTGAGGCGGAAAACGCAGAAAAGTCCGCGCCTGTGACGGCAGATAACGTCCAGTTTGAAGCGTATTCTCAGCCCGATTCCGGCAGCTCCTCCAACGGCAGCGACATCTTCATCTCGCTGACGGTGAACGGCCTGAGCGCGGGCGACGTGGTCTATGTTTACGAGGCTGAGCCGCTGACCCGCGCAGCCACCGACGATTATATCAAGGCGTCTCTCCCGGTGGCGGAGGGCGAGAACTCGGTGACCATCCACGGCATCCGGGTGCCCCGTGCCGGCAGCAAACTCGCTCTGCAGGTGAAGCGCGCCGGTAAGCTGATCTCGGACAAGTTTACTGTGGAGACCCCCGAGTTCCCGGAGCCGACCGCTTTCCTGAACCTGGTGGCGACCAATGCCAAGGGCGAGGAGCTGACCGGCGTTACCTATGGCGTCTACAATGACAGCGACGAAAAGATCTGCTCCGTGACCACCGGCGAGCCTGCCGAGGTCGTTCTGGGCACTTACGCCCTCAAGTGTGAATCTGTGCCCGAGGGCTACGCGATCAGCGATACGGTCGTGAAGCGCCTGGTCGTGACCGAAGGCCAGACCTACGATGTGAACGTTACCCTGCAGAGCGATTCCACGGATCCGATCGTTACCTCTGTTACCGTATCGCCTGCCACCGTGTCTGTGGAGAAGGGCGCAACCGAGCAGTTTGCCGCCGTGGTGAACGGTGAAAACATCACCGACCAGTCTGTGACCTGGAGCGTAAGCGGTGCCGCTGCCGAGGCAACGGTGATCGACGAGACCGGCCTGCTGACCGTTGCGGAGGACGAGACCGCAGAGCAGCTGACGGTTGTGGCCACTTCTAACCAGGACTCTGCGAAGTCTGCTACAGCTGCTGTGACCGTTATTGAACCCAGCGAGGAGTTGGAGCTGGTATCCGGGAGTGCGGCTATTATTGGAACCAACAGCGCACTTTCGAACACGGAGAAGGGCCCTGAAAAGCTGTTCGACGGCGACAAGAAAAACCCTGATACCGGAAAATGGTGTGAGGAAGGCAGCAACCTGTGGGTCGCCTTTGACATTGGTGAAGAGCGCGACGTCCGGCAGCTGGTTGTCTCCCATGTCGGCGTGGCGGAAAACCCGACGCCCTCCAGCGGCAGCATGAACACGGCCAATTACGAGTTCTTTGTGCTGAACGAAGAAAAGGTCAATGTGGACGACTTGCTGGCCATGGGGGCCGAGGAACGGAACACCGTGCTGGCAGATGCTGCGAACTGGAAAGAACTCGCCAAGACCACCGATAACGCGGCCAATGTTACCACCAATGATCTGGGTGATGCGACCGGACGGATCTTCAAGCTGAATGTCAGCCGTACCGATACCACCGGTTTGGTCGCCTGCGTCCGCATCTACGAGGCCGAACTGTACGCTGCGGCCAAGCCCACCGAGCCCGTTGTGGACAAGACCATGCTGAACCAGCTGATCGAACAGGCTTCCGCCCTGGTGGAAGACGAGTACACGACCACCAGCTGGGCCGCCTTTGCGGCTGCGCTGGATCAAGCGAAGGCCGTCTCTGCCGCTGAGGATGCAAACCAGGAGGGCGTGACCGACGCGGCCGCCGCGCTGAAGACCGCCATGGATGGTCTTGCGAAGCGCGCCGACAACTCGAACCTGGTCGCGGCCATTGGCAGCATCAAGGAACTGGATGAAAGCAAGTATCAGCCCGACTCCTGGGCTGCCCTTGCCCGGGCGCTGGCAGAGGCCGAGAAGGTCGCCGCCGACCGTGACGCCACCGACGAGGCGATCGAGACCGCTCGCGCCAACCTGGAGGCTGCCTACAAGGCGCTGGTGCTCCGTGCAGACATGACCGAACTCAACAACGCCGTCTCTTATGTGGAGGCACTGGACCAGGCCCTTTATTCTGCGGATTCCTGGAAGCGGGTCGCTGAGGCGCTGGAGGCCGCAAGGACGGTCGCCGGCAACGCGAACGCCACGCAGGAAGCTGTGGATGCGGCTGCACGGGCGCTGCAGGCGGCTGTAGCAGCGCTGGAGAAGGCCGGCAACACCGCCGAACTGGACAAGCTGCTGCAGCAGGTCAGGGAAATGGACCTGAGCAAGTACACGGCCGCCAGCGCAGCCGCCATCCGCCAGGCTGTTTCCGACGCCGAGGCGGCCATCGCCAACTGCGCGAGCGAGGAGGACCTGAAGGCCGCCTTTGCCGCGCTGAAAAAGGCTGTGGATTCTGCCGAGCTGAAGCCGCCTGCACCCGAGCCCTCCAAGCCGGCCGAGCAGCCGGTGGTCACCCCTGCGCCGGACGAGCATCCCGACATCGCGGAGGGCATCGCCAATGGCACCTGGGGCGGCAAGCCCACCGCAACGCCGGGCAGCGGTTCGACTTCTTCCGCCACGAACAACGGCGCCAACAACGGCGCCAATAACGGCGCGAACAAGGTCGCCAACAATAAGGTGCCGCAGACGAGCGACGATTTCCCGTACATGGCGCTGATCGCCCTGGTCTGCGTGGCGGCCGGCGGCATTGGCGTGCTCCTCTACGCGAAAAAGCGCAAGAGCGATCGCTGAGCCAACCGCCTGTGACGCGCCGCTGAACCTCTAAACCAAAGCCCCCGGAGGAACATCCTCCGGGGGCTTTGCCATGCCCGGCACACCTGGCGCCGGGCTGGCGGTGGCTTTGGCTCTGCCGCTCAGGCGTGGGGAATATCGGTGTACTCGCTGATCTCCCGGCTGATGGTGCAAAGGTCCTCCACCGACAGCTCATGCAGATCCCGATGCCCGGCGATGCGGGCGAACATCCGGAGCTCTTCCAGCGAGACGTCCAGGAAATTGGCCACCCGCCGGGCCGCTGCCTCCCCCTGCAGGCGGGTGCGCAGCTCGGGGTCCTGGGTGGCAATGCCCATCGGGCACATGCCGGTACCGCAGATCTTGTACTGCTGGCAGGCCAGGGCGATCAGCGCGGCGGAGGCGATGGCCACGGCGTCCGCCCCCATGGCGATGGCTTTGGCAAAGTCGGAGGAGACCCGCAGCCCGCCGGTGATCACCAGGCTGATGTCCGAATGGATGCTGTCCAGATATTTCCGGGCCCGGTGCAGCGCGTAGATGGTGGGGACGCTGGCGGAGTCCCGCAGCAGCCGGGGCGAGGACCCGGTGGCGCCGCCCCGGCCGTCGATGGTGATGAAGTCCGGCTCGGCAAAAACGCAGAAGGCCAGGTCCCGTTCGATGCGGCCGGCGGCGATCTTCACACCGATGGGCCGCCCGTCGGAGGCATACCGCAGCTGGCTGACCAGCTGCTTCAGATCCTCCTTGGTCTCGATGCCCGGAAAGCGGGAGGGCGCGACGATGTCCTGCCCCATCGGCTTGTTGCGGATCTCGCTGATCTCCCGGGTCACCTTCTCCCCGGGCAGATGGCCGCCCATGCCGGGCTTGGTGCCCTGGCCGATCTTGATTTCAATGGCGTCGGCGTTTTTCAGGTTTTCCGGCGTGACGCTGTACAGGTTGCCGACATATTCAAAGATGTACTTGTCGGCGGCCTGCATCTCCTCCGGCAGAATGCCGCCCTCGCCGGAACACATGGCGGTGTGCGCCAGGGCGGACCCTTTGGCCAGCGCCACCTTTGCCTCCCGGGAAAGGGCCCCGAAGGACATGTGGGAGATGTACACCGGGTTTTCGAGGATCAGCGGGCGCTTGGCCCGGGGCCCGATGACGGTGGTGGTGCGCACCGGGGCGTCCTCCTCCAGCGGCATCGGGTCCAGCTGGGCGCCCAAAATCAGAATGTCGTCCCAGTTTGGCATCGGCAGTTCGGTGCCCATCGCGGCCGACTGGCTTTTGCCGGTCACCGCCATCTCATGGATCTCCTTCATATACCGGCAGGCGGGGTCATCCCGGACAAATTCCTTCGGATATTCCAGCCTGGGCTCCCTGGGGCGCACCGGCTCGGTGCCGTGGTCCTCTTTATACAGGGTGAATTTCCCGGTGGGCTGGTGGCAGACCGGGCACTCCCCCAGTGCAGAGAAGGGAGCCCCCTCGGCCTCCTCGTCGTAGATGTATCCGCATACGCTGCATCTGTACTTCGCCATGTTGTGCGCCTCCTTTGTTCTGCCTGCCCGGCAAAGGGCAAGAGGAATTCCTGGTTCCATTATACCATAGCCGGGCAGGGCCCGGCTGCCAAAGATCCCGGGGAATATTTGGAGGATGCGACAAAGGAACACGGGCGGCAAACAGACGGCCCGGCGATGATCCGGACATGAAAAAACCGCCCGCAGCCGGTGCGGGCGGTTTTTATGCGAAACGGCTGAAACTGCCGCCGTCAGCGGGGAAGGGCGGTCAGGGGCGGCCCATGGCGATCTGTTCCGGCGTGATGGGAAGCTCCCGGTGCCAGACGCCGGTGGCCCGGTAGATCGCATGGGTCAGCGCCGGGGCCGGGGTGTTGATGACGATTTCCCCGATGCTCTTGGCGCCGAAGGGACCGGTGGGTTCGTGGCTGTGCTCAAACTCCACCCGCAGGTGTCCCATATCCAGCCGGGTGGGGATCTTGTACTGCAAAAAGCTGGATTCCACCGGCCGGCCGCTGCGGTCGTACTGCACGTCTTCCATCAAAGTATGGCCGATGCCCTGCACAATGCCCCCCTCGGCCTGGATGCGGGCCAGCGCCGGGTTGATGGGCAGGCCGCAGTCCACCACGGCCATGTAGTCCAGCACGGTCACCAGCCCGGTTTCCCGGTCCAGCTCGATCTCCACCATGCCGACCATGAAGGGCGGCGGCGAGATGGGGGAGGAATGGCTCACCGTGACCTCGGGCGCCTCGTTGCTGAACACCTGGGTCTTGTAGCCCACCTCCTCCAGCGTCACGGCCCGGCCGGTGGCGGCGCTGCGCAGTTCCCGGCCCGCAAACACCACGTCCTCGGGCGGGCAGTCCAGCATACCGGCGGCGATGCGGCAGAGTTTCTCCTTCAGCTGGGCGCAGGCTTTCTCCACCGCCATGCCGGTCACATAGGTGGTGGAGGAGGCGTAAGACCCCGAATCGTAGGGGGAAGCGTCGGTGTCGGCGCCGAAGACGGCCACATCCTCCACCGGGCAGTCCAGGCATTCGGCGGCCATCTGGGCCAGGATGGTGTCGCAGCCGGTCCCCATGTCCGCCGCGCCGATGATCAGGTTGTAGCTGCCGTCCTCATTGAGCTTGATGGTGGCTGACCCCACGTCCACCGCCGAAATGCAGGACCCCTGCATCGCCATGGCCACGCCGGCGGCGCGTACCTTGCCGTTGCCCATATCCCGCACCGGGTACTTTTCGTCCCAGTGGAAGATCTCCTTGCAGCGCTCCAGGCAGCGGTCCAGCGCGCAGGCGTTGGCGGGCTCGTTGTAATAGGCGGGCATCCGCATCCCCTGGCGCACCATGTTTTTGTCCCGGATGGCGGTGGGGTCCATCCCCAGGGTCTCGGCCAGCTCGTTGACGGTGGTCTCCACCGCATAGATGCCCTGGGTGGCGCCGTAGCCCCGGTAGGCGCCGGCGGCCTGGTGGTTGGTATACACCACGTCGTAGCCGAAGCGGTAGGCTTCCAGGCCGCCGGTGTACAGCGGGATGGACTTGTGCCCCGACAGCCCCACCGTGGTGGGGCCGTGTTCGCCGTAGGCGCCGGTGTTGGACAGGGTGTACAGGTCGATGGCCCGGATGCGCCCGTCCCGATCGGCGCCCAGCCGCACCCGCACCTGCATCTCATGCCGGGGGGACCCGGCGATCTGGGCTTCCTCCCGGGTATAGATCAGCTTGGCCGGGCGGCCGGTCTGCATCGTCACAAAGGCGGGGTAGACCTCGCACACAGCGGTCTGCTTGGCGCCGAACCCGCCGCCGATGCGGGGCTTTTCCACCCGGATGCGGCTTTTGGGCAGCCCCAGCGCCCGGGACAGGATGCGCCGCACATGGAAGACGATCTGGGTGGAGGAGATCACATGCAGCCGCCCGTACCGGTCCAGTTCGGTATAGGTGCGGAAAGTCTCCATCATCGCCTGGTTGAAAGCCTTGGTGTGGTAGGTGCGGTCCAGCACCAGGTCGCAGTCGGCCAGCACGGCCTCCACATCGCCGGCGGCGTTCACCTCGCTGGCCACCAGGTTGCGGCGGTTGTCGCCGCCCACCTGGCAGGGCGGGTACCAGTCCTCTTCCGGGTGGACCAGGGTGGGGTTGTCCTTGGCGGTGCGGAAATCCAGCACCGCGTCCAGCACCTGGTACTGCACCTTGATGAGCTTCATCGCCCGCAGGGCAGCCGCCTCGGTCTCGGCGGCGATGATGGCCACCGCGTCGCCGGAAAACCGCACATGCCGGTCCAGGATCAGCCGGTCATAGGGGGAGGGTTCGGGGTAGGTCTGCCCCGCAATGGTGAACCGCCGGCGGGGCACATCCTGCCAGGTGTAGACAGCCACCACCCCCGGCACCTTGAGCGCCCGGGCGGTGTCGATCTGCTGCACGATGGCGTTGGGGTGGGGGGACCGCAGGATCTTGACCACCAGCGCGTCCTTCGGGGCGATGTCGTCCACATACACCGGCTTGCCCAGCAGCAGCTGCATCGCGTCCTTCTTGCGCACAGGCTGGTTCACGGCGCGGTAGGTCTTTTGTTCAGGCATCGGTGCGCCCTCCTTTCCGGCTTTCCAGATACGCCCGGATGCCCCGCAGCTGCCCTTCATACCCCGAGCAGCGGCAGAGGTTCCCGGCCAGGAACGCCCGGATCTCGTCGTCGGTGGGGTCGGGGTTCTCCCGTAGCAGGGCGATGGTGTTCATCACAAAGCCCGGGTTGCAGAACCCGCACTGGTCGGCCCCCTGGTCGGCGATAAAGCCGACGAAATCGGCGGCTTCCTGCTGCAGGCCCTCCAGCGTCTGGACGCTGCGCCCGGCGGCCCGCACCGTCAGCAGCGAGCAGGAAAGCACCGGCACGCCGTCCAGCAGCACGGTACACAGCCCGCAGTTGGCGGTCTCGCACCCGCGCTTGACGCTGGCGCAGCCGTGGGCGCGCACAAAATCGATCAGCAGCGAATCCGGCGCCACCCGGTCGGTGACGGGGCGGCCGTTCAGGGTCAGTGTTACTTCGGTCATTGGGCCAAACCTCCCAGCTCCAGCGCGTTGCGCCGGGTCAGTACTTCCACAAGATGGGTGCGGTAGCCGGCGCTGCCGCGGGCGTTGCTGCCGGTGGGCACGCTGCGCCCCGCCCAGGCCGCAAAGGCGGCGGCGCTGTCGGGGGTGATGCCGCCGGCCAGCAGCCCTTCCTCGTCCCGCAGCAGCACCGCCCGGCCCGGGCGGGCGCCCACGGCCAGCCGGTATTCGCCGCCCAGGCAGCTCATCGCGCAGGTCAGCACCGGCAGGTCGGTGCGCTGGATGCGCATGGCCCGGTAGGCGAACCGGCCCGGCGTTTTGCGGATGTGTACCCGCACCAGCAGGTCCCGGTCATAGGGGCGGGCGGCAAACTCTTCCAGCGGGACAAGGCCGCCCTTGTACAGCTCCACCCGGGTGTCCATGCTCAGCAGCAGGGTCAGCAGGTCGGAAAACCCGAACCGCCCCCACACGCTGCCGCCCACCGTGGCCATGTTGCGGAACTGCACCCCCACAATGTCCTGCACCGCCCGGCCGGCCGCGCCGCCGGTGTAGGCGGCCAGGCCCGGGTGCCGCTCAAAGGCGCGCAGCGTCGCCATGGCCCCCAGGCGGAAACCCTCCTCGCTCTCCTCGATGGTGTCCAGCCCCAGGCCGCCCAGGTCCACGGCGGTGCCCACCGTGTTGCCGGCCATCTTCAGCCACAGCATCCCGCCCAGAATGCGGGTGCTCTTTTTCTGGTTGAGGGTGTACGCTTCCTCCAGGCTCTTTGCCCGGACATAGTTCTGTATGTTGATCATGGCTCATTTCCTTTTCATCCATCGGCAAAGACGGACAGTTTTGTCTACAGTATACCAGCAAGCCTTGATTTTGCAAAGGGATATTGTTATAATCACGTTGTAGTTTCTTGACTATAACGGTAAGGAGAAGAACCATGAAGATGAAAAAGATCACCGCTTTGCTGCTGGCGCTGGCAATGTCCCTGTCCCTGGCCGCCTGCGGCGGCGACAGCGCGTCCGCCGGCGGGAGCACCCCTGCCCCCACCGAGCCGGCGGCACAGACATCCGAATCCGCCGACGGGGACGGCCAGGCCGTCGTTTTTGACGAAAACGGGGAGGTCTACGCCGAAGTGGAAGACGCCGACGCGCCCACCGAGTACCCCGTCACCCTCACCGACCAGGCCGGGCGGGAGGTGACCATCGAGGCAAAGCCCGAGACACTGGTCAGCGGCTACTACATCAGCACCAGTTTGTGCATCGCGCTGGGTCTGCAGGACCAGCTGGTGGGCATCGAGGCCAAGGCCGACACCCGGCCGATCTACGCCCGCAGCGCCCCCGAGCTGCTGGAACTGCCCAGCGTCGGCACCGCCAAGGAGTTTGACCTGGAAGGCTGCGCTGCCCTGGCCCCCGACCTGGTCATCCTGCCCCTCAAGCTGCAGGACGCCGCCGACAGCCTGGCGGAACTGGGCATCCCGGCGCTGGTGGTCAACCCCGAGGACCAGACCCTGCTGGAAGAGGCCGTGGCGCTGGTCGCCGCCGCCACCGATACCCGGGCCCGCGCCGCACAGCTGGCGGACTTCACGGTGAAGCAGCAGAACCGGCTCACCGAACTTCTGGCCGACGCCGAGCGCCCCAACGTCTACCTGGCCGGCAATTCGGACTTCCTGTCCACCGCCGGCGGCGCGATGTACCAGTCCTCGATGATCGAGATGGCCGGCGGCCGGAACGTGGCGCAGGAGATCACCGACACCTACTGGGCCTCCGTCAGCTATGAGCAGATCCTCACCTGGAACCCCGACTACATCGTGCTGGCTTCCGACGCCGACTACACGGTGGAGGACGTGATGACCGACCCGAACCTGGCCGGCTGCAAGGCGGTGGAAAACGGCAATGTCCTGCAGATCCCCGGCGACGCCGAAGCCTGGGACAGCCCGGTGCCCGGCGGCATTCTGGGGTCGGTGTGGCTCTCCGGCGCCCTGCACCCGGACCTTGGCATCGACGGCGAGAACATGCAGATCATCAACGAGTTCTATGAGACCTTCTATGGCTTCACCTACCAGGAAATCTGACGCGCTCTGTCTGGCCGGGGCGGCCCTGCTGGCCGCCCTGGCCATTTTCAGCCTGTTCTGCGGCCGCTACCCGCTGAGCCCGGCCGGCCTGCTGGCCGGGGACGAGATGCAGTGGCGGGTGTTCTGGACGCTGCGGGTCAGCCGTACCGTCGTCGGCGTCGTCGGCGGCTTTGCGCTGGGGGCGGCGGGGTTTGTTTACCAGACGGTCTTCCGCAATCCGCTGGCCTCGCCGGATGTGATCGGCGTGTCCTCCGGCGCCAGCGCCGGGGCGGCGGCGGGCATCCTGTTTCTGTCCGGGGCGGCGGCGGTCACGGCCTCCGCCTTTGCGGGGGCGCTGGCCGCGGTGGGGCTGGCGCTGGGGCTGTCCGCCCTCGACCGGTCCGGCCGGCACGGCACCGTCGTGCTGGCGGGCATCGCGGTCCATGCGCTGGCCCAGACCGTCCTCATGTGTCTCAAACTCACCGCCGACCCTGAGCGGGAGCTGGCCTCCATCGAATACTGGATCATGGGCAGCCTCAACGGCATCAGCGGCTATTCCATCGGCGGCAGCCTGGCGCTGTGCGCGGTCTGCCTGGCGGTGCTGTTCCTGCTCCACCGGCAGATCCTGCTGCTGGCGGCGGAGGAGGGCGAAGCCCGGATGCTGGGCGTCGAGGTGGGCCGGCTGCGGCTGGCGGTGCTGCTGGCCGCCACGCTGGCGGTGGCCTGTGTGGTCAGCCTGTCGGGGCTCATCAGCTTTGTGGGGCTGCTGGCCCCCCACGGCGCCCGGCTGCTCACCCGCCGCAACGACCGGCCCACCATGCTGCTGGGCGGGCTGCTGGGCGGCGTGCTGCTGATGGGGGCGGACATCCTGGCCCGCAGCGTCGCCGCCACCGAGCTGCCGGTGAGCATCTTCACCAGCCTGCTGGGGGCGCCGTTCCTGCTGTATCTGATCGTAAGGGGGAGGCGGCACCCATGAACTTTCTGACGGTGGAGGGGCTGGGCGCCGGCTACGGCGGCCGGACCGTGCTGCGCGGGGTGGATCTTTCGCTGGAATCCGGCAGCCTGGTGGGGCTGCTGGGCGCCAACGGCAGCGGCAAGACCACCCTGCTCAAGGCGATCTGCGGCATCCTGCCCCATACCGGCCGCTGTGTGCTGGAAGGCGCCCCGCTGGAGTCCCTGCGCACCCGCGAACTGGCGCTGCGCTGCGGCTACATCCCCCAGCGCAGCGGCATCGACATCGACATTTCGGTGCTGGATGTGGTGCTCATGGGCTTCAACCCGCGGCTGGGGCTGCTTCAGCGGCCCACGGCGGGAATGCGGGCGGCAGCCGCCGACGCGCTGGCCCGGGTGGGGCTGGCCGGGCGGGAGGAGGAAAACTACCGCCAGCTGAGCGAGGGGCAGCGGCAGCTCTGCATCCTGGCCCGGACGCTGGCCGCCGGGGCCGGGCTGCTGCTGTTGGACGAACCCGAAAGCGCGCTGGACCTGCGCCACCGCACCCGGATGCTGGCGCTGCTGCGCCGCTGGGTGCAGACCGGACGGCGGGGGGCGCTGATGGCTTTGCACGACCCGGGGCTGGCGCTCAACGGCTGCGACCGGCTGCTGGTGCTGGCCGACGGCCGGGTGCAGGCGGTGCTGGACCCGGCCGCCGACAGCCTGGACCGGATGGAAGCCGCCCTTTCGGCCCTGTACGGGCCGGTAAGCCTGCAGCGGTGCCGCAGCCGCAGCGGCACCGAACAGATCGTACTGCTCAAGGAACCGGAGCCGCCGGGCCTCGGGGAAGGGAGGTGAGCGGATGCGGCCGCACATCAAGGTCCAGATCCTGGATGAAAACGGGGAGAAGTTTTTTGGCGAAGGTCCCTGCCGGCTGCTCCGCGCCGTGGAGCAGACCGGTTCGCTGCGGGCGGCGGCCCAGGCCATGGGCATGGCCTACACCAAGGCCCTCAAGATCCTGCGCCGGGCCGAGCAGGCGCTGGGCTTTGCCCTGACCACCCGCGCCGCCGGCGGCCGGGAGGGCGGCGGCAGCCGCCTGACACCACAGGGAAAGGAGTGGCTGCAGCGCTATGAAGCCTACCGGGACGCCTGCCTGGCGGCTGACCGCCGACTGTATCTGGAGTTCTTTCCGGGCGAGCGGCAAACGGCACCTGATCCTGACCGGTGACCGGGGCAGCGGCAAAACCACCCTGCTGCGGGCGCTGCGGGCCCGCCTGCCCGGCCCGGTGCCGGGGCTGACCAGCTGCGCCGAGCCCGGCCGGGCGGTCTGGCTGCAGGAGGACGCCACCGGCCGCCGGGTGCCGATCGGTCGGTTCGACCCGGCCCTGCCCGGGCCGGAAAACCGCATGAGACCGCTGCCCGAAGGCTTTTTGTCCCTGGGGGTGCCGGCGCTGGCCCGCTGTGCCGCCGCCCCCGGCGGCTGGGCGGCGGTGGACGAGGTGGGCTACCTGGAAGCGGCCTGCCCGGCCTACTGCGCCGCCCTGCTCGCCCTGATGGATGCCCGGCGCCTGCTGGCCGCCGTGCGCCGCCAGGAGCTGCCGCTGCTGCAGGGGCTCTGCCGCCGGCCGGATGTCTTTCTTGTGGATCTGGACGCTCCCTTCGGGGCGCTGGGCTGCGTGGTCATGGCCTCGGGGCTGGGGCGGCGGTTCGGGTCCAACAAGCTGCTGGCGGACTTCGGCGGCGAGCCGCTGTTCACCCGGGCGCTGGAAGCCACCGGGAACATCTTTGCCCGCCGGGTGGTGGTCACCCGCCACCCCGAGATCGCCGCCCACTGCGCCCGCCGCGGCATCCGGGCGGTGCTGCACGGCGAACCGGAACGCCGGGATACCATCCGCCTGGGGCTGACCGGCATGGACGGCCTGGCCGGCTGCCTGTTCTGCCCGGCCGACCAGCCGCTGCTGAGCCGGCAGACGGTGGCCGCCCTGGCGCTGGCGGCGGTCAACGCCCCGGACCGGCCCTGGCGGGCCGCCTGGCAGGGCCAGGGCGGGGCGCCGGTGCTTTTTCCGGCCCGGGACTTTGCCGCCCTGCGCAGCCTGGGGCCGGGGCAGGGGGGCAGCGCGGTGCTGCGGGCCGGCCCCGCGGCCCCGGGCCAGGTGGAGGCCGACGGCCCCGATGAGCTGCGGGACGCCGACCGGCCGGAGGAACTGGACCGGCTGCGGGAAAAACTTTCGAAAAACCGGGAAATATGACTTGCATTACGCCTTGCTTTCCGATATACTGTCCCTGTTTGAGGCTTTTTTTCGGAAAGTGAGGATTTTTTTATGAATCAGACCACCAATGCGGAACTGCTGCGGTTTGAAGGCAGACCCTCCTGGGGCGTCGCCTTCCCGCAGGCGATGCAGCATGTGCTGGCCATGCTCATCGGCAACATCACGCCGCCCATGCTCATCGCCGGCACCTGCGGCCTGTCGGCCGAGGAGCAGATCATGCTCACCCAGGCAGCCATGATCATCGGCGGCATCACCACCCTGCTGCAGCTCTTCCCGGTGCTGGGCTTCGGCATGAAGATGCCCAACGTCATGGGTGTGGCCTTCGCCTATATGCCGATCCTGACCATCATCGGCGAGCAGTACGGCATCGCGGCCATCTTCGGCTCGCAGCTGGTGGCGGGCTTTGTGTCCATCTTCATCGGTATGTTCATCGGCCGGCTGCGCCGGTTCTTCCCGCCCATCGTCAGCGGCACCGTGGTCATGAGCATCGGCCTGTCGCTGTACGGCACCGCCATCAACTACATCGGCGGAGGTTCGGCCGCCCAGGCAAACGGCAGCTTCGGCGCCCCCAAGTTCTGGCTGCTGGCCATCCTGACGCTGCTCGTCACCCTGGGCTGCAACTTCTTCGGCAAAGGGCTCATCAAGACCTCCGGCATGCTCATCGGCATCGTCGTCGGGTATGGGGCGGCGCTGGCCATGGGCGGCGTGGTGGATTTCACCAACCTGCAGGCCGCGTCCTGGTTCTCGGTGCCGGTGCCCTTCCATTTCGGGCTGGAATTCCACCCCGACGCCATCGTCATGATGATCCTGATGTACATGGTCCAGGCCGTGCAGACCATCGGGGATGTTTCCTCCACCGCCATGGGCGGCTTCGACCGGGAGGCCACTGACCAGGAACTGGGCGGCGCCATCAAGGGCCAGGGCGTCTGCGGCATGATCGGCGCCTGCATCGGCGGCCTGCCCACCGACCCCTACAGCCAGAACGTCGGGCTGATCTGCACCACCAAGGTGGTGGCCCGCCGGGTCTTCACAATGGTCGGCGTCATCATGCTGCTGGCCGGCATCTTCCCCAAATTCAGCGGCCTGATGGCCACCATCCCCCAGCCGGTGCTGGGCGGCGCCACCGTCACGGTGTTTGCGGCCATCACGATGTCCGGCATCCAGCTGCTCAACGAACAGCCGCTGAACTACCGCAACCGGATGATCGTCGGCATCGCGCTGGCGCTGGGCCTTGGCATCGACGCCGCGCCCGACATCCTGCAGTTTGTCCCGCCGCTGCTGCAGAACATCTTCGGCAGCTCGCTGGTGGTCTCCTTCCTGGTGGTGTTCCTTCTGAACATCCTCGTCCCCCAGGAAAAGGCGGAGGAAGCCTGACCGCCCCGGCCCGGAACAAAGGGCCTGTCGCAAAATAGCTTACACAAAAAGGCCCCTCCAAGGAAGCCGAAACAGCTTTCTTGGAGGGGCCTTTTGGCTTGCTGTACCGTTTTTTTGCAAACCGCTATTGCCCTTTCCTTTTGCAGCGTGCCCTTTATTTTTTCCGCCTGTAAGAAAACCGGGGTTTCCTTCGTCTGGGTAGGTGGAAGGCTTCCAAAGGGCGCCGCCGGGCGCCCCATTTCCGATAAGGAGGCAAGGATGTGGATGACAGAACGTTGATCCGGCTGCTGCGCCGAGACCCGGACGCAGGGCTGCGCGCCGCCCTGCAGGGGTACGGGCCGCTGGTCAAGGCGATCCTGCTGCGGGTGCTGCCCCGGGACCCCCGGGAGGTGGAGGAGGGCATGGCCGACGCCTTTGTGGCGCTGTGGCGCCGGGCCGCTGAACTGGAGCGAGACCGCACGCCGGTACGCCCCTGGCTGGCGGTCACGGCCCGGCATATCGCCATCGACCGCTACCGGGCCCTGCGCCGGCAAAACACCCTCTCGCTGGACGATGGTCTGGGCGAGACGCTGGCCGACCTGAATGCGTTCGACCGACTGGGGTCGGAGGCTGAGGCGCTGGCCGGGGCGCTGGTGGCCGGGATGGACCAGCCTGACCGGGAGATTTTCCTGCGCAAATACTACCTGCTGCAGCCGACAAAAGAGATCGCCGCGGCGCTGAACATGACCGTCAGCGCCGTGAACACACGGCTGAGCCGCGGGCGGGACCGCCTGCGCCGCCAACTGGAAGAGAAGGGAGTGCATCGCCATGTATGAACGCTATGACCCGGACCTGCTGCGGGCGCTGGATCGGCTGGATCTGCCCGCCGCGCCGCTGTCCGACGAGGAAGCTGACCGGGTGTTGGCCGGGGCCGAAGCCCGCCTGCCCGGGGCTCGCCCCGCGCCGTCGAGCCGCCGGGGCCGTCTGCTGCGCTGGCTGGGCCGGGCGGGAATCGGCGCGGCGGCCTGTGCGGTGCTGTGCTGCGGGGTCAACACGGTCAACCCGGCCCTGGCCGAAAGCCTGCCGCTGGTGGGCGGGGCCTTCGCCTGGGCCAACCGCAACGCCAACGTGCGGATGCGCAGCGAACAGCTGGACCGGTACGCCACGCAGCTGGACGCCCCGGCCACCGCCGAAAGTTCCGCCGGCTGCCGCATGACCTTGTCCCAGGCGTATTTTGACGGCGACTGGCTGCGGCTCAGCGTCCTGCTCACGGCCGAGGACGGGAGCCTGGCCGGCTTTGACGAGATCATGCCGATGCGCCCCGAACAGCGGGCCGACCCCAACGTCTGGCCCGACGACCGGGAGGGCTACGGCGACCTGGTGCTGGCCGACGGCAGCCTGCTGGGGCCGGAGGGGAGCCTTGCCTTCACCCGGCAGGACGAAAAGACGTTTGTGCTCCAGCTGAACTACCCGGTTTTTCTGCAGCCGGACCCGGCGGCGCTGGCCGGCCAGCAGCTGACGCTGGTGCTGCGGGACCTGGTGGGCTACAATCTGGAAAACCTTGTCACCGACTATGACGAGTACGGCGTGGGCGGCGCCCGGTGGGAGATCGCCAACGAGACCGACCTGCCCGGCGTTTACACCATGACCTTCACGGTGCCGGCGCCGGATGGCGCCGGCGTGCGCACCGCCGCCGGGACGGATGCGGCCACCGGCATCACGGTGGAAGAGCTGCGGGCCACCCCCGCCGCCACCAAACTGGTCGTCACGGTGCCGAATACGCCGGTCGGGGAGATCGACCCCGAGCACATCACCCCGCTGCGGAACACCGAGTTCCGCCTGCGCACCGCCGATGGCCGGCCGCTGAAACCGGAGCGGGCCGAGGGGGCGCCGACGGATGAGACCGGCGCCGCCTACCGCTACACCGCCTACTTCGACGCCGCGCCCGAGGACGCCGACGCCATCGAGGTTCTTGTGCTGCAGGACGGGGAAGAGTACGCCAGCCTGACCCTGCCGCTGACCAGCGCTCGGTAAGCAACGCACAGCCACAGGAAACTATACAATTTGTATATCTGAATCAAAATATAACAAATCGACGCCCCGGAGGCCGAAAGCCCCGGGGCGTCGCGGTATGTTCCGGCCGCTCACTCGGTCAGCGCATCCACTTCGGCCAGCCACAATGCGCTGCAGGCGTCGCTGGGCATCCGCCAGTCGCCCCGGGGCGACAGCGTCACCGAGCCCACCTTGGGGCCGTCGGGCAGGCAGCTGCGCTTGAACTGCTGGGCGAAAAACCGCCGGTAGAAGCTGCGCAGCCAGTACAGCAGCACCTTGGGCTCGTACCGGCCGGCAAAGGCCGCCTTGGCGATGTGGTAGATCTTGGCCGGGCCAAAGCCCAGCCGCAGCACATAGTACAGGTAAAAGTCGTGCAGTTCGTAGGGGCCCACCAGCTGCTCGGTCTGCTGGGCGATGGTGCCGTCCTCGGCGGCGGGCAGCAGTTCGGGGCTGACCGGCGTGTCCAGAATGTCCAGCAGCACCTTCTGCAGCGCCTCGTCGCCGCAGCTGTCGGCCACATACCGCACGATGTGCCGAACCAGCGTCTTGGGGACCCCGGCGTTCACACCGTACATGCTCATGTGGTCGCCGTTGTAGGTGGCCCAGCCCAGCGCCAGCTCGCTCAGATCGCCGGTGCCCACCACCAGCCCGCCGTGCTTGTTGGCGTAGTCCATCAGTTCCAGCGTGCGCACCCGGGCCTGGCCGTTTTCAAAGGTCACGTCGTAGTCGGTCAGCTGCTGGCCGATGTCGGCAAAGTGGCTCTTGACCGTCTCGGCAATGTTGATCTCCACAAACTGCACCCCCAGCGCTTCGCAGAGCAGCTCGGCGTTGGACCGGGTGCGCCGGGTGGTGCCGAAGCAGGGCATCGTGATGGCCACGATGTCCCGGGGGCTGCGGCCCAGCACCCGGCAGGCCCGCACGGCTGCCAGCAGTGCCAGGCAGGAATCCAGCCCGCCCGAGATCCCCAGCACCGCGCAGGCGGCCCGGGTGTGTTCCAGCCGCTTGGCCAGCCCCTCGGCCTGGATGCGCAGGATCAGCTCGCACCGCTCGGCCCGGGCCGCGTCGTCGGCGGGCACAAAGGGGGTGGGGGAGAAGGGGCGGGTCAGGGTCAGCTCCACCGGCTGCAGGTGGAAGGGCACCGTCTCGTACCCGGCGGGGTCGGGCACAAAGGTCGTGCTGCGCACCCGCTCCTGCACCAGCCGGCCCAGGTCCAGTTCGGTCACCGCCCGGCCGGGGCCGAAGGGGGCGGCCTCGGCCAGCAGCGCCCCGTTCTCGGCGATCAGGTCGTGGCCGGCAAAGGTCATGTCGGTGGTGCTCTCCCCGTGGCCGGCGTCGGCGTAGACATACCCGCACAGCAGCCGGCCGCTCTGGCCGGCCACCAGCTCCCGCCGGTAGGCGGCCTTGCCCACCGTCTCATCGCTGGCCGAAAGGTTGCACACCAGGGTGGCGCCGGCCAGCGTGTGGGCGCAGCTGGGCGGCACCGGGGCCCACAGATCCTCACAGATCTCCACCCCCAGCACCAGTTCGGGCATCTCGGCGCAGACGAACAGCTGGTCGGTGCCCATCCGGGTCGGCTGGCCGGCCACTGTCACCGCCACCGGCTGCCGGGGGGCGGGGGCAAAGTGCCGGTGCTCATAAAACTCGCCGTAGTTGGGCAGGTGCCGTTTGGGTACCAGGCCCAGCAGCCGCCCGCCGGCCACCACCGCCGCGCAGTTGTACAGCTTGCCGCCCTGGCACACCGGCAGCCCCACCAGCACCACCAGTGGGCAGCCGCGGCTTTCGGCCAGGATGCGGGCCAGCGCCGCTTCGGCCCCTTGGTAGAGGGTCTGCTGTAAAAACAGGTCGCTGCAGGTGTAGCCGGTCAGGCAGAGTTCCGGCAGGCAGAGCAGCTGCACGCCCTGCCCGGCCGCCTGCCGCATGGCGGCGATGATCTGGTCGGCGTTGTAGTCGCAGTCCGCCACCCGCAGCGCCGGGCTGAACGCCGCACAGCGAAGAAAACCGTATTGCATATCCTTCATTCCTTTGTATCGGCGCAGCAAACCGGGGCGCCTTTCTTTTACCAGAATGATACCACAGCCCCCGGGCGGGGTGCAAGGCGGGAAAAAATAATACCGGACAAAAAGTAAATTATAATTGACAAATTGTAAGGCGGGTGCTATACTGTGACCATCGGGGAGGCAAGCCCCCCAACCCACTGAAAAGGAGGAAGACGGATATGAAGCGCAGCGACAGGAAGCGGCCGGACCCGCAGATGCTGGTGCTGGCTGCCGGCGTGGCGGCCTGCCTGATCCTGCTGCTGTAAACGCAGCCCGTTGCCCGATCCTGCAATAAGGAGGAAACGACCATGTGGAAAAAATGGAACGAACTTTCCGGCGACCGGAAAGCCTTCTGGCTGGCCATGGCCGCGGCGCTGGCCGCGATGCTGCTGTTGCAGTGAGGCGGCGCCATGGCAAAGAATCTGAAAATGAAGGCGGCCCGGGCCGAGAAGGACATGACCCAGGCGGACCTGGCCGCCGCGGTGGGGGCGACCCGGCAGACCATCAACGCCATCGAAAAAGGCGAGTACAACCCCACCATCAAGCTCTGCCGGGCCATCTGCAAGGCGCTGGGCAAGACGTTGGACGAACTGTTTTGGGAGGATGAAGGATGAAACTGTTCAGCTGGTTCAAAAAGCAGCTGTTCGGCAACGAGCTGGACGAGCTGCAGCAGCAGAAGGCTGACCAGATCGGCCATCGGGGGTTCTGGCTGGCCTGGTGGCTGCTGCTGATCTCCCTTTTGGTGCAGAGCATTGCCGGTGCGCCGATGTCCCAGATGGCCGCCGAGTGGGTGGTCTTTATGACCATGTGCGTCTATGGCGCTGTGGAATGGATCCGCAACGGGATCTGGACGATCGCCGATTCCAGGCCGAGCCTGCGCAAGAATCTGGTCTGGTCGGCGACGGCCGCCGTGGCGTTCTTTATCTACCTGCTGGTCCGCAACAGCCGCCAGAGCTGGTGGGAACCCGGCGACTGGTGGGGCGCTGCGGTGGGCGGTGCGGTCACCGGCCTGCTCTGCCTGGGCATGCTGCAGCTTGGTTCCTGGCTTTACTACAAGCGCCGCCGCACCCTCGACAACCCCGAGGACGACACCCCGGATGAGGATACCGAAGAAAAACCGCAAAACGGCCCCGACGACAACCCCTGACCCGTCTGCGCCGCCATGATGCCATTACGAAAAGGAGAATCCACCATGCAAGAAAACACCCAGCCGCTGACCGAGACCAAACCCCTCTGGCAGCCCAAGGAAATGCTGATCTTTCTGCTCGTCGCCTTCGGGCTGCCCTTCCTGATGGGCGTGCCGCTGGCCATCGCCCAGCGGGCCGGCAGCAACACCGACGTGTACCCCAGCGCCCAGATGTTCTACCCGGCCGCCGGCGTGATGCTGGCCTATCTCTTCACCCGCCGCGCCGCCCTGCCCCGGCTGTTCTACGGGATGTATCTGGTCTGCACGGCGGCGCTGGTCGCCTGCTGCATCGGGGCGGTGGCTGCCCCCGGGGATGTCTGGCTGGCCGCCGTCAACGTGGTGATGATCGTGGGCAGCGTCCTGTCCTGGGTGTTCCTGCTCGTGGCCAAAAAGGACCGCCGTGCCGCGGCCGGCCTGCGCTGGCAGGGCGGGGTCAAGGCGCTGGGGTATGTGGCGCTGTTCCTGCTGCTGCGCACCGCGGCGGTGTTCATCAGCCTGGTGCCCTACGGCCAGCTGGGGGAATACCTGTCCTACTGGACCACCCTGGCGCCCTACAGCGTCATCCTGCTGCTGATCCCCAACTTCTTCCTCAGCTTCCTGGCCTTTTTCGGTGAGGAATACGGCTGGCGCTACTACTGGCAGCCCCGTATGCAGCAGCGCTTCGGCCTCCGGGCCGGCGTGGTGCTACTCTGCCTGGCCTGGGCGCTGTGGCACCTGCCGCTGAACCTCTTCTACTACGCCCCCGAAACCGGCCTGCAGAGCTTTGTCAGCCAGATCGTCACCTGCCTGTGCCTGGGGATCTTCTTCGCCTGGGCCTACCAGAAGACCCAAAACATCTGGGTGGCCGTGCTGCTCCACTACTTCAACAACAACATGATCCTGGCCTACACCGGGTCGGCGGTCATCAGCAACCAGACCGTCACCTGGTTCGACATTCTGATCCAGGCGGTGGTTTACGGCGCGCTCTTCCTGCCCTTCTTCTCCTCCAAGGTCTTCAACAAGACCCCCGGGGCCGACACCCGGGCTTCCGCCTGACCGCTGCAAAACCGACAACAAAGCGCCCCGGCGCCTGCCGTTTCTGGCAGGCGCCGGGGCGCTTTGTCGCGTTGGGAATCCGGCCTCACAGCGCAAAGGCGCTGCGCAGGGCGGCCAGGGCGGTGTCCTCGTCCTGCTGGCGCACCAGCAGCGAGATGTCCAGGTCGCTGGTGGTGATCAGGGCGATCTCCACCCCCACCTCCGCCAGCGCCTGCAGGGCCCGGGCGGCCACGCCGCAGCTGGTGACCATCTCCTCGCCGAACAGGTTGATCTTGCTGTACCCGCCTGAGATCAGCGGCGGGTGGGCCCGGGCGGCTTCGGGCAGGGCGGCCATCACGGCGGCAAAGTTCTGGTAGCCGGTGGTGAAGCTGAAATCCACCTCGGCGCCCCGGGGCGCGCTCTGGCAGATCATGTCCAGCACGATGCCGGCTTTGGCGAACACCTCCAGGTGGTCGGCCAGGCTCCGGGCGCTGTACTGCGCCCCCGGGAAGGTGGTGAGCAGGATGTCCTGCTCGCTGGTGATCTTGCTGACACCGTACATCGTTCATCCCATCCTTTCACAAAATCAGTCCAGCACCAGGAACTCGGCGTCGATGCTCTGCTCCAGCACGCCGCGGATCTGGTCCCGGCTCAGGGTAAAGTTGCCGTGGGCGGCGCCCATCTCGTCGGTGTAATCGGGGTAAGGGTAGACCCGGATGTCCCGGTACCCGCTCTCATACTGGGTCACGGTGGGGTACAGGGCCGGGTCCTTGAGGGACACGGTCACGGTGCCGTCGGGCTGGGTGGTCTTTTCCATCGTGATGCCCAGCACCGCGCCGATCATGTTGTCGGCCTGGGCCTGGGCGCTGATGAAGTTGCCCAGCGAGTAGGCCACAAAGGCCTGCCGTCCGTCGGCCGCGGTCAGCCACTGGGCGGTCTGGGTCACATGGGGATGGGTGCCGATGATCAGGTCGGCCCCCGCGTCGGCCAGCCACTGGGCGGTGTCCCGCTGGGCGTCGGTGACGGTGTGGCTGCCCTCCACCCCCCAATGGCAGCTGACCACCAGCAGGTCGCAGGCCGGGCGCAGGGCGGCGATCTGGGCTTCGATCACATCGGTCTGGCTCAGGTAGATCACGCCGTAGTCGGTGTCGGCCGGGGTGGGGATGCCGTTGGTGTGCTCGGTATAGGAAAGGTAGCCGATGGTGATGCCGTTGACCGTCTGCAGTGCCAGGCCGGCGGTGGGGTCGCTGAGGTCGTAGAAGCCGGCGGTCACCACATCCTCCGGCATGGCGGCCCAGTGTTCCCGGGAAGCGGCGATCCCGCCGGCGCCCTTGTCATAGCTGTGGTTGTTGGACAGGCTGAACACCCGGAACCCCAGGTCGTACAGCGCGTCGGTGATGTCGCCGGGGGTGGAAAAGCAGGGGTAGCCGGACGGTTCGTAAGCGTCGTTGACCAGCGTTTCCTGGTTCAGCCAGTTCAGGTCAAAGCCGGCGTAAAAATCCCGCATCGGCGCATAGGCGGCCGAAAAGTCGTAGCCGCCGTCGTCAGCCCGGGCCCGGGCCTGGTTGTACAGCCCTTCGTGGATCAGGTTGTCGCCGGTGGCCGAAAACCGCAGCGACTGCACCGTCGGGGTGGGCGCCGGCGTGGGGGCCGGGGTGGCGGTGGGCGCCGGGGTGGGCGCCGGGGCGGCGGGGGCCCCGCAGCCGGCCAGCAGCAGGGCGGCCGCGGCGCACAGCAAGGCTCGTTTCATCCCAGTTTCCCCCGCAAAAGGTCGCTCATCGTGTAGTAGCCGGGGGCGCGGCCGTCCACAAACAGCGCGGCCTGCACCGCCCCGTCGGCAAACACGCCGCGGCTCTGGGCCCGGTGGCTCAGGGTGACCACCTCTTCCGGCCCGCAGAACAGCACGTCGTGGTCCCCCACGATGCCGCCGCCCCGCACCGCCGAGATGCCCAGTTCCTGCCGGCCCCGGGGCTGGCGGACCTCGTGCCGGTCATAGACATACTCGTAGGCGCCGCCCGCCCGGGTGTTGATGGCGTCGGCGATCATCAGGGCGGTGCCGCTGGGGGCGTCCAGCTTGTTGTGGTGGTGCTTTTCCACGATCTCGATGTCAAACTCGCCGCCGAACAGGGTCACGGCCTGCTTGCACAGCTCGATGAGCACGTTGACGCCCAGCGACATGTTGGCGCTGCGGAAGACCGGCACCTGCTCGCTGGCGGCCTCCAGCCGGGCTTCCTCCCCGGCGGAAAGGCCGGTGGAGCAGATCACGCAGGGCAGGCCGTGGGCGGCGGCGTAGTCGGCGGCCGCCACGGCGCCGGCGGCGCCGGTGAAGTCGATGATGACCCCGCGCACCCCCTCGGGCAGGTCTTGCAGCGAGGCATAGACCGGGACGGCCCCGGCGGCGCCGGCGGTCTGGTCCACGCCGGCCACCACGCGGCAGTCGGTGCGGGCGGCGATCTTTTCCTGCAGGGCCCGGCCCATGCGGCCGCAGATTCCCTGGATGATGATGTTGGTCATGGGTTGCACATCCTTTTGTTTGTAGTTTCCGAAAATCAGGCGGAATGGACAACAGGGCCCGCACGGCCCGCCAAGGCGGAACACGGCGGACCCTGCTGTGGCAACGGGGAAGGGGTCAGTCTTTCAAAAGGCCGAAGTTTTTCAGCGCGGTCTCCAGCTGGCGCTGCACCGCCTCGCCGGGGTCGCACATCGGCAGGCGCAGCGGCCCGGCGGCCCAGCCCAGGCGGTTCATCGCCCACTTGACCGGGATGGGGTTCACGTCGGCAAACAGCGCGTGGACCAGCTCCAGCGCATCCAGCTGCATACGCCGGCAGGCCGCTGCGTCGCCGGCAAACCAGGCGGCGCACAGGTCGTGGGTGTACCGGGGTGCCACGTTGGACAGCACGCTGATCACGCCCTTGCCCCCCAGCGCCAGCACCGGCAGGATCAGGCCGTCCTCGCCGGAATAGATGTTCAGTTCGTCGCCGCACAGCGCCGCAATGTCGGCGACCTGGGCCAGATTGCCGCTGGCCTCCTTCACGCCGTTGACGTTGGGCAGTTTGGCCAGTTCGGCCAGTGTGGCCGGCAGCAGGTTGCAGCCGGTGCGGCTGGGAACGTTGTACAGGATGCAGGGCAGCGAGACCGATTTGGCAATGGCGGTGAAATGGGCGACCAGCCCGGCCTGGCTGGCCTTGTTGTAGTAGGGGGTCACCAGCAGCAGCCCGTCGGCCCCCACGGCTTCGGCGTGGCGGCTGAGCTTGATGGCGTAGGCGGTGTCGTTGGACCCGGTGCCGGCGATCACCGGCACCCGGTGGGCGGTGTGCTCCACCGCAAAGCGGATGCACTCGGAATGCTCCTCATGGGTCAGGGTGGCGGATTCGCCGGTGGTGCCGCAGATCACGATGGCGTCGGTGCCGTTGGCGATCTGATCGTCAATGATGCGGCCCAGTTCCCGGTAGTTCACGCTGCCGTCGGCGTTCATCGGGGTGATGATGGCCACGGCGGCGCCGGTAAAGACAGGCGTTTTCATAGCGCGTCCCTCCTTTGCCTCAGTCCAGGTAGCCCTTGGCGGCCAGCAGCTCGGCCAGCAGCACCGCGCCGCCGGCGGCGCCGCGCAGCGTGTTGTGGGACAGGCAGACAAACTTGTAGTCGTACTGGGTGTCCGGCCGCAGGCGGCCGATGCTCACCGCCATGCCGTTTTCCAGCATCCGGTCCAGCTTGGGCTGGGGGCGGTCGTTTTCGGTGAAATAGTGCAGGAACTGTTTGGGGGCGCTGGGAAGCTCCAGTTCCTGGGCCGGGCCGCGGAATCCGGCCCAGGCGGCCAGGATCTCCTCCTGGGTGGGTTTGCGCTCAAAGCTCACAAAAACGGCGCCCATGTGTCCGTCCGAAACCGGCACCCGCAGGCACTGGGCCGTGAAGGAAGGCCCGTCGGCGGGCAGGATGCGGTCGCCTTCGATGCGGCCCCACAGCTTCAGCGGCTCCTGCTCGCTCTTTTCCTCCTCACCGCCGATGTAGGGGATCACATTGTCCAGAATGTCGGGGAAGGTCTCAAAGGTCTTGCCGGCGCCCGAGATGGCCTGGTAGGTGCAGACCAGGCATTTGGTGATGCCGTAGCCCCGCAGCGGGTGCAGCGCGGGCACATAGCTCTGCAGGCTGCAGTTGGACTTGACGGCGATGAAGCCCCGCTTGGTGCCCAGGCGGCGGCGCTGGGCCGGAATGATCTCGATGTGCTCGGCGTTGATCTCGGGCACCACCATCGGCACGTCGGGGGTCATGCGGTGGGCGCTGTTGTTGGACACCACCGGGCACTCGGCCCGGGCGTAGGCTTCCTCCAGCGCCTTGATCTCCTCCTTCTTCATGTTGACGGCGCAGAACACAAAGTCCACCCGGGCGGCCACCTCGGCCACGTTGGCGGCGTCCAGCACCACCATATCCCGGACCTCCTGCGGCATCGGGGTGCTCATGGCCCAGCGGCTTCCCACCGCCTCGGCATAGGTGCGGCCGGCCGACCGGGCCGAAGCCGCCAGCGCGGTCAGCCGGAACCAGGGGTGCTGCGCCAGCAGGGTCACAAAGCGCTGGCCCACCATGCCGGTGGCGCCCACGACGCCCACGCGATACTGTTTCATAACGGATCCCATCCTTTCTGATCGCCACGGTACAGTCTATGCACCGGGCGGGACACTGTGCCGCACAGCCGGAAAGCTGCGGGCGGAATTGGCTTTTTTACCACGCGGCGCCCACGGGGCGGCCGCAGGAAATAAAAAAACCGGCTTGAAAACCGGCACAAAATGCAATATAATTCTATACTGCATACACACAGCGCACCACGCCTGCGGGCGTGACAGTTCCGAGCCTGTTCGGCGGCGGACCCAGGTCGATGCGTGCCGTGCATCGCCTTCGGCGGACGACCCTTTCCCCGCGGCTTGCCTTGGCCGGCTGATGCCTGACGGTTACTGATGTCGCCCGCGCCTCTGTGTGCGGCGGAAAGGGCACAGCGCCCCGGCCGCCGTTTGTGTTCATCATACCATTGCGGCCCGTGAATGTCAATGAAAAAGGAAGCAGATCCATGTTAAAAAAAGACTTTTGGTATCCCCTGCCCAAAGAGCTCATCGCCCAGGAACCCGCCGACCCCCGGGACAGCGCCCGGCTGATGGTCCTGTCCCGGCAGGATGATTCCATCCGGCACCGGATCTTCCGCGATCTGCCGGAATATCTGGAGGCCGGCGACGTGCTGGTGGTCAACAACTCCAAGGTGCTGCCCGCCCGGCTGATCGGCACCAAGGTCCCCACCGGCGCCGTGTGCGAGCTGCTGCTGCTGCGCCAGGTGCGGGGGGACAGCTGGGAATGCCTGGCCCGCCCGGGCCGCCGGATGCAGGCCGGCACCCGGCTGAGTTTCGGGGACGGCAGCCTGACCGCCACGGTGGACCAGACCCTGCCCGAAGGCAACAAGCTGGTCACCTTCGCCTACGATACCGAGACGCTGTATGAAAAGCTGGACGAGTTCGGCAAGATGCCGCTGCCGCCCTACATCACCAGACAGCTGGAGGACCAGAGCCAGTACCAGACCGTCTACGCCAAGGAGCTGGGCAGCGCCGCGGCCCCCACGGCCGGGCTGCATTTCACCCCCGAACTGCTGGACACCATCCGGGCCAAGGGGGTAAACATCGTCGAGGTCACGCTGCATGTGGGGCTGGGGACCTTCCGCCCGGTGAGCGAGGAGAGCATCGAAGACCACCACATGCACACCGAATGGTACTGTGTGGACCAGGCCGCCGCCGACGCCATCAACGCGGCCCGGGCGGCCGGCCATCGGGTGGTGGCGGTGGGGACCACCAGCTGCCGCACGCTGGAGGCGGTGTGGGCCAAATACGGCAGGATCGTGGCCTGCAGCGGCAACACCGACATCTTCTTGTACCCCGGCGTGGAGCTGCACGCCATCGACGCGCTGATCACCAACTTCCACCTGCCCGAAAGCACCCTGATCATGCTGATCGCCGCCTTCTACGGCTACGACAAGACGATGGCCGCCTACAAGACCGCCGTGCAGGAGCGCTACCGCTTCTTCTCCTTCGGCGACGCCATGCTGATCCGCTGAAAGCCGGGTCCGCCTGCCGTCGTCTCGCCCGCATAGACAAACAGACCGCCCTCCGGCTGCTGCATCGGCCGGAAGGCGGTCTGTTCTGTTACGGGTCGGAAGCCGCGGACCCGGGCGGGTCACACCGCCGATTCGCTCCGCTCGTCCAGGGTGTAGCTCACGCCCAGCGCATCGGGCAGGGCGTCCACCAGGGCGTCCACGTCCACCAGTTCGGTGTTGGCCATCACATACAGCACCTTGTCGTCAAAGGCGACCACCCGCTGCACATTGGCCATCACGCAGACCCACTTGGCCGGGTTGATGTTTTCAAGCATCGCGTCGGCCACGGTCTGGGCGTCGGCGGCGTCCTTCAGCCGCAGCAGCACCAGGCTGTACGCCTGGGACCCGGTCATCGACTCGGACAGCACGCCGGCGTCCACCAGTTCACCCTGCTCCAGCGTCAGGCCGGCGTTGTAGGTCAGCCAGCTCTCGTCGCTCAGGTCCAGTGCGCTGGTGGTGGGCATCATCAGTTCCACCGGGTAGGCTTCATAGATCTTGTCCACCATCTCGGCCAGCTCGGCGTCCGGGTCGGCGGGCACCGGCTGGGCGGTGTCGGCGGTGCCGCCTTCCGGGGTGGAGGTCTCGCCCTCCGGCGGGGTGGCGGGCTGGTCCATCACATCCTCCGGCAGCGGGGTGGCGGTGGGGGTCACGGCGGCGTCGGTGCCGCCGCAGCCGGCCAGGGCCAGCGCCAGCGCGCCGGTCAGAACAACGGCAGTCAGTTTCTTCATGGTCAGTTTCCTTTCTTTTGTGAAAATCGGAAGGTCAGCAGCCCCCGGTCAGAAATTCGTCGGGGGCGAACCGGGCGTCCCAGGGGTCGGCGGGGACGCCCTCCAGCCGCAGCGCGTCGGGGCAGACCAGCAGCCGCTTTCCCTTATAATGCGCCAAAAACCGGTCATAATACCCGCCGCCGCGCCCCAGGCGCACCCCGCTTGGCCCGGCGGCCAGGCAGGGGATCAGCGCCAGCGTGTCGGCGCCCAGCGTTTCGGGGTCGGCGGCCGTGCCGCCGGCGGGCTCCCGGATGCCGTAGGCCCCGGGCGTCAGCTCGTCCAGCCGGGTGATCGCCACCGGCTCCATCCGGGCGCCCCGCACCCGGGGCACCAGCAGCCGCTTGCCCTGGGCCAGCGCCGCCTCCAGCACCGGGGTCAGGTCCGGTTCGCCGGGCATCGGCACAAAACAGAACACCGTGCCGGCCTGTTTCCACAGGGGCAGGCCGAACAGCTCATCGGCCATCCGGGTCCCCAGGTCCCGCAAAGCGGCGGCGTCCCACTGCCGCCACAGCGCCCGGGCTATGGCGCGGGCCTGCGCCTTGGTCATGCCGCTCCCTCCCTTCCGGTTCAGCCTATCATACCACGCCGATGCCCGGCAGGCAAGGGGGCTTCCCGCTTTTTTGCCGGGGTGAAATCTGCCCCGCAAAGCGGCAAAGCGGCGGTTTCATCTTGCGCAGCGCGGCAAAAAAGTGTACAATATGAAAATAAAATAGAAATTGTGTGCCGTGCAGGCCGCGGCATTGGTGCAAAAGAAGGAGCGTTTTACATGGGTAAGTTCAATTTCATCCAGACCGAGATCCCCGGCGTCGTTGTCATCGAGCCCACCGTCTTTGGCGATGACCGCGGCTATTTTATGGAGACCTACCAGATCGACGACTTTGCCGCCGCCTGCATCGACCGGCCCTTCGTGCAGGACAACCAGAGCCGCTCCACCAAGGGGGTGCTGCGGGGGCTGCATTTCCAGAAAAACCACACCCAGGGCAAGCTGGTGCGGGTGACCATGGGCGAGGTGTACGACGTGGCGGTGGACTGCCGCCCCAACAGCGCCACCTTCGGCAAGTGGGTGGGGGTGACCCTGTCCGCCGAGAACAAGAAGATGTTCTACATCCCCGAAGGCTTTGCCCACGGGTTCCTGGTGCTCAGCGACGTGGCGGAGTTCTGCTACAAATGCACCGATGTCTACGACCCCACTTCCGAGGGCGGCATCCCCTACGACGACCCCACCGTCGGCGTCCAGTGGCCGGACTGCGGCTGCGAGCACAAGACCAGCGCCAAGGACAAAGTCCACACCCCCTTTGCGCAGCAGAAGTTTGAATACTTCGAAAAATACTAAGGAGTCACCGTGCAGAGTTTACAAGGGCATTTTGCCAATTTCTGGAAGTACCGCTACCTGCTGCAGAACCTCATCACGCGGGATTTCAAGCTCAAATACCGCCGCAGCGTGCTGGGCGTGGCCTGGAGCGTGCTCAACCCGCTGCTGACCTGCCTGGTCATGTTCCTGGTCTTCGACTCCATCATGAAGGGGCTGCGGGGCGAGGGAATCCCCAACTTTGCAGGCTTCCTCATCATCGGCCAGCTGCTGTTCAACTTCTTCAGGGAAGCTACCACCATGGCCATGGAGAGCGTGCTCAAAAACGCGCCGCTGCTGCGCAAGGTGTACATCCCGAAGTACATCTTCCCGATGGAAAAATGCTGCTTCGCGCTGGTCAACTGCGCTTTCAGCTTCATCGCGCTGGTCATCGTCTTTGTCATCACCTGGACGCCGGTGACCTGGGCCACCGCCTGGATGGCCGTCTACCCGCTGCTGATGCTCTTCTTTTTCAGCCTGGGCATCGGGCTGCTGCTGTCGGCGCTGTATGTCTTCGTGCGGGACATCATGCACATCTGGGAGGTGTTCTGCACGCTGCTGACCTATGCCAGCGCCATCTTCTATGACCCCGAGACCCTCTCGGGCATCATGCAGCGGCTCATCCACATCAACCCGATGTACTGGTACATCACGGCGTTCCGCCGCTGTGTGCTGTGGGGCGAAGGGCTGGACGCCACGATGGTGACGGTCTGCTTCCTCTGTGCGCTGGTCAGCATGGCGGTGGGGGTCATCGTCTTCAAGAAAAATCAGGACAAGTTCGTCCTGTACATGTAAGGGGGCGCACCATGGCACAGCAACAGCCGATCATCTCGGTGGAACATGTCTCGATGCGCTTCAACCTGGCCAAGGAAAAGCACGAGAGCCTGAAGGAATATTTCGTGGCACTGCTGCACGGCGGCGTCCGGTTTGACGAGTTCTTCGCCCTGGACGATGTCTGCCTTGACATCATGCCCGGCGATTTTTACGGCCTGATCGGGCTCAACGGCAGCGGCAAGTCCACCCTGCTCAAGATCATCTCGGGGGTGTACAAGCCCAGCGCCGGCCGGGTGACGGTGCGGGGCACCATCGCCCCGCTCATCGAGCTGGGCGCCGGCTTCGACATGGACCTGACCGCCCGGGAAAACATCTACCTCAACGGCACCGTGCTGGGCTACACCCCCAAGTATCTGGACTCGAAATTCGACGAGATCGTGGAGTTCAGCGAACTGAAGGATTTCCTTGATGTGCCTTTGAAAAACTATTCCTCCGGCATGGTGGCCCGCCTGGCTTTCTCGGTGGCCACCATGACCAAGCCGGACATCCTGATCGCCGACGAGATCCTCTCGGTGGGGGACTTCCTGTTCCAGCAGAAATGCGAACGCCGGATGGCCGAACTGATGAGCGGCGGCACCACCGTGATCCTGGTCAGCCATTCCATCGAGCAGATCGAGCGGATGTGCAACAAGGTGGCCTGGCTGGACCATGGCCGTCTGCGCCGCAACGGCCCCACCGCCCAGGTGACCGCCGAATACAAGAACTTCGAAAAGCCCGGCGAGTGAGCGGCGCCCCGCCGCCGCGCCCGGCTTGCCCCAGCGGTGCCCGGCACCGCTTTTTTTGAATCCCGCAGCCGCGGAATCTTGTGATACAGGGAGTTTTGCCTATGCCCCGCAACCAGGACCCGAACCAGCAAGCCAACCGCCCGGCGGATGTGGCCGCCCCCGACAGCGTCGGCGGCATGGCCCGCCGCCTGCTGAACCCCGCCCATCTGCGGGACCTGGCCCGCCGCAGCGCCGCCACCCTGCGGGAGCAGGGGGCCCAGCAGCTCTGGCGGGATGTGACCTTCCGGGTGGGGCTGGCCTTCCATCACGACTCCTGGCGCCACCGGGCGGACATCCCGCTGCGCCGGCAGCTGAAAGCCCAGCGCGCCGCGCCGCTGGAAGGCGGACCGCTGGTCAGCGTGGTGGTGCCGGTGTACAACACGCCGCTGACCTTTTTCAGGCAGATGGTGCAGAGCGTGCGCCGCCAGACCTATCCCCGCTGGCAGCTGGTGCTGGTGGACGCCTCCGACGCGGCCCACACCGCCCCCGGCGCGCTGGCGCAGAAGCTGGCCCGCACCGAGACGCGCATCTTGTATAGGAAGGTGGAAAACCGCGGCATCGCCGGCAACACCACCGCCGGTTTCACCCTGGCGGAAGGGGACTGCATCGCGCTGCTGGACCACGACGACCTGCTCTACCCCAACGCCCTGTACGAGTGCGTGCAGCGTATGCTGGCCACCGGGGCGGACCTTGTCTATTCCGACGAGATCGTCCTGTCGGCCGACCTCAAGCGGCTGGGCGGTTACCACTTCAAGCCGGATTTCGCCCCCGACTACCTGCGGGGCAACAACTATATCACCCACCTGGCCCTCTTCACCCGGAAGCTGCTGGACGCCGCCGGCGCCCGGGAGGATCCGGAATTTGAGGGCGCCCAGGACCATGACCTGCTGCTGCGCCTGACCGAGAAAGCCAAAAAGGTGGAGCACATCCCCAAAGTGCTGTATGTCTGGCGGGGCCACGCCGGGTCCACGGCCGCCGGCATGGAAGCCAAGCCCTACGCCATTGCGGCGGGGGAAAGGGCCATCGACGCCCACCTGGCCAGGGTGGGGCTGCCCGGCCGGGCCATGGCGGTGCCCGGGGCGCCCGGGGCCTTCCAGGTCCGGTACGAGCTCACCGGCCGCCCGCTCATCAGCGTGCTGATCCCCAACAAGGACCACACCGACGATCTGGAGCGCTGCCTGGCCAGCCTGTACAAAAACGCCGGCTACGACAATTTTGAGGTGCTGGTGCTGGAAAACAACTCCACCCGGCCCGAAACCGGGCAATACTATGCCGCCCTGCCCGGCCGCTACCCCCGCTGCCGGGTGCTGCGGTACCAGGGGGCGTTCAACTTCTCGGCCGTCAACAACTTCGGCGCCCGGCAGGCCGGGGGGGAGCATCTGCTGCTGCTCAACAACGACATCGAGGTGCTCTCGCCGGACTTCCTGCGGGAGCTGCTCTCCTACAGCCAGCGCCCCGACGTGGGGGCGGTGGGGGCCAAGCTCTATTACCCCGACGATACCATCCAGCACGCCGGGGTCATCATGGGCATCAACGGTTCGGCGGGGCACAGCCACAAAAGCTACCCCCGCCAGGCCGTGGGGGATCTGTACCGGCTGGTCACCACCCAGGACTATATGGCGGTCACCGGCGCCTGCCTGATGACCAAGGCGGCGCTGTACCGCGCCGCCGGCGGCCTGGACGAGGAAAACTTCGCCGTGGCCTACAATGATGTGGACTACTGCCTCAAGCTCTGGCAGCAGGGGCTGCACAACGTCTTCACCCCCCGGGCCGAGGCGTACCACTACGAGAGCAAGAGCCGCGGCCTGGATACCAACCCCGAAAACGAAGCCCGCTACCAGCGGGAGAAGGCGAACTTCTACGCCAAGTACAAGCCGTACATCGACAACTACGACCCCTATTACAACCCCCATTTCAACAACCTGTTTGAAAACTTCGGGCTGAAATAATAAAGGGAGGCGCAGCGTATGGAAAAGCGTTTCTACGTCGAAAACATGGAACGTCAGGCGGCCGGGCTGCATGGCTGACCGGCTGCGTCCGCCCGTCTGCCGCCGCCCCAACCGTCTGCCTGCGTACGACTATGCCCGGGCGGGAGCGTATTTTGTGACGGTCTGCACCCGGGACCGCCAACAGCTTTTTTGGTGCGGTTCGGACGCTGTAGCGGCGCACAGTGTGCGCCAGCCCTGGCAGGGCCCGTCCCCGGAGATCCATTTGGCGCCGCTGCCGGCCGGAACAGCTCTTTCGGCGGCAGGCCGGGCCGCAGTGGATGCGATCGGGGAGATCCCGCAAAGGTATCCGATGGTGACGGTGGATGTCTGCGCCGTGATGCCCAATCATGTCCATCTGCTGCTGCAGATTCACGGCGGGGAAGACGGGCGCACACTGTGCGCCCCTACAATTTCCCGTGTGGTCAAGCAATGGAAAGAGGCGGTTACCAAAAAGCTGCACAGCCCGGTCTGGCAGCGCTCCTTCCATGATCGCGTCATTCGCGATGAAGCGGAATACCGCCTGGTGGGGGAGTATATCTTGACGAATCCTGCACGTTGGAGGCAGGATTGCTTCCACCCGTCTGCCCTGTCTGCAAAGGAGAACACCTCATGAACCTGCAAGCAAAACGTCTGCGTGAACTGGCGGGCTACGCCCGCACCCTGATGAGGGAACAGGGCCCCGGGGTGATGGCCGTCCGCGCACTGGGCTTTTTCAAACGGCGGTTTTTCGGCAAACGGGCCCGGTACTGGCCCGGCAAACAGGCGCTGGCCGCCCAGCGGGCGGCGGACTGCTCGGCCCTGCCCCTCATCAGCATCCTGGTGCCGCTGTACAACACCCCCGAACCTTACCTGAAAGCCCTGCTGGACAGTGTCCAGGCCCAGACCAGCCCCCGCTGGCAGCTGGTGCTGGCCGATGCCTCCGACCCCGACCACCCCGGGGTGGGGGAACTGGCCCGCGCCCGGGCCGCGCAGGACGGGCGGATCGTCTATCGGCGCATCGAAAACCGGGGCATCGCCGCCAACACCAACGCCGCCGCAGCCCTGGCCGACGGCGACTACCTGGCCCTGGCCGACCACGACGACCTGCTGGCCCCCCATGCGATCTACATGATGGGCAGGGCGGCCGCCGAAACCGGGGCCGGCTTCCTTTACAGCGACGAAGCGCTGTTCCGCAAGGACCCCAAAAAGGCCCATGTGGCCCATTTCAAACCCGACTACGCGCCGGACTACCTGATGGCCTGCAACTACATCTGCCACCTGGCGGTCTTCCGCAAAAGCCTGTTCGAGCAGGTGGGCGGCGAGCGCAGCGAATGCGACGGCGCCCAGGACCACGACCTGTTCCTGCGGATCATCGACGCCATGCAGGCCGCTGACCCCGCCGCCGCGCCCCTCCACATCCCCCAGGTGCTGTATTACTGGCGGGTCCATGCCGGGTCCACCAGCGGCGGCACCGGGGCCAAACCCTATGTGCAGCAGGCGGCCATCCGGGCGGTGAGCGACCACCTGGCGGCCACCGGACGGCGGGGCACCGTGGAAGCCGGGCGGTTCCCCGGCACCTGCCATGTGCAGTGGGCGATCGATGACCCGGCGCCGCTGGTCTCCATCCTGATCCCCAACAAGGACCACATCGAGGACCTGGAAACCTGCCTGCACAGTCTCTACGCCAAGACCTTCTACGAACCCTTCGAGGTCATCGTCATCGAAAACAACTCCACCGACCCGGCCACCGCCGCCTACTACAAGACCCTGCCCGACCGGTACGAAAACTGCCGGGTGGTGGGCTACACCGGCGGGTTCAACTTCAGCCGCATCAACAACTTCGGCCGCCGGTTCGCCCACGGCAAATATCTGCTGCTGCTCAACAACGACATCGAGGTCATCAACGGCGAATGGCTCACCCAGATGGTGGCCGAGGCCGGTCAGCCCGGCGTGGCCGCCTGCGGGGCGATGCTCTACTACCCCGACGACACCATCCAGCATGCCGGCATCATCACCGGCCTTGGCGGGTATGCCGGCCACAGCCACAAATACCACCGCCGCGGCAGCAGCGGGTATCTGTTCCGGCTGGCCACCGTGCAGGACTTTTCCGCCTGCACCGCCGCCTGCCTGCTGGTGCGCACCGCCTCCTGGGACGCCGTACACGGCATGGACGAGGGGTTCACCGTCGCCTTCAACGACGTGGATCTCTGCCTGCGGCTGCGGCAGGCCGGCTGGCGCATCCTCTGGACCCCCTATGCCGAACTCTACCACCATGAGAGCAAGTCCCGCGGCTCAGACGAGGAGGACCCGGAAAAGAAGCGCCGCTTTGCCGGCGAACAGGCCCGCCTGTACGAGCGGTTCGGCCGGGAAGCGATCTTGCATGACCCCTACTACAACCCCAACCTCTCGCTGGACTATGAGGATTTCCGGGAAAGCGGCGACCTGCGCCGGCTGAAAAATCCGGAATGACAGGGCCCGGCGGTGCATAAACCGGCCCAAAGGCAACAAAAATACACCCGGGGGACCGCGCCGCAGCGCGGAAGTCCGGGTGTATCGCTTTGTGCGGCGGCCGCAGGCGCAGGGGGCGGCCGGCGGGCATGGAATGGGGGCAGCTCAGTGGGAATTGCGCTGGCGGCAGTTGGGGCACAGGTAGTGGATGGTCAGCTGGTAGCTGCGCACCTCGGTGCCGATGGCGCCTTCGATCTCACGGACCAGGCCCACCACCGGGATGTCCTGCAGCTCGCCGCACTGGTCGCAGTACAGGTGCCCGTGGGAAGCGGCGGTCTTGTCAAACCGGTCGGGACCGTCCGGCATCTCCAGCCGGCCGATCTCCCCGGCCTGTTCCATCAGCTTGAGGTTGCGGTATACCGTGCCCCGGGCGATGCTGGGCATCTGGGCGCGGGCTTTCGCAAAGATCTCGTCGGCCGTCATGTGGCGCGGACTCTGCTGCATCAACTCCAGGATCAGGCGGCGTTGACGGGTCATGGCGGTCATCCTTTCACTAATAAGATTCTGTCTTATAGAAAGAATATCGCATTTTTTTTCGCTTGTCAATGCGTCCGGGCGTAGCTTCGGCAAAATTCACAAAAGGTTTCGGGGAAAATTGCCGGGTTGCCCCTTGACTTTGCCGCCCGGATGGCCTATACTATGATTAAGATAAAATCTTAAATTTATTTTGAAAGGAGATTCGGTACCCATGGAACTCAAGGGAAGCAAGACTGAAAAGAATCTGTGGGAGGCTTTCGCTGGTGAGAGCCAGGCCCGCAACAAATACACCTACTTCGCCTCCAAGGCCAAGAAGGAGGGCTACGAGCAGATCTCGGCCATCTTCAACGAGACGGCCAACAACGAGAAGGAGCACGCCAAGATCTGGTTCAAGCTGCTCATGGAGAACGGCGAGATCCCCGACACCCTGACCTGCCTGAAGATGGCCGCCGCCGGCGAGAATGAAGAGCATACCTCGATGTATCCCCGCATGGCCGCCGAGGCCAAGGAAGAGGGCTTTGACAACATCGCCGCCCTGTTCACGATGGTCGCCGGCATTGAAAAGGAGCATGAGGAGCGCTACAAGGCCCTGGCCGCCAACATCGAGGCCGGCAAGGTCTATGCCCGCGAGACCGAACAGGTCTGGCAGTGCCGCAACTGCGGGTTCATCTATATCGGCACCCATGCGCCGGTCAAGTGCCCGGTCTGCGCCCATCCCCAGGCGTATTTCGAGCTGCGCAGCCAGAATTACTGAGAATATCCGCAAAAAAATCGGCGGGCCGTTCACCCAAGGGTGGGCGGCCCGCCGTTCTTTTCGCTTCGGCCCGGGGCCGGCGCCAAGGGGGCTGCCGGCAAAATCTTGCCCGGCCGGGGCAGATTGTGGGTTGCAGTTTTGCGCCGGGTGCGGTACACTGGAACGGAAGGGACCGGTGCGCCCCGGCGGGGCGGTCACAGCGGTTCGCCGTCCGGCACAAGCACGACGGCCCGCCGGCCCAGCTGGCGGTAGATTTCGATAAACCGGCCGCGCTCGACCCGGTGGTTGAAATTCAGCGGGTCGGCCACCGTAAAGTGGGTGTCGTCCGCCCCGCACAGCACCATGCAGTGCAGGGTGTGGAAGACCCGGTGGCTCCCGCCGCCGGGCAGGGGATAGGCCCCGCAGGGGTCAAACTGCACGTCGTTGAACCGCAGTGTGGCCCAAAAAATCACCGGCCGGCCCCGCTCCAGCTGGGCCAGCAGCTCGGCCTCCCCGGCGCCGGTCAGGTCCCGGGCGGCATACCCGCCGCCATGGCCGGCCAAATAGGCGTCGGCCGCCGCCACAATCGGTCCGGCAAAGCAGTAGTAGCCGGTCTCGGGGCTGCCGTCGTCCAGGTGGGGGTTGCCCATATAGACCTTGTCCGGGTCGGCCCCGTACCAGCGCTCGCTGCGGGGCAGGTAATGGTCGGCCAGGTCGCACTTGTCGGCGTCGAAGCCCAAAAAGCGCAGCACCTCACACAAGCTCGTGACCTCGCAGCCATTCGGCAGCTCCGGGTTTTGCAGAATTTGGGGAACAGGCAAAAGGATGGGCACGGCGATCGTCTCCTTCATTTTTTGTTTTCCCCATTGTACCATGCCCGCCCAAGGAAAGGAAGTTCCCCATGCCCCTGATCCGTGATTTCGGCTTTGCCCCCGGCCGTCTGCCGCCCGGGCCCCGCAACACCCTGGCCGACCTGCCCGGGGTGACGGTGGGCCACCACACCATCCGCAGCGGCGGCCACAACACCGGCGTGACGGTGATCCTGCCCCGCCCGGACATCTTTTTCCACAAATGCACCGCCGCCGCAGCGGTCATCAACGGCTACGGCAAGACCGCCGGGCTGGTGCAGCTGCAGGAGCTGGGCCAGCTGGAGACCCCCATCGCGCTGACCAACACCCTCAATGTGGGGCTGGTGTCCGACGCGCTGGTGCAGTACACCGCCGACGCCTGTGCGGCGCGGGGCGTGCCGCTGCGCAGCGTCAACCCGGTGGTGGGGGAGTGCAACGACAGCGTCCTCAACAACATTGTGGAGCGGGTCGTCGGCCGGCAGCAGGTCTTTGACGCCATCGCCGCCGCCTCTTCGGACTTCGCCCAGGGCTGCGTCGGGGCCGGCGCCGGCATGATCTGCCACGAACTCAAGGGCGGCATCGGCAGCGCGAGCCGGCTTGTCGGGGCCGGCGGCCGCACCTTCACGGTGGGGGTGCTGGCGCTGTGCAACCACGGCCGGCTGGAAGAACTCAACATCCTGGGCTGCCGCCCGGGCGAGGCCATCCGCGCCCGGCAGGCCGCCCGCCCCCGGGGGGAGGATGCCGGCAGCTGCATCCTGGTGCTGGGCACCGACCTGCCGGTCTCCAGCCGGCAGCTGGGCCGGGTGACCCGCCGCTGCGCCGTCGGCCTGGCCCGGGTGGGCAGTTACTGGGGCCACGGCAGCGGGGACATCGCCATCGGCTTCACCACCGCCCACGACCTTTCCGGCACCGACCCGGTCATCCGGGACCGCCCCTGCCTGCGGGAAGACTGCCTGGAACCCGCCTTCCAGGCGGCCGCCGAAGCCGCCGAGGAGGCGGTGCTCAACGCCCTGGCCGCCGCCGTGCCCACCGTCGGGTATGACGGCACCCTCTGCCATGCCCTGTGTGAATACCGGGACCTGCTGCGCCCTGCGCCGGTCCCGCAGCGATAAATTCGGGAGGAAACCGCGATGAAAGTATGGGATCTGCACTGTGACACACTCTATGCGCTGCTGGAGGCCGAAAAGAAGGGCGAGCCCCGGCGCTTTGACCGCAACGACGGCATGATGGACCTGCAGCGGATGAAGCAGGGGGACTACCTGCTGCAATGCTTCGCCTGCTTTGTGGACCTGGGGGAAGGGGAGGACCCGCTGGTCCGGGCCTTGCAGGAGGCCGACCGCTTCCGGCAGATCCTGGCTGCCTACCCCGACGACCTGCTCTGGGTGCGCACCCCGGCCGACATCGACCGTCTGCTCACCGACGGGCGCATCGGCGCAATGCTGACGGTGGAGGAGGGGGGCGTCTGCAAGGACGACCCCGCCGTGCTGCGCACCTTCTATGAGCTGGGGGTGCGGATGATGACCCTGACCTGGAACCACAAGAACGGCCTGGCCGAACCCAACGTGATGCCCGGCTACAGCGAGGACCGCTGGCCGGTGGCCCCCAACACCACCGGCGGCCTGACCCGGCGCGGCTTCGAGTTTGTGGCCGAGATGGAACGGCTGAAGATGATCGTGGATGTGTCCCACCTGTCCGACGCGGGCATCTGGGATGTGCTGCGCTGCAGCCGCCGCCCCTTTGCGGCCAGCCATTCCAACGCCCGGTCCTGCTGCCCCCATCTGCGCAACCTCACCGACGAGATGCTCTCCGCCATGGGCGACCGGGGCTGCCTGGTGGGGCTGAACTACTGCCCGGCCTTCCTGGATGATTCCGCCGACCGCACCCATCTGGTCAGCCGGGTCGGGGACATGGCCCGCCACCTGCGCCGGCTGATCGACAAGGGGGGCGAGGACCTGGTGGCGTTGGGCAGCGACTTCGACGGCATCGGCGGCGAGCTGGAGATCGCCGGCGCCCAGGACCTGCCCCGCCTGGCCGAAGGGCTGCTGGCCGCCGGCTTCACCGAGACCCAGGTGGAAAAGCTGTTCTGGCGCAACGCGGCCCGCTTCTTCCACGACAACCTGTGACCCGGCGGGAGGTGACGGACCATGACCCTGCTCAACCTGATCTACTGTGTGCTCGGCGGGCTGTTCATTGTGCTGGGCGGCGCCTGCCTGTGGGAAAAATACCGCACGGTGCGCGGCGGCGTGCGGCTGCCGGCCCGCATCATCCGCTGCCAGCGCCAGGGCCCGGCGGGGCGCCGGCGCAGCGGCGGCTACTGCTTTGTGGTGGAGTTCACCGCCCCCGACGGCATCCTGCACACCGCCGCCACCAACGACTCCTTCTGGTTCGACCAGACCCGCCGGGTGGGCACGGTGATCGAGGTGTGGTACAACCCCGCCACCCCCACCGTGGTGGAACGCCGCAGCCTGGAAGCCGAACTGCTGGGGGTGGTGTGCATCGCCCTGGGGTTTGCGGCCATCTTCTGGCTGGGGCTGACCTGAACGACCTTGTTCACAACAAATGGTTGTAAAAGGCGGCCGTTTGTGCTATACTGCCCCTATTGAAATGAGGGGGAACACCGTATGCAACTGCTTTTGTGGATCATTCTGGCGCTGGCCCTGGCCGGCGATGTGCTGCTGGGGGTGCTGCTGGCCGGGCAGCGCCGCAGCCGGCCCGACCGGGACCTGGACGCCCTGACCCAGGCGCTGCGCCAGGTCATGGAGTCGGAGACCGACCTGCTGGCCGACCAGCTGCGGGTCACCCAGGGGGAGACCGCCCGGGCCACCCAGGCGGCGGTGCGGGACCTGGGGGCGCTGCTGGCCGAAAACCAGAACCAGAGCGCCAAGGCCGCCACCGCCCGGCTGGACGCCATCGACCGGGCCGGGGCCGCCCGCCAGCAGGCCGCCCATGACGGGATGGTGGCCCAGCTCTCGCTGCTGGAAAAGCGGCTCAAAGGGCTGGAGGATTCCAACGCCGCCCGGCTGGACGGGATGCGCGGGGCGCTGGTGCAGGGGCTGACCACCATCCGCAACGACAACAACCGCAAGCTGGAGGAGATCCGCGGCACGGTGGACGAAAAGCTGCAGGACACCCTGCAAAAGCGCATCTCGGATTCCTTCCGCACGGTCAGCCAGCAGCTGGAACAGGTCTACAAGGGCCTGGGCGAAATGCAGACCCTGGCCGCCGATGTGGGCGGGCTCAAGCGGGTGCTGTCCGGCGTCAAGACCCGGGGCATTCTGGGCGAGGTGCAGCTGGGCGGCATCCTGCAGGAGATCCTGGCCCCCGGCCAGTATGCCGAGAATGTGGCCACCGTGCCGGGCAGTTCCAACCGGGTGGAGTTCGCGGTGCGGCTGCCCGGGCAGAACGGCACGGTCTGGCTGCCCATCGACGCCAAGTTCCCCGCCGACAGCTACACCCATCTGCTGGACGCCCGGGACAGCGGCGACGCCGCCGCGGTGACCGCCGCCCGCAAACAGCTGGAACAGCGCCTGCGCCAGGAGGCCCGGGACATCCACGACAAATACATCGAGGTGCCCCACACCACGGCCTTCGGCGTGCTCTTCCTGCCCTTTGAGGGGCTGTATGCCGAGGTGGTCTCCACCGGCATCACCGAAACGCTGCAGCGGGACTACCAGATCAGCGTGGCCGGCCCCTCCACCATGGCAGCGCTGCTCAACGCGCTGCAGATGGGCTTCCGCACGCTGGCCATCCAAAAGCGCTCGGGCGAGGTATGGCAGGTGCTGGCGGCGGTCAAAACTGAATTTGAAAAGTTCGGCGCCGGTCTGCAGTCGATGCAGCGGCACCTGAACCAGACCGGCAGCGACCTGGAGGAGCTCATCGGCACCCGCAGCCGGGCCATCACCCGCCGGCTGGAATCGGTGCAGCAGCTGGACCCCGCCGACACCGCCGCGCTGCTGGGGCTGGAAGACCCGGACCCCGCCCCGCCGCCCGCCCCGGCGGCCCGCCTGCGCCGCCGGGAGGACGCGCCCGACCCTTCCTGAAAGGCGGGCCGGTTCCCAACGCACCCGCCGCGGCGCCTAGCCGCGGATATTGTTCAACTAAGGAGGCATTGTCATGAAAAACATTCGCTGGGACAGGCTGGTGCTGCCGGTGGGCGGCATCGTGCTGGGCCTGTTTCTCGTCTTCCGCCCCTGGAACGCCACGGCGGCGCTCTGCAGCCTGATCGGCTGGCTGATCCTGCTGGCGGGCTGCATCGGCATGGTCAACGCGCTGGCCTTCCAGCGGGCCACCTGCCTGAGCAGCCCCATGCTGCCCTTCAGCGTGGCCGGCATCGTCATCGGGCTGTTCTTTGTGCTCAGCCCGGGCACGCTGGTCTCGCTGGTGGGGATGCTGGTCTGCGTCTTCCTGATGGTCACCGGCATGACCAACATCCAGGCCGGCGTCCAGAGCCGCCGCTGGGGCAGCCGCACCTGGTGGCTGCCGCTGACGGTGGGCATCCTCTGCGTGGTGCTGGGGATCTATGCGCTGCTGGCCCCCGGCGCCGGCGCCGTGATGGTCATGCGGCTGGTGGGGGTCATGATGCTCTGTTCGGCGCTGGTCAACCTGATCAGCGTGCTTACCTGGCGGGACTGATCTTTTTGACAAACCGCAAAACTATGGTACAATAAAACAAAATACCGCCCCGAACGCTTTACGGCCTGTGCCGAGAAATGAGGTTGCTGCCTTATGATCCGTATTCTGACTGATTCCGCCGCCGACCTGACCCCCGCCGACCGGGCCCGCCCGGGCGTGACCGTGGTGCCGCTGCAGGTGGTTTTTTCCAACGGGGACACGGCGCTGGACGGTGTGGACATCACCGGCGACGCCTACTACGAGCGGCTGAAAGGGGAGGAAAAGCTGCCCCGCACCAGCCAGCCCAGCCCCGACCAGTTCATCGAAGTGTTTGAGCAGGCCCGCGCCGCCGGCGACCAGGTGGTGGCGGTGCTGCTGTCCTCCACCTTGTCCGGCACCTGGCAGTGCGCCCGGCTGGCGGCCGAGACCTGCGAGTTTGAGGATCTCTGGGTGGTGGATTCCCGCACCGGCAGCCAGGGCGAAGCGGTGCTGGTGCGGGAGGCGCTGCGCCTGCGGGACGAGCAGGGCTGCACGGCCGAGCAGATCGCCGCCGCGCTGGAAGAGCTCAAGGGCCGCATCCGCATCCTCGGCGTGGTGGACAGCCTCAAGCACCTGCACAAGGGCGGCCGGCTGCCCGCCGCCGTGGCGCTGGTGGGCGGTGCGCTGGGCATCAAGCCGGTGCTGTCGGTGATGGACGGCGAGATCCGCCTGGCCGATACCGCCCGCGGCCGCCCCGGCGCCCTGGTGGCGCTGTTCAAGCAGATCGACAAGCTGGGCGGCATTGACCCGCAGTACGGCTATGTGCTGCTGTATTCGGACGAAAAGAGCACGGTGGCGCCCATCCACCGGTATCTGCACGACAACCTGCACCTCACCGGCGGCCGGGTGGCCCAGCTGGGCGCGGTCATCGGCACCCACATCGGGCCGGGCTGCGCGGCGCTGGTGTTTGTGGCGCAGCCGGCCGAGTAAAGGCGGGCGCCGAGGCCGGGCGCGGCCTGCGGGCGCGCTGTTTTCCGAAAACACGGTTTTCTGCCCCGGCGCTGCGCACCGGGGCAGAAAACTTTTCCGGGGCCCTGTATTTGCGTCCCGGAATGTGTTATAATCAAACTATTCACCACGCAGGGAAGGGGGCGCAGCAAGTGCCGAACAAGGAAGGCGGCTATGGCGGGTATCGCCAGTCCGGCCGCAAAAAGACCGAACGCCGGGTGCGTGCGCCCGGCGCCGAAGGCGGTGTGCGCCGGGGCGTCACCCCGCCGCCCTACCAGCCCCCGTATACCCCGCGCCCCAACGGCAAGGGGGTGCGCCCGGCCCGCTACGACCCCAACGCCCTGGAGGACGACTGGGTCCGGCCGGAAGCCTACACCCCGCCCGCCCCTTCGCCCGAAACGCCGCCCCCGCCCCGCCGGCCGGCCGGCGGGGCGGCCCGGCAGCAGCGCCAGCGCCGCCGGGCCCGCCGGCGGCTGTTGCTGCTGGCCACGGCGGCGGGCATCCTGGTGGTGTCCGGCATCGTCACGCTGGTGCTGCCCGAAGGGGCCGGCACCCCGAACAATGCCGCCACCGGTGAGACCGCGGCCCTGGCCGCCCGGCTGGTGGCCCCGCTGCCCTACGGCGGGGGCGAAGGCGGCACGGCGGTCCAGGCGGTGGACTGGGGCTCGGTGGGCCCCACCCGCCAGCAGGACGCCTACACCTACACCGCCCTGCCGGCCGACACCCCGGTGGTGCCGGAATGCGGCCGGGTCACCACCGAGTGGTTCTCCGACGCCGTCTTCCTGGGCGATTCGCTCACCGTCGGCTACATCGACTATGACATCGACCTGGGCGGCGCCCGGGTGCTGGGCTACGAGGGCGCCTTCCCCAGCAACTTCGTCAACCGCACCACCCTGAAAAATGCCAACGGGGAGGACGAGATCCCGCTGGACATTCTGGCCGAGACCCAGCCCAAAAAGATCTACCTGATGGTGGGCACCAACGCGCTGGTCACCGACACCAACGACGAGGGCTTCCTCAACTACTACGGCCGCCTGCTGGACGAGATCAGGGCCCTTGTGCCGGACAGCACGATCTTTGTGCAGTCCATCCTGCCGGTGCGCCCCGAAGCGCTGGACCAGGCCCCCGGCCTGTCGCCGGAGCACCTGTCCTCCATCAACGCCTCGCTGCAGGAGATCTGCGCCGAAAAGGGCTGCTGGTACCTGGATGTGGCCTCCGCCTTCACCGACGATTCCGGCGCCTTGCTGGAGGAATACGCCCAGCCGGACGGCATCCACCTGACCGTGTCGGGCTACACCAACTGGGTGGGGTACCTGTGTACCCATGTGCCCTATGACAAGGACAACCCCTACCAACCCGGCAGCACCTATTATCTGGACGACAGCCTGAAAACCCTTCTCTCGGACATTCCCTGACCCGGCCGGACTGTACAAAGGAGCGATCCATCCATGCCAAACCCCTACAAACAGGACCAGAACAGCAACACAGGCCCCCGCTATACCAACGGCGGGCAGTACCGCCGGGGCGACGCCCCCTTTCAGTTCCCGCTGTGGACGATCATCGTCAGCTTCTGCGTGGGCCTGTGGCCGGTGGGCATCGCCTTCATCGTGATCAACGCCATGCTGCGCAACGGCACCCTTGACTGGCTGCCCCGCCGCCGCAGCCGCCCGGCCCCCACCGTCCAGGCGCCCCAGCCCGGGCAGCCGGCCTACACCGGCGCCAAGCCGGACGCCAAGGCCGAAACCAAGCGCAGCGCTTCCAGCGAGGAAGCCAAGATCACGGCCATGGCCATCATCGGCACGGTGCTGCTGGCCGGCGGCGCCTTCGCCACCGTGTCCGGCCTCAGCGACATGGTCTTTTACGGCGGGTGGGAATACTGGCACCTCTACCTGGAGGATGTGGTCGGCGCCTTTGTGGTCCTGATGGCCGGCGGCGGGCTGTGCTACGGCGCCCGCACGCTGCGCACCGGGCGGCGGATGCGCAAAAAGATCGACAACATCGTCGGCGATGCCGACCACATGTACATAAAGGACATTGCGGCGGCGATCCCCTGCACCCAGGAAAAATGTATCCGCCACCTGGAAAACTGCATCGACAAGGGGGTGTTCGGCGAGGACGCCTACCTGGACATGCGCACCCGCTGCCTGGTGGTGCGGGGCGAACCGCCCAAGCCGGAACCCAAGCCCCGCCGCAAGAAAAAGGAGGAGCCCGCCGCCGAAAAGCCCCCGGTGCTGAGCCAGGACGAGCAGATGCTGGCCCACCTGCGCAGCCTTGGCATGAGCATCCCCGATGAGGAGATGAAGGGCAAGATCGCCCGGCTGGAGGCGGTTACCGCCAAGATCTTCGAGCAGGCCAAGTCCGACCCGGAAAAGCGCCCCCAGATGCGCAAGTTCATGGACTACTACCTGCCCACCTCCCTCAAGCTGCTGGACTCCTACGCCGAGATGGAGGCCCAGGGAATCGAGGGCGAGAACATCTCGGAATCCAAGCGCCGCATCGAGGACGCCATGGACACCCTGGTCACTGCCTTCGAAAACCAGCTGGACAAGCTGTTTGAGTCGGACGCGCTGGACCTGTCCACCGACATCGACGTGATGGAGCGGATGCTCAAGGCCGATGGCCTGACCGGCGACGATCCCTTCGGCCTCAAGCCGCCCGAAGGCCCCACCCTGACCCCCTGAAGAAACCTGAAAAAACCGCAAGACAGCGCCCTGCCCGGACCCCGGGCAGGGCGCTGCTTTTGCAGTTTCAGGTTTGGCAGGGGGCATTCACAGAATGCTTTTCAGCGAGAGCGCCCGGCGCCGGCAGGCGGGGCGGGGCAGGGTCAGCCGGCGGCTGACCCGGTCGGCCAGACGGTCCAGGATCAGGGCCAGCGCGATGCCGCCAGCGGCATCCAACACTGAGTGTTGGCGCAGCAGCAGGGTGGAGGCGATCACCGCCAGGTCCAGCACCCGGGCGGCGGGGCGCACCCAGCGCCGCCGGCCCTGCCACAGCCCGGACCGCTGGTAGGCCAGGTCCAGCGTGACGGCGTTGAACACATGGATGGAGGGGAAGACGTTGGTGTCGGTATCGCTGCTGTACAGCCAGCGCACGGCCTGGGCGAACAGGTCCTGGCCCGGCACCTCGGCCGGGCGCAGGTGGACCCCGTTGGGCACCAGCGCACAGAACGTCAGCGCCAGCGTCATGCCCGCAAACAGCGGCAGGCACAGGCGCCAGAACTCCGGCCGCGGGGCACGGCGCAGCCAGAGCAGCAGGCTCACCGGGATCCAGGCAAACCACAGGAAATAGGGGATCACCGCATACTTGCAAAAGGGGATCCAGTCATCCAGCGGGCAGTGGATCACCAGCTCGGCCATCGGATGCCGGTGTTCCAGCCAGAAGAAAAAGAGCAGGTAAAATACAAGAAAACATCCCATGAATCCGATGGGGTGACGATTGCACCAGGTACGCATCACAAACGCTCCTTTGTCCTGAGTAGGCGCCCGGTCCGGCCCGGGCGCCGCTTACCCATATAGACGAGCGGCGGGGCCGGATTTTGGCAGCCGAAAGGGGAAAATTTTTGGCAGCTTCCCCGGCCTTTCGGCAACTACCCCCAGCATAGCGCATTTTCCGGGGAATGCAAGGGGCAGAGTGTGAGAGTTGTGCAAAAATATCCGCCCGGCTCCGGCGGCCGGGCGGGCAGTTTTTAACTCAGGATCAGGCAGTCCGCCAGGGTGAACACATCGGGCACCCCCCTGTAGCAGCACCAGCCGGGCATACGGGGGTAACGGCGGGCCACCACCCGCACGCACCGCGCCGCCCGGTCGGGGCAAAACCCCAGGTCCTGCCGGCAGATCTCCCGCTCAGCCGGGCGGCAGGGCAGCACAAGGGTGTCGGCCAGCGTCAGCGAAGTCTCGTCCTCCCCCAAGTAGAGCTCCAGCCGCTCGGGAAAGACGATGCCGCTGCGGTGGTGGCTCAAAAAGCCCACCTCCACCCGGTGCAGCCACCGGGTCTCGGGCAGCAGGCAGGTGAAATCCAGATCCTGCAGCGTGGCCAGCCAGCGGCCGTCCTGGTAGTCCAGGCTGCCCCGCCGGGGCAGCAGCAGCCCTTCGATGCCGGCCCCGCAAAAGACCGGCCGGGTGTCAAAAACCGTGTCGCTCTTCAGCTGCAGGTCCCGCCAGCCGAACCGGTAGTCGGCCGACACCGTCTCGCTGCAGCGGCCGTCGGGCAAAAAGGCCCTGGCGCGCAGCCGGGTGTCCTGGGTCAGCGGCAGCGGCGCCCGGTACAGCGGGGCGCCGGCGTCCGGCTCGCTCCCGTCCAGCGTGTAGTGCAGCCGGGCGGCGCTCTCCGGGCAGGTGATCGCCACCGCGGCCGGGCGGCCCGCGTCGAACAGGCTGTCCGCCGGGGCAAAGACCGGTTCCGGCACCGGCGCACGGGCCGGGTCGGTGGGGTGGCGCATCCAGCGGGGGCGGAAGTTGTCCGTGGGCGCCGGGTCGCGGCGGTAGGTATCGGTCAGCACGGAACCGGCCTGTGTCGGGGCGCCGGCGGCCAGGTCCAGGCAGATCACCCCGTCTTGGGACAGGATCTCCAGCCCGCCCTCCGCGGTGGGGACCGGCCGGCCAACCTCCACCCCCAGCCGATAGTCAAACTCCCCCTGGCGCAGCAGCAGGCTGCCGCCTTCCAGCCCCTGCAGCACCGGCAGGGTGTCAAAGTGCAGCGCAAAGGAAAGGCCGGTCCCGCCGGCGTCCTCCACCCGCAGCGCCCGCTCGGTCATGGTAAAGCGGAAGACGCCCTCGGGGGAGGTCAGCAGGGCGCAGGCGGTCCACTCGTCGGGGGCGGAAAAGTCGATGCGCCCCGTCGGCTCGGTGCCGTTTTGCAGCAGCCGGACAAAGGGCCGCGGGATGGGGGCGCCGGCTGCCGCGGCGTCGGCCATCCATTTCTGGGGGAAGAGCAGCGGCAGCGCCTCGCAGACGCTGGCCGCCGGGGGCGGCGTGCGGCCCTGGGCCGCGGCCTCCCGGCGCTGGCGCAGCAGCCCCTTTTCCAGATAGCGGGAGGGGAACCGCTCGTCGTACAAAAACCAGTCCCGGATGCGCAGCCGTCCTTCCTCGGCCAGCAGCCCCACCCGGTAATGGGCCCCCGCGTACCACAAGGCGCCGGGGCGGGCGTCCCCCGTCTGCCCGGCGGAACGGCCCTGCCAGTCGGTGACGGCAGGCCAGGAGAGGGGCGGCGTGCGGGCGTATTTCCGGGCAAACCAGGCGGCGGACTCGGCCATCGTCTCGATGCGCAGCCTGCCTGCGCAACTCAGCGCCTGCAGCCGGCGCAGCTGGGGCTCAAAACCGGGGCGGATGTTCTCCCACAGGAAGTTGTTTTCCTGCCCCACCTGGGCGTAGCCCACGCCGCAGCGGTCGGTGTCGGTCAGGCAGGAAAAGTACCAGCCGATCCGCCCGGGGTCCCGGCCGTTGGTGCAGCAGGGTTCCAGCGTATAGACGCCGCTGAGCCCCGGCCGGGCGTCCTGCTCAAAGGAAAAGACCGGGTCCGGCGCCAGCAGGCGGAACATGGCCACCGGCAGCTGGCCGTCGGCGGTCTGGGCGGGCAGATACTCGTTGCGGCGGCTGGGGTAGTAGATGCCGTTGGGAAACCCGCCCCACAGCGTGAAACCGTCGGTGCCCAGCTGGTCGCGGCAGATGGCCGCCCCGGCCACGCCGTATTTCTCCCGGGCGTAGGCGATGGTGACCGGGTCCAGCACCCAGCAGCCGATGGTTTTGGGGTAATACCCGAACACCGCGGCAAAATCCTGCATGTAGGCGTCCACCAGCGCCCGGCGTTCCTCCGGGTCGTACCCCACGCTGTAGGCGCTGTCCACCCGCTCGTCAAACTGGTCGGACCGGGTTTTGGGGAAGGCTACCCCCGCCTTGCGGCAGAGCGGTTCGGTGATCTCCCACCAGGCGGCGATCTCGTCGTTTTCGTCGGTCTGGCTGCGCAGCAGCTGCTGGTAGCGGGGGTCCATCAGCGCGTCATATTTCAGGGCATAGGTGGAAGGCAGCCCGTACTGCTTCAGCAGCCGGATCTGCCGGGCGATGGTGTCAAAGTCCGCCTGCAGGAACTCGCTGGGTTCCTGGTGGGACATGCGGATAAAGTTGTAGATGTTGACGATGGTGGTCTTTTTGTCGGCCATGGCGGACCTCCTGACAGGGCGGTGGAAGGGTGCCGGGCAAGGGGCCCGGCGGCTGAGACCAGCGTAGCAGAGCCGGCGGCGGTTGTCAATCCATTTCGGCGCCGGCGGGCCAAGGATTCGAAGGCCCCGCCCCGGGCCAACGCCCCGGCAAAATGCAGGCGGCGCCGCGGCGGCCTGTCCGCCGGGGCAGAAGGCCGCCGAGCCCCGCAAATCCAAAAGGCCGCCGGCCCCCACAAAAGGGGCCGGCGGCCTTCAGACAGACATAAAAAAATTGGCCGACAGGTAAATCGGCCAATCCATGTGGTGCGCGGTACAGGACTCGAACCTGTGACCTCCTGCACGTCAAGCAGATGCTCTACCAGCTTAGCTAACCGCGCATGTGTCAGTTGCGACTTTCATACTATACCAAATCTTCCGGGAAAAATCAAGCCCTTTTTCAAAAAAAGTGAAAAATTTTTCCCGGTTCCCCGGGCCGGACCAGCCAAACAGGCGGAAAACCGCCGCCGCACGTCGGAAAGAAGCGGCCCGGCCCGGCGGAATCCCTTGCCGCCCTGCCAAAATTATGGTATACTATTTTGGTTAAAATGGAGAGGTGTCAGCGTGTCGAGAAACTCGACACGCTGCACAAGGGGCAACAGCCGCGCACGGCAATTGCCTAACGCGGCTATTTCCCCTTGTGTATGTCCGGGTTGCGGTGCCCGCATCATGCGGCGCGCCTTGGGCGGCGCTTGCATTCTGCGACCACTGCCCCTGCTCCGCCTCGCTGTATCCGCCGCAGGCGGCGCTCGGCTCCGCAGCCCTTCGACAAAATTTTACGGCAAATCGCGCACTCGGAGCAAAGCTCCTCGCACACAATTTGCCGCAAAATTTCCCTGGCGGTGTCGCTGTCGTCGGCGCATGTCCGCCGACAGCGACGATTTTAGACTTTTTCGGCAGTCTGAAGGTGTAACGATATGCGTGTGATCGGCATTGACCCCGGGTATGCCATTGTGGGGTGGGGTGTGGTGGACTATGTGGGCAACCGCTTCGCCCCGGTGGGGTACGGGGCGGTGCTCACCGACAAGGACACCCCCTTCGAGCAGCGCCTGGCCGAGATCTACACCGGCGTGCAGGACATCCTGCGCCGCTACCGGCCCGAGGCCCTCTCGCTGGAAAAGCTGTTCTACCAGCACAACCAGACCACCGTCATCGGTGTGGCCGAAGCCCGCGGCGTGATCCTGCTGGCGGCGGCCCAGGCCGGCGTGCCGGTGTTTGAATACACCCCCATGCAGGTCAAGCAGGCGGTGACCGGCTACGGCAAGGCGGTGAAAAAGCAGATCCAGGAAATGACCCGGATGCTGCTCAAACTGCCGGAGATCCCCAAACCCGACGACACCGCCGACGCGCTGGCCATGGCCGTGACCCACTGCCATTGCAGCCGCAGCCGGCTGCAGGGCGCCGCGCCCCGCTGAAAAGCCGACGGCCGCCCCGTCTTATCTATAAGGAGATAGAATTCCATGATCTACTGTCTGACCGGCAAGATACTGAAAAAAACGCTGGACACCGTCGTCATCAGCTGCGGCGGCGTGGGGTACGCGGCCCAGGTTCCCGTCACCACCGCCGAGGCGCTGCCGGCCCCCGGCCAGGAGGGCACGCTGTACACCGTGCTGTCGGTGAGCGAAAACGACGTTTCGCTCTACGGCTTTGCCACCGAGGACCAGCGCGCCTGCTTCCGGATGCTCACCTCGGTGTCGGGGGTGGGGCCCAAGGCGGGGCTGTCCATCCTGTCCATCCTCACGCCGGAAAAGGTCGCCCTGGCGGCCTCCTCCGGCGACCACAAGGCGTTCACCGCCGCCAACGGCGTGGGGCCCAAGCTGGCCCAGCGCATCGCGCTGGAACTCAAGGACAAGGTGGGCAAGGGCCTGGCCGCCGGCACCGGCTTTACCGGGGCGGGCGCGGTGGCCCCGCCGCCGGCCAGCGCCCCGTCCCAGGCGGTGGCCGCCCTGGTCAGCCTGGGGTACAGCGCCTCGGAGGCTGCGGCGGCGGTGGCCCGGGTGGACGATTCGCTGCCGGTACAGGACATCATCAAGATCGCGCTGCGCGGGCTGTCCCGCGTGTGAGCTGAAAGTGTGAGGGAGAAAAGATGGCGCAAAATCAGGAATATACCGTGGACCCGACCCGGCTGGTCAGCCCGGACCCCACCCCCGCCGACGGCGAGGAAAACAGCCTGCGCCCCAAAACGCTGGATGACTATGTGGGCCAGGACAAGGTCAAGGCCAACCTGCGCATCTACCTGCGGGCGGCCCAGCAGCGGGGCGAACCCATGGACCATATCCTGCTGTACGGCCCGCCGGGGCTTGGCAAAACGACGCTGGCCGGCATTGTGGCCCAGGAGATGGGGGTGCAGGTGCGCATCACCTCCGGCCCGGCCATCGAAAAGCCCGGCGACCTGGCCGCTTTGCTCACCAATCTGCAGGAAGGGGACATCCTGTTCATCGACGAGATCCACCGCCTGTCCCGCCAGGTGGAGGAGGTCCTTTACCCGGCGCTGGAGGATTTCGCCCTGGACATCATGATCGGCAAGGGCCCCAGCGCCCAGAGCATCCGGATCAACCTGCCCCGCTTCACCCTGATCGGGGCCACCACCCGGGCCGGGCAGCTCACCGGCCCGCTGCGGGACCGTTTCGGCATCCTGCTCAAACTGGAACCCTACAGCCCGGACGAGCTGGCCCGCATCATCACCCGCAGCGCCGGCATCCTGGGAATCCCCATCGACGAAGCCGGCGCACTGGAACTGGCCCGCTGCAGCCGCGGCACCCCCCGCATCGCCAACCGGCTGCTCAAGCGGGTGCGGGACTTCGCCACCGTCCAGGGGGACGGGGCCATCGACGGGGCCATCGCGGTGGCGGCCCGCAAACAGATGGACATTGACGCCCAGGGCCTGGACGAGCTGGACCGGGGGGTGCTGCGGGCCATCATCGAACTGTACGGCGGCGGGCCGGTGGGGCTGGATACCCTGGCCGCCGCCCTGGGGGAAGAGAGCGTCACGCTGGAGGACATCTGCGAGCCCTACCTGATGCAGCTGGGCTACCTGACCCGCACCCCCCGCGGGCGCTGCGTCACCCGCCTGGCCTACGAACATCTGCGCCTGCCGGTGCCCCGCCGCTTGCGGGAGGACGCCGACGAGGCGGACGGCCAGCAGAGCCTGTATTGAGTTTTAGGAAGGAGCCTGTGCCATGCGACCTGCCGACACCTGGCAAGACTATGAACTGATCGACGCGACCAACCACAACCGGCTGGAGCGGTGGGGCAAAACGCTGCTGATCCGCCCCGACCCGCAGATCATCTGGAAAAACGAACCGGTCAGCCCGCTGTGGGACCGGGCCGACGCCATCTACCACCGCTCCGCCCGGGGCGGCGGCAGCTGGGAACAGCGCCGCAGCCTGCCTGCCCGCTGGCGCATCGCCTGGCAGGACCTGACCCTCATCGTCAGCCCCACCGGCTTCAAGCACACCGGCGTCTTCCCCGAACAGGCGGTGAACTGGGCCTGGTACCGGCAAAAGATCGCCGCGGCCGGCCGGCCGGTCAAGGTGCTCAACCTGTTCGGCTACACCGGCGGCGCCACGCTGGCCTGCCTGGCCGCCGGCGCCAGCGTGACCCATGTGGACGCCTCCAGGGGGATGGTGGCCTGGGCGCGGGAGAACGCCGCCGCCAGCGGCCTGGCCGACCGCCCCTGCCGCTGGATCGTGGACGACTGCGCCAAGTTCGTGGCCCGGGAGATCCGCCGCGGCAGCCGGTACGACGGGGTCATCATGGACCCGCCCAGCTATGGCCGCGGCCCCGGGGGCGAGGTCTGGAAGCTGGAGGACAATGTCTACGACCTCATCACCCTGACCGCCCGGGTCCTCACCGACCGGCCGCTCTTCTTTGCCATCAACTCCTACACCGAAGGGCTCAGCCCCGCCGTGATGGAATACATCCTCAAAACCACCCTCAGCCCCCGGCAGGGCGGGCGCACCGCCTGCGACGAGATCGGCCTGCCCGTCTCGGCCACCGGCGGCGTGGTGCCCTGCGGGGCCACCGCCCTGTGGGAGAGCTGCTGAGCCCCCGGAACCACACTTTGCAAGAAAGGAAGCAAGCCTGATGGAGCAGAAAAGCCCGATGCTGCAGGCCCGGGACCTGCGTTTCCGTTATGACCCCGAACGCCCCGACTACGCCGTGGACGGCGTGAGCCTGGAGGTGGCCCGGGGCGAGTTCGTGGCGGTGCTGGGCGCCAACGGCTGCGGCAAAAGCACGCTGGCCAAGCACTTCAACGCCATCCTTCTGCCGGAATCCGGCACCGTCCTTGTGGAAGGCATCGACACCCGCAGCGAGGAACACCTCTACGACATCCGCCAGAAGGCCGGCATGGTGTTCCAGAATCCGGACAACCAGATCGTCGCCACCATCGTGGAGGAGGACGTGGCCTTCGCACTGGAGAACCTGGGCGTCCCCACCAGCGAGATGCGCGCCCGGGTGGACGAGGCCATGCAGCTCACCGGCATCTACGAATACCGGGAAAAGGCCCCCCACAAACTGTCCGGCGGGCAGAAACAGCGGGTGGCCATCGCCGGGGTCATCGCCATGCGGCCCGACTGCCTGATCCTGGACGAAGCCACCGCCATGCTGGACCCCCGCGGCCGCCGGGCGGTCATGGATACCATCCGCCGGCTGCGGGAAAGCGGCATCACCATCGTGTCCATCACCCATTATATGGAGGAGGCCGCCCAGGCCGACCGGGTGCTGGTCATGAGCCATGGCCGGGTGGTCATGGAGGGCACCCCCGAACAGGTGTTCAGCCAGACCGAGACTCTCAAGGGCTACCACCTGGATGTGCCCCAGGCCGCCGAACTGCGGGACGCCCTGGCCGCCGCCGGCCTGCCCTTGCCCGAGGAGGTCATCACCCCCGAAGCCTGCGCCCGGGCTTTGTACGAGCTTCTGCGGTGAAGCCGGCGCCGGCCCTGCCAATCTGCCAAAAGAGCACAGCCTCACCGGCGTCGGGCCGGGCGGCATGTGCTGGGAAGGAACCAACATGTCAGAGATCATTCGCTGTGAACACCTGCGCTACGTCTACAACCCCGGCCTGCCGGACGAGACGGTGGCGCTCAACGATGTAAACTTCTCCATCCAGGAGGGGGACTTTGTCGGCATCATCGGGTCCACCGGGTCGGGCAAGTCCACCCTGATCGGCCATTTCAACGGGCTGAACCGGCCCACCTCCGGCCGCATCCTCATCGACGGGCGGGATATGTGGAGCGAGGGCGAGGACCTGCGCAGCTTCCGCTTCCTGGTGGGGCTGGTGTTCCAGTACCCGGAATATCAGCTCTTTGAGGAGACCTGCGCCCGGGACATCGCCTTCGGCCCGCGCAACATGGGGCTGGAGGAAGCCGAGATCCAGCGCCGCGTGCGGGAGGCCGCCGACTTTGTGGGCCTGGCGCCGGAACTGCTGGAGCGCAGCCCCTTTGAGCTGTCCGGCGGGCAGAAGCGCCGGGTGGCCATCGCCGGCGTGATGGCCATGGAACCCCGCATCCTTGTGCTGGACGAACCCGCCGCGGGCCTCGACCCCGAAGGACGGGACACCATCCTCAACCAGATCCGGGCCTACCACAAAAAGACCGGAGTCACGGTGGTGCTGGTCAGCCATTCGATGGAGGACATCGCCAAATATGCCGACAAGGTGCTGGTCATGCACCGCGCCGGGGTGGCTATGTACGATACGGTGGAAAACATCTTCGCCCGGGCGCCCGAACTGCTGGACCTGGGCCTTTCGGTGCCCCAGGTGACCCAGATCTTCCTGCAGCTGAAACAGATGGGGCTGGACATCCCCACCGACGTGTATACCATGCCCTACGCCGTCAAGACGGTGCTCAAAGCCTGGAACGCCCGCCATCCGGACCGGGCCCTGCCGCTGGAAAGGGGGGACGGACATGCTTCGTGATATCACCATCGGCCAGCATTTCCCCGGCCATTCGGTGCTGCACCGGTGTGACCCGCGCCTCAAGCTGGTGGGGGTCATCGCCTATATCATCGTGCTTTTCCTGGCCTCCAACCCGCTGGGCATCACCCTGTCGCTGGGGATGCTCGTGCTGCTCTACGGGGTGGCCCGCATCCCGCTGCGTCTGATCCTGAAAAGCCTCAAGCCCATCGTGCCCATCATCCTGTTCACGGCGGTGCTCAACCTCTTCTTCATCTCGGGGGAAGGGGAGCCGCTGGTGCAGATCTGGGTGCTGCGCATCTACCGGGAGGGCGTCAACTACGCGGTGCTCATGGCCACCCGGGTGGTGGCGCTGATCGCGGGCACCAGCCTGCTCACCTACACCACCAGCCCCATCGTCCTCACCGACGCCATCGAAAGCCTGCTGCGCCCGCTGCAGAAACTCCACTTCCCGGTGCATGAGCTGGCCATGATGATGACCATTGCACTGCGCTTCATCCCCACCCTCATTGATGAGACCGAAAAGATCATGAACGCCCAGAAAGCCCGGGGCGCCAAGCTGGACAACGGCAAATTCACCGAGCGCATCCAGGCGCTGATCCCCATTCTGATCCCGCTGTTCATCTCGGCCTTCCGCCGGGCCGACGAGCTGGCCATGGCCATGGAATGCCGCTGCTACCACGGGGGCGAAGGGCGCACCCGGCTCAAGGTGCTGCGCTTCGGCAAGCTGGATGTGCTCTGCACGCTGGCCCTTGTGGCCATGCTGGCGGCGATCCTGGCCACCAAACTGCTGTTCTGACAGGTTTTTGTATGAATGTTTTGCTTTGGCTTGCCTACAAGGGCACCCGCTACGCCGGTTTCCAGGTGCAGCCCAACGCCCCCACCGTCTGCCAGACCCTGCAGGACGCCATGCAGGCGGTGCTGGGCGCCCGCCCCGACGTGAAGGGCTGTTCCCGCACCGACGCCGGCGTCCATGCGCGGCGTTTCGCGCTCAACTTCCACTATGATGGAAGGGTGCCGCCCGAACGGCTGCCGCTGGCCTTCAACGCCCATCTGCCGCCGGACATCCGCGTGATGGCGGCCCGGGTGGTGCCGGAGGATTTCCACGCCCGCTATGCGGCCCACGCCAAGACCTACGCCTACCGCATCCGCAGCGGCGCGGTGGACGACCCCTTTGACAGCGAGTTCACCTACCGGGTGGGCGCTTCGCTGGACCTGGAGGCCATGGCCCGGGCCGCGGCCGGGTTTGTGGGCACCCACGACTTTCTGGCGCTGTGCGCTTCGGGGTCCGGCGTGGCGGCCCGGGGCGACACCGTGCGCACCGTCACCCGCTGCACCGTCACCCGGGACGGGGCGGTGTATACCCTGACCGTCACGGCGGACGGGTATCTGTACAACATGGTGCGCATCCTGGCCGGCACGGTGCTGCAGGCGGGGCGGGGCAGGCTGGACCCCGGCGAGGTGCCGGCCATCCTGCAAAGCCGGGACCGCCGCCGCGCCGGCCCGACGCTGCCCGCCCACGGGCTGTGTCTGCTGCAGGTGGACTACACTTTATGAAGGAACGATTTGCCGGCACCGGCAGGGAAGGAGGGGACGAATGAGAGCCAAGGACAAGGAACGTCTGGCCCGGCGGCAGCGTATGCTGGCACGGGAACGGGGCGAACCCCTGCCGGATGTCTTCGCCCCGCCGCCCCGCGGCCGGTCCCGGCCCAAGGGGGCGGACCCCGACCCGGAACCGCCCTTGCCGGAACCGCCGGACCCTGCGCCCCGGGCTGAGGCGGGCGAAACCGGCCGCACGGCCCGGCTGCGCCCGCTCAGCCCGCTGCTGCGCCGCCGCCGTCGCCGCCGCCGGCTGACGCTGCTGGCTTTGCTGCTGGCCGTGCTGGTGGGGCTGGCGGCGGTCACCGGGGCGCTGCGGTCGGCGGTGGCGCTGGCCACCGACGCGGCCGACTCCGCCTACCTGTATCTGCACCGGGGCAGCGGCTGGCCCGCCTCCACCGGCATCGACAGCCCGCTGCGCATCGAGGAGCTGGCCGGCGGCTTTGTGGAGATGGACTCCCGGGATGTGGCGGTCTATTCCGCCTACGGCAGCCAGATCCGCACGATCCAGCCCGGCTATGCCCGCCCCGCCCTGGCGGTGGGCAACACCCGGTTCGTGCTGTACGACCGGGCCGGCACCAGTCTGCGGGTGGAAAGCCGCACCCGCACCCTGCACACCCGCACCACCAGCGAGGCGATCCTGCTCTGTGCGCTGTCCGCCAACGGCACGGTGGCCGTCGTCACCGAATCCGACCGGTATGTGGCCCAGCTGCAGGTGCTGGACCCCACCAGCTTCGAACCGCTGTACACCTGGAAGATGACCCAGGAGGACGGCATTCCGCTGGCGGTGGCCTTCGCGCCGGACAACCGCCGCTTTGCGGTGGGGACGGTGGCGGCCCGGGACGGGCAGCTGGCTTCCTCGGTCTGCCTGACCGGCATCAGCGGGCAGGAGGAACCGCTGCTCTACACCGCCGAATCCGGCAGCATGCTGGTGCGGCTGCACTGGCTTTCGGGCAGCCGGCTGCTGGCGGTGTTCGACACCTACCTGGCTCTGCTGGACGGGCGCACCGGCGCCGAGCTGGCCCGCTGCGACTACGGCGGAGCGGAGCTGCTGGGCGTCTCGGTGCAGGACGGCACCGCCGCCCTGCTGCTGTCCACCCACAACGGCAGCCACCTGATCCTGCTGGACAGCGACCTGAACCAGGTGGCCGATACCGAGGCCGGCCAGGCAGAAAGCGTGACCTGCACCGGCACCGCCGTCTACCTGATCGACAACAACACCGTGATCTGCTACGGGGCGGACGGCGTCCGCCGCTGGGAGAAGGAGTACGACGCCCGGCCGCAGCAGATCCTCAGCGCCGCCCAGCCGCTGCTCTTCACGGCCGGCCGGGTGGAGGTCCTGGAGGCGCCCGGCTGAGACCGGGCCCTCCCATACAATAAAGGGGAATGACAATGGATACAGCCATTATCGGGATTGTATATGATCTGATCTTTGCGGCGCTGCTGGTTTCCGCGGCGCTGCTGGGGCGCCGGCGGGGCTTCCTTGCCTCGCTGATCCTGCTGGTCGGCAGCGTGCTGGCCATCCTGGGCGCTTCCTGGGCGGGGCGCACCTTCGGGCCCGCGCTGTACGCCGAACATTTCAGCGGCATGGTCAGCCAGCAGGTGAGCGCCGCGCTGGCCGAAGCCGGCGGCGACGCGGCTGCGCTGGTGGCCGGGCTGGACTTTTTGCCCGACGCCATCCGCGAAGCCCTCACCGCCGCGCTGTCCCGCGCCAGCGGCGAGGCCGGCCCCTACGCGGCCGAAGCCCTCGCCCCGCTGATCCTGCCGCTGGTGCAGGCGCTGCTCTTCCTGGTGGTCTACCTGGTGCTGCGGGCGCTGGTGCGGCTGGTGGCGGCGGTGCTGCGCCACTTCAACGACCTGCCGATCCTCGGCGGGGCCAACCGGCTGCTGGGCCTTGTGCTGGGGGTGGGCATCGGCGCGGTGAACGACTGGGTGTTCATGCTGGTGCTCTGGCTGGCCTCCAACCTGGCCGCCGGGCGGGTCCCGGCGCTGGGGGCCGGCACGCTGTCCCACAGCTTCTTCTATGGGCTCTTCTCGACCCTCAACCCCTTCCTGACCCATTATTGAGCCGCCCGGCCCGCCGGCAGGCGGGTGTAAACAATGTTTGAACATTCCGCCCCCGCCCTTGCAAAAGCAGCGGCGGGGGTGGATAATAAGAAAGTGGGAGCCCGTGCGGCAGCGCCCGGGCCCCTCGCTTTTGGCGCCGCCCCGCTGCGGCCGGCGCCCGCTGAGACAAGAGAGGTGAATCAAATGCTTTGTGTCCGCTGCAAAAAACGTACCGCAGTGGTGTTTATACAGCGCATGGAGGACGGCAAGCCCATTCAGGAAGGCTACTGCCTGACCTGCGCCAAGGCCATGCACATCAAACCTGTGGATGACCTGATGGAGCGCTTCGGCATGAGCGACCAGGACATTGAAAACATGGAGGAACGGATGACCAGCTTCCTGGAGGAAGCCGGTCAGGCCGGCGCCATGACCCCGGCCGACCCGGAAAGCGGCGAGGATGAGTTCGTCCCCGGCGGCAGCCCGGCGTTCCCCTTCGGCTTCGGCGCCCCCGCCGAAAACCAGGAGGGCGGCGAGCGGGGCAAAAAGAACGGCAAAAAGGAAAAGCGCCCCCGGCGCAAGTTCCTGGACACCTATTGTGAAAACCTGACCCAGAAAGCCAAGGACGGCCGGGTGGACCACATCATCGGCCGGGACCGGGAGATCTACCGCACCCTGCAGATCCTGTGCCGCCGCCAGAAAAACAACCCCTGCCTGATCGGTGAAGCCGGCGTCGGCAAGACCGCCATCGCCGAGGGCATCGCCCAGCGCATTGCCGAGGGCAAGGTCCCGGCCCGGCTGCAGGACAAGGAGATCTACCTGCTGGACCTGACCGCCCTGGTGGCCGGCACCCAGTTCCGCGGCCAGTTCGAACAGCGGGTCAAGGGGCTGCTCAGCGAGGTCAAGGCGGCCGGCAACGTGATCCTGTTCATCGACGAGATCCACAACATCGTGGGCGCCGGCGACTCGGACGGCGCGATGAACGCCGCCAACATCATGAAGCCCGCCCTTTCCCGCGGGCAGGTGCAGGTCATCGGCGCCACCACCTTCAACGAATACCGCAAGTATATCGAGAAGGACAGCGCCCTGGAACGCCGCTTCCAGCCCGTCAAGGTGGAGGAACCCTCCATCAACGACAGCATCGAGGTGCTGCGCGGCGTGCGGGTCTATTATGAAAAGCACCACTGCGTCCGGGTGCCCGACCCCATCGTCACCAGCATCGTCCAGCTGTCCGAGCGGTATATCACCGACCGCTATCTGCCCGACAAGGCCATCGACCTGCTGGACGAATCCTGCGCCAGCTGCAACCTGCGCCACCCGGAGATCACCGAGTTCTTCCGGCTGCAGCGCCGCATTGCCGAACTGGAAGAGCAGGAACGCACGCTGGAAAACCCCGACACCGACACCCCCGACGCCGCCATCGACTACGAGGAGCTGGCCAAGGTCAAGACCGAGCTGGCCCGCGAGCGGGAACGGCTGCCGGCGCTGGAACTGCAGGTGGCGGACATCCGGGTCACGCTGGACGATGTGGCCCAGGTGGTGGAACTGTGGACCGGCATCCCCGCCGTCAAGATCAAGGAGAGCGAGTACGGCCGGCTGCAGGGGCTGGAGGAAGCCCTCAAGGCCCACATCATCGGCCAGGACGAGGCGGTCCGCAGCGTCGCCCAGGCCATCAAGCGGGCCCGGGCCGACCTGTCCGGCCGGCACCGCCCGGCCAGCTTCATCTTTGTGGGGCCCACCGGCGTCGGCAAGACCGAGCTGGTCAAACAGCTGGCCGACCAGCTGTTCGAGACCGTTGATCCGCTGATCTCCATTGACATGAGCGAATATATGGAAAAGTACGCGGTGTCCCGCCTGATCGGTTCGCCGCCGGGCTATGTGGGGTACGAGGAGGCCGGCCAGCTCACCGAGAAAGTCCGCCGCCACCCCTACAGCGTCATCCTGTTTGACGAGATCGAGAAGGCCCACCCGGATGTGATGAACATTCTGCTGCAGATCCTGGACGAAGGCAAGATCAACGACGCCCAGGGCCGGGTGGTGGATTTCTCCAACACCGTGATCTGCATGACCTCCAACGCCGGCTCCACCGACCGCTCGGGCATCACCGGCTTCAACCGCACCGCCGAGGAGGTCACCCGCGACAAGAGCATGAAGGCGCTGCAGGAATTCCTGCGCCCCGAGTTCCTGGGCCGGGTGGATGAGATCATCACCTTCCGCCCGCTGGAGCAGGCGGACCTGGAAAAGATCGCCGCCCTCATGCTGGAGGAATACCGCCCCGGCATGCAGGCCCGCGGCATTCGGCTGGCCTACACCCCCGAGGCGCTCACCGCCATCGTCCATGCCACCTCCACCCGGTTCGGCGCCCGGGAGCTGCGCCGCACCATCCGCAAAACGCTGGAGGACCCGGTGGCCGAAGCACTCATCGAAGGCAAGCTGGGCAACGACCAGACCGTTACGCTGGAAGCCGACGCCGAGGGCAAGCCCCGCCTGGTGCTTCCGGCCTGAACGCCGGGAGGCAGCCTATGACCAAACGAAGACTGCCTGTGCTGGCGGTGCTGCTGGCAGCAGCGCTGCTGGCCGGGTGTGTGCCCCGGGCCCAAAGCCTGGCCCAGCGGCCGGTCCCGTCCCCGACCGCCGCCGCCAGCCCCGCGCCCAGCCCCACCCCGGGCCAGGGCCTGGGCGGCTGGCAGCTGGAGCGCACCGCCGACCAGCAGAAATACGGCAGCGCCGGGCTGCTGGCCTGGCCCTGCATCCTCTTCAGCATCTACCTGGATGAGCCGGAAGGCGGCGCCGTCTGGACCGACGAGGAGATCGCCCAAAGCCAGCAGACGCTGGCCACGGCGGTGGACTGGATCGAAGAGCAGGCGGCCGGCTACGGGGTGACCCCCCGGCTCTATTACGGCACCGACGACCTGATCGCCCACCTGGGCTGGACGGCCCCCTTTGTGGGCGGCACCTGGGCGGACGAGGGCCCCTCCTTCCGGGAGGAGATCGAAAACCTCTGCACCCGGCTGGACAGCGATACCCTGGCGCAGACCTACGGCACCAGCAGCATCGGCTTCCTGGTGTTTTTGCCGGTGTCGGGCTGTTCCTTCACGGCGGTCCATTTCCTGGAGGACGGCAGCACCTACTACCACGAGTATTCCTGTCTATATAAGGAAAACGCCTTTTTCCCCGCCGGTTCGGCCGAATCGCCCACCGTCTATGCCCACGAGATCCTGCACCAGTTCGGTGCGCCGGACCTGTACAGCGGCAGCAACGATCTGTATGTGACCGATGAGCTGGTGAGCTATGTGGCCGAAAACTGGCCCGATTCCATCATGATGGACACCTACAACCCTGACGGCACCCTGCAGTACGACGCCATAGAAAAGAGCCTGTGCCCCCTCACCGCCTTCCGGCTGGGGCTGACGGCGACCTTCCCCGGCATCGAGCAGTTCCCCGCCGCGGCCGAGGACCCGCCCGGGACCTTCCGGATGGCCCCCCAGACCGACGTGAGCCGCTGGCAGGACAACGGCGCGGTGGCCACGGCCCCGGCTGCCTGAGACAGACACAGAAAGGAGCCCCCATGCCAGGCCAACCCGCTCGGGAACTTCCCCAACTGAACATCGGGACGATCCTGCGGGCCGGTGTGTCCGAATGGCGCATCGGCCACGGGCTGGCCCCCCGCGCCTGTGAGGGCTGGCAGCTGGTGTATGTGCTGGACGGCATGGTGGAGGAGGTGACCGACGGCCGGCCCCTGCGGCTGCGCCGGGGGCGGATGCTGCTCCACCAGCCGGCCGAGACCTGCGGGATGCAGGCGGTGGGCCCGGTCCCGCCGGAGGTGCTGCGGCTGGAATTTGAGGCCGGCGGCACGCTGCTGGACACCTTCCGCAGCCGCACCGTCGTCGCCTCGCCGGAGGAGCGCAACGCCCTGCGGCTGCTCACCGGCGCCGTGCGGGACGGCTGGCAGGTCATTGAGGACGGCGCCCGCCTGCCCGAACCCCTGCGCCGGCCGGACCCGCCGCTGGGCACCGAGCGGCTGCAGCAGCTTTACCTGGAACAGACCCTCTGGCTGGCGGCCCGCCGCCTTCGCCATGAAGGCCGCAAACTTTCCCCCCGGGCGCAGGCCGAGCAAAAGCAGAACGATCTGGTGCAGGGGGCGCGGCTCTACCTGGCCCAGCACCTGGAGGAAAACCCCACGCTGGCGCAGGTCTGCCAGGCGGCCGGCTGCAGCCGGGCGGCGCTGCAGCGCGCCTTTTCCGAGCGCACCGGCTACACCCTGCGGGAGTATATCGCCCGCATGAAGGCCGAACAGGCCGCCGGGCTGCTGGCGCAGGGCTATTCCCCCGGCGAGGTGGCGGACAAACTGGGGTATTCCTCGCCCGCTTACTTTTCCCAGCGGTTCCGGGCCCTGACCGGCCAGACGCCCACCGCCTACCGCCGCGACCCCAAACCCCTCCACTTGTGCAACAAATAAGCATGGCGTTTGGCGTAAACGTCTATTTGCAAGCATCCCGCCGGCGTGTACAATAAAAGCATAGCAAAGCCAAATCGGCCGCGCATAGATACCGTTTCCACCCAAGAATAAGAAAAAGGAGAGATCATTATGTCCATCCTGGTCAGCGGCGGCGCCGGCTACATCGGCAGCCATACCTGTGTCGAACTCCTGCAAGCCGGCTACGAGATTGTGGTGGCGGACAACTTCTACAATTCGAGCCCGGTGGCCCTTGAGCGGGTCAAGACGATCACCGGCAAGGACTTCCGCTTCATCCAGGCGGATATGACCGACCATGCGGCGGTGGAAGCGATCTTTGCGCAGAACCCCGACATCGACTGCGTGATCCAGTTCGCCGCCTACAAGGCGGTGGGGGAGAGCGTCTCCAAGCCCATCGAATACTACACCAACAACCTCAATTGCACGCTGAACATCCTGGACGTGATGCGCCGGCATGACTGCCACAACATCATCTTCTCCTCCTCGGCCACCGTCTACGGCGACCCGGCCAGCGTGCCCATCCGGGAGGATTTCCCCACCGGCGCCACCACCAACCCCTACGGCACCACCAAGGTGTTCACCGAGCGCATCCTCACCGACTGCTGCAAGGCCGACCCCCAGCTGAACGTGGCGCTGCTGCGCTACTTCAACCCCATCGGGGCCCATCCTTCCGGCCTGATCGGCGAAGACCCCAACGGCATCCCCAACAACCTGGTGCCCTACATCGCCAAGGTGGCGGTGGGCAAGCTGGAAAAGGTCCATGTCTACGGCAACGACTATGACACCCCCGACGGCACCGGCGTGCGGGACTACATCCATGTGGTGGACCTGGCCCGCGGCCATGTGGCGGCCATCCGCAAACTGCAGCAGAAGCCCGGCCTGTTCGTCTGCAACCTGGGCACCGGCCACGGCTACAGCGTGCTGGATGTGATCCACGCCTTCAGCAAGGCGTGCGGCCGGGAGCTGCCCTACGTCATCGACCCGCGCCGCCCCGGCGACATTGCCGAGTGCTGGTGCGACCCCGCCAAGGCCAAGCAGGAGCTGGGCTGGCAGGCGGAATACGGCATTGAGGAGATGTGCCGCGACAGCTGGAACTGGCAGAGCAAAAACCCCGACGGCTACAAGACCGCCCGGTAAGGAAGACCCGGGGTAAGGAAGCCCCGGACAGGGTGGCGGCGCACTGCGCCGCCGCCTCTGTTTTTTTACGGAGATTTTGGCCGAGATCACTGAGGAGACCACCCATGAACCAACATCCATCCATTCCCGCGCTGCGCCGCCTGCTGCCCTGGCTGGGGCTGCTGGCGGCGGCGCTGCTGGCCTGCGGGCCGTTTCTGTCCGGCGGGGTCTGGCACGGGTCCGACCTGGGCTACCACCTGCGGCGGATCGAAAACATCGCCATGGGCCTGGCCGACGGGCAGTTCCCGGTGCGCATCCAGTCGGACTGGCTGCTGGGCAACGGCTACGCGGTGGGGGTCTTTTACGGCGACCTGCTGCTGTACGCCCCGGCGCTGCTGCGGATGGCGGGCGTGCCGGTGACCGTCGCCTACGACCTGTACCTGTTCGCCGTCACTCTCCTCACCGCCTGGGGCGGCTACTATGCGGCCCGGCGGCTGGCGCTGCCCCGGGCGGCGGCTTTCGGGGCGGCGGCGCTCTACACCCTGGCGGCCTACCGCCTCTGCGATGTCACCGACCGGGCCGCTTTGGGCGAGTACACGGCGCTGGCCTTTCTGCCGCTGGCGGCGGCCGGGTTCTGGCGCACCCTGCACCCCGACGCCGCCCGGCTGCCCGGGGCGGCGCTGCTGGTGCTGGGGCTTTCCGGCGTGCTGCAAAGCCACCTGCTCAGCTTTGAGATGACGGTGCTCTGCCTGTGTGGGGCGGCGCTGGTGCTGGCCCGGGCCACCTTCCGCCGGGCGGCGCTGCTGCGGCTGACCGGCGCGGCGGGGGCGTTCTGCCTGCTCAACGCCGGCTTTCTGGTGCCGCTGCTGGACTACTACCTCACCGGCAAATTCCAGATCAACCAGCCCGGCGGGGTGGAGCCGATCCAGCAAAACGGCGCGGCCCTGGGCCAGCTGCTGGGGGTGGGGTACACCCTTGCGGCCGGGCAGCAGCAGGACCTTGTGGCGGACATGGCCCTGACCCCCGGCCCGGCGCTGCTGCTGGGGGCCGCGATGGCGGCGGGGGCGGCGGTCTGGCAGCTGGTCCGCCGGCGGGCGGGGATGCCGGCCGCCGCCTGCCTGGGGGCGGTGGCAGCCGGGGCGTTCTGCCTGGCGCTGTCCAGCAACCTCTTCCCCTGGGACGCCCTGTACGCCCTCGGCGGCACTGCCCGTCGGCTGGTGGGCAGTCTGCAGTTCCCCTGGCGGTTCCTGGGCCCGGCCTGCCTGCTGCTGGCCGGGGCGTTGGGGGCCGGCCTGGCGCTGCTGCCGGGGCGGGGCCGGGCGGTGCTGACGGCGGCGCTCTGCCTGCTGGCGGCGGTGAGCGCCGGGGCGCAGCTGCAGCAGTACACCGCCACGGCGGCCCCCGAAAGCTACTACCGCGGCACCGAGGAACCTTTCTGGCCCATGAGCTGCGGCCACTACCTGCCCGCTGAAAACGGCCCCACCGACACCGCCACTCTGCTCACCGCCCCGGTCTGGGCGGATGGCATCCAGCTGACCGCCTTTGACAAGCAGGGCACCCGGGTCACCGTCACCGCCGCCAACACCTCAGATGTGGACGCCTGGGTGCGCCTGCCGCTGCTGTGGTACAAGGGCTACACCGCCCGCGACGCCGCCACCGGCGAGGCGCTGGCGCTGAGCTGCGGCGAGAACAACACAGTCACCGTCACCCTGGCGCCGGGGTACAGCGGCAGCTTCACCGTCTCCTTCCGGGAACCCTGGTACTGGCGCGCCGCCGAGGCCCTCAGCCTGCTGACGGTTCTGGCCGGCGCGGGGTGGCTGGCGGTGCGGTCCGGCCGGCGCACGGGGAGATGACGACGGCAGCCGGCAAACAGCAAACCCGGGCCCGGTCTTTCCGACCGGGTCCGGGCTTTTTGATGTGTGGACGATGCGGAAGGGCGCAGGCCGACAACGCGGCGGCGCATGTCTCAGCATAAATTCTGCATGGCCGGATTCATCAGGCGCATAGGAGACGCTTCTTATACATACATCTCGTTGTTCCGCGGCGGCAGGTGCTTGGCCGGGGCGTGGGGGGCGGCGGCGTCCCGCCAGGCGATGGGGGAAAGCCCTTCCTCCCGCCGGAAGACCCGGCACAGGTAGTTCGCCCCCGAAAAACCGCACAGACTGGCGATCATATCCAGGTTGTACTCCCGCTCCAGCAGGAGCAGCTTGGCGGCTTCCAGCCGGGTGCGGGTCAGGTACTTGCCGGGGGATACCCCCATCTCGGCCGAAAAGGTCCGCACCAGGTGGCACTTGCTCACCCCCAGCGCGTCGGCCAGGTCCTCCACCCCGTACAGCGCCATATAGTTGTTGCGGATGGTCTCCACCGCCTCGGCCACCAGCGGGGACAGCCGCCGGGCTTCCTCGTCTGCGTGGGCCAGGGCGCACAGCAGCGCATAGGGCGCGGCGCCCAGCGCCGGGTCGGGGGCGTCGCTTTCGGCCGGGGCGCTGCACAGCCGGGCCAGCTGCTCGGCCGCGTTGGGGCAGGCGGCGCTGTCGGCAAAGCGGGGGCGGGGCAGCCCGCGCAGAAATTCCTCCACCGCCAGCCCCTCCATCCGCAGGCAGAGCAGGTGGCAGGGGGTGGCGGGCTGCAGCGTGAACCCGCCGCGGCCCAGCAGAATGTCCCCCGAAGCGCCGCTGCCGGCGTTCTGCCCGGCGGCGGCCAGCAGGCAGCGCCCGCTGGAAAGCACCCCCACCCACAGCCCGTCCCCCTCAAGGGTCAGCGGGGCTTCCCCCTGCAGTTCGCGGACCTCCCGCACGGCGCAGCAGGCGTTCCAATCAAATATCAATTTCTGGCCTCCTTTATCAATAAAATGCTATTCCATTTCCCATTCTAAGCTGGTATTATAGATTTGTCAAGAAAAACAGACACCCAAGGGTGTCAATAAAAAACCATCGGAGGGAATTGCAATGGCCAGTATCAGCTGCCGTCACATCTACAAGATCTATCCCGGCAATGTCACTGCCGTCAAGGACTTCAACCTCGAAATCGCTGACAAGGAGTTCATCGTTTTCGTCGGTCCTTCCGGCTGCGGCAAGTCCACCACCCTGCGTATGATCGCCGGCCTGGAGGAGATCTCCAAGGGCGAAATGTACATCGGTGACCGCCTGATCAACGACGTGCCCCCGAAAGACCGCGACATCGCCATGGTGTTCCAGAACTACGCTCTGTACCCGCACATGACCGTGTACAAGAACATGGCGTTCGGCCTGGAACTGCGCAAGATGCCCAAGGACGAGATCGACAAGCGCGTGCGTGAGGCCGCCAAGATCCTGGAGATCGAGCACCTGCTCGACCGTAAGCCGAAGGCTCTGTCCGGTGGTCAGCGTCAGCGTGTTGCCCTGGGCCGCGCCATGGTCCGTAACCCGGCGGTCTTCCTGCTGGACGAACCTCTGTCCAACCTGGACGCCAAGCTGCGTACCAGCATGCGCACCGAGATCATCAAGCTGCACAAGAAGCTGGCGACCACCTTCATCTACGTTACCCATGACCAGACCGAGGCCATGACCATGGGCGACCGCATCGTCGTCATGAAGGACGGCGTCATCCAGCAGGTCGATACCCCGCAGAACCTGTATGACTATCCCTGCAACATCTTCGTGGCCGGCTTCATCGGCAGCCCGCAGATGAACTTCCTGGACGGCACCCTGCAGAAGAAGGGCGACCAGTACTGTGTTGATCTGGCCGGCACCGTGATCCCCCTGCCGAAGGAAAAGACCGCCGACGGCAAGCTGGAAGCTTATGTTGGCAAGAGCCTGAAGGTCGGCATCCGTCCTGAGGATATGAAGGACGACGAGGAATTCCTGGCCAAGCATCCCGAAAGCCACATGGACGCCGAAGTGGAAGTGTCCGAGCTGATGGGCGCCGAGATCTATCTGTACCTGACCTACAAGGGCCAGAACATGATGGCTCGCGTGGCTCCCACCTCCAAGGCTCGCCGCGGCAGCAAGGTCACCGTCGCCATGGATCCCCACAAGATCCACCTGTTCGATCCCGACACCGAGCTGACCCTGCTCAACTGATCCAGAATCTGATCGACTTTCTGGCGGCCCTGCCGAATCTGGCGGGGCCGCCTTTTTTGAAAGGTCGGGCTGTTCACACAAGTAAGGACGTGCGAAATGCGCATCACCGATTTGCTGGGCCCGCGGCGCATCCTGCTCCACGCGCAGGCCAAAACCAAACAGGAGGTGCTGGCTGCGCTGTTCCAGGCGCTGGGCGCCGACGGCTGCCTGAAAGACACCGAGACCTTCCGCCAGGATGTGCTCCGGCGGGAAGACCAGGGCGGCACCGCCGTGGGCGGCGCGGTGGCCATTCCCCATGCGAAAAGCCGCGGCGTGTCCCGGCCTTCGCTGGCCGCCATGACGCTGGAACAGGGGGTGGACTGGGGCGCCCCGGATGGGCAGCCGGTACGGCTGGTCTTTCTGATCGCCGCCCCGGCGGACGCCGCCGACCTGCATGTGCAGGTGCTGGCCGGCCTGGCCCGGGGGCTGATGGAACCGGGCTTCTGCGCCGATCTGCTGAACGCGCCCGACCCGGACGCCTTCCTGGCGGTGCTGGACCGGGAAAACGCCGAAAAGCAGGGCCCGGCCGCGGGCGGCGGCAGCTATGAGCTGCTGGCTGTCACCGCCTGCCCGATGGGGGTGGCGCACACCTTTATGGCGGCCGAGGCGCTGGAACGCACCGCCGCCGAGATGGGGGTGCGCATCAAGGTGGAGACAAACGGCGCCGACGGCCCCAAAAATGTGCTGACCCCCGCCGAGATCGGGGCGGCCCGCTGCATCATTGTGGCGGCGGACCGGTCGGTGCAGACCGAGCGCTTCACCGGCCACACCGTGCTCTTTGTGCCGGTGGCCGAGGCGGTGCGCCAGCCTGAACGGCTGCTGCGCCGGGCGCTCACGGCGGATATACCGCCCATGGCCGCCCCGCTGGAACCTTCCCGCGCCCTGCCCGAGACCCCGCCCGCCGCCTCGGCGGGGGAGGTCGGCCAGCCGCTGGCCCGGATGGGGCACCAGGCATACAATTACCTGATGAGCGGCATCAACCACATGATCCCCTTTGTCACCGGCGGCGGCATTCTGCTGGCGCTCAGCTATTTCCTTGACCGCGCCAACGTGGCGGACCTGACCTTCGGCAGCGGCACCTCGCTGTCCTGGCTGCTGGGGCAGGCCGGCAACATCGCCTTTGACATGATGTACCCGGTCCTGTCCGGGTTCCTGGCCATGGCCATCGCCGGGCAGCCGGCCTTTTTCCCCGGCGCGGTGGGCGGCTATCTGGCCTGGGCGGGGGTCGCGCCCGGCCCGGCCAGCACCTGGGTCTCCTCCGGCTTCTGGGGGGCGATCCTCTCCGGTGTGCTGGCGGGGCTCTTCATCAACGGGCTGCGCCGGCTCTGCGCCAAGTGGCCCGCCGGGTTGGAGGCGCTCAAGACCACGCTGCTCTATCCGGTGCTGGGGTTGGGGGTCATGGCGGTGCTGGTGATCGTCTTCCTCAACCCGCCGCTGGGGCATTTCAACGACTGGCTCTATTCGGTGCTGGAAAGCATGCAGGGGGGCAGCCGCATCGCGCTGGGGGCGGTGCTGGGGGCCATGATGGCCTGCGATTTCGGCGGGCCCATCAACAAGGCCGCCTACCTGTTCGGCACGGTCACCCTCAGCGCCGGGCAGCAGTCCTTTATGGCGGCGGCCATGCTGGGCGGTATGGTGCCGCCGCTGGGGGTGGCGCTGGCCTGCACCTTCTTCCCCAGCCGGTTCTCCGCCTCGCAGCGGCATTCCTCGGTGATGGTCTACCTGATGGGCTTCTCCTTCATCACCGAAGGCGCGCTGCCCTATGCGCTGCGAGACCCGCTGCGGGTCATCCCCAGCTGCATGGTGGGCTCGGCGCTGGCCGGGGCGCTGTCCATGGCCTGGGGCTGCGGCGTACCGGCGCCCCACGGCGGGCTGTATGTGCTGCCCCTGGCCACCAACGGCGGCTGGATGCTGCTGGCGCTGGCGCTGGGGTCGGCGGTCACGGCGCTGCTGCTGGGGCTGCTCAAACAGCCGGTGCCCCAGGCGGATGTGAGCGCCTGAACGACCCTGACAAAATTCCGAGCCGGCCGCGCCGCAAGGTGCGGCCGGCTTTGTTTTCGGGAAAAGGCAGGGGTGCCGGGCGGCGGATTCCGGGAAAAACATCCGCCGCCCGCCGGGCCCCCGCCGCCACCGCCCGGGCCGGACACCGGCCGGAGCGGGCCGGAAAAAATCTTGTAAAATCGGAAAAAAGCACCGGGAAGATGGCTTGACTTCCCGATGGGGTTGTGGTATGGTATTCATTGCGCGGAGGGCAGATCATACGATTTTGTATAAATTGAAGTGATACGCCGGATAAGGCACGGGCTGAAATGCCCGTACTTTATCCGGCGTTTTGTCAACGGCGCATCACATCCGAATGATGGAGGGAAAGGCAATATGGATCAAAAAACATTGTTTCTGAACACGAGCCCGACCCGCCTGTTTTTCAAGGCGGCTTTGCCGGGCTCGGTGGGGATGCTGGCATCCTCATTGTATCAGCTGCTGGACGGCATGTTTGTCGGCCAGCTGCTGGGCGGCGAAGCATTCGCCGCCCTCAACCTGGCCATGCCGCTGGTCATCATCAACTTCGCCATCTCCGACCTGATCGGCGTGGGTTCCTCGGTGCCGATCTCGGTGCGCCTGGGGGAAAAGCGGCCGGAGGAGGCCAACAACATCTTCACCTGCGCCTGCCTGATGGTCTTGCTGCAGGGGCTGGTGGTGGGCAGCTTCCTGTTTTTCGCATCGCCGGTGCTGCTGCGCTGGATGGGGGCCGAGGGCAGCCTGCTGCGGCTGGCCACCCAGTACATCCGGGTCTATGCGGTCAGTTCCCCCATCACCGGCATGATGTACGCGATGGACAACTACCTGCGCATCTGCGGCCAGATCAAAACCAGCATGTGGCTCAACGTGGCTATGTCCACCCTGTGCGCCCTGGGCGAGTTCCTCATGCTGGGCGTCCTGGGCGTCGGGGTCTGGGGGGCTGCCTTCGGCGCCTGCATGGGCATGGTCATCTGCGTGCTGGTGGGCATGTGGCCCTTCTTCCGGGGGCAGCTGCAGCTGCGGTTCCGCCGCCCGCATTTCACGAAGTCCATCATCCGGCAGATCGTCTTCTGCGGCACCCCCACCTTCCTCAACAACATTGCAGGCCGTGTCACCTCCATCCTCATGAACACGGTGCTGCTGCGGGTGGGCGGCGCGGCCGCTGTGTCGGTCTACGGCATCCTGATGTACGCCGACGGCATCGTCATGCAGTTTTTGTACGGCATGTGCGACTCGCTGCAGCCGGCCGTGGGCTATAACTGGGGCGCCGGCCGGCGGGACCGGGTGCTGGCCATCGAAAAGCGCTGCTTCTCGGCGGCGGCCATCATCTCGCTGCTGGGGGCCGCGGTGCTGTACGCCTTCCCCGAGGCGGTCGCCTCGGTCTTTGTGGCCGACAGCGAACCGGCCGTTTACGCCATGGCCATCCCGGCGCTGCGGCTGTTCTGCCTGGGCTACCTGACCCGTTGGCTCAGCTTTGCCACCCAGAGCTTCATGTCGGCGGTGGAACACCCGATCCAGGCTTCCATCCTGTCTGTGTCCACGGCGCTGGTCTTCCCGGTGCTGCTGATCGCCGTGCTGTGGCCCTTCGGGCTCAACGGTTTGTGGTTCAACATGGCCGGCACTGCGCTGCTGACCTGCGTGGTGGCCGTCATCATCCTGCTGGACTTCAAACGCCGAAACTGGAACTCTGGTACCACCCGATAAATGCCATGCCCGGCCCTCTCCGCTCTGTACAAAAGCAGGGCAGGGGAGGGCCGGTTTTCCGGCTGGGTTCTATACAGACTGTATACTTGTGACGAATATGTTAATTTTAGCACTCACCTATTGACAGTGCTAATGTTTGTGCTATAATAAAGTCAGATCGAAAGGAAGGGCGGACAGCCCGAACGGACGATCCAGGCAAAAATGCCCGCCGTCCGGCGGACAGGTAGCAAAGGGAGACCGGCCGGCGGCACAAGCCGCAGGGCCGGCGAGCATGATAGGAGGGAATGACCTATGTTGCCTAGCATTTTTGGTGAGAGTTTGTTTGATGATTGGTTTGACGACGCCATGACGCCGTTCTTTGCCGGCCGCGATCCGCTGTACGGCAAGCACGCCCGCAATCTGATGCGGGCGGATGTCCGGGAGACCGACGGCGCCTATGAGCTGGATGTGGACCTGCCCGGCTTCAAGAAGGACGAGATCAGCCTGAAGCTGGATCAGGGCTACCTGACCATTGCCGCTTCCAAGGGGCTGGATAAGGACGACAAGGACAAGGAAGGCCGGTACATCCGCCGTGAACGGTACGCCGGCGCCTGCAGCCGCAGCTTCTATGTGGGCGACCAGATCACCGAGAAGGACATCTCGGCCAAGTTTGAGGACGGGATCCTCAAAATCCGCCTGCCCAAGCCCGCCCAGCAGATCGAACAGCAGCCCAACCGCATCCTGATCGAATGACCCGCCGCCCCGCCCGGGGCTGACGCATACCCGACGGCCGCCCGGCCCCTGCGTATCGCAGGGGCCGGGCGGCTTTTGTTTGCCTTGGAACGCCGCCAAACAAAAGCGCCGCCGCGCTTCCCCGAAGGGAGGCGCGGCGGCGTTTTTTGTCCGATTGGGAGGACGTGCGATTACAGCTCAGCGAAGTACTTAATGGTACGGACCATCTGGCTGGTGTAGCTGTTCTCGTTGTCGTACCAGGACACGACCTGCACCTGATAGGTGTCATCGTCGATCTTGGTGACCATGGTCTGGGTAGCGTCGAACAGGCTGCCGTAACGCATGCCGATGACGTCGGAGGAGACGATCTGCTCGTCATTGTAGCCGAAGCTCTCGGAAGCGGCGGCCTTCATGGCGGCGTTGATGCTCTCCTTGGTCACGTCGGTGCCCTTGACAACGGCGACCAGGATGGTGGTGGAGCCGGTGGGAACGGGCACGCGCTGAGCAGAGCCGATCAGCTTGCCGTTCAGCTCGGGGATGACCAGGCCGATGGCCTTGGCAGCGCCGGTGGAGTTGGGCACGATGTTCTGGGCACCGGCACGAGCGCGGCGCAGGTCACCCTTGCGCTGCGGGCCGTCCAGGATCATCTGGTCGCCGGTGTAGGCGTGAACGGTGGTCATGATGCCGGAAACGACGGGGTAGGTCTTGTTCAGGGTGTCCGCCATCGGGGCCAGGCAGTTGGTGGTGCAGGAAGCGGCGGAGATGACCTGATCTTCCTTGGTCAGGGTCTTCTCGTTGACGCTGTAGACGATGGTCTTCAGGTCATTGCCGGCGGGGGCGGAGATGACGACCTTCTTGGCGCCAGCAGCGATGTGAGCCATGCTCTTCTCCTTGCTGGTGTAGAAGCCGGTGCACTCCAGCACAACGTCGATGCCCAGCTCGCCCCAGGGGCAATCCTTGGCGTCCTTGATGGCATAGATCTTGATTTCCTTGCCATCGACGATGATGGAGTCATCGGTGGAGTCAACGGTGTGCTTGTTCTCGCCGATGTGGCCCAGGAAAGAGCCCTGAGCGGTGTCGTACTTCAGCAGATGAGCCAGCATTTTGGGGCTGGTCAGGTCGTTGATGGCGACAACTTCGTAGCCCTCAGCCTCGAACATCTGACGGAAAGCCAGACGGCCGATGCGGCCAAAACCGTTGATAGCAACTTTAACAGCCATAGTAAAATCCTCCCAAGATTTTGTGATTTGAGGCGTTTTGCCGCCCCCACCATTCAAGCGGCTTGCACCGCTCACTCGGTTACTTCTATTGTACTCGATTCGCTGGCAAACTGCAAGTGCATTGTTATTATTTTAACACCGAAATTTGAAAAATCATGCCATTTGGTCAAAATCGGTGCGGTTTTTCCGGCGGTTTTTGGGCGTTGTGTCGGGCGGCGGCCCGCTCACCGGCCGGGGTCGGCCGACCATTCCCCCAAAAACTGATACACAAGGCTGTACCGGTCCCGCAGCAGGTCCCGGGCGTCGGGGGCGGGCGGGGGCGGGGCCTTGCCCAGCGGCAGCCAGGCCGCCGCGGTGAACACCGGCCCGCCGCCGAACACCGCCGCGCCGCCGCCCTCCCGGGCGCAGCGCCGCCACAAAGCGGCCGCGTCGGGGTCGGGCCGGCCGCCCTGAAACCGCAGCCGCACCCCGGGGCCGGCCGCCTCGCACTGCAGCACGCCCCGGGCCCCGGGGCAGCCCAGCACCCCCCGCAGGGCGCTGAGCAGCGCGGCCTGCAGCAGGGTGCGGTGCACGGCCACCGGCAGCGGGTCGTCCGGGGGCACCATCGCGTACAGCCAGCCGGGCCGCCGGCGGGCCGCCTGGTCCGCCGCCCCGCAGACCGCCCGGGCAATGCCGGCCAGGTCCTGGCTGCGCCGGGGGGCGGGGCCGTCGGCCAGCAGCCCGGCGATGGTCAGCCGCCGCAGCCCGGCCAGCACCGGCCCGGCCTCCAGGCCGGCCGCGGCGCGGCGGGCGGCCTCCTCGGCCAGCCGGCAGCGGGCCGGGTCTTCTCTCCATGCCATCACATCTACCTCCCGGTTTAAGAATGTGCCGCCTTGTCCGGGGCGGCGGGCGGGCCGCATCGACGGGCGCCGGGGGCAGTCCCGGGCTTTCCCCCGGTCCGGCGTCCGCGAGTGCTCCCTCCACCCTATGTGCGGCGGGGGCGGGGCGCTCCACCCGGCCGGCGGCCGGACACACCCTAGTGTGCGCGGCGGGGCGGCGGATCTTTCTCACAACGGGTTTGGAAAAAATTCCAAAATAAATGAACAGACAATGTAAAAATACAGATAAAATGGTGGAAAACCTCTGCCGGTATGGTATAATGAGAGCAATCGGGCGGCCGATGCCATGGATTGCGGCGGTCTTTTGGCGGGGCCTGCCAACGTCTCATCAGAGAAGGAGGAATCATACCGTGTTGGAACAATTAAAAAGAAAAACCATGCCGGGCAAGCTGGCGCTGGCGGCCGTGTGGCTGGTGCTGGGCGGGGTGCTCTTCGCCTATCTGCTTCCGTCCCTGCTCCTGCTGATCCGCGGTCCGCAGGACTTTTACGCCCTGACCACCGACCAGCTGGAGGGCAGCTATGTCTCGGCCGACATCGAGGTCGTCTATGACTGGTACGCCGAGACGGTGCAGCAGCACGGCTCCGACCCTGACACCACGACCCTTTCGCGGGAATACCTGGTTCCCACGTCGGACGGCAACGTTCTGGGCGTACAGGTACCGGCCTCGATGATCCCCACCGCCGAATCGGTAATGGAGGACACCTACCTCTGGCTCACCGACCCCGACTATGTCTGGAACGGGGAGGTGCTTTCGGTGGAAGGCACCGTGCAGGCCATGGATGAGGAGACCCAGGACCTGTTCTATGAAGCGCTGGTGGACGGCTACGGCCTGACCGAAGAGGAACTGGGCAGCTTCCGGCCGCTGCTCCTGATCCACGGCGACATCGGCACGCTGAGCCGGGGCGAGTTGACGGTGCTGGGCCTGGCGGACCTGGCCATGCTGGCCGCCGGCGTGGTGCTGGTGGTGTTTGCCCTCACCGGCCATTACCAGAAGCCGATCCGCCGCTACTGCGCCGCCCAGCCGGACCCGGAATCCCTGCGGGAAGCCCTGGACCGCTTCTATGAGGATACCCCGGCGGAAAACCGGCTGCGCTGCAGCCGGGACTGGGTGCTGTATGAGGACGGCGGCCGCAGCTGGCTGCTCTCCACCCGGGACATCGCCTGGGTGTACGGCGCCACGGTCACCCACCGCACCAACGGCATCCGCACCGGCCAGACCCACTCGGTCAAGGTCTGCAGCCTGTCCGAGCCCCGGCGGCTGCGCCGGCATACCGTGCGGGTCCGCAACCCTGAGCAGACCCGTGCGGTGATCGACCAGATCGCCCGCTGGGTGCCCCAGGCCGTCTACGGCTACGAGCCCGCCTGGGACCACCTGTACGACAAGGACCCCCGGGCCTTCCTGGATCGGATGCAGCAGGCCCGCCGGGAGGAGCCCGCCCCGCCTGCCGATCAGCCGGCCCCCGCCGACCCGGCCGACGCAGCCAACCCCGCCGGCTCCGGCCCGAGCCCCAAGTACATGTGAGAGTGCGGTAAATGAAAAGCCCGCCCGGCTGCCCCTTTTTGCGGGGGTGGCCGGGCGGGCTTCTTCGGTTTTGCCGCCGGGGGTTCGGCGGCTCAGGCTTCGGCTTTTTCCGGGCAGGGCAGCGCCGCGTCCTCGCTGCAGGCGTACCAGGCGCCGGCCAGGCCGGCCAGGCCCAGCAGCCCCATGGTCAGGCCCACCGCCACATCGCTCAGCGCGGCGGTGCCGGCGGCCCACTCAAACAGGGTCTGGGGCAGTTCCTGGCAGCTGCCGAACAGAAAGATGTTGAACCCGGCGCTGAACAAACTGCGTCCCACCGGCAGGCCGGGGGTCAGGAACACCCGGAACAGCGAGATCAGGAACAGCATCGCCGTGGCGGCGCTGAGCACCCGCAGCGTGCAGCCCAGCCGCTGGACCGAGGCGGCTTCCAGCGTGAAGCGCAGCAGCAGCATGCAGAAGAAAAACGCCGCGCCCCCCAGAATGTTCAGGCTGCCGGGCAGCCTGGCGGCGGGGTCGCCCAGCGGGCTGAACGCCCGCACCCCGAACCACAGGAACCAGGCGGCCGAGAGCAGGCTGGCTGCCAGCCGGAGGGGCAGCAGCACCGTGCTGCCGTACCCGGGCAAGAGCAGCTCCAGCCCGTAAATCAGCCCGGCGGCCAGCAGCGCCACCCCCACGGCCAGCAGGCTGTTGCCCAGCAGGGGGCAGCGCCCCAGCAGGGCCGCGGGGCGCTGCGCCAGCCGGCGGGACAGCAGGTAGCCGGCCAGTGCGGCCAGCAGCGGCAGCAGCAGCCGCAGGGCGAACCAGTCGTCCCGCACAAAGCCGGTGACAGGGTCGGTGAAAAGCGCCAGGTCCGCCGCCCGCAGGACCAGCAGGACCAGACAAAAAACCAGCATCAGATAAAAGGGCCGGCGCCCGGCGCGGGCCGGCGCGGCGGATTCGGGGCGTTGGGCCATAGGAACGACCTTTCCCGGCAGGCATATCTGCGCCTGCCGACGAATAGAATAAGAACGCACACGGGACAGGCCCCGGTGCGGCCGTTGGCAAGTTCTATTGTAGCCCGCCGCACCGCAAAATGCAAGCCGCCTGTGCGGAGGTGACGCTGTGAAACGGACATTGCTCTCGGCTGCGGCGCTGGTGGTGCTGGCGGGCGGCGCGCCTTTCCTCTGCCTGCTGCCCTGGTTTTCCTCCGACACGGTGGGGGACAGGCCCGCCGACGCCGACTCCGCCGGCGCCGCGCCCCCGGCGGCCACGGCCGCGCCCCGGGCGGCGGACCCGGCGGTCACCCCGGCCCCGACAGAACAGCCTGCGGCCGGGCAGCCGGTGCTGCTCTGGGATGAGGCGGCGGGCCGGACGGTGGAGGTGCCGGTGCGGGACTTCCTTGTGGGGGCGGCGGCCTGCGAGCTGCCGGCCGATTGGCCGGACGCGGCCATCCAGGCGCAGATGGTGGCCAGCCACAGCTATGCGCTCTACTGCCGGGACCAGGGCGGCGGGGAGGACGGCTGGCTGCAGGTGAACAGCGCCACCGGCAGCGGCTGGACCGACACGGCGGCGCTGCAGGCCCGCTGGGGCGAGGACTACAGCCAAAACCATGCCCGGCTGGCCGAACTGGCCGACGGGGTGGCCGACGCGCTGCTGCTGTATGACGGCCGGCCTGCCATGGCCTGCTACCATGCCGTCAGCAGCGGCCACACCGAGGCCAGCCAGAACGTCTGGTCGGAGGCGCTGCCCTACCTGCAGGGGGTGGACTCGGCCTGGGACCGCTATGCAGAGGATTTTGAGCTGACCATCGAGTATACATCCGACCAGTTCACCCAGGCGGTGGCCGGGCTGGGCATCCGGCCGGAGGGGGACCCCGCCGACTGGGTGGGGGAGAGCCGCTGGGACAAGGCGGGGTACATTCGGTCCGTCGAGATCTGCGGTCAGGCGGTGTCCGGCACCGCGGTGCGGCAGGCGCTGGACCTGCGCAGCGCCTGCTTTGCCATTGCCTGGCGGGGCGGGCAGTTCGTCATCACCACCCGGGGGTACGGGCATGGGGTGGGGCTGAGCCAGCAGGGGGCCCGGGCCATGGCGGAGGGCGGGGCCTCCTGGCGGGAGATCCTGACCTACTACTTCCCGGGCTGTACGGTGGAAACCGGCTGAATAAAAGGACAGGGCAGCGACATTCTACCGCCGGTCGGTTGCCAAAAAGCGGCCCGCCGTGCTACGCTGGTGGCACAGCAAAGGAAGGAGGCGCCCGCTATGGCGATCGATCAACAGCGCTTCGGCCGGTTCGTGGCCGCGCTGCGCAAAGAAAAGGAATGGACCCAGAAACAGCTGGCCGAACAGATCGGGGTCAGCGACAAGGCGGTCAGCAAATGGGAGAGGGGGGGTTCGCTTAGATAAAGATACCACACCATTCCCACGCTGACTTTTGCTCAACCGATACAGC
>DSTFC04002__coassemble_535_pt1 | contig 103280 bp, 97 predicted proteins | sample DSTFC04002__metabat2_low_PE_032 | metagenome-assembled genome bin DSTFC04002 | reverse complement strand
GCCGGTGACCAGGTCCTGGTTGTCCCGCACCAGGGCCTTGGCGCAGTCGTTGACGCAGCCCACGGTGGGGATGATCCAGATCTCGTTGCGGATGGCCGCCCGGCCGTCGGCACGGCGGAAGCCCAGGAAGGTCCCGGGTTCCGCCGGGGTCAGCGGGTGCAGGTCGGGGTGGTAGGTATACGCCACCTCGCCGGAAAGGTTGGTCTTCAGGTTGTGGGTGTGCATCCAGGCGCCGGGGGCGGCGTCGGCGGTGGCATGGCCGATGGGAAAGCCGTACTTGATGACGTTTTCCCCGGCGGCGATGGGCGCAATGGCCATCTTGTGGCCCTGGGGGATGTCCTCGGCGGCGGTGACGGCGTACCCCAGGTCGGGCAGGTCCACCGCCGTGCCCCGGGCGATGGGGTGCAGCGCCACGACCACATTGTCGGCCGGGTTGATATGGATGGTGAGAGGCATGGTCGGCTCCTTTGCGTCGGTCACAGGCAGCTGGCGAAGGCCGCTTTGGCCCCCTGGGTGCGGATGGTTTCCAGGTTGCGGACGGTGGCGGCCTCAAAGCCCTCCACCCGGGTCAGGTCCTGGCCCCACATCTGTTCGTTGGTCATGACCGCATGGACCAGGGCGGGGATGTCGTCGTCCTTGTGGGCGTTGTAGAATTCCAGCACCCAGCGGTCGTCGCTGATGGTGTACTCGTTGCCGGCCGGCCGCCTGCAGACCAGGCCCTTGTCGGTCAGCGCCTGAATGTCGCAGGAATAGAAGGCCAGGTAGGCCGCGAAGCTCATGGTCAGGCAGGCGGGCAGGCTGCCGTTCTTCTCCACATATTCCAGGAAGGAGGGCATGTTGCGGGCCCGCCATTTGGAGGTGGAGTTGAGGGAGATGCTCATGAGCTCATGGTTGACGAAGGGGTTGTTGAACCGGTCCTCCACGGCGGCGGCGAACCGGCGGCAGTCCTCCTGGTCCAGCGGCAGGATGGGCACGACCTCCTCCAGCAGCATCTTGTTCATAAAGCCGCGGATGGTGTCGTCGTGCATGCAGTCCCGCACGATGTCAAAGCCGGCCAGGTAGGCCCCCAGCACAAAGCCGGTGTGGGCGCCGTTCAGGATGCGGACCTTGCGTTTCTTGTAGGGGGTCACGTCGGGCACCACCGGGCAGTTGAGCCCCGCCGCCTTGAAGGGCAGCTTGTCGGCCAGCCAGTCGGGGCCTTCGATGTTCCAGACGCCGAAGATCTCGCCCACGTCGATCAGCTCGTCGTGGTAGCCGTTCTCGGCCTCCAGGCGGGCGACCTCCTCCGGGTCGCGGATGCGGCCGGGCACGATGCGGTCCACCAGGGTGGAGCAGAAGGTGCAGTCCCCGTTGACCCAGGCGCGGAAGTCCGCTTCCAGCCCCCACTGGTCGATGTACTGGTTGACGCACTTGAGCAGTTCCTTGCCGTTGTTGTCGATGAGCTCGCAGGAGAGCACCACCACCCCGGGCTTGCCGGCCTTCCAGCGGGCGTAGAGCACCTGGGTCAGCTTGGCGGGGAAGCTGGAGGGCGGGCAGTCCTCCTGCCGGCAGGCCGGGTCGTAGACGATGCCGGCCTCGGTGGTGTTGGAGACGATGTACTCCAGCGCATCGGACACGGCGACCTCCATCATGGCGTCGTAGTCCGCCTTCTCATAGGGGTTCAGGCAGCGGGACACGCTGGAGATCACCCGTTTCCGGTCCACCTTTTCGCCGTCCTGGCGCCCGCGCAGGTAGAGGGTATACAGCCCCTGCTGGGCGTTCATCAGCTTGGCCAGGCCCGGGGCGATGGGCTGCACCAGGCAGCACTTGCCGTTCCAGCCCGCCTTCTCGTTGGACACATCGAACCAGTAATCCACGAACGCACGCAGGAAATTTCCCTCGCCAAACTGCAGGACCTTTTCAGGGGCATCCTTGAGGATGTAGCCCTGATAGCCGGACTTTTCCAGAACTTCGTAATTCAGTGTTTCCATGGTAAACTCTCCTTGCGTTGAATCAATTCTGCGCGGTGCGGACCAGGCCGGCCGCGCCCCTGCACTCCCCGGCCGGGCCCGCCCGCACCGCGGGGAGGCCGGCCGCATCTGTAGCCATTCTAGTTTTTTTCCGTCGGTGCGTCAAGGTTCATACGGTGCGAACCGCACATATTTTGCTCTCCTGACATGTTAGTTTGCATTTTCTGCGTTTTGCACAAGGATGCAGTCGAATTTTTGGCTGTTATTTTTGACATCGGGCAATTTTTGCAACTTGTCCCCCTTGCCGCAACTGGGTATAATGGTATCAGGTTCTGATTTATTCTCTCACCGGGAAGGCGCAGGAAATGTTCCCTCCCGGCGCCACCCTGCAAAGCAAAGGAGACCTGTTATGAAGGCGTTTATGGACAAAGACTTCCTTTTGGACACCCCTACGGCGCAGCATCTGTACCACGATTACGCGGCTTCGCTGCCGATCATCGACTACCACTGCCACATTCCCCCGCAGGAGATCTATGAGGATCGCCGCTTCGAGAACATCACCCAGGTGTGGCTGGGCGGCCACCAGGTGCTGGCCGACGGGTCGGACTACTATTTCGGCGACCACTACAAGTGGCGGGTCATGCGCTCCAACGGCGTGCCCGAAGAGTACATCACCGGCGACAAGCCCGACCGCGAGCGGTTCCAGAAGTTTGCCGAAGCGCTGGAAATGGCCATCGGCAACCCGATGTACACCTGGTGCCACCTGGAGCTGAAGAAGTACTTCGGCTATGACGGCGTGCTCAACGGGGACACCGCCGAGGAAGTGTGGAACCTGTGCAACGACAAGCTGCAGAACGACCCCAACATGACGGTGCGCGGCCTGATCGCCCAGAGCAACGTGGCGATGGTGGGCACCACCGACGATCCCATCGACAGCCTGGAATGGCACAAGAAAATCAAGGAAGACCCCGCCATCCAGGTGGTGGTGGCCCCCTCCTTCCGCCCGGACAAGGCGCTGAACATCCACAAGACCGGCTTTGTGGAGTATATCCACAAGCTGGAAGAGGTCGTGGGCCGCAAGTTCGCCTGCGCCAACTGCGTGGCCAAGGCGCTGGAGGAGCGGCTGCAGTTCTTTGTGAAGATGGGCTGCCGCGCCGCCGACCACGGCCTGGACTATGTGCCCTATGTGGACGACCCCGACCTGGCCACCACCGCCTTCAAGAAGGCGATGGCCGGCGAGGAGGTCAGCAAGGAGGAGCGGGACGCCTACATCACCTTCCTGCTGGTGGCCTGCGCCAAGATGTACAAGAAGTACAACGTGGTCATGCAGGTCCACTACAGCTGCCTGCGCAACCCCAACGCCAAGATGCTGCGCAAGCTGGGCCCCGACACCGGCTTTGACATGATCGCCGTGACCGACGCCAGCGTGACGCTGAGCAGCCTGATGTCCAAGCTGACCGAGACCGACGAGCTGCCCCGGGTGATCCTGTACAGCCTGAACCCCTCCGACTTTGACATGCTGGGCACGATGATCGGCTCCTTCCAGGGGGACGAGGTGCCGGGCAAGATCCAGCTGGGCTCTGCCTGGTGGTTCTGCGACACCAACGACGGCATGTACCAGCAGATGCGCACCCTGGCCCGCCTGGGCCTGCTGGGCAACTTCATCGGGATGCTGACCGACAGCCGCAGCTTCCTGTCCTACACCCGCCACGAGCTGTTCCGCCGCCTGATGTGCAACCTGGTGGGCCAGTGGGTCGAAAACGGCGAGTATCCCAACGACGAGAAGACCCTGAAGAAGATCGTGGAGGGCATCAGCTACAACAACGCCAAACGGTACTTCGGCCTGTAAGCCGCCCCCGCAGATAAAGCAAAACAAAAACGCAGCCCCCGCCGCAAGGCGGGGGCTGCGTTTTTGTTTTGAGAAGTCCGGCACGATGTAAAAGGGGCAGCAGCCGCGCACGGCCGCCTTCACCCTTCGGCGGGGGCCGAGGCGCGGGAGGGCAGCGGGATCTCGGGCATCAGTTCGTCCGAGACGATGTGCAGCATCTGCTCCAGTTTCTGCAGGTCTTCGGGGGTGAAGCGCTGTTTGGCGCGGTCCACCACTTCCTGCAGGTAGGCGTAGCTGATGTTGTAGTAGTCGATGTACTTCTGGGTGGGGACCAGGTGGTACTCCCTCTTGTCCGCACTGGACTGCACCTTTTTCAGGTATCCCTTCTTGACCAGGTTGTTGATCTTGTAGGAGGCGTTGGGGGTGGAAAGGTTCATCAGCTTGGAAAATTCCGCGATGGTGGGCTGGCCCAGCGCCAGGATGACCTCCATGCAGAAGGACTCCACCGTGGTCAGGGTCGCTTCCCGGTTTTCGAACTTGCTGAAGATCTGCTGATAAAAGTGCAGCTTGAATTTGGTATACACCTGTTCAAAAGCCTGATCCAACATGGCAAAAACCTCCTGCCGTTCGGTCGGTTTGCGGCCGGGCGTCCCCCGGGCAGCCGCTGTGCGCCGCGGGCGCCGGCAGCGGCCGGGCGCGGGCAGCGGGCGGCGGGCAGCAGCAGGGGGCGCTGCATATTTGCCCGGCAAGCGCTCACCCCCGGTCCACGATGGCAAAGGTCAGCTCGGCGTTCACAGCGCGCTGGCCGTCCACCCAGGCGGTGGCTTTGCCGATGCCCAGCGGGCCGTGGCGTTCCACCAGTTCGCATTCCAGCGTCAGCACGTCGCCGGGCACCACCTGGCGGCGGAAGCGGGCGTTTTTCACCCCGCCGAACAGGGCCAGCTTGCCCTCGCTGCCCTCTTCGCTCAGGGCGGCCACGGCGCCGCACTGGGCCAGCGCTTCCAGGATCAGCACGCCGGGCATGACCGGCTGGCCGGGGAAATGCCCCTGGAAGAAGGGCTCGTTCATGGTCACGCACTTGACGCCCCGGGCCCACTGGCCGGGGGTGTAGTCGGTGATCTTGTCCAGCAGCGCGAAGGGATAGCGATGGGGCAGGATCTGTGCGATCTGCGCCGCGTTCAGGGTGCGCGGCGGGTCGTTTGCAACAATCGCCATCTTCTTATCCCTCCCAGCGCTTGAAGATAACGCAGGCGTTGTGGCCGCCGAAGCCCAGGCTGTCGCTCATGGCGTACTCCACCTGCTCGTTGAGGCCCACGTTGGGGATGTAGTCCAGGTCGCAGGCGGGGTCGGGCACCTTCAGGTTGATGGTGGCGGGCAGATAGCCGTCGTGCAGGGCCAGGGCGGTGAAGATGCCCTCCACCCCGCCGGCGGCACCCAGCAGGTGGCCGGTCATCGACTTGGTGCTGGAGATGTGCAGCTTGTAGGCGTGGGCCCCGAAGGCGGTCTTGATGGCCTCGGTCTCGCAGCTGTCGTTCAGGTGGGTGCCGGTGCCGTGGGCGTTGATGTAGCCGATGTCCTCGGGGCGGATGCCCGCGTCGGCCAGGGCCAGCTGCATGCAGGCCGCGCCGCCGGCGCCGCCGGGGGCCGGGGCGGTGATGTGGTGGGCGTCGCAGTTGGTGCCGTAGCCCACCACCTCGGCATAGATCTTGGCGCCGCGGGCCAGGGCGTGCTCCAGCTCCTCCAGAACGAGGATGCCGGCGCCCTCGCCGATCACGAAGCCGCCGCGCTCGGCGTCAAAGGGCAGGGACGCCCGGGCCGGGTCGGTGGCAGCGGTCAGCGCCTTCATGCTGGTGAAGCCGCCCACGCCCAGCGGGCTGATGCAGCTTTCGGCGCCGCCGCACAGGGCCAGGTCCTCGTAGCCGTCGCGGATGCGGTGGAAGGCGTCGCCAATGGCGTTGGTGCCGCCGGCGCAGGCGGTGACCGGCGCCACGCACATGCCCTTGAGCCCGAAGCGAATGGCGATCTGGCCGGCGGCCATGTTGGCGATGGTCATGGGCACAAAGAAGGGGCTGACCCGGTCAAAACCCTTCTGCTCGCCTTTGGCGTGCTCCTCCTCCATATTGGGCAGGCCGCCGATGCCCGCCGACACGATGGTGGCGAAGCGGGTGGCGTCGGTCTTTTCCATATCAATGCCGGCGTCCTCCATCGCCTCGATGGCGGCGGCCATGGCGAACTGGGTGAAGCGGGCCATCTTGCGGCTTTCCCGCTTGTCCACCCGGACCGCGGGGTCAAAGTCCTTGACCTCGGCGGCCAGCTTGGTCTTGCTGTTGCTGGTGTCATAGTGGGTGATGGGCCCGACGCCGCACACCCCGTTGCGGACAGCGGCCCAGCTCTGCGCCACCGTATTGCCGGTGGGGTTGACGGTGCCGAGGCCGGTGATCACGACTCTGCGTTTATCCATATCTTCCTCCCGAATGAATGCGTTACAAAAAGCAAATCAGCGTCCGGGCCGGGGCCCGGTTTTCACATTCCCATACCGCCGTCCACGCACAGCACCTGCCCGGTGATGTAGGAGGCCGCAGGGCTGGCCAGGAAGGCCACCGCGGCGGCCACCTCCCGGGGTTCGCCCACCCGGCCCACCGGCACGGCGGCCAGGGTGGCGGTCTTGGCGGCTTCGGGCATGGCGTCGGTCATATCCGTGGCGATGAAGCCGGGGGCCACGGCGTTCACCGTGATGCCCCGGGCCGCGAATTCTTTGGCCAGGCTTTTGGTCAGGCCGATAAGGCCCGCCTTGCTGGCGGCGTAGTTGGTCTGGCCGGCGTTGCCGTGCAGCCCCACCACGCTGCTGATGCTGATGATCCGCCCGTAGCGCTGGCGCATCATGATCTTGCTGGCGGCCTTGCAGCAGAAGAAGGCCCCCTTGAGGTTGGCGTTGATGACCTTGTCGAAGTCGGCTTCCTCCATGCGCAGCATCAGCTTGTCGGCGGTGACGCCGGCGTTGTTGACCAGCACATCCAGCCGGCCCAGGTCGGCGGCAGCGCCTTCCACCAGCGCCTTGCAGGCGGCCGGGTCGGTGACATCGGCCTGGCGGATGAAGGCCCGGGCGCCCAGGGCCCGGGCGGCCTCGGCGGTCTGTTCGGCCGCGGCGGCGTTGCCCGCATAGTTGATGCAGACATCGAAGCCCGCTTCGGCCAGCGCCAGCGTGATGGCCCGGCCGATGCCGCGGCCGCCGCCGGTCACCAGCGCGGTGGGACGGGTGATTTCAGCCATGGTTCAGCCCTCCCCCTTCAGTGCGGCCAGCGCCTTGTCAAAGTCGGCGGCGGTCTCGATGGGCAGGCAGGTGATGGCGGCGCCCACGGTCTTTTTCACAAACCCGCTGATGGCGTGGCCGGGGCCCACCTCCACGATGGTGTCCACCCCCAGCTCGGCCAGGCGGCGGATGGTGTCCTCCAGGTAGACGCTGTTCTGCACCTGGCGCTCCAGCAGGGCGGGGATGGTGTCGGCGTCGGACTTTTCCCGGCCCAGGCAGTTGAAGAGCACCGGCAGCTGCATCGGCGCGAAGGTGGCGCTCTTGAACCGCTCGGCCAGCGCGTCGCCGGCCGGGTGCATCAGGCTGGTGTGGAAAGGCCCGCTGACCTTCAGGGGCAGGCAGCGCTTGGCGCCGGCCGCCTTGGCCAGCTCGGCGGCCTTGTCCACGGCGGCCTTTTCGCCGCCGATGACCAGCTGCCCGGGGCAGTTGTAGTTGCAGATCTGCACGACGCCCAGGGCCGAAGCCTCGTCGCAGCAGCGCTGCAGGGGCTCCCGGTCCAGGGCCAGCACGGCGGTCATGCCGCAGTCCAGCCCTTCGGAAGCCTTGGCCATCGCCTTGCCGCGGAAGGCCACCAGCTCGACGGCGGTGCGGGCGTCCAGCACGCCGGCGCATTCCAGCGCCGAATACTCGCCCAGGGACAGGCCGGCGGCGTAGGCGGGGCGGATGCCCTGCTCGGCCAGCATGGCGGTGACGCCGGCGGCAAAGGCCACCATGCAGGGCTGGGTGTACTGGGTCTGGTTGATGACCCCCTCCGGGTCGGTGAAGCAGACCGACTTCAGGTCAAAGTCCACAGCCTGGGCGGCGGCGTCAAAGACGGTGCGGAACGCCTGGCTGCTCTCGTACAGGTCGGCGCCCATCCCGGCGTGCTGGCTGCCCTGGCCGGCATACATAAAAGCAAGTTTCATGCTTGGTTCTCCTTCGGCAAAAGTTGCGGTTCAGACGTTCAGGCCGCCCAGCTCGCCCAGGCGGGCGCGGCAGCCGTCCATCAGGTCAGCCAGGATGTCCGCCACCGGGCGGACCTCCTTGAGCATGCCGGCCACCTGGCCGGCCATCAGGCTGCCGGTGTCGGTGTCGCCCTCAAAGACGGCGCGGCGCAGGCTGCCCAGGGTGTACTTTTCCAGCTCCATCTTGTCGGCGCCGGCCTTTTCCTGGCGGACATATTCCCGGGCCATCTTGTTCTTGAGCACCCGGACCGGCGTGCCGCCGATGCGGCCGGTAACGATGGTATCGCTGTCCTTGGCCTTGATGAGGGCGGCCTTGTAGTTGTCGTGGATCGGGCATTCCTTGGCCACCAGCAGGCAGGTGCCCACCTGGGCGCCCGCCGCCCCCAGCGCAAAGGCGGCGGCCAGCTGGCGGCCGTCGGCGATGCCGCCGGCCGCGATGACCGGCAGGTCCACCGCGTCCGCCACCTGGGGCACCAGGGCCATGGTGGTCATTTCGCCCACATGGCCGCCGCTCTCGGTGCCTTCGGCGATGACGGCGTCCACCCCGGTGCGGGCCAGGTGCCTGGCCAGCACCGCCGCGGCCACCACCGGGATGACGGTGATGCCGGCTTCCTTCCACTTGGCCACATACTGGCCCGGGTTGCCGGCGCCGGTGGTGACCACCGGGACCTTCTCTTCCACAACGATGCGGGCAAACTCGTCGGCGCAGGGATGCATGAGCATGATGTTGACGCCGAAGGGCTTGTCGGTGAGTTCGCGGCAGCGGCGGATGTGGTCGCGCAGTTCGTCGCCGCTGCGGATGCCGCCGGCGCCGATGAGGCCCAGCGCCCCGGCGTTGGAGCAGGCCGCGGCAAATTCGCCGGTGGCAATGTTGGCCATGCCGCCCTGGATGATGGGATACTTCGTACCGAGAATTTCGTTGAGCAGTTTCATGACAGCTTCCTCCTCATTCCTGGGCGGTGGGTCTGGGGCCCACCGTGAGCACCATGCCGCCCCAGGTCAGCCCGCCGCCAAAACCGATGCAGGCGATGCGCATACCGGGGGTCAGGCGGCCGCTTTCCGCCAGTTCGTGGAGCGCCACCGGGATGCTGGCGGCGCTGGTGTTGCCGTAGCGGTCCATGTTTTTGTAAAACTTGGCCGGGTCCGCCTTGAGCTTTTTGATGCAGTGGTCGATGATGCGGCTGTTGGCCTGGTGGCAGACCACCCAGTCCAGCTGGTCCAGCGTCAGGCCGGCTTCCTGCAGAACGGTGTGCAGGCTGCGGGGCAGCGCATCCACCGCAAAGCGGAAGACCGCGCTGCCGTCCATCTGGATGGGGCCGCCTTCCGGCACCTTGATGGCCATATCTCCCCGGGCGCCCAGGTCCACGGCGAAGGGGCCGTCGCTGAGCTTGAAGATCGCCGCGCCGGCCGCGTCGCCGAAGAGCACGCAGGTGCTGCGGTCGGTCATGTCCATCAGGCGGGAGAGCTGCTCGCAGCCCACCACCAGCGCATAGGGGCGGGCCGGGTCGTTCCGGCTGGCCAGCAGGCCGCGGGCCACCGCCGCGCCGTAGATGAAGCCGGAGCAGGCGGCGTTGATGTCCAGCACCGGGATGTCCTGCGGCAGACCCAGTTTCTGCTGGATCAGGCAGGCGTTGGTGGGCGTGAGGTAGCGCGCCGCGATGGTGGCGCACAGGCAGCAGCCGATCCGGGCGGGGTCCAGCCCGCTGTTGGCCAGCGCCTGGCGGGCGGCCTCGATGGCCATGCTGCCGGCGTCCTCGCCCTCGGCGCAGAACCGGCGCTGCCGGATGCCGGTGCGGGTGGTGATCCATTCGTCGCTGGTATCGACGATCCGGCTCATATCATCGTTGGTCACGACCCGGCTCGGGATGCCCGCGCCGGTCGCAATCAGCTGAAAACCTTCCATAAATCCCCCTAATCATCTCTCGTTGTATAGCAACCTCAACCAAAACGCGGGGCGTCCGCACCGCCCCGGTCCCCTTTACAGGCCGATCTGGCGATACTTTTTGTACCGCTGTTCGGCCAGCTGCCTGCCGCCCAGCTTGCACAGCTCGGCCAGGTGGCGCTCCAGCGCGGTGTCCAGCACCGCAAAGAGCTTTTTGTGGTCCCGCTGGGCGCCGCCCAGCGGCTCGGGGATGACTTCCTCCACAATGCCGCCTTCATGCAGGTCCCGGGCGGTGAGCTTCATGATCTCGCAGGCTTCGCCGCTGCGGGAGGAATCTTTCCACAGGATGCTGGCGAAGCCTTCGGGGCTGAGCACCGAGTAGACGGCGTTTTCCAGCATCAGGATGTGGTTGGCCACCCCCAGCCCCAGCGCGCCGCCGCTGCTGCCCTCGCCGGTGACCACCGAGATCACCGGCACGGTCAGGCTGCTCATCTCGCAGAGGTTGCGGGCGATGGCCTCGCCCTGGCCGTGCTCCTCGGCCTCCTTGCCGGGGTAGGCGCCGGGGGTGTCGATGAAGGTGATGATGGGGCGGCCGAACTTTTCGGCCTGCTTCATCAGGCGCAGCGCCTTGCGGTAGCCCTCGGGTTCGGGCATACCGAAGTTGTAGCGCATGTTCTCTTCCAGCGTGGAGCCCTTGCGGTGGCCGATGACGGTGACCGGCATCCCCTTGTAGCGGGCGATGCCGCCCAGGATGCTGGGGTCGTCCTTGCACTGGCGGTCGCCCCGCTGCTCAAAGAAGTCGGTGAACAGCACCTGGATGTACTCGTCGATGCGCGGGCGGCCCTGGTGCCTGGCCAGGAACACCCGGTCGGCGGCGGTGAGCTCGGCGCACTGGTCCAGTAGCTCGCTGCGGCGCACCTCCAGCTCCGCCAGTTCGGCGGTGTGGGCCAGCGGGCCGTCGGGCGCGGGGCCCACCGAGTCCGAACCCAGCAGCTCGGCGTCCGGGTCGGCGGCGGTCTCGCCGGCGGCGCCGGTGCGCAGCGCGTCGATGCGGGCGTCCAGCGCCTCGATTTCCTTCAACAGATCCTTGATCATGCGCCGTGTTTCCTCCCTTGGGTGTGCAGCTGCAGCAGCAGCGCCAGTGTGCGTTTCATCTCGGAGCGGGGCACCACCTGGTCCACAAACCCGTGTTCCATCTGGAATTCGCTGGTCTGGAAGCCCTTGGGCAGCTTTTCCCCGATGGTCTGCTCAATGACCCGGGGCCCGGCAAAGCCGATGAGCGCGCCGGGCTCGGCCAGCATGATGTCGCCCAGGCTGGCGAAGCTGGCGGTGACGCCGCCGGTGGTGGGGTGGGTCAGGTAGCTGATGTACAGCCCTCCCCGCTGGGAAAAGCGGGAGATGGCCGCGCTGGTCTTGGCCATCTGCATCAGGCTGAAGATGCCCTCCTGCATACGGGCGCCGCCGCTGGCCGAAAAGATGATGAGCGGCAGCTTTTTGGCGCCGGCATACTCCACCGCACGGGTGATCTTTTCGCCCACGGCGGTGCCCATGCTGGCCATAAAGAAGCGGCTGTCCAGCACGGCCACCACGGCGGGCACCCCGCCGATCTTGCCGGTGGCGGTGACCACCGCTTCGGACAGGCCGGTCTTGGTCTTCTGGGCTTCGAGCTTTTCCGGGTAGCCGGGGAAATCCAGCACGTCCTTGGCGTCGATCTCAGTGTCCAGCTCCTTGAAAGTGCCGTGGTCCAGCACCAGGCTGAGCCGGTAATACCCGCCGATGGGCTGGTGATGCCCGCAGTTGGGGCAGACGTACAGGCTCTGCGCCCAAACCTGCCGGGTGGCGCGGCGCTCGCATTTTTTGCAGGTCAGGAACTGCGGTGCCTGCCAGCGGGGGGCGTCGATGCCGGCGTCCCGCTTGGCTTTCAGCTGGAATACCCGTTCGCGGCTGCCGGCGGCAAAGATCTTGCCAACATTCATGCCAGGAATCCTCCTCACTTTTCATACAGTGCCGCCCTGCTCGGATGGGCAGGGCGGCGCAACAGGATAATCAGTCGTTTTCGCTGTGGCTGGTGACGTAGTTGAAGATGTCGCCCACCGTCTTCATGTTGGGCAGCTCCTCGTCAGGGATGGACACGCCGCAGGCTTCCTCGATGGCCATGTTCAGTTCCACGGCGTCCAGGCTGTCGGCCTGCAGGTCGTCGGCCAGGCTGGCCTCCATGGTGACCTTGTCCTCATCGGCGTTCAGGGTTTCCACGATAATGTCCTTCAGTTCTTCAAAAGTCATGGGAGATTCTCCTTTTCTGTCTGGTTTGAAATTCGTCCGCCGGACGGCGCGCTGTTTTTACCTAAATTTATTTAGATAAAAAAGACGATGTAATTATACACCGTCCCGCCGATTTGTCAAGCACCCGCCGGCCCTTGGCCCGCCATTTGTGGAGTTGCATAAAACCTGCCGCCCCGGCCCGGCATTTTTGCCAACCGCGCCAAAGGGCCGCCGTTTTTTATTGTACAGTTGTGCAATAAATCCCCTGCAGCCGGGAATGGCTTGCAGATACCGCCCCCCGGCGGCGGCCGCTTTGCCCCCGGGCGGGCGGAAATCGGCCGGAACAGGCTGCAAAAAAACGCACCCGCCCCCGGGTGTTTCAGGGGCAGGTGCGGTGGAAAGCAACGATGCGGCGCGGCCGGCGCAGCGGGATCAGGGTGCGGCCGGCGCGGGAGGCTGCGGGGAGCGCTCAGCGGGCAGCCGGCGCAGCGGCGGCGGCCAGCACGGCCTCCACCTGGTCCCGGGGGAGCTGGCGGCGCACCGGGGCGGGTTCCTCCAGCCCGGGGCACAGGTCCAGCCACCAGGTCTGCAGGTCCAGCCAGCGGCCGAACTTGTAACCGCAGCGGGGCTGGGTGCCCACGCTGTGGAAGCCCATCGCCTTGTGGAAAGCCTCGCTGCCCGGGTTGGGGTGGGCCACCAGCGCGGCGGCGGCCCGGTAGCCCTGGCGGCGCAGCAGTTCCAGCAGCGGGGCGTACAGCCGCCGCCCCACCCCCTGCCCCACGCAGTCGGGGTCGCAGTAGATGGTGGTCTCGGCGCACCAGGCATAGGCTTCCCGCGGGTGGAAGGGGTGGGCGCAGGCGTAGCCGCAGAGGGCGCCGGCGGCGTTTTCGGCCACCAGGAAGGGCCCCACCGCCAGCGCCGCCTCCATGCTGGCGGCCATCTCGGCCCGGGTGGCGGGGGTGTACTGGAAGGTGGCGGTGCTGTGGCGCACATACCAGTTGTACAGCTCGGTGACGGCCGGCAGGTCCCGGTCCTCCGCCAGGCGGACGGTCAGGGCATGTTCGGCGGCCCAACGGGCGGCCAGGGCCTCCTTGTCGGCCTTGGTCATCCGCTTGAGGGCGGCTTCCTGCCGCAGCGCGTCGCTTTTGTCGGCACAGCGGCGGGCGTAGGCCAGCTGCACGGCCCCCCGCATCCGGGTGTAGCGGGCGCCCCGGCCGCCCCGGTGGCGCTGCAGCCGGCGGGCCAGGTCGGTGGTCCAGCCGGCGTAAAGGCTGCCGTCCTCGCAGCGGACCAGGTAGGCCCAGGCGGGCGGCGGGGCGGGGGCCCGGTCGGCGGCGGTGGAGGGGGCGGGGCCCAGCCGGGGCGGTTCGCCGGCCGCGCAGAGGTAGCTCATTCGCTCACCGGCTTTCCGGCGGCCCGCAGGGCGCGGCGGCAGGCTTCGATGGCCTGCTCCTTGTCATCGGCCGTGACCAGGAAGCGGCTGGGGTGGCAGAACCGCAGCCCCAGGCCGCTGCGCTCCCGCAGGACCTCCTCGGGCTGGCCGGCCCAGGCGGGCGGGAAGGGCACCTTGCTGCGGCGGGTCTTGTAGTCGGTGACGCACTGGGCGCTGTAGCCGCCCCGCTGGCTGGGGTAGACCACGAACAGCGCGTCGGTGCGGTAGAGGCCGTTTTTCCAGGGCATGTAGGCGGGCAGCACCACGATGCCGTCCCGGGCGTTGCGGTAGGCCCGCTGGACCGTCTCGTCCGCCCGGTTGACGGCGTTGGCGCCGGCGATCTCGTTGTCCAGGATCTGGCGGGCCACCGCCACCGCCCGCCAGAAGCAGGCGTCGGGGTCGTCCTTGGAATCCCAGAGGGGGTTGAAGCTGCCGATGGCTTCGGCCAGCGAGTTGGGCTCGCCGGTGTTGTCGTTCAGGTCCAGCGGCTGGATGAAGTTTTCGTCCAGCAGGCGGGCCTGGTGTTCCCCCACCAGTCGGGCGCCCAGCACCCGCCACAGCAGCCCGAAGGCCGCGTAGGGCACGCCGTTGGGGCGGGTCTCGCGGGGTTCGCTGTGGTGGTCGAACATGCCGCCGCCGATGTCGTAGACGATGCCGTCGAACCGGTCGGGCACCGCAAAGCCGCGGGTGACCTGGATGTCGGGGCGGACGATCTGCAGCAGCGCAGTGGAAAACACGTCGTCGGCATGGAACTTGCCGCCGTGGGTGAAACCTTTTGCAGGGATCTTCATGAGGGGGCCTCCCTTATATAGAATATGGAGATGGAAAAGAGCTTTGGTTGGGGTGCGCCGCGGGCCGGCCTTGCGCCGGCGGCGGGGCGCCGTATGGCTATTATACCACGGTTTTCCGCCCCTGCAAGGCGCTGCAAAAAAATAGCCGGGCGGGTCGTATAAAGAGAAGGCAGGCAAAGGCGGAACAAAAAAAGAGCGCACCAGGGGTGAAAAAATCTGCCGGTGCCTTGCACCGCCAAAAAAAGCTTGCTATAATAGTGTATCTGCCCCCCGCCGCGGCAAGGGCAGGTTCGGATTTTTGGTTCGGGCGCCCCCGGCAGGGCGCCCTCCCCGCAACGAAAAGGAAGTATCAAGACCCATGCAGCAGTTTATCAAGACCCTTCGCAGCCGGGATTTCTGGCTGCGCCAGTTCCTGCCCTTTGCGCTGGCGGTGGCAGCCGCCTTCATCGCCCGCTACCAGCTGGAACTGTCCGACGGCGTGACGCCGGACTTTCTGGCCGGGCAGTGGCCGATCTACGCGCCGCTCAACGCGCTGACCGCCTTCTGCCTGACCCTTCTGCTCTTTGCCTTCATCGGGCGGTGGAGCGTGGCCACCGGGGTATCCGGGCTGGTGTTCACCCTGCTGGCGCTGGTGAACTACTACACCCGCGACCTGCACGGCACCGCCCTGATGCCCCAGGACATTCTGAACATCACGACGGCGGCCGAGGTGATGGGCAGCTACACCCTGCGCATCACCCGGCAGGTCGTCACCATCGGGGCGCTGTTTCTGCCGGTGCTGGTCATCGCGGTGGTCCAGCATTTTCTGGCCCGCGGCCGCGGCAAGGCGCCGCGCATCGGCTGGAAGCGGCGCCTGGGCCGGTGGGCCGGCTGCGCGGCGGGGATCTTTGCGATCCTGTATGTGGGGTATTTCGCCCCCTTCTCCCTCAAGCCCAAATCCACCTACGGCTGGGCCTGGCAGAACACCTACTACACCTACGGCTACCTGGCCGGCACCATCGAGTCCGCCGGGCTGATGATGAACCCCATCATCGAGCCGGAAGGCTACACCAACGAGGCCGCCGCCGAAGCCGCCGCCAAGGCCGACGGCTACACCCCGGCCACGGCCACCGTATCCGAGCAGGAATACCCCGACGTGGTGATGATCCTGTCCGAAAGTTTTTACGACTTTGACCTGGTGACCGACCTGCAGGCCGACCGGGAGGTCATGTCGGTGACCAAGAACCTGGACAACAGCATCTACGGCCACACCGTCGGGCCCCATGTGGGCGGCGGCACCAACTCCAGCGAATATGAGATGCTCTCCTCCAACTCGATGATGCTGATGCCCAGCATCACCCCCTTCAACTGGCTGAACCTGTACGACGCCAACAGCATCGTGAGCTATCTGGAAGATCTGGGCTACACGACGATGGCCGCCCACCCCTACACCAAGTCCAACTACCGGCGCAACGGCGCCTGGCTGGCCCTGGGCTTTGACCAGGTGTATTTTGAGGACAGCTTCCCCACCCAGGAATACTACGGCAACCGCCCCTACCAGACCGACAGCGCCAGCTACCGGGACTTTGAGGCGCTGTACGAGGCCATGCCCGCCGACCAGCCCCGGTTCAGCTTCTTGGTAAGCATCCAGAGCCACGGCGACTACGATATGAACGACCCGAGCCTGGACCTGGTCCACGCCGCCACCGACTACGGCGAGTACGACAGCCTGATGGACGAGTACCTGTCCTGCATGTACCTGACCGACCAGGCGTTCGGGGAATTGACCGAGTATTTCACCAACCTGTATGAGGAGACCGGCCGCAAGGTGATCGTGGCGATGGCCGGCGACCACGCCCCCAGCTTTGTGGACCATGTGGCCGACAAGACCATCGCGTCGGAAAACGACCTGCAGATCCTGGAGCGCAGCACCCCCTACATCATCTGGGCCAACTACCCGCTGGAGGACGCCGGCACCGCCAGCGACACCGACCCGCTGAACCGGATGGACCTGTGCATGCTGGCCCCCACCCTGGCCGAGCAGGCCGGCCTGCCGCTGACCCCCTTCTACCAGTACCTGCTGGCCATGAAGGAACAGGTGACGGTGGTGACCGCCGGCAACGACTTTATGGACGCTTCCGGCGTGACCCATGAGTACGGCGAGGACCCCGCCCTGGACGAATGGGTCCAGGGGTATTTCCTGCTGGAATACAACAACATCGGCACCCACGCCCACCGCAACCAGAGCCTGTTCCGGCTGAACGGATGAGCGCAAGGCGCCAAACGCGCCGGGATCATCCTCCCTGCGATTCACAATAAAGAAGGCAGCGCCCCCGCCCGGGAACCCCGGGCGGGGGCGCTTTGTACTGTATGGGGCTGCGGCCCGGCCGGGTCAGTCGGCCGTGCCGATGAACTTCTGCAGCAGCCGCACCAGTTCCCGCAGATCCAGCGGCTTGGCCACATGGGCGTTCATGCCGCAGTCCAGGCATTTCTGCACATCCTCCGAGAAGGCGTCCGCCGTCATGGCGATGATCGGCAGGCCGTGGTCCGGCCGGGTGCTGGCGCGGATGGCCCGGGTGGCCTCGTACCCGTTCATCCGGGGCATCCGCAGATCCATCAGGATCGCGTCATAGTAGCCGGGGGCCGACGCCTCGAACAGCTCCACGCAGCGGCAGCCGTCCTCGGCATGTTCCACCAGGAAGCCCAGGTCCCCCAGCAGTTCGGCGGCGATCTCCCAGTTGATCTCGTTGTCCTCGGCCACCAGCAGCCGGCGCCCTTCCAGCGCCGAGGGTTCGGGTTCCCGGCTTTCGGGGGCGGGTTCGTCCGCCGCCAGGCAGCGGCGCAGGCCGTGGTAGAGGGTGGAGCGGAAGAGCGGTTTGCCCAAAAAGCCCCGGATGCCGGCGGCGCGGGCTTCGGATTCGATCTCGCTGCCGTCGTAGGCCGAGACCAGCAGCAGCGGCAGCTGGTCGCCCAGCGCGTCCCGCAGGCGGCGGGCGGTCTCGATGCCGTCCATGCCGGGCATCTTCCAGTCCAGCAGCACGGCCTGATAGCCCTGGCCTTCGGCGGCGCGGGCAACGGCCATCTCGATGGCCGCCGGGCCGGAGTCGGCAGCCTGTGCCCGGACCCCCAGGCTGTCCAGCTCCTGCAGGGCGCTCTGGCGCAGGTCCTCGTTGTCGTCCACCACCAGCACCCGCCAGGGGGGCAGCTGCAGGTCGGTCTCCTCGCCGCCGGCGCAGGCCAGGTCCAGCGTGACATGGAAGGTGCTGCCCTCGCCCTGGCGGCTGTCCACCCGGATCCGGCCCTGCATGGCGTCCACGATATACTTGGTGATGGCCATGCCCAGGCCGGTGCCCTCGATCTTCTGCACCCGGGCGTTGTCCTCCCGGGCGAAGGAATCAAAGATATGGCGCTGGAATTCCTCCGACATGCCGATGCCGGTGTCCTGCACAAGGAAATGGCAGCAGACCCGGTCCGCCCCGGCGGGGCTGGGCTGCTGGTACAGCGTGCCGGTGATGCGCCCGGCCTCGGGGGTGAACTTGACCGCATTGGACAGCAGGTTGAGCAGCACCTGATTGAGGCGGACATCGTCGCACAGGACCCGCTCGGCCGTGATGTCCCGGATGACCACGTCAAAATTCTGCCGCTTGGCCTTGACCAGCGGCTGGACGATGCTAACCAGCGCCTCCATCGTTTCCCGCAGCGAGACCGGCGCGATGTTGAGGGTGAGCCGGCCGCTTTCGATCTTGGACATGTCCAGCACGTCGTTGATGAGCCCCAGCAGGTGCCGGCTGGACAGGTGGATCTTGCGCAGGCAGTCCTGCACCCGGTCCGGGTCGTCCAGGTTGGCGGCGGCGATGCCGGTCATCCCCACAATGGCGTTGAGGGGGGTGCGGATGTCATGGCTCATGTTGGACAGGAACTCGCTTTTGGCCTGGTTGGCCCGCTGGGCTTCGGCCCGGGCCTGGCGCAGCGCCCGCATCTGCCGGCCGGACAGCTTCCAGTAGCCGAAGAAGGCGATGCCCAGCGCGGCCAGCAGCAGCGCGCAGCCGCCCAGTGTGACCACGGTGCGCCGCTCCCCCAGGCCGGAGACGATCTCGTCCAGCGGGCCGTAGGGCATGACGGTGATGAGGGTCCAGTCGGAATCCGGCAGGGCAGTGCAGTAGATGTGCCGGCGCACCCCCTCCACCCGCATGACCGTCGAGTAATCCTGCCCGGTTTCCACCGCCTGGCGCAGCGCCTCGGCGGCCTCGGCGCCGGTGCCGGTGTCAAAGGTGCAGCCGGTACAAAGCCAGTCGTAGTAGTTGTCGGTGTCCAGGTCGGTGTTGACCAGCACCAGATCCCCGTTGCGCCGCATGATGTGGGAGAAGACCAGCGAGCCGCCCTGCTCCAGTTCCAGCGTTTCGTTGAGGGTGGCCAGCGGCAGCGCCGCCACCAGGGCCGTACACTCCCCCTCGATGTTCAGCGGGTAGCCGACGCCCTCGGGGTAGCCCACCGACACCCCCAGGACCAGGTATTCCTGGCCGGCAGCGTCGCTGCCGATGGTGATGCGCGGGTCGGCCTGGTTCATCGCTGCCAGGAAGGCGTCGGCATCCTCGATGGTGAGGGGTTCGCCGTACAAAGTGTCCAGTCCGCCGGCGGTGCTGTACAGCGCCAGCGTGCTGAAGCCGATGGCCTGGCCGCTGCGCACCAGCCGGTCGCGGGCGGCCGCGGCGTCCTGCCGGGCCGTCTCGGGCGGGGTGCGCCAGATCACGCCCTGGATCTGGGACAGGCGCAGGTTGACCACCGTGCGGAAATGCAGCCTGACCTGGTGGCTGATCTCCTGCATGTAGATCTCCCCCACCCGGGTCAGCGCCGCGTCGCTGGCGCCGCGCACATACTGGATCACGCCGAAGAACACCCCGACGCACAGCACCGCTATCGCCAGCACGCTGGCCACCAGATACCGGCCGGTGCGTTTGTTGGTATCCATGGTCCGCCCCTTTCCGGCTCAGTCCTCGCCGCGGATGGCCCGGGCCGCCTGCTGGTAGGCCCGGGTGACGGCGGGCATCCGGCCGGCGGCGGCCGCCCAGTCCCCGGCCCGGAACTCGGCCACCTGGGCGGTGAGGGTCTCGAACAAGGCCGTCATGGACAGGTTGCCGCACACCCCCTTGAGGGTGTGGGCGGCGGTGAGGGCGGCGGCTTCGTCCCGGTCGGCCACGGCCCGGCAGAGCCGGTCGTAGTTGGGGTCGGCCAGGAACTTGGTCAGGAACCGTTCCAGCAGCGCCTCGCTGCCCATCATCCGTTCCAGGGCGCTGTCCACCTCGATGCCCCCCGCCTGCAGGCGGGCTTTGCGCGCAGCATCCATTTCGATCATCCTTCCTTTCTTTATGGAACCTTCCCATGGTTTGGGAATCCGTCGTTTTTTCCGGTCCGGGGCGCTCAGCCACGCTGCTCGTACAGGCAGCGCAGCTGGGGTTCCACGGCCAGGAAACTGTCCAGCAGTTTGGGATTGAAGGCGCCGCACTGCCCGGTGCAGATCATCCGGATCACAGTGTCCCGGTCAAAAGCCTGCTTGTACACCCGCTTGCAGCTCAGCGCGTCGTACACGTCGGCCAGCGAGACCACCTGCGCCCAGATGGAGATCTCCTCCCCTTTCAGCCCGTCGGGGTAGCCGCGGCCGTCCCAGCGCTCGTGGTGGTGGCGGGCGATGTCGTAGGCGTAGGCGTAGGCCTGGTTGTCCCGCAGCTGGGGGATGCTGGCCAGCAGTTCGGCCCCGCGCAGGGTGTGGGTCTTCATGATCTCGTATTCCTCGGGGGTGAGCCGGCCGGGTTTGTTGAGGATCGCGTCGGGAATGGCGATCTTGCCCACATCGTGCATGATGGAGGCCAGCGCGATCTGCTCGATCTCCTCCTCGGACAAGCCGGCGCCCATGGCGGTGCGGGAGAGCAGCAGCGCCGTGATGTCGTGGATGCGGCGGACATGCTCGCCGGATTCGCCGTCCCGGAATTCGATGGCGGTGGAGAGGGCTTCGATCATGCCCATGTTGAGATCGACGATCTGCCGGGCCCGGCGCACCAGCTCGGACTGCTGCTGTTCCACCGTGCGGCTCAGCCGTTTCCGGGCGTCGAACAGTTCCACAACGCTCTGCACCCGCCGCTGCACCACATAGGGCACCACCGGTTTGCTGATCACGTCCATCACGCCGAGGGTGTAGGCTTCCCGCATGACTTCGTCCCGGGCTTCGGCGGTGATCAGGAAGACCGGCAGCCGCTGCAGCGCCCCGGTGGGCTGCAGCGCCCGCAGCACGGCCAGGCCGTCCATCTCGGGCATGACCACGTCCAGCAGCACCGCGCACAGGGAAGCCCCGGCGTTTTCGATGATCTGCAGGCCCTCCCGGCCGTTTTCGGCTTCCCGGATGGCATACTGCCCGGCAAAGATGTGGGCCAGGATGCCCCGGTTGATCTCGTCGTCATCCACAATGAGCAGGGTGCGGGGGATGAGGTCCCGCGGCTGTTGTTCCATAATTCCTTCCTCGCTGGGTCTTGGGGGCTCAGCCCCCGGGCTGTTCGGGCAGCAGGCCGGTGCGGTAGGTGTCCACCAGCCGGCTCAGGTCCCCGATCATCTGCTGCAGGTCCCGGCCTTCGTCGGTATCCCGCACCAGGATGCGGTGGGGCGCCGTGTAGATGTAGGCGCTTTGGGAGTCGATGTCCTCGTCGTCCCGGATGGCGGCCTCGGTGCTCTCGAAGGGCTGGTGGGTGCGCAGGGTCAGGCCGCGGCTGTTGTACACCAGCGTGTAGCCGGCGATGCCGGTGCGCCGGTGGTAGGCCCGGCAGAACCCGCCGTCGATGACCACCAGCCGGCCGCCCGCCTTGACCGGGTCCTCCCCTTCCACCGCCCGCACCGGCACATGGCCGTTGAGGATGTGGCACCCTTCGCCCGAAAGGCCGAACTCGGCCAGGATGCGCTCGGCCACGGCGGCGGCCCCCGGCCCGCTGACCAGCGCGTAGTAGGGGTTCTTGACCTCGGCGTGGGCGGCCTTGTCGGCAATGTACAGCCGCTCGAAGGTGGTCATGGCGCTGCGGCCGTAGATCGGCGAGAGCGCCCCGCACCACAGATACCACAGGAAGTCCTGCCCGGCCCGCCGGGCCGCGCTGCCCGGCGGGGCAAAGTAGCCGGCCCGGGCGCGGCGGTCGCAGTAGTCGAACAAAGCGCGGCCGCTGTACGCCTGCCCTTCGAAGGTCTCCCGGGCAAAATCGCCGTCGGCGGTCATGGGCACCGCGCCGTGGAACAGCAGGTTGCCGTTGGTGACCTTGTACACCGCCCCCCGGGCATAGAGATAGCGCACATGCCGCTGCAGCCGCTCGCTTTGGGTAAAGGCCCGGACCAGCTCGGCCACCAGCTCCTCCTCCCGGGGGGTGAGGGCGGCGGGGGCGGCGGGGTCCACGGTGGGGAAGTCGTTTTCCAGCAGCGGGCTGGTCCCGCCGGCCCAGCGGACGGTGCCGGCGGCGTAGTCGATGTGGTTGAGGTAGTCCCGCCCCTGCATCCCGAAATCCGGGTTGCGGGCGATGACCTGGGCTTCCAGCTTGAAGAGCAGCAGGGTGACCGCCTTGTGCATCCGGGCGTTGCGCTGCTGCACGGCGGGGGCGGCGGTCTGGCGGGGGTCCAGGTGGGGTTCCCAGCGGGGGTGCTGGGGGCCGGGGTAAAACTCCACGGCGAACCGTTCCAGCCCCCGCAGGCTGATGCCGTAGCCGGTCTCCAGCAGGTCCAGGTTGCCGTAGGCCAGCGAGGTCTTGAGCACCGTGAAGATGCAGACCGGGCTGCCCGAGGCCGCCCCCATCCAGACCACGTCATGGTTGCCCCACTGGATGTCCACATCGTGGTGGGCCATGAGCTGGTCCAGGATCAGGTCGGGGCGCGGGCCCCGGTCGAACAGGTCCCCCAGAATGTGCAGCCGGTCCACCGCCAGGTGCTTGATGACCTCGCAGAAGCGGATCACATAGGCGTCGGCCCGGTCATAGCGCAGGATGCTGTCGATGATCTGGCCGTAGTACAGGTCCTTGTCGTGGTCCTCGAAATGGGCGTGGAGCAGCTCGTCCAGGATGTAGGCGCAGCTCTGGGGCAGGCAGCGGCGCACATGGGCCCGGGTGTGCTTGCTGGACACCTGGCGGCAGAGCTCGATGAGCCGCAGCAGTGTTTTGCGGTACCAGCCCTCCAGGTCGGCCTGGCGGGCCTTGAGTTCAGGCAGTTTCTGGGCCGGGTAGTAGATCAGGGTGGCCAGCTCGGCCCGCTCGGCCGCCGGCACCCCCTCCCCCAGCACCAGGTCGATCTTTTCCCGGATGACCCCCGACGCACTGTTGAGGATGTGGAGGAACGCCTCGTTCTCTCCGTGCAGGTCGCTCATAAAGTGCTCGGTGCCCTTGGGCAGCCGGGTGATGGCTTCGATGCGGATGATCTCGCTGGCGGCCGCCGCCACGGTGGGGAACTGCCGGGCCAGCACCCGCAGATAGCGCAGGTGTTCCTCGTTGTTTGGAAGCATGGGTCGCCCTCCTCCCATCTCCGGTGGTCGGTATTTACTTTGCATTTATTGTAACACGTCCGCCGGGCAAAAGCAAAGTTTCGGGGTTTCTTTTGCCGCCCCGGCCGCCGGCGGCGGCCTTTGTGCCCCGGCGGCGGCCGGAAGGGCGGAAAACGGCGCAAAAAAACAGGGCGCGGCCGCCGCCCGCCCGGGCGATGGCCGTGTCCTGCCGGATCTATTGGTATGCCCCGCCGGGCGGGGAGTCAGACCGCCTTCTTTTCCAGCCAGCGGCCCCGCAGCAGCCGCACCAGGAAGAGCACGCCCCGCACACAGAGTTCGAAGCACATGGCCGCCCAGACGCCGTGCAGCCCCCAGCGGGGCGCCAGCCAGGCCGCCAGCGTGATGCGCACCCCCCACATGCTGACCAGGTTCATCAGGCTGGGGGCCAGGGTGTCGCCGGCGCCGCGCAGCGCCCCCGCCGCCACGATGGAGGCCGCGAAGAGGGGTTCGGCAAAGGCTTCGATGCGCAGCACCTGCACGCCGAGGCTGCGCACCGCCGCGTCGGGGGTGAGCATTGTGAAGATGGCCGGGGCCAGAAGGAACATGACCACCGCCGTGCCCCCCATGACCGCCATGCCCAGCGCCGTGGACAGCCAGGCGAACCGCTTGGCCCGCCGCTTTTCGCCGGCGCCCAGGCTCTGGCCCACCAGGGTGGTGGCCGCCGCCGAGATGCCGTACCCCGGCATATAGCAGAAACTTTCGGCCGTGACCGCCAGCGAGTTGGCCGCCACCGCCACGGTGCCCAGCGGCGAGACGATGCGGGTGGCGGCGATCTGGGCGGCGCTGAGGGTGACCCGCTCCACCGCCGCCGGCACCGCGATGCGGGCCGCCGTGCGCAGGCATTCGCCGTCCGGCCGCCAGCTGCCGCCCAGGTGGCGCAGCCGGGGGCTGCGGGCCAGCACCGCCCACAGCATGAGCAGGGCCACCACCGCCTGGGCCAAAGCGGTGCCCAGCGCCGCGCCGGCCACCCCCATGCCGGCGCCGGGCAGCCGCACCGGGCCCAGCTGCAGGCCGGGGAAGATGAAGATCGCGTTGAACACCACGTCCAGCAGGCACATGAGCACGTTGAGCAGGCTGGGGGTGCGCATGTCGCCGCTGCACTGCAGGATGGCGCCGAACATCTGCTGCACCAGCAGCGCCGGCAGCGCAAGGGCATAGATCAGGAAGTAGGCCGCGGCGTCGGCGCAGATGTCGGCGGCGCCGCCCAGCCAGACCGGCAGAGGGCGGCTGACCGCCGCCCCGGCCGCCGCCAGCAGCAGCCCGAACCAGACCGAGAAGACCACCGCCTGGCGCACCACCGCCCGGGCGCGGTCGTCCTGCCCGGCGCCGATGCGGTGGGCCACCTGGACCGAAAAGCCGGTGGCCGCCGCGGCGCACAGGCCGCTGAGCAGCCAGGTGCTGCTGGACACCAGCCCGATGGCGGCCGAGGCGTTGGCCCCGAGGCTGCCCACCATGGTGGCGTCGATGTACTGCATGGCGGTGGCGGAGATCTGGGACAGCACCGCCGGGATGCTGAGGCGGATGACAGCCTGCAGCTGGCCGCGCAGGGTGTCGGTGGCAAACAGGGTGGGTGCGGACATGGGTTCCTCCTGTGGGTATGACAGTCTGGCGCTTTTAGGGCGCTGTTCTCAGTTTATCCCGCCGGGGCGGGCGCGTCAATCCCCCCAAAGCGGGGCATTTCACGAAATATTCAAAATCTTTTCGCATACAGGCGCTTTTTGCAGCCAGGTGATGGGTTTGCAAGGCCGCGTTTTTGTGGTATAGTAAAAACCGATCTTTTTAACTTGCAGGCGACCCGGCCGGGCCGCCGGTCTGGAGGTTCGCACTGTTTGAGCAATTATCTGTATGAGGTCTGGATCTGTTTTTTGGCCGGGGCGGGGGCCGGCATCGGCACCGGGTTCGCCGGCATGAGCGCGGCCACCGTCATCACCCCGATGCTGGTCACCTTCCTGGGGGTGGACGCCTACGACGCCATCGGCATCGCGCTGGCCAGCGACGTGCTGGCCAGCGCCGTGAGCGCCTGCACCTATGCCAGGAACAAATCCATCGACATCCGCAACGGTCTTGTGATGATGGTCAGCGTGCTGGTCATGACCACCGTGGGAAGCTGGCTGTCCAGCCTGGTGCCCAGCAGCGCGCTGGGCAACACCTCGGTGCTGATGCTGGTGCTGCTGGGGCTGAAATTCCTGATCCTGCCCGTCACCTCCACCCGCCGCACGATGGAGGGGGAGTCGCTGGCCATCCGGGTGCTCAAGGGCATTCTGGGCGGCAGCGTGATCGGGCTGGTGTGCGGGTTCTTCGGCGCCGGCGGCGGCATGATGATGCTGCTGGTGCTGACGGTGGTGCTGGGCTACGAGCTCAAGACCGCCGTGGGGACCAGTGTCTTCATCATGACCTTCTCGGCCCTGACCGGGGCGGTGAGCCATGTGGCCATGGGGTCCCGCCCGCAGTTTGACCTGCTGGTGCTGTGCATCCTCTTCACGCTGGGCTGGGCCCAGGTGGCCGCCCGCATCGCCACCCGGGCCAGCACCCTGCTGCTGAACCGCATGACCGGCGCCGTGCTGACCGTCCTGGGTGTCGTGCTGATCGTCATCAACTATTGCTGAGCGGCCGCCCCCTGCCTGCCAAGTGATCCAAGGATCGCCGATTTTGTTGTTTTCCCATCCGTTCCCATCCGAAAGGAGTGCATCTGATCATGGAAACACAGACTCCCAAACCCCGGCGCCGCAAATGGCTGCTGATCCTGCTGGCCGTGCTGCTGGTGCTGGCCGTGGCCGTGCCGCTGATCGTGCTGGCCGTGTCCAAGGCGTTCACCGCCCAGGAGAGCGTTGTGCGCAGCGACTGGCAGATCGACGCCGGGAAGGAAGTTGCTTCCAACGAAGAACTGCAGATCGAATACGCCGAGGCCGATCTGGGCGACGAGGGCATGCGGGCGCTGTACCTGGTGCCGATGGATATTGAGGAGGAGGGCTTCACCTTCTATGACACCGAGGTGCAGCAGCGTCTGTCCGGTGCGCTGGAGGAGCTGAAGACCGTGACCACCTGGACCGCCGACAATCCGCTGGCGGTGGTGAACCCCTACGGCACCGGCAGCAACGGGCTGTACCTGTACTTTACCACCGACGTGGCCACCAAGGTGCAGTACACCGTGCATGTGGACGACCCGGACATCCCCGACTTCACCGCCACCGCGGCGGACGCCAGCGGCCAGCGGTTCGGGCGCACCCATGAGTTCCAGCTCATCGGCCTGGTGCCCGGCGAGGTCAACGAGGTGACCCTGACCATCGCAGGGTCCTGGGGCAACCTGCGCCAGACCGTGCACTTCACCGTCGAGATGCCCGGGACCGAGTCCGGCTACAACACCCGCCTGGAGACCACCGACGGCAGTTCGGAAGAGGAGCTGAGCGACGGGCTGTTCACGATGATGCGGGTCAACGGATACCTGGGCTACGGCTTTATGTATGACAATGCCGGCGTGATGCGCTACGAGATGGTGCTGGAAGGCTTCGGCCTGGACCGGATCCTTTCGGCGGACAACGACATCATCACCTGCGTGTCCTCCACCAAGATCGCCCGGATCAACGGGCTGGGCCAGGTGGAGCAGGTCTACGACCTGGACGGGTACGAGCTGCACCATGACATCGGCTTCGGGCAGGACGGCGAACTGCTGGCCCTGGCCGAACATGCCGACGGCGAGACGGTGGAGGACGTGGTGCTTTCCATCGACCTGGAGAGCGGCGCCGTGACCGAGCTGCTGGACTTTACCCAGGTGATGGACGGCTACTTTGCCTTGACCCGCCCGGTCTCGGCCACCGACCCCTTCTTCTGGCAGGCCGGCGAGTGGGACTGGATCCACCTGAACAGCCTGCAGTACATGGCGGAGGATGACAGCCTGATCGTCTCCTCCCGCGAGACTTCCACCATCATCAAGGTCAAGGGCATCCACACAGCCCCCGAGGTGGACTGGCTGGCCGGGGACGAGCGGTTCTGGGCCGACACCCCCTACGCCGACCTCTGCCTGACCCAGGAGGGGGACTTTGTGCCCCAGTACGGCCAGCACTGCGTGGAGTTTTTGCAAAACGGCGAGGAAGACGGCGTGTATTACCTGCTGCTGTACAACAACAACTACTGGTCGCTGAACAGCCGGGACGGCCTGGAGCTGGAGGTGGCCGACACCGTGGGGACCGACCTGTACGGCGACGGCAGCGAGACCAGCCAGGTGTATGTGTACAAGATCGACGAGAACGCCCGTACCTTTGCGCTGACCCAGTCCTTTGACGTTCCCTATTCCAGCATCGTGTCCAACGGTACGCCCTATGGCGAAAACGGGCACTGGGTGGTGAACAGCGGCGTCTCGATGGTTTTCGGCGAATACGATTCCGCCGGCAACCTGATCCGGGAATACGCCTACGAGTGTACGATGCAGAACTACCGCACCTTCAAATACGATTACCAGGGCTTCTGGTTTGCCTGAGGGCCGCGCCCCCACCAGCCTGAATCCACCGGCTGAAAAACAAAAATGCCGCGTATCTGCGGCAGGGGATTCAGACTGTCGAAAAATCTAAAATCGTCGCTGTCGGCGGACACGCGCCGACGACAGCGACACCGACAGGGAAATTTTACGGCAAATTGTGTGCGAGGAACGAAGTGACGAGTGCGCGGTTTGCCGTAAAATTTTGTCGAAGGGGATACACAAGGGGAAACAGCCGCGTTAGGCAATTGCCGTGCGCGGCTGTTGCCTCTTGTGCAGCGTGTCGAGGAACTCGACACGCTGAAAAACCCCCGCCGCAGATCTGCGGCGGGGGTTTATCCATTTGCGGTCCGAAAAATTATTCCGGCTGAATGGCACCGGTGGGGCAGACGCCCTCGCAGGCGCCGCAATCGACGCAGGCAGAAGCGTCCACGACAGCCTTGTCGGCCATGCTGATGGCGCCGACCGGGCAGGTGTCAACGCAAGCGCCGCAGGCGACGCACTCGCTGGTAACGGTATGAGCCATGGTGAAACTCCTTATCTCCGTGCGGTATGATTTTTCCCGCCGCCGCTCTGCACGGTAAACGCCGGTTGGTACGCAGGCAGGCCGGGCAGGATGCACCGTCCCGCTGCGTTTTCCCTATTGTAGCACCCCGCCGGGCGGTTATTCAAGCCTAACTTCGTTGTTTTTTGTGGTTTGTGCCCAAAAAAAGCCGGCCGGGAAAAGTTGCCCTTCGTCAACTTTTTCGGTTTTGGCCTGTGGTCGCGTTTTTTGCCCGGCGCCGGGGTGCGGCGGCGTCTTTCTTCTTGCAGGAAGGCGGAAAACATGGTATAATGTCAGCAGTGCATACCGCACAGTTTTTCAGCCGTTTTCCCGCACGCTTTGGGCATATTGCCGCGGCGTGGCCCCGTACTCGCTGCGGAAAGCCCGGTAGAAATTGGCGTAGTCGCCGAAGCCGCAGTAGCCGCAGGCCTCGCTGGGGGCCACGCCCCCCGCCAGCAGCTGCTTGGCGATCAGCAGCCGCTTTTGCAGGATATACCGGTGGACCGTGGTGCCCACCTGGGAGTCGAACTTGCGCAGCAGGTGGTATTTGCTGATGAAGAATTTTTCGGCCAGCAGGTCCAGGGTCAGCGGCTCGTTGTAATGCTCGTTGATGTAGGCCACCACCGCATCCACCACCTGGTCGGTGGAGCAGTCGGCGTTTTTCTGGGTGCGGCGGTCGGCGGCGGCCTTGTTCAGCTCCACCAGCAGTTCCACCAGGCAGCCGGCGGCCAGCAGGTCGTCGCCGTAGCCGTTCCGGGCGTGCAGTTCGCCCAGCCGTTCCAGCCGGCGGCGCACCTCGGCGCTGGCCGCCCCGGGCAGCCGCAGCAGGTTGGTGTGGCCGGGGATGCTGGTGTCAAAGCAGCGGGTCAGGCTGGTGCGCGGGCTGGAGTGCCGCTCCAGGTAGCTGCGGGCCACCCACAGCACGATCCGCTCGTAGGGTTCGCTGTCGGTGGCGATGCGGGCCTGGTGCAGTTCCAGCGGGCTGACCAGCATCAGGTCGCCGGGGCGCATCTTGTACAGATGGTTTTCCACAATATAGCTCACCTGGCCGCGCAGCAGCAGGTAGACCTCGTAAAAATCGTGATGGTGCAGTGCCACCTCGTTCATATAGGTGCTGCGGTAGCGGTAGACCTCGAAGTCGCTGGCGATCATCGTCTGGCGGCGGGTGTAGGGCTGAAACGGGGCGGGCATGGTCCTTCTCCTTTCCGGCGGGCGCCGCAGCCCCCGCCGATCCATACCTGTATTCTAACGCAATTTTTACAATCTTTCAAGCAATTCCTTCAATTTGATTTGCAAAAAGAACGTCGTATACTAGGGGACAGAAGCACGGCGGACCCACCGCCCGCCGGTCCCCAAGCATAAATCCAGGCATTGACAAGGAGTGTGTTTCGCTATGCAAATGAACGCTGCATCCATCCAGAACCAGAAGCCCGAATGGGAGGCCCTGGGCGTCAAGGTTCCCGCCTTTGACCGCCCGGCCGTCGTCGCCGCCACCAAAGAACACCCGATCTGGGTCCACTTCGGCGCCGGCAACATCTTCCGCGGCTTCATCGCCGCGCTGCAGCAGAAGCTGCTGGACGAAGGGCTGTCCGACAAGGGCATCATCGCCGCCGACACCTTTGACTACGACATCATCACCAAGATCTACGACCCCTACGACAACCTGACCATGATGGTCACCCTGAACCCCGACGGCACCACCAGCCGCGAGATCATCGGCTCGGTGGTGGAGGGGCTGCGCGCCGACTCCTCCGACGCCGGCCAGATGGCCCGCTTCAAGGAGATCTTCACCGATCCCAGCCTGCAGATGATCTCCTTCACCATCACCGAGAAGGGCTATGCGATCTACCGGCCGGACGGCAGCCTGATGCCGGTGGTGCAGGCCGACATTGACGAAGGCCCCAGCAAGGCCCGCCACGCCATGAGCATGGTGGCCGCCCTGCTGCTGGAGCGCTTCAACGCCGGCAAGTACCCGCTGGCCGTGGTCAGCATGGACAACTGCAGCCACAACGGCGAAAAGCTGCAGTCCAGCGTGATGGCCGTGGCCAAGGCATGGCTGGAGAAGGGCTATGTGGGCCAGGACTTCATCGACTACCTGACCGACGAGAGCAAGATCGCCTTCCCCTGGTCGATGATCGACAAGATCACCCCGCGCCCCCACAAGATCGTGGAGGAGCAGCTGGCCAAGGACGGCATTGAGGGCATGACCCCCATCGTCACCGGCAAGAACACCTTCATCGCGGCCTTTGTCAACGCCGAGCGGCCCCAGTACCTGGTGGTGGAGGACAAGTTCCCCAACGGTCGTCCCCCGCTGGAAAAGGCCGGCGTCTACCTGACCGACCGCGACACCGTCAACAAGACCGAGCGGATGAAGGTCACCACCTGCCTGAACCCGCTGCACACCGCCATGAGCGTGTACGGCTGCATGCTGGGCTACACCCTGATCTGCGACGAGATGAAGGACGCCGACATCGTCGCGCTGATCAAGCGGCTGGGCTATGTGGAGGGCCTGCCCGTGGTGGTCAACCCGGGCATCCTGGACCCCAAGGCTTTCATTGACGAGGTGGTGGAGCAGCGCCTGCCCAACCCCTTCATGCCCGACGCGCCCCAGCGCATCGCCACCGACACCTCCCAGAAGGTGGGCATCCGCTTTGGCGAGACCATCAAGAGCTACATCGCCGAGGGCCGCGACCTGAACACCCTGGTTTCCATCCCGCTGGCGCTGGCCGGCTGGCTGCGCTACCTGCTGGCGGTGGACGACGAGGGCAATGCCTTTGAGGTGAGCTCCGACCCGCTGAAGGACGAGCTGCAGGCCAAGCTCGCCGGCATCGAGGCCGGCAAGCCCGAGACCTACAACGGCCAGCTCAAGGGCATCCTGAACAACGCCTCCATCTTCGGCGTGGACCTGACCACCACCCCGCTGGCCGACAAGATCGAACAGTACTTCGTGGCCGAGCTGGCCGGCCCCGGCGCCGTGCGCAAGACCCTGCACGACGCGCTGGCCGAAGCGTGAGCCGCCCCGATCCCCCCGGAATTCCGGCGCTGTGCGCCGCGAACAGATAAATAAGGAGGAAACACTATGCCTATGCAAATGGGATGGCGCTGGTACGGCGAGGGCAACGACCCCGTCACCCTGGGCGACATCAAGCAGATCCCCGGCGTGTCCACCATCGTGTGGGCGCTGCACGACAAGATGCCCGGCGAGATCTGGGAAGTGGACGAGATCAAGAAGGTCGTGGACCAGATCGAATCCTACGGCTTCAACGCCGACGTGGTGGAGAGCGTCAACGTTCATGACGACATCAAGATCGGCCTGCCCACCCGGGACCAGTACATCGAAAACTACAAGCAGTGCATCCGCAACCTGTCCCAGTTCGGCGTCAAGGTGATCTGCTACAACTTCATGCCGATCTTCGACTGGACCCGCACCGACCTGTTCCACCCGGTGGGCGACGGTTCCACCGCCCTGTTCTACCAGAAGGACATGATCAAGGACGACTACAAGGCCATGGCCGAGTACATCCTGAGCTTCACCGAGAAGTATCACATGACCTTCCCCGGCTGGGAGCCCGAGCGGATGGCCAAGCTGGACGAGCTGTTCAAGGCCTACGCCCCGGTCACCAAGGAAAAGCTGTGGGAGAACCTGAAGTACTTCCTGGAAGCCATCATGCCCACCTGCCGGGAATGCGACATCAAGATGGCCATTCACATGGACGACCCGCCATGGGACATCTTCGGCCTGCCCCGCCTGATGGTGGACGAGGCCAGCATCCAGCGGTTCCTGACCATGGTGGACGACCCGTACAACTGCCTGACGCTGTGCTCCGGCAGCCTGAACGCCAACCCCGACAACAATGTGGCCGACATCGTTCGCAAGCACTGCGACCGCATCGCCTTCGCCCACATCCGCAACATCCACCACTTCCCCAACGGCGACTTCAGTGAAGCGGCCCACCGCGACTGCTGCGGCGAGACCGGCATCATCGAGATCCTGCGCGCCTACCACGACTGCGGCTTTGAAGGGTACATCCGCCCCGACCACGGCCGCCAGCTGTGGGAGGAAGGCCCCGGCAGCTGCCGCCCCGGCTACGGCAAGTATGACCGTGCGCTGGGCATCCAGTACATGCTGGGTGTCTGGGATCTGCTGGACCGTCTGGACGAAGAAAAGCACAAGTAAAACACACCTGCCGCACATTTCCGAAGACGGGGGACCCTTGGGGTCCCCCGTCTTCGCGTGCCGGGAAGCCCGGCAGGGCGGGGCGGCTTTCCCAGAACTTTTACACCAACTTGCCGCCCGGGCCTTGTGCGGCGGGGGAAAATCGGGTATAATATATGCAGCGTGTCGAGAAACTCGACACGCTGCAAAAGGGGCAACAGCCGCGCACGGCAATTGCCTAACGCGTCTGTTTCCCCTTTTGGGAACCCCTTCGACAAAATTTTGCGACAAATCGCGCACTCGTCGCTGTGCTCCTCGCACACAATTTGCCGCAAAATTTCCCTGTCGGTGTCGCCGTCGTCGGCGCATGTCCGCCGACGGCGACGGTTTTTGACTTTATAAGTTCACAAGATTTTCCCCGATGGAGGGTCGAAACATGAAACTGACAAAACGCATTGGCGTGGTGGTGCTGGCGCTGGTCCTGGCGTTGAGCCTGACCGCCTGCAGCCCCAAGGATATGCTGGGCAATATGATCCTGGGCGTGGCCGACCTGTTCGGCCTGCGCAGCGAGAGCAGCAACGACGACGAGGCCGAGGAGACTGTCGCCACCCCCGGCGGCAGCATCTCCTTCCCCGAAGGGATGGACACCCAGAGCCGCTTCCCCACGATGGTGTCCGGTGACACGCTGTACATCGCCTTCAACGGCATCTCCAACCGCAGCACCGACTACTTTGTGGCGGCGAGCGACACCGTGACCCTGACCGCCTACGCCACCACCGAATCGGCCACCATCCTGGAGTTCAAGGCCGCCCTGTGGGAACTTTCGGACGACCAGACCAAGACCAGCTATCTGCAGGGGTCCACCGTCTACTTCCCCACCGGGGGCGAGTGTTCCACCTACACCGTCTCGGGCCTGACGCCGGGCAAGATGTACAAGGTGACGGTGAGCTACGATTCCGTCAGCTACTACATCACCGGCGGCATGACCGTGACCGGCGTCGGCAGCGAACAGCTGACCTCGCTGAGCGACGACACCACCGGGGACGGCTCTGACGCCTGAGACCCTGACGGCTGCGCCACCGGACCGCGCCTTTTCCCTGCGGGGAGAGGCACGGTCCTTTTTGCGGCCGATTTTTTGCAAGGAGGAACCGCAGATGCACAAAACCTTGGACCGCACCCAGCTGCGCAACACCCTGCTGCTGGTGCTGGGGGCCCTGATCTGGGGCGTGGCCTTTGTGGCCCAGAGCGTGGGCAGCGGGTATGTGGGGGCCTACACCTTCCTGGCGGCCCGCAGCTGGCTGGCCTGCGCGTTTCTGCTGGGGCTGCTGGCGGTGCGCCGGGCCGGGCAGCGCCGCCGCGGGCTGCGGGTGCCCTTCTGGCTGGCGCCCAAAAAGCTGGCGCTGGGCGGGCTGCTGTGCGGCGCCGCGCTGTTTGCGGCTTCGGCCGCCCAGCAGATGGGGGTGGGTACCACCAGCACCGCCAAGGCCGGGTTTTTGACCGCGCTGTATGTGGTGATCGTGCCGGTGCTGGGGCTGCTGGCCGGGCGGCGGCCCGGGGCCCGGCTGTGGGTCTGCGTGGCGGTGAGCGTGGCGGGGCTGTACCTGCTCTGCCTGGCCGGGCGGGACACCCTGAGCCTGACCGGCGGCGAATGGCTGCTGCTGCTCTGCGCGCTGTTGTTTGCGCTGCAGATCCTGCTGGTGGGGCATTTCGGCCCCCAGCTGGACGGGGTACAGCTGAGCTTTGTGGAATTTTTTGTGACGGCGGCGCTGTCCACCGTCTTCATGTTCCTGTTCGAGCAGCCCACCCTGCCCCAGCTGGCCGGGGCGGCGGTGGCCATCCTGTACTGCGGCATCCTGTCCAGCGGGGTGGGCTACACCCTGCAGATCGTGGGGCAGCAGAACCTGGACCCCACCATCGCCAGCATGGCCATGTGCCTGGAAAGCGTCTTCAGTGCGCTGGCCGGCTGGCTTCTGCTGCACCAGACCCTGTCCGCCACCGAGCTGCTGGGCTGCGGGCTGATGTTCGCCGCCATCGTGGGCGCCCAGCTGCCCGACCGCAAAAAGGCCGGACCCGACCGGGACCCGGGCGCATAAAGCCGCCTGTCCCCGCCGCCTGTCCCCGAAAAAAATCCGTGGAGAACATTCTCCACGGATTTTTTGCTTTTGCCGGCAAGCGGCCCGATCAGCCCCGGGTGCCTTCCACGCTGGAATCGGTGCTCCAGCCCTGGAGATCGGTGGGGGTCAGGCTGTCCGCCCAGCGGCCGTCGGCCTGGGCGGCGTTCCACTCGTCCCAGGCGGCCTGGCTGCGGATGGTGGTGCCGGTGAGGTACTTGTCATCCCAGGGGTTTTCCGGGTCGGGGTCGGTGGGGTCCCAGCCGCGCAGCGTCTCGTCGGCCGGGTCGGTGTAGATGGTGCCGGGCTTGCCCATCGGGCCGGGGTCGTCGGGGTCGTCATAAACGATGACCCGGGTGCCGATGTCGCAGTTGTCGTAGATCCACTTCACATCGTTGACCATCAGCCGCACGCAGCCCAGGCTGGCCGGGGAGCCCAGCTCGTTGAACTGGTCATACTCCACATCGTCCTTGTGCTGGGTGTAGTAGGGCACGCTGTGGAACAGATAAACGTCCCAGATGCGGGTGGCATACTGGCCGTAGCTGGGGCCGGCCAGCAGCCGCCAGTCGTAGTTCACCGGGGTGGCGTAGAAGCCCAGCGGGGTCTCGGTGTCCTCCCCTTCCTTGCCGGCGCTGCAGACCATCGCCATATAGGGCACGGTGTAGCGGCCCTCCTCGTCCAGGGTGTAGACGGTGACGGTGGAGGCCGACCGGTTGACCGCGATCAGGTAGGGGAAGCCCTCCTTCTCGGTGACATCGATCCCCTCGCTGACAAAGAACTCATCGCTGCCGAGCCTGTCCATCAGCGCCTTGCCCCGCTCGTTCCAGGTGGCGGGGTCGGTGACCACCGGCGCGTCCTTGGTGGCGTTGGCGGAGGCAGTGGCCATCACCTCGGCGATGCGCTGTTCCTCCTCGCTCATGGCGGGGGTGGGTTCGGGGGTGGGCTCGGCCACCGACTCGGCCGGGGCGGCAGCGGGCTGGATGGTGGTGTCGGCGCCGGTCGCGTCCTTGCGGCGGCCGAAAAGCAGGAAGACGCAGACCAGCACCACCAGGGCCAGGATCCCCAGGCAGGCGGCGCCGGTGACGGCCGCCCGCCGGCGGGCGGCGGCCTCCCGGGCGCGGCGGCGGGCGGCGGCCCGGGCCTGGGGCCGGCTGTGAGGCTGCCCGGCAGGGCGCGGGCGGCGGGACGGGTCGGGGCGTTGGTTGGGCATAGGGAAAACTCCTCTCCTGGGTGCAGGCGGCGTCAGCCGCGGTACTGTTCCTTCACAAAGCGTTCAAGGGCGGCAAAGCTGCGCTGCACCTTTTGGGTGTCGATGCAGTAGGCCATGCGGAAGTAACCGGGGCAGCCGAAGGTATCGCCGGGCACCAGGGCCAGGTCGTAAGCCTGGGCCTTGCGGCAGAAGGCAACCGCATCCTCCTCCAGCGCTTTGGGGAAGATGTAGAAGGTGCCGCCGGGGCGCACCACCGTGAAGCCCAGCCCCACCAGTTCGTCCCACAGCAGCCGCATGTTCCGCTCATACACCGAAAGGTCGCTGGTCTTGTCCAGGCAGCGGGCCACCGCCAGCTGGATCAGGCTGGCCGGGCAGTTGTGGCCGGTGCCGCGGCTGATCTGGCCGCACATCGGCACGATCCGGTCGGCCATCTCGCAGCGGGGGTTGGCGGCCACATAGCCGATGCGCTCGCCGGGCAGCGACAGACTTTTGGAGAAGGAATAGCAGGTCAGGGTGTCGGCATAGTATACGGCGGGGTGCTGCTGGGCGGCCCCGTCAAAGACGATCTCCCGGTAGGGTTCGTCCGAGATCAGGAAGATATGGTGGCCGAAGCGGGCCGAGGCCGCCCGCAGCAGGTCGGCCAGGCGGGCGAGAGTCTCGGGGCTGTAGGCGATGCCCGAGGGGTTGTTGGGGGTGTTGATGAGCACCGCCGCGGTGTTTGCGTCCAGCATGGATTCAAAGGCGTCGAAGTCGATCTGGAAATCCTCCACCCGGGGGGGCACCACCCGCAGGCGGCAGCCGGCGCCCTCCACATAGGGCTTGTACTCGGGGAAATAGGGGGCGAAGGTGAGCACGTCCTGCCCGGGTTCGGCCACGCAGCGCAGCGCATGGGCCAGCGCCCCGGCCGCGCCGGTGGTCATGAAGATGTGGTCAAGGGTATAGTCCATGCCGAAGCGGCGGTTGAGGTCTTCGGCCACGGCGGCCCGGACCGAGGGGATGGTCAGGGTGGGGCTGTAGCCGTGCAGCGCCACCGGCTCCTCGGTATCCAGCAGGTCGCGGACGGCCCGGGTGAACTCGGGCGGGCAGGGCACGCTGGGGTTGCCCAGCGAGTAGTCGAAGACATTCTCGTACCCGATCTGTGCGCCCCGGGCGGCGCTCCACTCGGCCAGCTGGCGGATCACCGAAGTGCCGCCCAGCATATCCAAATACTTCTGTGCAATCATTCTGCGTTCCTTCCCTTCCGTTTATTCGTCTGATTCGCCCGCCGGGCCGGCCAGCACCACCCGCTCCAGCGCGGCGGCGTCGGCGGCCAGGTAGCGGGCGCCCTCCTGCTGCAGTTCCTGCCGGGTACGGAAGCCCCACAGCACGCCGCAGCAGTCCAGCCCGGCGTTGCGGGCGGTCTGCACGTCCACATTGCTGTCCCCCACATACAGGGTGGCGGCGGGGTCGGCCCCCAGGGCCGCCAGCAGCGCCCGGGTTCCCTCGGGCGCCGGCTTGACCGGAGTGTCGGGGCGCTGGCCCCGCACCAGGTCAAAGAGGGCGGGGTCGAAATAGCTCGCCACCACCTCCCTGGCCAGCGGGTCCGCCTTGTTGGAGAAGACCGCCAGCTGCACACCGGCGGCCTTGAGTCGGCCCAGCATCGCCGGGATGCCCGGGTAGGGGGCGGTCTTGTCCCGCAGGTGGGCGCCGTAGTCGGCCTGGAACCAGGCCAGCGCCTCGGCCAGTTCCGCCGGGGTGCGGTGTTCGGGCGGGGCCAGCCGCTCGATCAGCTTGGGGATGCCGTTGCCCACAAAGTAGCGGAACTCCTCCGCCGTGTGGGTGGGCCAGCCCCGGTCCGCGCACAGGCGGTTGCCCGCGTCGGCCAGGTCGTCCAGCGTGTTGAGCAGCGTTCCATCCAGGTCAAATACAACGGTCTTGTACATGGGGGTCCCTTCCCTTTCTGCTTTCCCGCGGCCCGCCGCCGGCGGGCCGTCCATACACCAATTATACCGCGCCGGCGGCGGCTGTCAATGCGGCGGGGGCCCCGGGCGGGATTTTTGCCGGCGGAAGTTGTAAAAGCTGGAAAAACAGGTGCAAACTGCCGCGAAATATGGTATAGTAAGAAGACATGACAGGGCCATAACGGCAAAGGCGCAGGGCGCCCGGACCCGGCCGCCGGCGGCGGGGCGGGGTTTGCTTTGCGCCGAAGACCGCGGCGGCGCCGCAGCCGCCCGGCCCCAAAGGGGAGGCTATGCAATGGATTTTATCCTGGAGATTCTGAAGGCCGTGGTCTACGGCGTGATCGAGGGCATTACCGAATGGCTGCCGATTTCCAGCACCGGCCACATGATCCTGGCCGAGCAGGTGCTGAAGTTCCAGTTCAGCGACGCCTTTATGGAGATGTTCCGGGTGGTCATCCAGCTGGGGGCGATCCTGGCGGTGGTGGTGCTCTACTTCCGCAAACTCTGGCCCTTCTGCGTGGACAACGGCCAGACGGTGGGATTTTCCCGGCACATCCGCTGGCCGGTGATGCACCTGTGGTTCAAGATCATTGCGGCCTGCCTGCCGGCGGCGGTGCTGGGCATCCTGCTGGACGACTGGTTTGACGCGCACCTGTACAACAGCCTGACGGTGGCCACCACCCTGATCCTCTACGGCGTGATCTTCATTCTGATCGAACGGCGGCCCCGCCCGCCCCGCACCGCCAAGCTCAGCCGCATCACCTACCGGCAGGCCGGCATCGTGGGGCTGTGGCAGGTGCTCTCGCTGGTGCCCGGCACCTCCCGCAGCGGCGCGACCATCATCGGCGGCACGCTGTGCGGCATGTCCCGGCCCTGCGCGTCCCAGTTCACCTTCTTCCTGGCCATTCCGGTGATGCTGGGGGCCAGCGGCCTCAAGCTCGTAAAGTTTTTCGGGGACGGCAACCGGCTGACCGGGGCCGAGGTCACGGTGCTGCTGGTGGGCTGCGTGGTGGCCTTCCTGGTCTCGATGCTGGCCATCCGCTTCCTGATGGACTATGTCAAACGGCACACCTTCACGGCCTTCGGCTGGTACCGCATCGCGCTGGGCATCGTGGTTCTGGTGGTCTGGGTGGTGCAGGCGGTCTTCTTCAAGACCCCCGCCCCCGCCGCCTGACAATCAAACAGCAAACAAGGGAAGATCCCCGGGCCTTTCGGCCGGGGATCTTCCGCTGTATTTGGGAGTGAGTGAATGTCGGGAACAGCCGTCAGTGGGCGGCGTGGCGGGCTTCCAGATCGCCCTTCATGGTGTTGAGGGTCTTGCGGTCCAGGTTGTAGATCAGGCCATAGCTGACCAGCGAGAGGATGCCGCCGATCAGGTACATCGTCGGGGTCAGGTAGCGCATGTTCAGCGCCACCGCGGCGGGCTGGTCGGGGCCCAGCGTGGCGTTGTAGCCCAGCCAGGTAGCCAGCACGATGCCCAGGGAGGGGCCGACGCCCTGCGCCAGCTTGCGGAAGAAGGAGTGCATCGCGTAGGTGGTGCCCTCGTTGCGCTCGCCGAACTTCCATTCCTCGTAGTCCATCGCGTCGGCCATCATGGCGTAGCCCACGCAGGTGCCGAAGCCGTTGCCGATGGCTGCGATGATCTGGCAGAAGACAAACAGACCGATGCCCTTGGCGTCCGGCGTGATGGGAAGCACCAGCATGAGGACGTAGGCGGAGCAGGTGATGATGCCGCCGATGATGCAGCCTTCCTTTTTGCCGAGCTTATTGACCAGGGGTTTGACAAAGGGCATGAAGAGGAAGAGGCCCAGGTAGGAGAGCATCCCCACGGCGCCGGAGATCTGGGCGTTGCCGAAGTAAGCCTGGAAGAGAACGGTGGTGGCGGTCTGGGCGCCGTACATGCCGAACTGAACAGCCACGGCCGACAGGGTGGCGCCCACGGCGGGGCGGTTGCGGAAGAAGTTCTTCATCGCAACGAGGAAGTTGAACTTGGGGGCTTCTTCGCCGACCTTGACCTCGGTGTTGACCCGGATCTCGGTGGTGCGGATCATGAACTGGAAGCACAGCAGCCCGATGCCGCCCATGATCAGCGCCATCCAGAACATCCGCTGGCCGATCAGCACATTGTTGGCGTCATAGATCACGACGGGGATCAGGATGCCGGTGAGGATGCCGGCCACCATCGCGCCGGCGCTGCGGAAGCTGGAGATCTCGGCGCGCTGGGCGGGGTCGTCGGTGATCAGGGAGAGCAGCGAACCGTAGGGCACGTTGGCCACGGTGTAGAAAGCGTCCCAGATGATATAGCCGGCCACAAACATGATGCACTCGGCCACTTCCGGCAGGCCCGGGAAGGGCAGGAAGCAGAGGGCGCCGGCCACCGTCAGGCCGATGGCGCCCACATTGATGTAGGCCAGGAACTTGTTGCGCTTGTAGTGGCGGCGGTCAGCGTCCACCATCGAACCGATCAGCGGGTCGTTGATGGCGTCCCACACCTGCACAAGCAGCAGCAGACCGGCCATAAGGATCTGGTTGATCCCCATGAACTGGGTCCAGTAGACGGTCAGGCTGCCCTTTAAGGCAAAGCTCATGTTGCAGCCAAAGTCGCCGGCTGCGTAGCTGATGCGGTCCAGCCAACCGAATTTGCGGTAGCCGTTGGCATCCAGGTTTTTGGTTTTTGCCATTCCGTTTTCCTCCTTCTTGTTGCGGACGTTCCCGGCGGAACGTCACGGCTTTACTTGTATTATAGCCCCGCCGGCCCGGGGCGCGTAAGCGGCACGGCCTGTCGCACTGTGACACTGTTTGCCGAACCCTTTTCAACATTTTTGTGGAATGTAACCATGGTTTTCTCTTTTGCTCCCCCACCGGGGCAAAATGTCCATTTCCGGGCCGGGCAATTTGGAACCGTATGTCACAGACCGCCGGCCTTTGCCGCTTGTGCAGACGGAGCGGCAGTCACTATAATGAGAATGGTGATAGAAACCAGAAGGCAGACGATTCAGAACCTTTGCCTGCACAGGGCCCTGTCCGGGCCCGCTGATTGTTCTTTCGGTTTCCAACAATCCTTCTTTTCTTCTCCCAACGCGGCAAAAGGCGTGCCCCTTGCGGGCACGCCTTTTGTCATAGCGTGTCGAGAAACTCGACACGCTGCACAAGGGGCAACAGCCGCGCACGGCAATTGCCTAACGCGGCTGTTGCCCCTTGTGTATCCCCTTCGACAAAATTTCACGTCAAACCGCGCACTCGTCGCTAACGCTCCTCGCACACAATTTGCCGCGAAATTTCCCTGGCGGTGTCGCCGTCGTCGGCGCATGTCCGCCGACGGCGACGATTTGAGATATTGTCGACAGTCTGTTGCCGTTGTTGCAGTACAGCCCCCGGCTGCTGCGGGGCGGCCGGGGGCTGTACGGGTATGACAATAATCAGGAGATAGCGGAAATTACTTGGCCGCGTGGCGCTCTTCCAGCTCCTTGGTCATGGTGGCCAGGGTCTTGCGGTCCAGGTTGTAGACCAGGCCGTAGGCCACGAGAGCCAGAATGGCGCCGCCCAGATACATCGCCGGGACCAGATAGCGCATGTTCAGCGCGACTTCAGCGGGCTGGTTCTGCTGCAGGGCAGCATTGTAGCCGACAGCCGTGGCCATCATGATGCCCAGGGAGGGGCCAACGCCCTGCGCCAGTTTGCGGAAGAAGGAGTACAGCGCGTAGGTGGTGCCTTCGTTGCGCTCGCCGTATTTCCACTCTTCGTAGTCCATCGCGTCGGCCATCAGAGCCCAGGCCACGCACTGGCCGAAGCCGTTGCCGACAGCCGCCAGCAGCTGGCAGACGACGTACAGTATCAGGCCCTGGGCGTCCGGGGTGATGGGCAGAAGGAACATCAGGACATACGCGGCCACGTTGATGGCGGCGCCGATGGTGCACATTTCCTTCTTGCCGACCTTGCTGACCAGCGGCTTGATGAAGGGCAGGAAGGCGAACATGCCCACATAGGAGGCCATGGCCACCAGGCCGGAGATCTTGGCGTTCTTGAAGTACGCCTGGAACAGAACCTGGGTGGCAACCGAAGCGCCGTACATGCCGACGAACATGGACATGGCGGACAGGGTGGCGCCCAACGCGGCGCGGTTGCGCACAAAGTTGAACATCGCCTTGAAGAAGTTGAACTTGGGGATCTCTTCGCCGGTCTTGACATCGGTGTTGATGCGCACGACGGTGGTGCGGATCATGAACTGGAAGCAGATCAGGCCCAGGCCGCCCATGAACAGGGCGATCCAGAAAATGCGCTCGCCCATCAGAGCGTTGGAGGCATCATAGATGAGCATGGGCAGCAGGATGGAGGTACCGATGTTGGCGATCATCGCGCCGACGCTGCGCCAGGTGGACAGCTGGGAACGCTCGATCGGGTCGTCGGTGATCAGGGACAGCAGCGAGCCGTAAGGCACGTTGGCCACGGTGTAGAAGGCGTCCCACAGGATGTAGCCGGCCACGAACATGATGGCCTCGGCCACTTCCGGCAGGCCCGGGAAGGGCAGGAAGCACAGGGCGCCGGCCACGGTCAGGCCGATGCCGCCGGCGTTGACATACGCCAGGAACTTGTTGCGCTTGTAGTGACGGCGGTCCGCGTCCACCATCGAGCCGATCAGCGGGTCGTTGATCGCGTCCCACACCTGCACGAGCAGGAGCAGACCGGCCATGAGCACCTGATTGATGCCCATGAACTGGGTCCAGTAAATTGTCAGTGTACCTTTCAGGGCAAAGCTCATGTTACAGCCAAAGTCGCCGGCTGCGTAGCTGACTTTGTCGAGAAGGCCGAACTTGCGGGTGCCGTTGGCCGCCGCAGTGTTGGTTTGTGCCATTCGACGATTCCTCCTTTTCCTTTTAGCAAAAGCTGCGCTTGCGTTGCCGCATCAAGCGGACCGGTCGGGTAGCGCGCATGGCCCGCCTGCCGCAAGCTGTTAACTCTATTATACGGGGAATGAAGACTTTTCGGGAGGGGCAATCCCCAAAATCTGTGACATAGAAAGTCAAATTTGTTTAGACTTTTATGTGCGGTTTGCACAAGTTTTGCAGTGAGATTGATTCCTGGGCTTGGCCGTTTTCACACTTTTCACCCATTTAGCCCTTACAAAATTGTAAAAATGTGTTATAATGTTTTCAATCACCCGAGCGGGTGGCATTCAAGATCTTGGCAGTCGGGAGGACCTATGTACAAAGCGTGTAAAACCAAACAGTCAGCTCAGCGCCAGCAGCACATTGTGGACTGCCTGCTGGAACTGATGCAGGGCAAAACCATTCAGGAGATTACGGTACTGGAACTGTGCCAGAAGGCCGAGGTGCCCCGCAAGTCCTTCTACCGGTATTTTGAGTCGAAGGAGGATGTGGTGCTGGCCGCCATCGACTCGCTGATCATGGGGTACGAATCCTTCCTCGGGCCCTACCGCAGCCCGGAGGAGCCCCGCACCACCCGCAAGGATCTGGAAAAATTCCTGATGTATTCGATGCATCACCGCAAGACCTTTTACAGCCTGTACCAGAACAGCCTGCTCACCCCGTATATGGGGCGGATGATCGAGAGTCTGCTGCAGACCCAGACCGGCCGCCGGTTGATGCGTACGAAGGATGACGATGTCACCTTTCGGGCCGCCACCTGTTTCATTGTGTATGGCATCACAGCGGTGGTATCGGACTGGATGCTGCGCAATTGTGCCGAGTCGGTGGACAAGATGGCCGGCATCCTTCTGCAGATCATGACCGAGCCGATCTTCCGCACACTGGAGGAGCAGGCCCGGCGGGACGGGACCGGCCGGATCCCGGCCGCCCGCCCCCTGTTCATCGGCGGCCAGCCCGGCTAAAGGGGGGCATCTGTGCCAATTCGGCGGGGCAAACCTTGGGAGGCCGTGTCACACTTTTTCCGGTTCTGTCGCTTGTGCCCGGCCCGCCCCGGCCCCTATAATGGAAAGAGATGTCTGCGCCTGCCACCGGGCCCGGACAAGGAAAAGGAGTGTGTACCCCATGGCAGAAACGATCAAGCTCGCCCCCGAAGCCCTGAAACCGCTGCGCACCGTGGACGAACGGCTGATGTCCTACAATGTGGAGATGGCCGAAGTCACCGGCGGCACCTTCTGGAAAGAATACACCCCCGGCCAGATCGACGGGACCGAGACCTTCCCGCCCATCAAGAATCTGGTGGAGGATATGCGCAACCTGATGCAGGTCTACCCGCCCATCGACCTGTACGACGAAAAGCTGCGGGAGCTCACCCGCCAGCTGGGACCGGCCTGGGTGCGGGTGTCCGGCACCTGGGCCACCAAGACCTACTATGACTTTGACGGCACCGGCGTGACCCCGCCGGGCTACCAGAACCGGCTGACCAAAGAACAGTGGATCGGCGTGCTGGATTTCTGCAAGGCGGTGGGCGCCAAGCTGCTGATCTCGGTGGCCAACTGCAACGGCCTGCACAAAGCCGAGGAGCCCTGGAACCCCAGCGAAGCCGAAAAGATCTTTTCGCTGAGCCGGGACTACGGTGTGCCCATCGACGCGGCCGAGTTCATGAACGAGCCCAACATGCTGGGCCCCTCCGGCGGGCCGGACGGCTACACCGTCGAGCAGTTCGCCCGGGACCAGGACGCCTTCTTCGCCTGGGTGCGGGCCAACTACCCCGAGTGCCTCTGCGTCGGCCCCTGCAACACCGGCAACACCGGCATGGGCCCCCAGGACGATTCGGTGGTGGGCCGCGGCATGGGCGACCTGCTGGGCAACGTGGCCAGCTGCGAGGAGCTGATGGCCGGCACCAAGGAAAAGCTGGACGTATACAGCTACCATTATTATAATGGCTGCTCCGAGCGGCTGGCGTCGCTGATCCCGGCGTCCCACTGGGATGTGAGCCGCGCCACCGACGAGGATTACCTGGACGTGGCCGCCCGCTGCGTGCGGGACAACCTGGCGGCCCGGGACCGGTTCTGCCCCGGCGGCCAGATGTGGGTCACCGAGTCCGGCGACGCGGGCGGCGGCGGCGACACCTGGGCCTCCACCTACCTGGATGTCTTCCGCACCCTCAACGAGCTGGCCGAGTTCGCCACCCTGACCGACGGCGTGATCTTCCACAACACGCTGGCTTCCTCCGACTACGGCTTCCTGGCGCGGGAGGTCTTTGATCCCCGCCCCAACTATTTCGCCGTGCTGCTCTGGAACCGCCTGATGGGCCAGACCGTCTACGACAGCGGCGAACCGCTGCGCAAGGGCGCCCGGGTCTTCTGCCACAGCCGCAAGGACGGCCAGGCGGGCAAGGTGTACATGATCCTCAACAACTCCACCACCGACCCCACCACCGTGGAGCTGCCCGTTGACGCCGTGCGCTACACCCTGAGCGCCGACTCCCTGCGTGCCCCGGTGATGAAGCTGAACGGCCGGGAACTGACCCTGACCGGCGAGACCGGCCTGCCGGATCTGACCGGCGAGGCGCAGCCCGCCGGCACCCTGACCCTGGCCCCCGCCACCATCACCTTCCTGGTTGTGTAAAACTTTCTCCCGATACGGCAAAGGGCACGTTGCAAAAGGAAATTGCAATAGCGGTTTCCACAAAAAACCGTACAGCAAGCCAAAAGGCCCCTCCAAGAAAGCTGTTTTCGGCTTCCTGGAGGGGCCTTTTTGTGCAATATTTTGGGGACAGGCTATTTTGCGACAGGCCCTTTGCGCGGTTTTGCTGCGGGTTCGGCCGGCTCAGCCGGATCGGCGCATCGTCTGCCGGTAGACCCAGCCGGCTGCCAGCGCGGTGACCGCCTCGGTCACCCAGAAGGCGTGCCACACCCCGGTGGGACCCATCAGCCGGCAGAGCAGGAAGGCGGCCGGAATCATGACCGCCACATACCGCATCAGCGAGATGATGAGCGACTGCGCCCCCTTGCCAAGCCCTTCCAGCGCACCGGAGGCCGCCACCGACACGGTGGAGACCAGGAACCCCGCGCAGAGGATCCGCAGCGCCTGGCCGCCCAACGCGACGGTCTCGGGGTTGTCGGTGAAGAGGGCGATCAGCGGTTCGGCCCCCGCCAGGCAGAGCAGGGTGCCCAGCAGCATGATGGCCGCACACATGACCAGGGTGGTGGAAAAGATCTTCCGGACCCGGCCGTATTCCCGGGCGCCGTAGTTGTAGCCGATGATCGGGCGCATCCCCTGCACAATGCCGCTGGCCGGCAGGTACAGGAAGGTCTGCAGCTTGTAATAGATGCCGAGAATGACCACATAACTCTGGGAGAAGGCTGCCAGCAGGCTGTTGAGCACCGAGACCAGCAGCGAGGGCAGCGCCAGGTTGAGGATGGCCGGCACCCCGATGGCGTAAAGCCGGGCGTCCAGCCGCAGGTCGGGCCGCAGCCAGGCCCGGCCCAGCCGCACCGGCGGCGGCGCGGCCGCGTACACGACCAGGTACACCGCCAGCGACACCACCTGGCCGATGCCGGTGGCCAGCGCCGCCCCCGCGATGCCCATGGCCGGGACGGGGCCCAGCCCGAAGATCATGACCGGGTCGAGGAGGATGTTGGTGAGGCAGCCGCTGATCAGCGCCGCCATCGTGACCTTCATCCGGCCAACGGCCTGGAAGATCTTTTCGAAAGCCAGCCCCAGCATGATGACCACCGAGAAGAGGAAGACGATGGTGCCGTACCGCACCCCCAGGTCCAGCACGGCCGGGTCCCGGGTGAACAGCCCCAGAAAGGCCGGCAGCACCGCGATGCAGCCGGCCATGAGCACCAGCCCGTGGACCGCCGACAGCGCCAGCCCGTGGGTGGCGGCGGTGCTGGCCCGGTCCTTCTCCCCCGCCCCCAGGTGGAAGGCGATCAGGGCGTTCATCCCGACGCCGAAACCGATGGCCGCCGCGTTGACGAAATTCTGGATCGGGTAGACCAGCGACAAAGCGGTCATGGCGTCCTCACTGATGCGGGCCACAAAAAAACTGTCCACGATGTTGTACAGCGAGTTCACCAGCATCGAGACGACCATCGGCAGCGCCATGGATGTGAGCAGCGGCAGGATCGGCCGCTCCTTCATAAACTGTTCGTTCATTGGCAACACTCCTTGGGCCGTGGCCCGGGTCGTCCGGGCAAAAAAAGCCGCACGACCCGACCCCGGCCCCGGGGTGGATCGTGCGGCGAAAAGAGCGCCGGCCACCCGGCGCTGAAAATCCACACGGCAGTTTTTAGTGCGGTGTGCCGGGGCTTCAGGCAGACCGGCCAGCCGCCGGCCACAGCGGCCCCGGGCCGTTTGCCCCATGCCGCAGACGCCGGCCGGGGCCGAAGCATCGCCCCGCCGCGTTTTTGCCTGTTCCTCCGAACACATCAGCGCCTTTATGATACCGCAGCCGCCCCGTTTTGTCAACGGCAGGCAGAGCGGCGGCCGCCGAACTTTTTACGAATTCGGCAGTTTTCCACCCCTGATTTATGGAATTCTTCCCTTGCCGGAAGGCACAGTGCCTCCCTATAATAGAACCAGGCAATGAACCAGCGCCGCAAGGCGGCGGGAAGGCTTCGATCCGCCGCAGCAGCCCCACGATCTCACAGCAGAAAGGAAGTGTTTCCCATGGGATCCGAACCCCATTCCCTGCGCGCCGATGCACAGCAGATCCTGACAGCCAGCCTGCAGGCGGTCCAGCCCGACGCGGCGGTCCGGCGGGCCCTGCAGGACCTGTCCCCTTCCGGCGGGCGCGTCCTGCTGGTGGCGGCGGGCAAGGCCGCCTGGCAGATGGCCCGGGCCGCCCTCGACTGTCTGGGCCGGGTGGACGAGGGCATTGTCATCACCAAGTACGGCCATGTACGGGGCGAGCTGCCCGGCGTGACCTGCTATGAGGCCGGCCACCCGGTCCCCGACGAAAACAGCTTCGCGGCCACCGCCCGGGCGCTGGCGCTGGCCAGGAGCGCCGGCGAGGGAGACACGGTGCTCTTCCTGCTCTCCGGCGGGGGCAGCGCCCTGTTCGAACAGCCGCGGATCCCCGGGGCGGAACTGCAGGACATCACCGCCCAGCTGCTGGGCTGCGGGGCGGACATCGTCGAGATGAACACCATCCGCAAGCGGCTGTCGGATGTCAAGGGCGGCCGCTTTGCGCTGGCCTGTGCGCCGGCACAGGTGTTCAGCATCGTGCTCAGCGACATTCCGGGCGACCCGCTGGACATGATCGCCTCCGGCCCGGCCTGTCCCGATTCCTCCACCTGCGCCGAGGCGCTGGCCATTGCGGAGAAGTACCGCCTGCGGCTGAGCCCCCAGGCCGCCGCCTGTCTGCGTCAGGAGACCCCCAAACAGCTGACCCGCGTGCAGACCCGCATCACCGGCAGTGTGCGGGAGCTCTGCGCCGCGGCGGCCGCGGCCTGCCGGGAGCTGGGCTATCAGCCGGTGCTGCTCACCGACCGGCTGGACTGCGAAGCCCGGGAAGCCGGCCGGTTCCTGGGGGCGGTAGCCCGCACCCACGCAGGCTGCGGGCAGGCGCTGGCCTTTCTGGCGGGCGGCGAGACCGTCGTACACCTGACCGGGCGGGGGCTGGGCGGGCGCAACCAGGAACTGGCGCTGGCCGCCGCCCCGGCGCTGGCGGGGACGAGCGGCGCCGCCGTCTTCTCGGTGGGCAGCGACGGTACCGACGGCCCCACCGACGCCGCCGGCGGCTATGTGGACGGCGATACCTTGAAGTCCCTGACCGACCGGGGCTGGACGGTCCACACCGCCCTGGCCGACAACGACGCCTACCACGCCCTGCAGGCGGTGGGCGGTCTGCTCTTCACCGGCCCCACCGGCACCAATGTCAACGACATCTCGGTCGCGCTGGTGCGGGGATGACCCGCGCCTGAACCGCGCCATCCGAACCGTTTCCATGAATTCACCGGCAGCCTGGTGATCCAGGCTGTGTTTGACCCGGGCCGGGTGGCTGACTTCGCGGGGTTGTAGGACGGGCGAAAAAACAGAAAGGCGGCTCTGCCGCCCGGCGATCGTGCCGGGGCAGGCTGCCTTTCTGTGTTTTGTCTGACCGTATGGTTGCCGCCGGGGCGCTTTCCCTCACCCCGGCAGGTCCAGGAGGACGGGGACGGGGGCGCGCAGGGTCAGGCTGGCGGGGGTGACGGCGCAGTCCATCGCGTGGATCTCGACGCCGGCGGCGGCCGCCTGCTGCAGTGCCCGGCCAAACTCGGGCTGGGTGGCCCAGTTGGGGGCAAACGCCCGTACCCCCTGCATCTGGATGACCACCAGCACGCAGCAGCGGGCCCCCTGCCCGGCCAGGGCGGTGAGGGTCCGCAGATGTTTGAGTCCCCGCAGCGTCGGTGCGTCGGGAAACAGGGCCAGGCCGTCCTGCTCCAGCGTGCAGCCCTTGACCTCGATATACACCGGGCGGCCCTGCTGCCGGGCGGCGAAATCCAGCCGGGAATCCCCCGCCCGCTGTTCCGCCCGCAGCCCTTCCAGCGGGCCGAGCCCGCCGGCCGCCAGCCATTCCCCCGCCGCCAGGTTGGGGGCGGCGGAGTCCATGTTGATGAGCCGGACCCCGCCCGGGACCCGCTTTTCCACCGCCACCAGGTCGCAGGGGGTGGCGCGGCGGGGGTTGTCCGCCCCTTCCAGGTATACCCGGGCGCCGGGCACCAGCAGCTCGGCGCAGCGGCCGGTGTTCTTCACATGGGCCCGCAGCCGGCTGCCGTCCGGCCGTTCCACCTCGGCCACAAACCGGTTGGGCCGGGCCAGAAAGACAGCCTCCTCAATTTGCCGGTACTGCATCCGGGCACACCTCCTTCAGCGCCGGCGCCAATGCCGCCGGGGCGTTGTGGGTCCAGCTTGCGCAGCAGGCCGCCAGCAGCAGCGCCAGCAAGCCGCCGAACATTCCGTAAAAACACCGCAGAAGTCCCCGCCGCATGGGAACTCCTCCCTTCCCGCAATTTTTTCTTTCCGGGGATCTTCCCCCTCGCCCAGTATACCAGACCCCGCCCCGCCGGGCAAGGGCGGGCGGCGTTGACCGGCCCGCGGCCCCGTGCTATGATGGGAACGGGAGGGATGCCGGATGATCGGTTGGACACAGGGCGGCCGGGCGGTGATGCTCTGGCCCGGGCAGACGCCGGAGGCGCCGCTGCTCTGGCTGAACGCCGGCACGGCCCGGCAGGGCGAGGAGGTACAGGCGGCGCTGCAGGCCCTTTGCCCCGGCGGGGACTGGGCGCTGGCGGCGGTGAGCGGACTGGACTGGGACCGGGACCTGGTCCCCTGGGACGCCCCGGCCCCCGCCCCGGGCGCCGCCCCCCTGACCGGCGGCGCCGACGCCTACCTGGCCGAGCTGACCGGGCAGCTGCTGCCGGCGGCCGAGGCCCGGCTGGGCGGGGTGCCCCGGTGGCGGGGGCTGGCCGGCTACTCGCTGGGCGGGCTGTTTGCGCTGTACGCCCTGTACCGGACCGATCGCTTCACCCGGGCGGCCAGCGTGTCCGGGTCGCTGTGGTTCCCCGGGCTGACCGACTATCTGGCCGGCCACGCCCCGGCGGTCCGGCCCCGGTGCCTGTACTTTTCCATCGGCCGGCGGGAGGACCGCACCCGCAACCCGCTGCTGCGCCCCGGCCGGGCCCGTATCGAGGCCATCGCCGCCGGGTTTGCCGCCGCCGGGGTGGAGACGGTGTTCGCCCTGAACCCCGGCGGCCACTTTCAGGACCCGGCCCTGCGCACCGCCCGGGGGCTGGCCTGGCTGCTGGACCGGCAGGACCCGCCGGTCCCCGGGGGATGACCCTGCCCGGCGTGCCGAGAGGTTCGCCGCGCCCCGCCACCGGCACCCACTGTCCTTTACGGGTTTTTTACCGCCCTTTTTCCTGCCCCTGGTGGCAGGCGGGGCGGTCTTTTTTGTAAAATGGAAGCAGAGAGGAGGAAGTCTCATGCTTCTTTTCGCGCTGTTCTGTCTGGCGGCGGCGGTGCTGCTGCTGACCCTGGCCCGGCGGCAGTTCGGACGGTGGCGGGTCTGGGCGGGCGCCCGCCGCTGCACCGCGGTGGTGGAGCGGCTGCAGTACCGCTTTGTGCGCAGCAGCCCCGACCGCATCCGGGACAGCCGTTCCACGGTGGAGGCGGAGGTCCGGTTCCGCCCGGGCGGCACACCGGTGCGGCGCACCCTGCACTATGAGGGGATCCTGGCTTCGCCCGGCTGCCGCGGGCAGAAGATCCGGGTGCTGTACCGCCCCGACACCGGCGAGGCGGTCGCCGCCCGGGTCCAGCGGCCCTGGTGGGCGGTGCAGCTGGCGGTGGGGGCGGTGCTGGCCGCCGTGGGGCTGGTGTGCGCGGCAGCGCCCCGGCAGCTGGCGGACCAGCTGGAGCTCCACGCCGCCGACACCCCCACCCCCCTGGGCACCGTCGCCCTGGTGCTGCTGGGGGCGGTGCTGCTGGTGATGGCGGGCTGTATGCTGCTGGTCCTGCCCGACGTGCTGCGCCCGCTGGCGGCGCTGGCCGGCTGGGCAGCCGGGGCGGCGCTGAACCGGTGGGAGGAGGTGGACGCCACCTGCATCGGGTGCGTGGAGTCGGTGCTGGACGACAGCGTTTCGCTGTACCCGATGTTCCGGGTGGACACCCCGGCCGGGCCCGAATACTGGCACACCCCCGGCGAGCGCAGCCCCCGCCGCTACCAGACCGACCTGCCCTACACCCTGCTGCGGGACCGGCGCACCGGCCGCTACGCGCTGCCGCCCCGCCTTGCCGACCTGGGCACCGTGGTGCTTTCGCTGGCGCCGCTGGCCATCTTCACGCTGGTGTTCCTGTCTTTTTTGAGCAGCGGGGTGATGATGCTGATCCTGGCGGTGCTGCCCTGGCTGTAAAGGATATGAAAAAACTTGCCCGGCGGCATCTGCCGCCGGGCAAGTCGGTTCAGTTTTCGAAAAACACATCCTGGCCGGTGCGCAGCGGGTAGCTGCGCAGCTCGCCGCCTTCCAGCGAGCCGGGGCGCAGCCGCACGGCGGTCAGGCGGTTGTTGTCATAGGTTTTGTAGTAGTAGGTGCCGGTCTCGGCGCTGAAGCAGCAGGCGTAGGTGGTGATGTCGTACTTGCCTTCCGGCGTGATCACGCTGCCCCGCACCATCGCCACCGCATCCAGCAGGTGGAAGAACTGGGCCACCCGGCCGCTGTCCTCGCCGGGGTCGGGGGTGTTGAGCTTGTGGAAGGCCGCCTTCACATACCGGGAGGCGGGCGAGGAGTCCCCCGGCAGGCCGATGGCCCCCATGCCCTGGCCGAAGGCGGTGAGCGGCGCGTCGGGGGCGAAGCGGTTTTCCACCGGCCGGGCCGACAGGCCCTGGTACTGGTTCAGGTTCATCTGGTGGAAGGGGAAAGGCGGGTTGTTGGTGAGCACCCCCACCGGGTCCTCGTAGAGAGCGACCCCGTCGCGGGTGGTTTCCAGCACCAGCGCGCCGGTGCGGTCGGCAATGTGCCAGTGCAGCGGGGCCAGCGGCAGCCCCTGGCGGAAGGAGACGCCCAGCGGGCGGAAGTTGGCCAGCTTTTTGCGCACTTCGGTCAGGCTGGCGCAGCTGCCCAGCAGCCAGGGGATCAGCTCATACGGGGTCACGGCGTCGTACCGGGGCGATACCTCCGGCGGGAACCAGGCGTTGCCGGGGAAGTTGAGCCCCGCCATATACACCCCTTTTTCGTTGGCGGCCTCGGCGTACATCGGCACGCCGTCGGCCAGGTTGGCCATGCCGATCAGCGCGTAGTGCCCGGTCATGGCCGGCAGGCGGCGGAACCGCAGCGGGAAATGCCGCGGCGTGACCACCACCTGTTCGCCGAAGTTGCAGTCCAGGTCCAGGTTGCGCCCGAAATAGCCGGCGCCCTGGAACAGGGCAATGCTCGTACACATAAAATATCCCTCCCTTTTATTGGAAAACCGCGCCGGGGCCGGGCGGCCCGGGCCAAAGCCAGGCCCCCGGCCGGCGCCGTTTCTTCTGTTGTGCGGCGCCGCTGCGCCCGGCGGATCTATTGTACCCCCTTCGGCCGCCGGGAAACAGGGGCCGCGGGGCGGTGGCTGCCGCCGGGTGACCGCAGGGGGTTTACAAGCCGCCGAATTCCTACTATAATAGCAGGATACAGACCATCCGGTCTTTTGGATCTCTGGAATGAAAGGACTGATTCCTATGTCGATGCTGGAAGAAATGATCGGGCTGCTCACCGGGCGCTTCTCCAACGCGGAACAGGCGGCCGAACTGCAGAAGCAGAACCCCGCTTTCCCGCTGGCGGAGCACCGCAATACCGCCTGCAATGATAAGATCCGCAACCTGCCCGAAGGGTTTGCCGGGGTGTTTGTGGTGGAGGAAAGCTACTACACCGCCCAGGGCGCCACCCACGCTTCACCCCACCTGTTCCTGTTTACCGAGGAGGGCGAGGGGGTGCGGCTGACCTCCTACGAGATCCCCGCCGGGTATGACAAGAACGCCTTTACCTACGACGGGATGCAGCCGGTGGACTACCGGGACCTGGTGCCTTCGAAAAAGTTCACCCCCGCGCTGTACCGGAAAAAGGACGGCGTATGGGAGGGCGGCAGCACCAGCCAGTTCACCCCGACGCTGAAGTTCACCCTCTTCGAGCGGTTTTCCCCCGAGGTGCTGGAGGTTTCGGAAACGATGGAGCAGGGCGGCCGGCGCGTCTTCGGGTATGACCGGCCGATCTTGTACAAGCGCATCCGCTGAGGGCGGCACAGCCCCGGCCGGGCCGCGGTCTTTCGGGGTTTCCCCAAGGGCCGCGGCCCTTTTGTCTTGCTCAGGCCCGGTCCCGCCGAGGCAGCGGGCCGCCGGGGGCGGGGATCAGCGGCAGCCAGCCCGGCACCCGGCGGATCTGGGCGTCCCAGAAGTCCCAGCCGTGGCCGCCGGGGGTCTCCACCTGGTTCAGGTCGTACCCGTCCGCCTCCGGCAGCGCCCGGGACGAAAAATTCACCTGCAAAAGTGCCATGCGATCCTCTGCTTGTATCTCCGCCGTCTGAGCCCCGGGGCGGTCTCACTCATGCAGTTCCAGCGGCAGACCGTCCGGGTCAAAAAAGAAGGTCATCCGCCCGCCGGTGAACTCGTCGGTGCGCACCGGCTCGCACCGGATGCCCCGCTTGGCCAGGTCGGCCACCGCGGCGTCCAGGTCCGCCACCCGGAAAGCCAGGTGCCGCAGCCCGCAGGCTTCGGGCCGGGTGGGGCGGCGGGGCGGGTCGGGTTCGGCAAAGATCTCCAGCTCCACGGCGTCGGGGCCGGTCCCCATCCGCAGGTCCAGCTTCCAGTCCCCCCGGGCCGGGCGGTAGTTTTCCCGCAGGATCGGAAAGCCGAGTTTTTCCACATAGAATTCCTTCGCCTTCCGGTAGTCGGAGACGATGATGGCCACATGATGGATCTGCTGCCACTGCATGGTTGTCCTCCTTGATCGGGGTCAGAGCGTTCGTTGCCTTTATTATACCATGCCGCGCCGCGGAATGGTAGGATGGCGGCGCAAAAGACAGCGCCGGGCCGGCAGGCCGCCGCGCAAAAGCGCAAAAAACGGCGGCGGGCCTTTCGCCGGCGGCGCGGCATTGCCCCCGGGCCGCAAAGGGGCTATACTGGTAGCAGGCTGGAGGAAGGTTGGTGACTGCCATGACCATCTTGTTTTTGGAGGACGACGACGCCATTGCCGGGGCGGTGTGTGATTTCCTGGCCGGCCGGGGGTGCCGGGTCGCCCGTTATACCACCCTGGCCGCTGCCCGGCAGGCGCTGGCCGGGGCGCTGCCCGACCTGGCGTTGCTGGACCGGAACCTGCCCGACGGCGACGGCGCGGACCTTTGCCGGGCGCTGCGGGCCCGCTGCCCCCGGATGCCGGTGCTGCTGCTGACGGTGCGGGGCGACACCCCCGACGTGCTGGAGGGCTTCGGCTGCGGGGCGGACGATTATGTGACCAAGCCCTTTGAGCTGGAGGTGCTGTACTCCCGCCTGCAGGCGCTGTGGCGGCGCAGCCGGCCCGAGGCCGGGCCGGTGCTGCGGTGCGGGCCGATCACGCTGGACGAAGCCCGCCAGGCCGTCAGCTGCCGGGGGCAGGCGGTGGCGCTGGGGGCGCTGGAATACCAGCTGCTGTTGCTGCTGCTGCGCAACCAGGGCCGCACCCTGACCCGCCGCCAGCTGCTGGATGAACTGTGGGACCGCAACGGCCGGTTCGTCAACGACAACACCCTGACCGTGACCATGAAGCGGCTGCGGGAAAAGCTGGGCCAGCCCGGCTGCCTCAAGACCATCCGCAGCTTTGGCTACCGCATGGAGGAGGACGCCCCATGAAACACCCCACCCCCGCCCGTTTTGGCGCCGCCGCCCTGGCCGGGGCGCTGGCCGCCTGCCTGCTGGCCGCCGCCCTGACCACGGCGCTGCTGGGGCTGTGGCACAGCCGCCGGCAGATGGCGCTGCTGGACGGGTTCTGCACCGCCCTGGTGGACCGGGCGCCCGCCATAGCCGAGGATGTGTACGCGCTGGTGAAGGAGGGCGGCTACGCCCCCGGCCCCGGCGTGCTGGCCGCCCGGGGCTACCGGCCCGCGCCGGCGCCCCCGGCCCCGCTGGCCGCCGCGGCCGGGGCGGGGTTTGTGCTGGGCGGCGGGCTGCTGGCGGCCGACCGGCTGTGGCAGCGGCGGCGCACCGACCGGGCGCTGCGCCGGCTGACCCGGACGCTGGAAGCCGCCCGCACCGGCGCACCGCTGCCGCTGGCCGAGGACCCGGAGGGGGAGGCCGGCCGGCTGGGGGATGAGATCGCCAAGACGGTGACCGAGCTGACCCGCACCCGCCGGGAAGCCCTGCAGGCCCGGGACCGGTTTGCCCGGGACCTGGCGGACATCGCCCACCAGCTCAAGACCCCGCTGACCGCCCTGTCCCTGGCTGCCCAGGGGGCGGACCCGGCGCTGCGCAGCCGGATGCAGCCGCCGCTGGACCAGCTGGAGCGGCTGGGCGGGGCGCTGCTTTTGCTGGCCCGGCTGGACGCCGGCGCGCTGCCGCTGCACCCGGAACCCGCCGACCTGTTCACCCTGGTGCAGATGGCCGCCGACGGCCTGCAGCCGCTGGCCGACCGGGCCGGGGTGAGGCTGGAGGTGCCCGAAGCCCCGCCGATCCCGGTGACCGCCGACCCGGACTGGACGGCGGAAGCGCTGATGAACCTGATGAAAAACTGCATCGAACACAGCCCGCCGGGCGGCGCCGTACACTGCACCTGCGCCGACGGGGCGCTGTACGCCGAGCTCTGCATCCGGGACGAGGGGGCCGGCTTCGCCCCGGCCGACCTGCCCCGGCTGTTTGACCGGTTCTACCGCGGGGCCGGCGCCGCCCCCGGCAGCACCGGCATCGGCCTGGCCATCGCCCGGGAACTGCTGCAGCGCCAGGGCGCCGTGCTGCGGGCCGAAAACCACCCGGAGGGGGGCGGGGTGTTCCGGGTGCGGTTTTACCCGGGGTTCCCCCGGCCCTGACCCTGTCACCGGGATGTCACCTTCGGCTGGTACACTGTTGTCCAAAGGCCCCGCAGGCGGGGCATAAAGGAGGGCAACCCATGGAACTTCTGCACTGCACCGATCTTGAAAAGGTCTACGGCCGGGGCGACACCGCCGTCCGGGCGCTGGACGGCGTCAACCTGCAGGTGGACCGCGGCGAGTTTGTGGCCATTGTCGGGGCGTCCGGCTCGGGCAAGTCCACCCTGCTGCACATCCTGGCCAGCGTGGACCGGCCCACCGCCGGCACCGTGACGGTGGACGGGGTGGACCTGGGCCGGCTGGACCCCACCCGCGCCGCGCTGTTCCGCCGGCGCAAGGTGGGGCTGGTCTACCAGTTTTTCAACCTGATCCCCACCCTGACGGTGGAAAAGAACATCACCCTGCCCCTGCGGCTGGACAAGCGCCGCCCCGACCCCGCCGCCCTGGCCGAGCTGGTGGGGGCGCTGGGCCTGCAGGACAAGCTGCAGGCGCTGCCGGGGCAGCTTTCCGGCGGGCAGCAGCAGCGGGTGGCCATTGCCCGGGCGCTGTGCTACCGCCCCGCGCTGCTGCTGGCCGACGAGCCCACCGGCAACCTGGACCGGCGCAACACCGGCGAGATCCTGGATCTGCTGGGGCTGTGCCACCGCAGTTACGGCCAGACCATCCTGCTGGTGACCCATGACGAGGAGCTGGCCGCCCAGGCCGACCGGGTCATCACGCTGAGCGACGGGCGGATCGTTGCAGACCGCAGACGGGGGTGAGGGCGATGTGGAAGGAGTTTTCCCGCAGTTACCTGGCCCGCAACCCCGCCGCCGGGCGGACGGTGGCCGCCGCCGCGCTGGCCGCCGCCTTCTTTCTCTCGCTGGTGATCGGGCTGTTCTACAACCTCTGGGTCTATGAGGTGGCGCGGATCATCCGGGAGGAGGGCGGCTGGCAGGCCCGGGTGACGGTGCCGGCCGACGGCCCCGCGCCGGAAGAGCTGCTCAAGGCCCTGACCGACTTTGCCAATGTGGAGAGCGCCGCCCTGGCCGACCCCACCCCCGAGGGAGATGCGGTGATCGAGCTGACCTTCCGCCGGCGGGGCCGGATCTATGCGGACCTGGCGCTGATCCGCCAGACCCTGGATCTGCCGGAGGAGGCGGTGCAGGCCCACGAGCTGCTGCTCTCCCGCTACCTGGTCAGCGACCCGCAGGACCCCGACCCGCCGCTGCTTCTGCCCTTTCTGCTGGCGGTGGTGGGGGCGGTGGCGCTGGCGCTGGTGCTGCTGATCCGCAACGCCTTTGCGATCACGATGCAGTCCCGGCTGCACCAGTTCGGCATTCTGTCCAGCGTCGGCGCCACCCCCCGGCAGCTGCGCGTCTGCCTGCTGCAGGAAGCCGCCGTGCTGGCCCTGATCCCGCTGGCCGCCGGCACCGCGCTGGGGCTGGCCGGCTGCGCGGGGGTGCTGGCCGCCGTGAACGCGGCCGCCGCCGACCTGGCCGGCCGGCAGGACGCGGTGTTCCGGCTGCACCCGCTGGTGGTGGCCGGGGCGCTGGGCGCCGCGCTGGTCACGGTGCTGGTCTCGGCCTGGCTGCCCGCCTTCCGGCTGAGCCGGATGCCCCCGCTGCAGGCGCTGCAGGACGGCGCCGGCCCACAGGCGGATCGGGTCCGCCGGGGCGGCGGGCTGCTGGGGCTTGTCTTCGGGGTGCGGGGCGAACTGGCCGGCTGTGCGCTGCGGCAAAGCCGCCGGGCGCTGCGGGTGGCCAACCTGTCGCTGCTGCTCTCCTTCCTGGGTTTTACGGCGATGCTGTGCTTTTTCACCCTGTCCGGCATCAGCACCCGGTACACCTATTTTGAACGGTATCAGGACGCCTGGGACGTGATGGCCCGGCTGCCCGACGCTTCGGCGGAAGATTTCGCCCGGCTGGAACCGCTGCAGACCCTGCCCGGGGTGCGCAGCGCCACCGTTTATGCCCGGGCGGACGCCGCCTGCCGGCTGGACGCCGACGACCAGAGCGACGCCCTACTGACGCTGGGCGGGCTGGGGGCGGTGGCCGGCGACGCCGCCGCCCCGCTGGAGGAAGGCTGGCTGGTGAACGCCCCGATCCTGGTGATGGACGACGCCAGCTTCCTCGCCTACTGTGAAGAGGCGGGGCTGACCCCCTCGCTGGACGGGGCCATCCTGCTGAACCGGGTGTGGGACAGCCTGCACAGCAATTTCCGCGACCGGCTCTACCTGCCCTTTGTGCGGGGGGATCTGGCCGCCCTGACCCTGACCGGCCCGGACGGCGCCGTGCTGGGCGAACTGCCGCTGCTGGGCTGCACCGACACCCCGCCCGCCCTGCGGGAAGAGTATGACCAGTACGCGCTGGTGCAGTTCTGGCCGCTGAGCCTGTGGCAGTCGCTGCCCTGGGCGCCGGCGGCCGAGCCGGGGCTGACGGTGCGCCTGCTCGGCCCAGAGGGGATCACCGCCGCCGGCTGCGAGGCGCTGCAGGCCGCCGCGGCCGAACAGCTGGACCGCACCGGCCTTGCCTACACCATCGAGAACCGCATTGCCGAGCGGGCCGCCAACGACCGGATGATCGCGGGGGCGCAGGCGATTTTGGGGGCCTTCTGCCTGCTGCTGGCCGCCATCGGGCTGGCCAACGTCTTTTTGAACACACTGGGCTTTGTGGGCCAGCGCCGGCGGGAGTTTGCCCGCTACCTGGCCCTTGGCATGACCCCCGGGGAGCTGCGCAGCCTGTTTTGGATCGAGGCGGCGGTCATCGCCGGGCGGCCGCTGGTCATCACCCTGCTCCTGACCGGGGGGATGGTCGCCTTCATGCTGCGGGCCAGCTACCTGGACCCGGCGGTCTTTCTGGCCGAGGCCCCGGTGGGGCCGGTGGCGCTGTTTGCCGGGCTGATCGCCGGCGCCGTGGCGCTGGCCTACGCCCTGGGCGCCCGCCGGGTGCTGGCCGGCGACCTGACCCTTCTGCTCAAGGACGACAGCCTGCGCTGAATGCGGGATTTTCATAAAACGCAAACATTTTGTTAGCAGGATGCAAACATCCGCCGGGTATACTGGTCCTGTTTGATCGGGGCGGACCGCCCGCCCCGCCCATCACTGACGGGAGGCTGTACCATGGCAAAGAACAAACTGGTGGAGGAAAACAAGAAGATCGAGAAGGCCGTGACCGACGGCTACAAAAAGATCGAGACCGGCGTGGTGACCGGCTACAAAAAGATCGAGGACGGGGTGGTGACCGGCTTCAACAAGGTGGCCGACGCCTTTGTGGACCGGTTCCTGACCCGGGAAGGCGAGACCGTGCAGCAGGCCCGGGAACGGATGGAGCGGGAACAGGCGCACCGCCAGGGTCCCCACACCCCCGACAAGCCCTGACCGCAAAGCCCCGGAGAGCCGCCGCGCCCCGGGGCTTTGCCGATGTGGCAGACCGCCGGTTTTCCCGTCCGACGCAAACAAAACTTTAACATTTGGCTGGTATACTGGGGGCAGGAAGTATCGCGGGGCGGCCAGCCGCCCCGGAGGAGGGCGTTTGCATGTTCAAGATCCTTGTTGTGGAGGATGACCGGGAGCTCAACCGCACGGTCTGCGCCTACCTGCGCGGCAGCGGCTACACCGCCGTGGGCTGCTTGGACGCCGGCGCGGCCTACGACGCCATGTACGGCGGGCAGGTGTTCGACTGCATCATTTCGGACATCATGATGCCCGGCGTGGACGGGTTCGAGTTTGCCCGGACGGTGCGGCAGCTGAACCAGGAGATCCCCATTCTGTTCATGACGGCGCGGGACGATTTTGCCGCCAAGCGACAGGGGTTCAAGGCCGGGGTGGATGACTACCTGGTCAAGCCGGTGGAGCTGGAGGAGCTGCTTTTGCGGGTGGAGGCGCTGCTGCGCCGGGCGAAGATCGCGGCCAGCAAGCGGCTGACGGTGGGCGGGCTGACGCTGGACGCCGACGCCCGCACCGCCGTGTACAACGGCGCCGAGATCCCGCTGACGGTGCGGGAGTTCAACCTGATCTACAAGCTGCTCTCCTACCCCAAAAAGACCTTCACCCGCAGCCAGCTGATGGATGAATTCTGGGACAGCGCCTCGGCGGCCGGGCCCCGCACGGTGGATGTGTACATCACCAAACTGCGGGACAAATTCTCCGGCTGCGACGCCTTTGAGATCCAGACCGTACACGGGCTGAGCTACAAGGCGGTGCCCCGATGAGCGGCCGTCGGCCCCGCTGGCAGGTCTTTGCGCTGGCGCTGCGGCGGTATGCGACCTTTTTCATGACGATGGCCTTCCTGATCACCTGCTGCATGACGCTGTTCGTCAGCCAGCTGCAGACCACGCTGGGGTTCGAGTTCACCCGGGCGCAGCTGAGCCGGGCGGCCGGGCTGACCTTCGGCAACGTGCTGCTGCTCAGCCTGCTGTGTACGGCGGCCGACGCGGTGCGCCGCCGCCTGCTGGTGGACCGGCCGGTGCGGCAGATCGTGGCGGCCGCCAGCCGGATCACCCGGGGGGATTTTTCGGTGCGCATCCCGACGGACGGGCTCGCCGGGGCGGAAGGTTTCGCCCGGATCGCCGAGTCCTTCAACACGCTGGCCCGGGAACTTTCGGGTATGGAGACGCTGCGCACCGACTTCATCGCCAATGTGAGCCATGAGCTCAAGACCCCGCTGACCGTGCTGCAGAACTACGGCACCCTGCTGCAGCAGCCCGGCCTGGACGAGCCGACCCGGCAGGAATATGCCCGCGCCGTGACCGACACAGCCCGCCGGCTGGCCAGCCTGGTGACCAACATCCTGCGGCTGAACAAGCTGGAAAACCAGCAGATCTACCCCAACGCCGCCACCTATGACCTGGGCGAGCAGCTGCGGGAGTGCCTGCTGGGCTTTGAGGATGCCTGGGAGCAGAAGGGCCTTTGCATCGAGACGGATGTGGAGGACGGGGTGCTGGTCCACACCGACGCCGAACTGCTGAGCCTTGTGTGGAACAACCTGTTTTCCAACGCCATCAAGTTCACCGACGCCGGCGGCACCGTCGGCCTGGCGCTGCACGCCCGGGGCCCCGACGCCGTGGTGGAGGTGCGGGACACCGGCTGCGGCATTTCGCCGGAGGTGGGGCGACATATCTTTGAAAAGTTCTACCAGGGCGACCCTTCCCACGCCACCCGGGGCAACGGGCTGGGGCTGGCGCTGGTGCGCCGGGTGGTGGACATTGTGGGCGGCAGCATCACGGTCAGCAGCGAGGTGGGCCGGGGCAGCCGGTTCACCGTGGTATTGCGGAGGTGCCCCGATGCGCCGGCCCGCTGACTGGCGGCGGCTGGGGCGGCGGCTGCTTTACCCCCACCCGGCGGTGGTGGCGCTCTGCGTGCCGGCGGGGGCGGCGGGGCTTGCCTATGTCTTTCTCATCGCCGGGTCGGACAGCCCGGCCGCCTACCCGCTCTATCTGTTTTCGGCCTACGCCCTGACCATCCTGTGCGCCGGCACGGTCCGGGCGGCCGGGAGGCTGGCGGCCCGGGTCCGGCAGGTCCCGCTGGTGCGCCGGCTGCTCACCGACCTGCCATTCCGGGCCCGGGCGGGGCTGTACGCCTCGCTGGGCGTCAACCTTTTGTACGCGAGCATGAACGCGGCCGCCGGGCTGCGGGGGCGCTCGGTCTGGGCGGCCACCCTGGCCGTGTACTACCTGCTGCTGGCCGTCATGCGGTTTTCGCTGGCCCGGTACGCCCGCCGGGCAGACTTTGGCGCCGACCTGCCGGGGGAGCGCCGCCGCGCCCGGCTGTGCGGCGGGCTGCTGGCGGTGATGACGCTGGCCCTGGCCGGCGTGGTGGTGCTGGTGCTGCACCGGGAGGGCGGGTTCCGCTATTCCGGGTTTATGATCTACGCGATGGCGGCCTACGCCTTCTATGTGACCATCATGGGGGCGGTCAACCTGGTGCGTTACCGGCGCAGCCCCAGCCCGGTGCTGCTGGCAGCCCGGGCGGTGAGCCTGGCGGCCGCGCTGGTGTCGATGCTGGCGCTGGAGGTGGCGATGCTGGCCCGCTTCAGCACGCCCGAACAGGCCCTGTTCTGCACCCGGATGATCGCCGGGTCGGGGGGCGCGGTCTGTGCCCTGGTGGCGGGGCTGGGCGGGTATCTGTTCATCCGCACCGGCCGCCGGACCCATAAGGAGGATTGCTGTGATGCAGGAAAATCATGAGACCTTCACCTACACCTACTCGGCCCAGGAACAGGCGGAGATCCGCCGCATCCGGGACCGCTACCTGCCCCCCGCCGAGACCCCGCTGGACCGGCTGCGCCGGCTGGAGCGGCAGGTGACCCGCAAGGGCACCGCCGCCGCGGTGTGCGTGGGGGTGGCGGGCACCCTGCTGCTGGGGCTGGGGATGTGCTGCACGACGGTCTGGGTGGAGCTGTTCGCCCCCGGCGTGGGGGTGGGGCTGGCCGGCATCGGGCTGATCGCCGCGGCGCTGCCGCTGTACAACCGCATCACCCGGCGGGAGCGGGAAAAGCTGGCCCCGCTGGTGCTGGAACTGACCCGGGACGCCGACCCGCCGGCGCCCCCGGGCGCCCCGTGAGGCCGGGCGAAACCGGCGGCGAAAGCCAAAAAAGATCCGCCGCAAAGCTCCCCCGCCCCAAAACCGGTACGGCCAAACACCCCTTCCGGGAAGTCAAGCCGGCTTCCCGGAAGGGGTGTTTTGTTCTCTGCCTTTTTGTGCGGCCTGCCCCTGCCGTTTCGCAGCGGGCCTGTTTGTGCCGCGCACCGGTCAGGGGGCGCCCTTGCCCTCCTGGTAGGCGGCTTTCAGCCGGCGCAGGCGCTCCAGCCGTTCCACCGCCCGGCCGCCCAGCCGGGCCGACACCGCCAGCACCAGCGCGTCCACCAGGGCGGCGGGGGCGGTCATCGAGTGGTATTCGTTCTCCTCGCCCCGGTAGACAAAGAGGGAGAGGTCGGCCCCGGGCGTGCCGGTGAGCTGGCCGGTGAAGAGCAGCGTGCGGTAGCCGGCCTGCTTTTGCAGGTCCAGGATGATCCGCCCTTCGGCCGAGAGTTTGGAAAAGCTGAACAGCACCACCAGGTCCCCCGCCTCGGCGGCGGCCAGGCCCTCCAGCAGCTCGCTGCCGCCGGCGGACAGGCGGTGCACCTCCACCCCGATGCGCCGCAGTCGGTAGCCCAGCAGTTCGGCCAGCGAGCGGGAGGCGTTTTTGGCGTACAGGTACACCCGCCGGGCCCCGGCGATGGCCTGCACCGCCTGCCCGAACTGGTCCGGGTCCAGCAGTTCCAGCGTTTTTTCCAGGCAGTAGCGCTGCTGTTCCATCCAGCGGGGCAGCAGCGCGCCGTCCCCTTCGGCCAGGGTGGCGGCGATCTTGCCCGCCGGGCCGGGGCGGGCGGGCTGGGTCTGTTCCAGCACCACCTGCTTGAGATGCTTGAAGTCCCGGCAGCCCACATGGCGGGCAAAGCGGGAGACGGTGGCCTCCGACATGGACAGTTCGGCGGCCAGCCGGGCGATGTTCATGAAGAGGAACTGGTCCCGGTTGCGGTTGATGTATTCAAGGATGGCGGTCTCGTTGGCCGTGAGTTTGTCCGGCATTTGGGGGAAGGTCAGCGGCATGGGCGGGCTCCTTTGTGTACAGGACAGGGTCTACCCTGCCATTGTACCACATGGCCGGGCGGCGCGCACGGGGTTTGCGCAAATTTCACCCCCGCCCTTCAGCCGGCCCGCCGCTTGGCGGTGAGGACGGCCGGGGTCTCGCCGCGGCCCAGCAGCACCTGCACATAGTCGCCGCCCAGGGCGTGGACCTCCTTGAGCGCCCGCTTGAGGATGCCGGCGGTGCGCACCTTGAAGGCGGCTTCCGGGTGGACGACGATCTCATACCGGCCGGCCTTCATCTCGGCGTACAGGGCGTCGAAGGTGTCCACATCCCGCTCGAACCGGGTGCGGATGCAGCCGTACTGGGTGGCCTGGTGGGTGTCGCTGCCCGCCACCACCGGCACCCCCAGCGCCTTGCCGAAGCCCCGGGTCAGCAGTTCGGTGCGGGTGCGGTCCTCGGCAATGTCCTTGCCGTTCATGTCGATAAAATCCAGCCGGGTCAGCAGTTCGGCGCTTTGTTCGGGGATGTGCCCGCCTGCCCGGAAGGGATGCGCCGCCCCCACCAGCACCGGGTAGCGGGCAAACAGGTCCACCAGTTCGGCAAAGGGCAGGAAGGTCTCCCGCCGCTTGTGGGGTTCCAGCCGGCGGTTGAGTTCCCGGATGGCCTCCATCGGGCCGAGGCAGAGCACATGCCCGCCCTCGGCGATGTCGGTCTCCATGCCGGGGAAGACCTTCAGCCCGTCAAAGACGAAGGCGTCGCCCGCCGGCGTGCCCTGCCCGGCGATAAAGGCGTAGACCTCGTCAAACTGCTGGGTGTTGAAATGTTCGGTCAGGCAGATGGCGTCCAGCCCGGCGTTCCGGGCCTCCCCCAGCAGCCACCGGGTGTAGGGCACCGAAAAGGGCAGGTATTTGGCCAGCTTGCCGTGGGTGTGAAAATCCAGATACATCGTCGGTCCTCCCTCAGATCAGCGTGGCCGCCAGCAGGGTGAGCGCCACCCACAGGAAGGACAGCGCCAAAAACAGCAGGTCGTTGTTGGATACCTTCATGTGGGAGAGCTTGATCTTTTTCACCTGCCGGTCTACGGCCGCGTACCGGTAGCCTTTGAGTTCCAGCACTTCCACCGTGGTGCGGGACCGCTTGGCGGTGTTGAGCATCAGCGGGTAGAAGGACTGGATGATGATGCGGACCTGGTAGACCAGGTAGCGCAGTTTGCCGGGCAGCGTGTCGTGGGCGGGCGGGTTGCCCCGCAGCCGGTAGGACAGCAGCACGTTCTGGAACTCCTCCATCAGCAGCGGCAGCATCCGGTACGCGTAGGAGATGGAGAAGCTCAGCCGTTCGGGGCAGCCGAACCACATCAGCCCGTTGGCCAGCTTGTCCGGGTCCAGGCCGGAAAAGATCGTGATGGAGGCCAGCGAGACGGTGGCCACCTTGAGGGTCAGCACCAGCAGCGGCAGGATGGCCGAGGCGTCGCCGCCGAACAGCAGCGTGACCAGGAAGAGGTACCCGGTCTGGGAAAAGACGCCGACGGCGAACAGAAAGAGCACCAGCCCCGCCACATGGGCCATCCAGGTGGTGAAGGCCACCAGCATGAAGCAGCCGACCAAAAAGACCACGTCGTGGACGAACCAGGGCACCAGCCCGAAGAACAGGTACCACACCAGCAGCGGGCGGGGGTCCATGGCGGCGATGAGGGTATCGCTGTTGCCGTAGGCGTTTTTGAGCACCTGGCTGCGCAAAAAGTCGATGGAGAGCTTGTCCAGGATGCTCTCGGAAAGTTTTTCGATGGTTTTCATCCTTCGGCCTTCCTTCCGGTAAACTCATGCAGGAACTCATCGACGGTGTAGCAGACAGCCTGCGGGTCCAGCGCCCGCCCCATCGTGAAGATCTCGGGCGGGCGGATGCCGGCGGCGTCCAGCAGCGCCCGGTCGGCAAAGATGCGGTCCCGGGGGCCGTCGGCCAGCACCCGGCCGCCGCTGAGCACCACCACCCGCTCGGCCCATTCGCAGACAAGCTGCATGTCGTGGGTGGCGATCACCACCGTCTCGGTGATCTCTTTCATCTGTTCCAGCGTGCGCATGATCTCCTTGCGGGTGGCAATGTCCAGGTTGGCGGTGGGTTCGTCCAGCAGCAGGATGCCCGGGTCCAGCGCGATGCCGATGGCCAGGCTGGCCCGGCGCATCTGCCCGCCCGACAGCAGCCGCCCGTCCCGCCCGCGCAGGTCGGTCAGCCGGAAACGGTCCAGCAGCGCCTCGGTGCGGCGGCGGGCGTCGGGCACGCCCCGCGCCTCCATGGCGTAGGCGATGTCCGCCTGGATGGAATCCTTGATGAACATGTCCTCGGGGTTCTGGTAGACCATCGACACCTGGCGGGCCAGCGTTTCGGGCCCTGCGCGGCGCAGGTCCCGGCCGTTCAGCACCACCTCGCCCCGGTCGGGTTTGAGCAGCCCCACCATCATCTTCATCAGGGTGGACTTGCCGGCCCCGTTGGAGCCGATCAGTGCGATCTTGTCCCCCTTGCGGATGGTCAGGTCCAGCCCGTCATAGACGGTGTGGGGGTCCCCCTTGACGCTGCGGTAACTCACCGCCACGTCCCGGAACTGCACCACCGGCTCGCCGGCAGGCAGCGCCGGGGCGGGGGTCCTGGCCGGCGCCCCCGGGCGGCGGGCAAAGACCCGGCGCCCTTCCTCCACCGTGGCGGGCAGCCGCGGGGCGTCCAGCTCGCCGGCCTGGCGCAGCCGGTGGGCCGCGATGGTCACCTGGGGCGGGAAGATGTTGCAGCCCTGCAGCTCCTCCACCCGCTGCAGGGCGTCGTCGGTGGGCAGCTTCCACTGCACCCCGCCGTCTTTGAGCAGCAGCACATGCTTGCAGTAGTCGGCGATGTACTCGGTGTGATGCTCGATGACCAGGATGGTCTTGCCGTACTGCTCGTTCAGGGTCCGCAGCACGCCGTAGATCCGGTCGGCGTGCTGCGGGTCCAGCTGGGCGATGGGCTCGTCCAGGATCAGCACCTCCGGCTGGAGCGACAGCACCCCGGCCAGCGCCAGCAGGTGGGTCTGCCCGCCGGACAGCTGCCAGATGAAGTCCGCCTCCCGCCCCTGCAGGCCGCACTGGGCCAGGGCCTGCCGGCCCCGGTCCAGGTAGTCGGGCAGGGCGTAGTTCAGGCAGGCGTAGCTGGCGTCGTCCAGCACGGTGGGGCGGATGATCTGGTTTTCAAAATCCTGGTAGACATAGCCCACCTTCCGGGCCAGCGCCCCCACGTCGGTGCCGGCGGCGTCCAGGCCGCAGACCTTGACCCGGCCCGAGAATTCCCCGGTGATGAACTGGGGGATCAGCCCGTTGAGGGTTTTGCAGAGGGTGGATTTGCCGCACCCGTTGTTGCCCACGATGGCCAGGAAATCGCCCTTTTCGATGGTCAGGTCCACATCCTGCAGCGTCGGTTTGTCAGCGCCGGGGTAGGTGTAGCACAGGTGTTCGATCTCCACCACATTCATCTCAGGCACCCTTCTTCCCGGCGCTGCGGCGCATGACCAGCAGGATCGCCACCGCCACGGCGGCCGCCGCCACGATGCCCGCCGCAATGGCGGTGCCGCTGCCGGCCCAGTCCGCCTCCCAGTCAATCAGCGAGAAGCCGCTGGTGGCCAGCAGTTCGCAGACCAGCGCCGCCGCAAAGGCCACGGCGCAGCCGGCGATCACCTTGCCGCCGATGGGTTCCAGCGCGGTGGTTTCGGTGCGGGGCGCCATGCCCAGCAGCGGTTCGATCTTGCCGTGGAGTTTGGGCACCAGATAGAGGGTGGGCAGCAGGCAGAACAGAATGCCGGAGAACAGGATGTCGTTGAGGCAGGCGAAGCCCTCGGTGGCAAAGACGCTCTCGGGCAGGCCGGCAACGGCTTCAAAATCCTCGACGCCGAACTGCACCTTGCAGATGTCCACGATGCAGCCCAGCAGCTGCTGGATCACCACGCCGCCGATGGCCGCCGCCCCCACCAGGGCACGGTTTTTGGGGTTGCGCACCAGCCGGCCGGCAATGAAGACGCCGATGGTGACGGTGATGAACTTTTCCAGCTCGCCCAGGCCGCCGAACTGCCCCAGCATGATCTCGCTGAAGACCAGCTCGCCGGTGGCCGCGCCCAGCGCCGCCGACATCGGGTCGAACAGCATGGCCAGCGTCAGGGGGATGAACAGGAAGTATTCCACCGAGAATTCCACGATGCCCACCTGGAAAGAGGGGATCAGCTCGGTGAAGAGGGTGGCCAGGCCGTACAGGGCCATGGTCAGCACAAAGACCATCAGCTTCTGGGACTGATTGGCGGATGTTTTCTGCGTGGCAGTCATAATAGATTCCTCCCGATTCGTATCGTCACAACATTCCGGATCCGCGTATTTCCGCACCCGGCCATGGTTCGCCGGGTCTGTCTCTATTGTAGCAGGGCAATGTAAAGGTCTCTATCATGGGATTGTAAAATGTCTGTTATTTTTTCATTATTTTCATTCAATGAAAGTTTTTCTACATTTTTGTCCTGCCTGTCCGCCGCAGTCCCGCCGCCTTGCCGCCGGGCCCCGCCTTTGCTATAATGGAGGGCGGCAAACGACACCCTGGGAAACGGGAGGCAGTATGGTATGAGGAAGTTGACGGTCCGGCAGCTGGTCGCGGTGGCCAGTATGCTGTTCGGGATGTTTTTCGGCGCGGGGAACCTGATCTTTCCCGCCTCGATGGGGCAGATGGCGGGGCAGAATCTATGGCCGGCCATCGGCGGGTTCCTGGTCACCGGGGTGGGGCTGCCGCTGCTGGGGGTGGTCGCCCTGGGCGTCAGCCGGGAGGAAGGGCTGCTGGAGCTGAGCAGCCGGGTCGGCCGGGGGTACGGGCTGTTCTTCACCACCCTTTTGTACCTGACCATCGGGCCATTTTTCGCCATTCCCCGCTGCGCCACCGTCTCCTACACGGTGGGGGTGCAGCGGCTTTTGCCGGGCGAAGGGCACCCGGCCGTGCTGGCCGGGTTTTCGCTGGCGTTTTTTGCGGCGGTGCTGTTTTTCTCGCTGCGCCCGGGGGAGATCCTGACCTGGATCGGCAAGGTGCTCAACCCGCTGTTCCTGGCCTTTCTGGCGGTGCTGGTGGTGCGGGCGCTGGCCGCGCCGCTGGGCCGGGCGGCGGACATTGCCCCCACCGGCGCTTACGGGCAGGCGGCCTTCGCCACCGGCCTGCTGGAAGGCTACAACACGATGGACGCGCTGGCCGGGCTGGCCTTCGGCATCATTGTGGTCCACGCCATCCGCGGGCTGGGGGTGCAGGAACCCGGCGAGGTGGCCCGCAGCACCGTGCGGGCCGGGCTGTTCAGCTCGCTGCTGATGGCGCTGATCTACCTGCTGGTGACGGTGGTGGGCGCCCAGAGCCGTGGGCTTTTTCCCGCTTCGGCCAACGGCGGCGAGGCGCTGGCCCTGATCGCGGAGCACTACTTCGGCGGGGCCGGGGCGCTGATCCTGGCCTGCACCGTGACGGTGGCCTGCCTGAAAACCGCGGTGGGGCTGATCACCAGCTGCGGCGAGACCTTTGTGAAGCTGTTTCCCGGCGGCCCGGGCTACCCGGTGTGGGCGTCGGGGTTCTGCGTGCTGTCCTTCCTGATCGCCAACCTGGGGCTGGATGCGATCCTGGCCTACTCCAAGCCGGTGCTGATGTTCCTCTACCCGCTGGCCATCGTGCTGATCCTGCTCACCCTGGCCGGGCGGCTGTTCGGCAGCGACCGGACCGTGCTGCGCTGGACCGTCGGCCTGACCGCCGCCGCGGCCGCTTTTGATTTTCTGCGGGCACTGCCCGAAGGGGCCCGGGCGCTGCTGCACCTGGACCCGGCCGTCGCCCTGGCCGAAGCCCGGCTGCCCCTCTTCGCCCAGGGGTTCGGCTGGGTCTGCCCCGCCGCCCTCGGCTTTGCCGTCGGCCTGGCTATGCGCAGCCTGCGCCGCCGCCCGGCCCCCTGACAGACGGCGCGGGCAAGCCCTCCGCCCCGCATCCAAAAGACGCGAAAGCCCCTTTGGGGAAAGCACAGCTTTCCCCAAAGGGGCTTTTGTTTGATTCGGCCGGGCCGGTTCAGCCCAGCAGTTTTTCCACAAAGTTCCGGGTGATCTCGCAGACCGAAAGGCGCGGATACTCCACCCCGGCCATCGCCATCGCCTGCTGCTGTTTGGGGGTGACGGTGGTGTAGGGGTAGATGCCGAACAAAAACGGATAAAACGCATAGAGGAACCGCTCGGCCGCCGGCCCGGACAAAGCGGGGCCGCTGCGGGCCAGCAGCCGGCGCACCGCCTGCATCGAGGCGGCGTAGACCTTCTTGAAGGCGGCGAGGTTTTCCACCCGGCTGTTGGCTTCGATGTCGTACAGGTTCATCGACAGCAGCCGCAGCATCGTGCCCCGGCGTTCCAGGGTGCGGGCCAGCGCGTCGGCCAGCGCCGCCGCGTCCGGCTGGGCGGGCAGCGCGTCCAGGTCGGCGGTCCAGGCTTCGTACTCCCGCCGGAGCAGCGCGAGGAAGATCTCCTCCTTGGTCTCGAAATAGTTGTAGATCGAGGTGCGGGTGAAACTGGTGCGCGCACCGATCAGCTTGATGGTGATTTCCCGCAGACTCATCGTCTCATACAGGGCGGCGCAGGCGTCGATGATCTCCTCCCGCCGCGCATGGGTCAGGGCTTCAGAACCTTTTGGCATGGGGTCGTTCCTTTCCGGGCGGCGCAGCTTACAGTTCGATCAGCTCATATTCCCGGCTGCCGGTGCCCAGCTCGGCCGCCGCCTCGATGGTATGGATGCCGTTGCGGCTGTTGACCCGCTCCATAAAATGTTCCTTGCCCGGGTCGTCCGACTGCATGACCAGGTCGATGCAGGCCTGGTCGATGGCCACCGGGTCCAGCGAGGCAAGGATGCCGATGTCCTTCATGCAGGGGTCCTCGGCCACGGCGCAGCAGTCGCAGTCCACCGAGAGGTTCTTCATCACATTGATGAAGGCGATCTTGCCCTTGAAATGCTCGACGACGCTGTGGGCCGCATCGGCCATCGCTTCGGGGAACTGGACCGGGCTGGCGTGCTGTTCCCAGGTCTTGTACCGGTCGTCGGTGGCGCCGGCCGAGTGGATCAGCGCCTTGCCCCCGCGGGAGGCGCAGCCGATGGCCAGCTGCTTGAGCGCCCCGCCGTAGCCGCCCATCGGGTGGCCCTTGAAGTGGGCGAGCACCAGCATCGAGTCATAGTTTTCGATGTTCTTGCCCAGGTGGTTTTCCTTGAGCACCTTGCCGCCGGGGATGGGCCAGACCACGTCGGGGCCTTCGGCGTCCATGATGTCCACATCAAAGTACCGGGTCCAGCCGTGCTCCTCCATCAGCTTCCAGTGGCTGTCGGTGTTGTCCCGCACGCCGCCGGAAGCATCGCCGTAGGCGGTGTTGCACTCGACGATGGTGCCCCGAACGGCCTCCACCATCGGCTTCCAGAATTCCGGATGCAGGAAGTTCTGGTTGCCCTTCTCGCCCGAATGGACCTTGACGGCCACCTTGCCGGGCAGTTCGACGCCCAGCGCACGGTAGAGTTCCACCACCTTTTCGGGGCTGATGGTGCGGGTGAAATAGACCTTTGCTTTCATCGGGGTATCCTCCTGTCGTGAAAAGGATCGCAGCGCGTTCTGACATCGTGTCATTATCTATAGAATACCCCCTTCCCGCCCGGATGTCAATGCCCGCCGGCCAGTTTTTTCCCGCCGGGTCCGCGGGCGCTTTTCCCCGCTTGCCCTGCCGGGCCCATGGCAAAGGCGCCGGCAGCCGGCCGCGGGGTTCGCGGGGGCTGCCGGCGCCTTTTTGCCGAGCATCCGGGTCTACAAGCGGATGAAGTCGCGGAACAAGCCCGGTTCGATCTCCTGTTCCCGCAGTGTACGCCAGGTCATCGGCAGGTCCGCCGCGGCGCTGTTTTTTCGGGGCTGCAAGGCGGCTCACCTCCTCCGGGGCGCACCCTTACGCCTGCACCGGCAGGCCGTTGGCGTACAGCCCCTCTGCCGGGATCAGCAGGTACTTGCGGCCGTCGATCTCAGTGGTCTCGATCCGGCCGCCCTGCTCGGGGGCGAGCGTCACCTTGGCCGCGCCGTCGCCGGCTTCCAGCTCAAACTTGCCGGTGTTGATGAGGTTGGCCGGGTTCATAGCGGCGGAAGCGCCGAAGCTCTCGGCAAACCGGGCTGCGAACGCCTGCACCTGCGCCTCCGGCACCTGGCTGTCCAGCAAAACGGCGGTGAGGTCGGCGGCGGTCACGGCGAGGGGCTCTTCCTCCCGGCTCTCTTTGTGTTCCTCCACCTTGTCCCGCACCCACTCGTACAGGTTCCGGGCCAGCTGCAGGGTGCAGGCGTCGCCCAGGCTTTCGGCAAGGATGGTCTCGAAGGTCTCCCGCTGCTCGGCGGCGGACATGGGCGGCTCCACGCGGAAGACGCCGTCGATGAATTCCTGGTGGATCTGGTCCGGCTTGCGGGTGTAGAACAGGGCGTTGTAGATGTTGGCGGCCCGGTCGTCAAAGGCCGGGAAGACAAACCCCAGTTCCGGCTGGCCGACAACCTGGTTGGTGCCGTAGCTGTGGAACTCGTTCTGGGCCGAGTAGAAGCCCAGCGCGGCCTTGCCCTCCTTGACCGGGCAGACGCAGCAGACCACATAATGGAACATCGTGTCCGAGACCTGGTCGAAGGTCAGGCCGTCCTTGGCCTTGAAGGGCACGTCGTAGGCGTCGTGAGCCAGCAGCACCAGGTAGTTGCTGTCGTCCATGTCCAGCGACTCGATGACCTTGTCGTAGAACGCCTGGCGCACCGCCGGGTCCTTGAGCTCGCTCTCCCGCAGCGACATGAGCAGCTTGTGCTCGGGGCTGTCCGCCACCTGCTGGGTAGAGAACACAATGTCGATCAGGTTCTTGCCCTGGGTGCCGGAAAGGGCTTTTTTGAGCAGCCCCAGGTACTTTTCGGCCTCCTCCGGCGGCATGGCGGCGAGGGATTCATCCAGATAGGCGATGATCTCCTTTTTGGTGTTGACGTAGCAGCCGTAGATGTGGCCGATGGAATTCTTGTCCGGGCTGAACCGGCGGCGCAGTTCGCTGATTTCTTTCTTGTTCATGGCAATACCTCGATGTTGAATGCGATAGACGGTAAACATCGACCAGTATACCACATTTCGCGCCGGCTGTCAGGGGGTCAGGGGCGGGCGGCGCGGTACAGGTCTGCCGCTTATGTTCCATCCCGTTCCATAGGGTTTTTGTGTGGCGGACTCGGGAACGCCGCCAGCGTTTGACAAAGCCGCACGCAAAACAGTATGATGAAGATACCACCTTTCCCTTCCCGGTCCGGGCGGGCGCTTCCGCACGACCGGCGCCGGGCCGCGGCCACACCCGACGGCGCCCCGAAAGCGGGCAAAAGCGTTTGGAGGTTTTACCATGCAGGAGATTCATATTCAAGAGATCGAAGGCGTCCGGATCGGTCAGGCCGAGAACCGGGACGCCGCAACCGGATGCACCGTGGTCCTGTGCCCGGAGGGCGCGGCGGCCGGGCTGGACGTGCGCGGCGGCGGACCGGCTTCCCGGGAATCGGAATTGCTCAAACCGGTGGCTGCCGCAGACCGGATCCACGCTGTTGTGCTCAGCGGCGGCAGCGCCTTCGGGCTGGACGCCGCCGGCGGGGTGATGCGCTGGCTGGAAGAGCGGGGCATCGGCTTTGACACCGGCGCCGCCAGGGTGCCGCTGGTCTGTGCTTCCTGTTTGTACGACCTGACGGTCGGTTCCTGCACAGTCCGGCCGGACGCCGCCATGGGCTATGCCGCCTGCGAGGGGGCCGCCCGGGGCAACTATCAGGACGGCTGTTTCGGGGCCGGGACCGGCGCCTCGGTGGGCAAGTACCGGGGCATGGGCCAGGCGATGAAAACCGGCATTGGCAGTTACGGGGTGCAGCTGGGCGCGCTGAAGGTGGGTGCCGTGGTGGCGGTCAACGCCCTGGGCGATGTGTTCGACTGGAAGACAGGACGCCAGGCGGCGGGTCTGCTTACGCCGGAGCACAGCGCGTTCCTGTCCACCGAGGAGGAGATGTACAAAAGCATCCAGGTGGTCAGGAACAAATTTGTGGGCAACACCACCATCGGCGCCGTGATCACAAACGGCAGCTTTACCAAGACCGAGATGAACAAGATCGCCGCCATGGCCCAAAACGGCATGGTACGCGCCATCCGGCCGGTGAACACCACGGCGGACGGCGACAGCCTGTACACGCTGTCGGTGGGCCGTGTGGAGGCCGATCTGGATGTGGTGGGCACCCTGGCCGCCCGGGTGGTGGCCGAGGCCATCCTGCGTGCCGTGGACCGGGCGACCGGCCTGGACGGGCTGCCCGCCCGCCGGGATCTGGGCTGGGCGTAAGCCGCGGCAGCGGGGTCCGCCCGGGCCCGCCGGCCAAGGGCAGCCGCATTATAAAATTTCAATCATTTTTGATAATTTATTGTTTACAAGCCCGGACCGGCGTGCTATAATGCCGGCAAGAAAAGAAGCAGAGACGCTTGGGGAGCCCCCCTGGCGTCTCTGCTTTTTTTCATTGTTTGGAAAGGAGATGCTGCCAGCGCACGCCGGCCCGGGGCAGACCCGCGCCCCCGGCCCCTGCGCCCTGTCTGCAAGCCTTCCGCAAAGGCAGCGGCCGTGCCTTTGCGCCGGGCCTTCCGCCTCAGTCCTCGCGGGATTGCCTGTGTCAAGAGAACGTCGCCTCCTTCTTGTTGATGAACCGGAAGCACACCACCGTGAACACGGCGCAGATGATGAACACCATGATGCCGATGACGGCGGCCATCTTGTAGTTGTACTGCTCCTGGGTCAGGCGGAACAGCCAGGTCACCAGCAGGTCCACCTCCTTGGCGCTGGAGGCTGCCATCGCCTGGTCGGTGGTGACATAGACATCCTGCGTCAGCAGGTAGATGACGTTGAAGTTGTTGATGTTCTTGACAAAGTCGGTGACCAGCGCCGGGCCCTGCACGCTGAGCAGGTAGGGCAGCTTGATGGAGAAGAACATCTGCACCGGGTTGGCGCCGTCAATGCGGGCGGCTTCCAGCATATCGCCGGGAATGTTCATCAGAACGCCAGTGGCGATCAGCATCTGGTAGGGCACGCCGACCCAGATGTTGATGAGGATGATCATGACCTGGGCCCAGCCGTTGCTGGTCAGGAAGGGGATGTGATCCATGCCGGGGCTGAGCAGCCCGATGTTGTGCAGGAAATCGGTGACGCCGATGTTGGACATCATCGTGTTGAAGATGCCGTTGTCGCCAAAGAAGTTGCGCACCAGCAGCAGGGTGACGAACTGGGGCACCGCGATGGTGATGACGAACAGGGTGCGCCACAGCTTGGGGAACCTGGTCTTTTTGTCGTTGATGAACATTTGTAGATCGAGTTGGCAATGTAATCGTATTCCTGGGTGACCCGGTAGCGGCGGCGCAGGGTTTCGTTGTCCTTGGGGTCCAGCACGATCACCGGGCTGAGCTGCTGGGGGTCGCCGACGAGCATCAGGCTGTTGCCGCGCAGAATCGGCACCAGCGACATGGCGGTGTTGCACTGGCTGGCTTCGTCCATGATGACCATGTCAAAGACCGGCTCCGGCTTGCCCAGCCGGTGGGCAGAAATGCAGGTGGTGGCGATAATCGGGAACACCCGCAGCAACTTTTTGAGGTTTTCGGGCTCAGAGAGGTAGCGGTTGAAAGCGATCACCTTATCCTGAGGTTCCTCCGGGCTGTTGACAATCTCCATCAAATCCTCATACTTTGGTTCACGCAGACGCAGGATGTAGCGGGCGGAGGTGAAGTTGAGGTACTGGTACAGCTCCTCCTCGTTGCGGTCGAGCAGGGCCAGCGCATCCTCGGTGGTGACGGTGCCCAGCTTGGCCAGTTCTTTTTGCAGTGCGGGCAGCTGCGCGCCCTGCAGCTCATACTGGAAGTTCAGGTGGCTGCGGGCTTCCAGCAGGCGGTGGATCGTTGCTTCCCGCTCCCGCAGGTCCAGGATCTTTTCGTAGCGCTCCAGCAGGGCGGTCAGCTGTTTGGCGCGCTCGGCCCGCTGGGCGTGGTTGCGGTCAAGCGCTTTCTCATAGACCTTGAGTTTCCGGCACTGATCGTACAGGCGGCGGATGGTATCCAGCGCGGCGGCCGTGCGCTCGCTGTTGCCCAGCCGCAAAATCGGGAAAGGGATGGTCCGCCCGCGATAAGTCAGATTTTGGAGTTTCTCCACCACGCCGTCGATGGGGTGGTTGTTGTAGGAGGCAAACAGCACGGTCCGCTCATTGAAAAAGGCGGTGACCAGCGTGTTGACGATGGTGTTGGTCTTGCCGGTGCCGGGCGGCCCCTGCACATAGGTCAGCGGGTAACGCATCGCGCTGTTGATGGCCAGCAGCTGGTCAAGGTTGATCCGCCGGTTGAGCAGCGCCAGCGGGAAGGATTTGCGCCGCCGCGGGCGGGTGGTCATCTCGCCAAAGAAGGCGCGGATCGGCGGGGTCGGGCCGGACTTTCCATCCTCCCGGTCGCTGTCATAGAGATCGAGGATGCCCCGGTACTCATAGTCCAGGTCCACATGCACATCCCGCCCGATTGCGACAAGGTAGGGCATATCGTTGACGCCCCGAAGCTGAGGATTGCTGGCGGTGATCCGGTCCTTGATCCGTTCAAGGTTTTGTTCCGGACGATCGAGCAGGGCGTAGTCCTCGGGGTCCAAAAACTTCCGCAGGCTGACCTTGTCGCCCTGGATCGTGAATTCCCGGCACAGAACGATTTCGTCCTGGGCACGCAGTTCCCGCTTTTTGACATCCAGCACCAGCGGCCGGTATGCCAACACATACAGACCTTTGGGAGTGTCTACGCTGATGAGGTTGAGCCCCAGCTGCTGAATGTGCAGGTTCCGGCCTGCCGGGCCCTGGGTGCGCTGCTGGAAGTTTTCCACGATCTCGCGGAACTGCGCGTCGTTCAAGGGCAGCCGCCCGCCCGAAAAGGAATCGCCGTCCAGGCGCCGGATCAGGGCGTAGTCGGTCTTGTAGGGCACACTGTCCAGCCGGTTGCAGGCAGCCAGGTAGTCCAGCACCCGCAGGTTGACCGGGCTGGAAAAAAACACGGCGTACCGATTCGGGTTTTCCTCAATATCCGCCACAAGCGCCTCGTTCACCGGGCACCAGGAACCTTCCACCAGCTCGGCGGAGCGGATGCGGTCAAGATAGATCGAGAGTTCCTGCACGGTCAGCTGCCCCAGGTGCAGCCCGTCCACGACCAGAACGCCCCGGGGCAGCCGCAGCTCCCGAATGGCGATCCAGTAGCGGGTGGTCTGCTCGTTTCTGTTGCGATATTCAATGGTCAGCCATTTGCCCTCGTGGATGGCCTTAAAGACGGCAGCATAGACACCGGTCATGGGGATTCCTCTTTTCCCGAAGCATCGCAAAAGTGGTGAAAGCAACCGTTCGGACTGCGCGAACGATCGACAAACTTCTTGCCTTTATTATATCAGTTCCTGCCATGCAGGACAATGGCCGGGGATGGTTCCTACGCCCTCGTCCGGCCAATGATGGCGATGCCGTTCTGCCACATGCACGGCACGGAGCATCATGTGATGGTGGGCGCGGCGCTGCTGACCGCCTACAAAATCGCGGGCGGCGAGTTGGACCTGGAACCGGCCTTGCAGGAGATCGCCAGCCACGGCCGATATGTTTGAGCGAATCGTCCGTTTCCCAGATTGCGTTGACAAGTACGATCAGGCAAGCGTCATTTTCTGGTTGGACAGCGCTTTGTATCGTTTTTTATTGTGCCAACCGGGCCCAACTTAACGAAGCGCCAATGAGCCCCGAACGAACATTATTCGGTGTTTGGCCATGCGGCTATGCTCTCTTTTTGCATGGAGCAATCCCGCCTTGTTCCGCAGATTCAGTCCCTTATCACAATGCAGTTGACTCTGCCCGAAACCGGCGTACAGGCATCCAATGCGATGATGCCATCCCCATAGTAAGGGGTAAAGTCCGGTTCGTTGTCAAACTCGCCGCCCCGGCCCTCATAATGCGCATGGCCGAAAGAGCAATGCCAGTGGCCGCAAACGATTGTCTTGCCGGGTTCCGTCACACCGCCGTGGGCGGCTTCCATGCCGTTCAGCCACCGGGCAGCCTCCCATGCATCCGGCGTAGCAGCCCGCCAGTTGTCGAACGAGGCATATTGCACTTCGTGTCTTCCCAGCCGGGTGAGCGTACAGGGGATCCAGCCGTGCACAAAAATGTAGTGCGGTGTTTCATAATAGTCCTGCATGGCCGGAATGAGCGTCTGCATGTAGGGGGTATGCAGAAATTCTCGTCCGGCGGCTTCCGGGTTGCTGAGCAGTTCCGCAACTGACAGCCCGGTAAGCTGGCAAACTGTGCCAACCGTTCCATTGGAGTGGTGGTAGCTGCGCAGGTAGCCGCCCTGCGGCCAGTCATGCAACAGCTCCACGGCCAAATCTTCGTGGTTGCCGCGAATCAGGATGACTTCATCCTTTTCCAGCAGGTCCAGGATAAATGTCTGCAGTTCTTTTGCCTGCTTCCCCCGGTCGAACAGATCGCCGCAGACGACCAATTTGTGGCGCTCGCTGTCCATAAAGTAGCCCTGCTCGGTCAGGGCGGCTTGCAGTTCATCAAAATAACCGTGGACATCGGCAACGACATAGTATTTCATGGTTGCACCTTGCAAATGTACAATTATCTACCAACAAGTTTACCACAAACCGCCCCCAAAAGCATTGCATCCTGTGCCTTTGCCATCAGGTTTTGTATATGGCGGAACTCTGCCATATCTATCTCAAGGATCAGCTTCGGCGGCATATCGTGTTTACGGATTGGGTTTCGCAGGCAGACCTTTGCCCTGCTGACGATACTGCGGAGATTCAGGATGGAGCAAACCAATCTGTCTATCTGCCGGCTGGTGCAAAACTGGATTCCCCAGGCGATTCGGGATAAGATCGACTTGGAGGGCGAGATCCTGGCAAAGATCGCCTATTGCCTTGGTTTGATACGGCCTTCCCCCTTACAAGCCGACGACTTTGGCAAGATGTTGCCATTTGCTGCTTGAAGAACTTCATCGGGCGCACACTGATTGTGAGAGAATTGTGCAGCTATACACAAAACTGAATGAAATGCCTTGGCCTGAAAATGAAATGGCCGTCCGTACGTGATTTATTTATTTTTAGTTCTTATCCCCGCACACTCGGGGGGTGATCCCGCCAACCCGGAAGCGTCTGTTCAGGCCAACGCGGGAAGCGCGAAGTCTTGCGCAGAATTGGGCAGGAATGCTCTTTGCTTCGATAATTCGCTGATTTTGGACACCGAAAATTCGTCACTTAAAAAAGAATTGGGCATCTTATCCATCATTTAGGTATGCGCATACCTATCGACTTTTTCCGTGGTTCCTTTTATACTTGTAGCAGGAGATGGTGCCATGACATTGAAATTGAGTTCCTTTTTGGCCTCAAACAGCCAGTTTTCGGAAGAGTCTGGTAAGAGACTCCTTCTTTATGTATCCTTTGTCCAATGCTTTTGCCAGCAATATCATGTGTCGTACCAACCGGACACACAACTGGAAGGGCTGCTTCCCCTTCTCTTCCGGCAGGTCCCGGGATACGCCATTAAGGAAGCCGCCGTCACCTTTGACAGCGCAATGCCCTGGGAGTTGCTTCAAGGCAATTCTCAGTTAGCCGTTTCCCTATCCCACTTTCAACAAGAGCTTGTCAGATCTTGCTGCGCCACCCCCGCGTGGCTGCTTGCGCAGTTGGACGATCTGTTCGAAGCAGACAACATACTGTTCGACGTTTCTGTTACTCCGCCTACTCTTTGCACCCTCATTGCCCGGTTGGCCTCACTTCGACCGGCACGGCAGATTGTGGATTTATGCTGCGGTACTTACTCACTGGGACTGCGAATATGGCGGGAACTGGGTTCCGCCCCTGGCATATCCTGCCTTGGCGAGGATATTAACGGATATTTATGTTCTTTTGCACGCCTTCTGCTGTTTCTCTGCGGCGTTTATGATTTTTCCATTGCAGAGCGAGATATTACCCTTCCATTCACAGAACCGTCAGGACCTCATACGCCCACCATTTTTACTGCGGACTTTCCGTTTACCGGCAATCGGACGCGAGCCACCTCAAAGGACACCCCCAGTTCCAGGATATATGCTGACTGGCTTATGATCCGTGCCCTTCTGGGCAGGATGCACCCCGGCGACCGCGCTTTTGTTGTCGCCACCAAAGGCGCATTGGTTCGGAAAAACGAGTGCGCCCTGCGGGCAGAACTTGTAAAAAACGACTGGCTGGACGCCGTAATCCAACTGCCGCCCGGACTATATCCTGACCACAATCTGCCTCTTGAGCTCGTGGTCTTCGAAAAGGCCCGTCCTTCCTCCCGAAGTGGCCGGGTATTTTTCGCCGACATGAGCGCTTTCTCGATTCCGGGTACTCGCCGGGCCAAGAAACTCTCCCCATCCGGTATTGATCAGGCGTGCCGTGCTTTTCAATCCTTTGTTTGTGAATTGCCCTTTTCTGCTGTGGTTCCGAAGGAAGCAATCGAACATGCCGGCTGGAGTCTCTATCCCCTGACCTATCTGACGCAGGACAACTTGCCCAGCAGATCGCTGCGACTGGGCGATGTTGCCAGCATTACCCGGGGATTGCAGCTTGCCAAGGGCTCACAGGTGTGCAGCACCCCTCGATATTTGCTTAACATTCGTGACCTGCAAAACGGCGAGATTCTGTTTGAAACCGCTGATCAAGTGGAGGTAGGCAGTGTCTCCTTAGAGGAAAAGTACCGAATCCAAGAAGACGATATCATTCTCACTTCCAAGGGTTCCGCCCTCAAAATTGCCATCGTACCGCCCAATCCTCCCGCCTCCTATTTGGGTGGGAATCTCACCCGGATTCGCGTCCGGAACGACCGGTACTCCCCTTATCTTCTATACGAATATCTGATCTCTGAACGTGGTCAGAACGCCCTTAACCTGATCCAAACGGGCACCACCATCCGCGTGCTTGGCAGTGCCAACTTAAAAGAGCTGAATATTCCTGACTATGCCTCATCCAGCGCTGTCAAAATCGGGGCAGCGCTTAAAGATGCGGCGATCCAACACCGCCAAGAGAAAAGAAAGCTGGACGAAGCGTTTGCCCGCAAAAGAGAATCTCTGCTATCCCAGCTTACCACTACAAAGGAGAGAGAAACATGAGCCGCCTTTTTATCAGTCACAGTTCACAGGACAAGGAGGCGGTACATGCCTTTGTTGAATTTCTTGTCTTGGGCATGGGAATATCTCGAGAGGACATCTTCTGTACCTCGTTAAGTGGAACACTGCCCGCCGGACAATTCTTTATTGAACGCATCCGTGCCGCCCTCCAGGACTGTCGGCAGGTCCTCTGTTTCCTCACACCCAACTACCTGAAAAGTGTCTCCTGCGTAGCAGAGCTGGGTGCAGCTTGGATTCAGACCAGCAAGATCATTCCTTTGCTGGTCCCCCCGATGCAGTACAGCGACTTCAATAACACCCCGCTGCTGGGCATGCAGATGCTGTGGCTTGATCGCGCTGATTTAATGGACCTCTATGACCAGCTGTGCGTCTGCCAAGCTGCCAAAAGCGGCCGGACCGCAGAATTCGATCGGCAGTTGAAAGCCTACCTTCAGCATATTGATCAGCCCCAGCTCAAACCCTCATTGATTGCCCCTGACGCCTATGGCTATTATCGCGTCAAAATCACATCGATTCGATCTACTCCGCCTCAATACCGTTGTTACAAGCTGGAAAGTCCGCTCCGGCTGCAGGAAAAAATGGCCCCCGGTGAGAGTCACTGGATTTTTTTCAAAGCCGGCATGTATGAGGATTTAGCGGTAGGCGACACGGTGGCGGTGCTTGTCGGTTCCACCAAACTGCACAAATTTCCCGACATCGGATATGCGCGCAATATCTACCCGGATGATCTGAAAAAGCTCTCCAGCAGTTTCTGATTCACTTTGGCGGTCGAACATAGGCAGCCCCCAAACACAATCAGCAACCGGTTATCCGAGTGTTGCAATCTTGGGATGATTGTATCCCAAGTCTGTACCGCGCTGCATCCGCCGTTTTTTATCCGCTCTCCCTTCCGCTTTTTCGCATCAACAGCAGGAAGTACCCCACGCAGAGCAGATCCTGCACCAGCGAGGATGCCGGTGTGCCCAAGCCGATCAGGAAGAGCGATGTTTCTGGCAGACGGCTCATCGCCCAGGCCACCGGGATTCGCACGCAGAACGCCCCGATGATCCCCTGCGCCATCACAAACAGCGTTTTTTCGCAGCCGTTGAAGTAGCCGGCAAAACAGAACAACAACGGGGTAAGCAGGCAGTCGATGGCGTATGCCTGCAAATACTGCCGGGCCGCCGCCACCACCGCCGGGTCCCGGGCAAACAGCGCCGCCAGCCAGTCACCGAGCCAGAAGGTCAGCGCCCCCATAAACGCCCCCACCACCAAAGACGACAAAATGCCGCAGCGCAGCGCCTGCTGCGCCCGGTCCATCCGGCCCGCGCCGCGGTTCTGAGCCACAAACGCAGACATGGACTGCGTATAGGCGGAGGGGACAAGCATGATGAAGGTACAGACCTTTCCCCCACGCCCACACCGGCTGAAGCGGTGGTGCCCATGCTGTTGACCAGGGCCTGGATCACCAGGAAAGAGCTGCCCACCAGCAGTTCCTGCAGCGCGACCGGCACGCCGATGCGCAGCTGCCGCAGCATTTTGCGCGTCAGTTTACGCCCGGCACGTGGCGGCATGGCAAACGGCAGCGGTTTGCGGCAAAGGAAAAACAGAGAGAGCAGCACACTGACTGCCTGTGCAGCCACCGTGGCAATGGCAGCCCCCGCCGCGCCCAGGTGGAACCCGGCCACAAGCAGCAGGTCGCCGACAATGTTGACTGCGCAGGCCACCGCCACCGTGTACAGCGGCGTTTTGGCGTCGCCAGCGCCGCGCAGCACTGCGCCCAGGAAGTTGTACGCCACAATAAAGACCATGCCCAACCCGCAGATCCGGATGTAGGCGACGGTATGGTCCATGGCCTCGGGCGGGGCGTCAAGCAGCGCCGCCAACGGTTGGGCGAACAGCGCCAGCCCCAAAGTCAGCAGCACAGCCAAGCTGCCCAGCAGAGTGAGCCCGGCCAGGACCGCGCGGCCGGCCTCCTTGGGGCTGCCACTGCCGATGGCCTCTCCCACAGTCACGGTAGGCCCCATGGACAGTCCGGTGACCAGCATTGTAAAAGTCGAGAGGAGCATACGGCCGGTGGATACGCCGGAGACATCGGCGGTGGAGGCAAACTGTCCGACCACCAGCAAGTCCACTCCGCCGTAGAGCGCCTGCAAAAACAGCGTGAGCAAAACAGGTAGTGAAAAGCGGGCCAGACTGTAAAAAATGCCGCCACTGGTCAGCGAACGGGACGGACCTGCCATAAATATACACTTCCTTCAAACTGTGAATTGGGCGATCACGGCCCGGCGCCGATGCACCGCTCGAAAAAAGCCGGGGAAGGAACCGGACATTCCGGTTGCCTTCTCCGGCTTCCCTGTTTGGGATGCCCTCCGGCGTTTTGGGGTGCTCACCCCTGCAGTTCGCTGAGGATCGTGCTTTCGAACACACCGCTGGCTGCCCCGATCAGAGTGCAGTGGGCCGAGCCGGGCTGCGTGATCGAAACGCTCCGTTTACGGTGGGACAGCAGGCGGTTCACCTCCTGCTCGGTGCGGGCTACAAGGCCCGGCAGATGGGCAGGCACCGCCCCCGCCAGCACAAACTGGTCCATATCAAACAAAAAACTGAAGTTATAGATCGACGTGACCAGCCCCGGAAGCAGAAACTCCACCATCCGGTTTTCCAGGTCCGGCGAAAGCACCGGGTCATCCAACAAATTGACCCCAAAAGCCTTTTCCAGAGCCTGTAAGTTGATGCGGGTCTCCAGCGGTTCGATCTGCGGCGGCAGAGGCGCCTTCCAATCGAAGGGCCCCATGTGGGTGTTGCCGATCTCACCGGCGCGGCCATGCCCGCCGAGCCAAATCGCACCGTTGTTCATGATTCCGGCGCCGAAACCCGTGCCCAATGTCAGGTAACACAGGTTCATCGTTTCCCGCGGACCGCCGCGGAGCAGGGCTTCGCCCAGGCAGGCCAGATTCACGTCATTCCCGTAAAAGGGTGGCAGATGCAGCGCTTGCAGCAGCGGCCCGAACAGGCGCTGCAGCGGGATCATTGATTCCTGCCGGTCATAGTACAGCACAACGGTTTCCGCTTGGCCGTCGATGTCAGCCGGCATACCGATTCCCACGCCCAGCACATGGCAGGGCGACTTTTCCACAACCGACTGCAGCAGCGGCGTCAGTTTGACGTAGTCCTCCGTCTGATGGAAGCAGTCAAACGGATGCTGCTCGTATTGCAGGAGCTGCCCGGCCAGGTCCACCAGGCCCACTTCCAGCATGCTGCCCTCGAAATTCAGTGCCAGGGCCGCATAGGCTGACGGGTTGAACCGCAGGTTGCGGCGCCGCCGCCCCGGGCGGCCGGCCGGTTCCTCGCTTCCAATCTCGGAAATGATGCCGCGGGAGATCAGGAAATCCACCGCTTTGCTGGCTGTGGGGAAGCTCATCTTGGTGCGCTGCACGATTTCGGCGCGGGACAGTTCCCGCTCATGCAGAAATAAGTCAAAAACAGTTTTCCGATTTCTGGCTTTCAGATATTCCGGTACATAGGATGTCATGAAAAGTCCTCCTGCCAGTCCGCCTTGCGGTCGGGACCGGTAGATCAATATCGTTCCATCTTTTCTATTGTAACAGGAATCTTTCCAGATGCCAAGACCGGGCATTTCTTCGTTCAGCGCACCGCAGGCGAGGTCGTCTGCCCGGCGGACAAGCGTTCCAGCGCCAGCTGCACAGCGCCTTCCGTGGCGGTGCGCGTGGGCCGAACGATCGGGGAACCGGGGAACCACCGGGCCGCCAGTGCGCAGAATTCATCATACAGGACCGGCGATTTCAGGATGTTGCTGCCCCAGACCCCCAACGGGAACCCAGGTTCCTTTTCACTCAGGCGCAGCGCATTCGCCACATCCTCGGCAATGGTTATCATCAGGGCAGCAGCCTCTTTCAGAATGGTCACCGCATCTGGGTCACCCGCGGCGGCCGCCTCGTTCACCAGCTTGCCCAGTTCCGGCGGCTTCCAGGGCGGGTCCGCAATGCGGACCGCGATGTTGTTGAGGTCCTCCCGCGTATACACCGAGAGCTCCTCGCAAAGGCGGCGGATCAGCACGCCTTCGGCCGCAGCGCCGTCGAGCCACCGGCCCAGTTGGCGCAGCGCGCGTTTGCTGACCCAGGTGCCCGAGCCCTCGTCCCCGAGGATCGTGCAGGACCAGCCACCAGCCCGGGCACTGTGGCCCTGGCTGTCCCGGCCAAAACCGATGGACCCAGTACCGGAGATTACCAGTACACCGCGGCCACCGGTCACTGTGTAGTGGGCCAGTTCCGCATCGTTGACAATATATTGCGGGCAGTCAAGCCCCGGGATCTGCCCGTACAGTTCGCGCAGGAACACGCCGTCCTGATCGCTGTCCAGGCCGGTGGTTCCCACCACCAGGTAGCGGCAATCCGACCGCCGCCCCCCGAACTGGCCCAGGCAGGTATCCAGCGATTCTCGAATGATCCGCTTGACCTGGTCTTCCGGCACACAGTAATGGTTGGCCGGCTGGCCGGTGTAGCTGCCCAGCGTATGGCCCTGCAGGTCCGCAGCCATCACACGGTAGTTGGTGCCACCGGAATCAATTCCCAGTACATACTCCATACTCCTGCACCTCCAGATCAATGGGTGCCGGGCTGCACATACTCCGTCTCGCCATCGGCGCCCTTGAATTTAATGTTCAGCAGCATATCCAGCTTGTGGAAGGTCGCAAAGCTGGCGTTTTCGATGCCCAGCTCAGCGGGCACCGCGGCGCTGACTACCTGCATCGGCAAAATGTACTCAAACGGCTGGGTATACCACTGGCCGGTCACCTGCAAGGTGCAGTCCCGCGGGTCTGCTGCGTCGGGTCCCCCCAGCGTGTAGACATGGGGGCAGACACTGCGGTGATAAGCCATCAGGTCCAGCATGCGGCGGCGGTCCGGGTCTCCCTCAGGCGGCACCAGATAGAACCCAGCCACATCCGGCTTGATCGAACTTGTCGGGCCGTGAAGGAACTCTTCAAAGTCGAAGGCCGCGGTGGGGATCAACAGAGTCTCCTGCAATTTGAGTGCGCCTTCCTGGGCGATGCGCAGCGCCTGGCCCTTGCCCACCAGATAGGCCACCTTCAGCCCGCGCTGGGCCTCGTCGTTGACCTTCTGCCAGGCAACGGTAGATTCGACATTGGCCGTCATCGCCCGACCGGCTGCGGTCAGCGTTGACATATAGGTCTCGTAGTTCGCTTCGCTCAGTCGGCCGGTGGCACGGGCTGTCTCCAGAGCCAGCAGATAGAGGCCCAGGATGGTCATGGTATACCCCTTGGTTTTGGGGCCGACGGTTTCCGGCCCGCAGGGAATGGCCGTATAATGCTGGCACAGGTCGCAGATGCGCCCCCGGTCGCCGGTCATGGCCAACGAGGGAATGGCCGCAAAGCGCTCCATCGCCGCGATTGTGTTGGTGGAGTTGCCTCCCTGGGAGACATAGATCATCAGCGGACGCTGACCGTACACCGCATACAGGCGGGACGGTGCGCTGACCGTGACATCCATGCCCAGCACCTGGGACATAAAAGGTGCCGCTGTGGCCGAGGCATTGCGGGACGTTCCGCTGGCCACGATATACAAACGATCGGGTTCCACGGCGCGGAACAGCTCCACAAAGGGTGCTGCCAGGCTGGCGCGGTTCGCCAGCGCCCTGGCAAACACATCCGGTTGCTCTCGAATGTAGTCCATCATATTCATTGTCATACGCTCCTTTGTTCTTATTCCAATGTTTTTATTCAAATTTCAGCGCCATGGCATAGTGGATGCCGTAGTCGCCGGTGGCGTCGTACCAGCCGCCGTGGGCGTCCACGATCCCCTCCCGCGGGCCCGCAAAGGGCAGCGCTCGGTCGGCGGCCAGCCATTCTCCGCTGTCCCGCTGGGCCTTGAAGTAGTAGCCCACTGCACTGATCATCCGCATGGTCAGCACCTTGCCGCTGATTTGGAAGGGATGGGACCGCACACAGCCCCCGGGGCCTTCCGCCTCCACCTGGTATTCGCCCTCGGCGGTGCAATCGGTAAAATCGGCGGTCCAGAACGTGCCCTTGTTCCAGTTTGCCACCGGTCCCGCTTCACAGGGCAGCAGCGAACAGCAGACCCGCCCGGCCGCATCCACCAGCCGGCAGGCGCCGGGGGCTTCGCCGTCGGCGCACCGGATCACGACTTTTTTGGGGCCGTCAGCGCTGTAGCCCATGTGGTTGGTCAGGATCTTCATGGAGAATCCTCCTTACAGTTGGGTTATGATTCAGCGGAAGAAGAATTTTCCGCCAGAGCCGGATTGGATGCGCTCCAACGTGCAAAGATCAGAATCGCCACGGCCATGACCACGGCGTTTACCAGCATCACCGGGCCCACGCCCAGCAGGTCGCTGGCCAGGCCGCCCACCATGCCAAACATGATCTTGGAGACCACGTTGCTGATGATCGCGTTGAGGGTTTGACCGGTGGCCCGTAACTCGCGCGGGACGGTGCGGGCGATGAAGGTGACCAGGCAGTAGTTGAAGCCGGTATAGCCGATGCCGTGCAGCAGGTTGACCGGGATAACGAGAATCGGGTCGCGCAGCAAGAACAGCAGCGCCCAACGCAGCACGGTCACCCCGCCCGACAGGATCAGTGTGCCCCGCACGCCGATCTTGCGGATGATGCGATGGATGAAGAAAAGCATCGGGATCTCGGACACCGAGCAGGCGAACATCATCATTCCCACCCGGGAACTGTCGCCGCCAATGGATGTATAGTAGATCGGGTAAAAGTTGTAAAAGAAGTTCAGCCCGCTGCTGAAAACAAGGTTGATGAGGATCATGCCCAGCAGGTTCCTGTTTTGCAGCAGCGCTTGGTAGCCGCCCTTGCGGCCGCCCTGGCGCTGGTACCCGCAGACCTGCGGCAAACCACGGCAGACCAGCAGGCAGGCAGTCATGCACAGGGCCACCATCCAAAAGATCATGCGGTAGCTGTCCTGCAAAGCCAGGCCAATGAACAGGACCGTGACGCTGTAGCCGATGGTGCCGCCCATGCGGATCTGGCCATAGTCCCAGCGGCTGCCCTCGAGGCATTCGAGCGTGTAGTTGTCCTGCAACGGGACGATCGGGTTGATGAACGCCGAAAACAGCGTGACGGCCAACAAAAGGAACCAGAAATCCGTGTTCAGATAAAACAGCAGGCTGGCCACCGCCATACAACCGTACAGCAGCATCAGCACCCCGTTTTTGCTGCGAGCCCTGTCACTGAGGATGCCCCAGCCCAGCTGGGCCGCCAGCAGCACTGCTGTGGAAACCGAAACGGCCATGCCGATCTGTGTATCGCTGAGCCCCACCGAGGACAGGTACAGGTTCAGGTAGGTGTTGTAAATGGCCTGCCCCGCGTAAAACAGTACATACAGCAAAAACAGCCGGCGGGGAAACATATCCTGATTGGCAGTTGTCCGGTCCATACCGTCCCCCCCTTTGGGTGTTCCGGCATCAGGTACCGGTGCCTTGTGCATGTCTCGGATGATTTATATTCTAAAGTTTATTAAATAATTATCTTGGCTTTAGAATACTCCCTTTTCTCTGTCCCGTCAATCCGCACTTTCGCCGAACTTCTCTGCGTTTCTTTGTGCTTTTCAACAAAAGTTTTTTCGTCATTGTTTGTTATCGTTCAAAACGCCCGTTTGCATGGCCGTAGCGCCCCTTCCGCGCCCGGCACAGCAAAAGGCCCCGATCCGTTTTCAAACGGATCGGGGCCACGCAATTTGAGGAGGACTGAGGTCACCCGAGCTCGGCAAGGAGCTGCGGAATGTCCGCCAGCTGTTTCAAATGGAAGCGGGCGGCGCTCTGGTCAAAGGGAAAGCGGTCGTCGCGCAGGGCCGCCACCACGCCCCCGGCCGCCGCGCCCGCCTGCACGCCATAAGTGGAATCCTCCACGATCAGGCACTCCGCAGGCGTGCGCCCCAGCTGCGCCATCGTGTATTGGTAAATTTCCGGGTCAGGCTTGCTGCGCGTGAACGCTTCACCGCTGACCACCACATCGAACGCTTCGGTCAGCTCGCACTCGGTCAGTACCCGCCGGATATTTACCAGAGCGCTGCTGCTGGCCAGCGCGATCTGCAACCCCATTGCCCGTAGGCGGGCCAGCAGCGGGCGGACCTGCGGGCGCAGAATATCCGGGTAGAAAACCTGACAGGCAGCCCCTATCTGAGAGAGTTCCTCCGCGAACGCCACATCGTTGTCCCGACGGCAAAGACGGGCCATAAAGCGCGGATAATCCTGGCTTGCCATACCGACTGTGGGATACAGGCTTTCCGGCGTGACCCAGGGGTACCGACCACGCAGCTGTTCCCAATCATGGTACAGATAAACCGGTTCGCTGTCAATCAACACGCCGTCCATATCAAAAACGACCGCTAGTATGGACATTGCGGTCTCCTTTCCACCGGTTGTTCCGGTTCGCCAGGGTGTTGTTCGTCAAAAAGCAGCCGGCGCTGTTTTTACCAGACCTAGGGGTTTACCACTTCAAATTCAAATTTCTGGGTCACTCCATCCAGGTACTCTTTGCTCAGGTCGATCGCACGGCCGAACTGGTCGCGGACCACATTCTCCACACACAGCACCGGCGAACCCCGGTGCAGCCCGAACAGAGCGGCAAACTCCGCGTTGGCAATTTGCGCCATCAGCGTGCGGTGTGACCGAGCAACCCGGACATGATAGACCGTTTCCAGCACATGGTACAGCGACTGCGCCGCGAAATCATACTGATCAATGCCCGGGAAGATGGATTCGGGGATATAGTTTTCCACCAGCACAAACGGCTTGCCGCTGACATAACGCAGCCTTACCAGATGGTAACAGCGGTCCTGCCGGTTCAGTTCCAACCGGCCGAACAGCGCCGGTGTGTACCCCACCCAATCCGCGCGCAAAACCTTGGTGCGGTGCTCCAGATTCAGCAGGGTCATTTCCTGCTCGAAGCTCAGCTGCCGGTTCAGGAACCGGCCCCGCGTATCCGGCACACGCACGAAGGTTCCCCGGCCGCGCATACGCTCCACGACGCCTTCCTCGATCAGCGCGTTGTAGGCCTGTCGAACCACCGGCCGCGAAATGCCCAGCGCCTGGCAGAGCTCCTCCTCGGTGGGCAGTTTGGCGCCCTCTGGGAATTGCCCTCCGGTGATGGCGTCCAGCAGCCCGCGGCGGAGTTGCTCATACAGCGGCACCGCGCTGTTTTTATCAAGATGCAGTTCATACCGTTCACTCATGCCTGGCTCCTTTTGACCAGCGCCCTTCACAGCGGTGCTCGGACGCCGAAACCGCCCTGTTCCATGCAGTTGCGCGCCGACACACGCTGCCCGGCTTCCAGCGCATGCAGCAGTGCAGGCGCCGGCATCGCCCGGCCTTTTTGCCACCCGGCGTCGTACAGGTCGCACAGAAACGCCGCCAGGAAGGCATCCCCTGCCCCCATGGTGTCACTGGCCTGCACGATCTGCGTCGCCTTTTGCAGAATTTCCCCTTCTACCGACAACAACTGCCCGGCTGCGCCCATCGTAGCCAGCACATGCACCACGCCGCGGCGGTGCAGCGGCGCACACAATTCCGCAAAAGCAGCCTTGTCCATCGGCTTGCAGGAAAGCATCGCCAGATCTATACCGTGGCAAACCTCGTCATAGTAGGCATCGGTACGGTACTTTTCCTTTTCGCCGAAGTCATAGGCGAACACAGCGGGCAGCGCCTGCACAGCCGCCATCTGTTCGGGCATTTTGGCGTTGCAGCTGCTGACGATCAGATCGGCGGTTTTCAGCTCGTCCAGCTCCTGCGCACCGATCTGCAGCGGGCCGGTCCAGCTTTCCCCGGTGATGACCTCGATAAAGCTGCGCTCCCCGTTGACCACATCATAGCTGCACACCTTGGTGGTACGCCCTTGCAAAACGGGGCAATGGCTGATGTCCACGCCGTTTTCCTGGAGTGCTTTCTCCACAATATGTGCCATCTTGTCATCGCCGAAGGAGCCGAGATACTCGGCCTGTGCCCCCAGCCGCGCAGCATGAACTGCAACGTTTACCGCATTGCCGCCGGGGAAGCACTCCTGTGTATTGTGGTAATAGTCTATTACGTTATCCCCTAATGCAATCAGTTTCATACTCAATAGCTCTCTTTTCTGTAATAGCGGCGGATATCCAGAGAATGATCCGTGATGACCTCAATATTCTTGCTGATGCGCTGCAGAACAGCCGCCATGACAACGGGGCTGAGCAGCGGGCGGAACTCATCGCTGATGCCGGGCAGTGCATACTCCTTCGTATCAAAGCAGGTCAGTTTTTTGGTATGGCGGGCGGCAAACTCTTTTACGCGCTCGTCCTGCGCACGGGTGGGACCCTCGGTCAGCAGCAGCGTGGTGCAGACATCGTCCTCCAGCAGCTCCAGCGTGCCGTGGAAAAATTCCGGGCTGGAAACGCTTTTGGTGCGGATCCACTGGCTTTCCTCCAGCACACACATGCTGTAGCTGTAGGCGGTGGGCCACAGGTCGCCACTGCCGATCCAGATGTTGTAAGGTTCCCTGCAGGCATCCATCGCATACTGGCGGCATTTGGCGTCCGCCTGCTTGCGGACCTGTGCCAGCGCAAAGGCAAGGTTCTTCAGCTCATCCGCAAAGCGGGGGTAGGCATCAAAGTTTCCACTGCGGTACAGGATGCGGCCGATCAGGAGGTAGAACACCAGCTCCTGCGGGCGGCCCTCGCCGTAGACGATGGTGTCATCGCAGATGGATTCCAGCGTGGAATTTTCTTTGCCGACGGCGGCAAACAGGCGCACGCCCTGCTCCTTCAGCCAGTTGGCCGCCTTTACGGTCTCGGCGGTGTCGCCGGACTTCGAGGTCAGGAACGCCACGGTCTTATCGGTGATGCGGTTGCAGTCACCGGTCATCAGGTTGGCGGACAGGACATTTTCGACCGGCAGGCGGGACATGTGGCGGATATAGAAGGCGAACGGATCCAGCATCGCCTGAGAACCGCCGCTGCTGGTGAACAGCAGCAGGTCAAAACCGCCGTCCCAGATAGAATCGGCAATGGATTCGATTCTGGACCGCTGGTCATAGATCACCGCCCCGTTGGCAATGATCTGTTCCTCATTGAAATTGACCATTTGCATAAATACTGCCTCCTGTCCGCCAGACCACCGAAAGGCGCCGGGCGGTTAGTTTGTTATTTTGTAATAACAATATATCAAAAAGCATGCCCCGTGTCAATCGTTCTTTCGCCCAGCACTCCGAATTTCACAAAGTGTACAAATCAGCGCCTGAAATATGGACAAAACGTAGTATATTCCGCCTTTAGAAAGGCCGAAAAGAAATGTCATGATGTTTGTAACGGAAATATGGTATTCGTTCCAATGATTTTCAGCTCAAGCGGAACGATGGGAATGGATTCCGTTTCGTCTCCTTGTATTCCGCAACAGACCTGGTCATCGTAGACGTTTTGGCGTCAGTTCGATGGTTCCTACAGTTTGATTTGTTGGATTGATCCGCTCCCCCTTATACAGCGAAGGTGGGCAGCACGCCGCAGCCGGTCAGCCAGGTGTCCAGTTTGGCGGCGAGGTCACCCTCATCCGGGCAGGCCGCGAAGGCCGGGCCCACCTGCGCTTGCGGGCAAAGGCTGCGCACCGCACCGGCAATATCACCCGGCTCGCCGCCACAGTGGCTATAGAAGGGCAGCAGGACCTTGCCGGTCAGCGCAGTGCGGTTGCGGCGCAGCCAGGCTGCCAGCGGCGGGGCGATGCTGCCGCACCAGTTGGGGGTACCGACAAAAACGATGTCGTACCCGGCAGGCGATTCGCTGACCGGCAGCAGCCGCGGGTAGTGGTGGCTGTGGATCTCCCGCCGCACCTGCTCCAGCAGTTCCGGGAAGCGGGAGGGATACGGCTGGCTGGGGTAGAGCCGGGTCAGCGTGCCGCCGGTCAGCCGCTGCAATTCCTCCGCCAGTTTGCCGGTGCTGCCGCTGTAGGTGTAAAACGCGATCAGGATGCGGGGCGGGGCGCAATTTTCCGGGCGCGGCGTTTCGTACACCGCCCTCACCCCTTCTGCTCCTGCTTGCCGAAGGACATACAGGGCGCGATGACCTCGCCGGTGCGCAGGTACTGGTAGGTGGGCATCTCGAACAGCACCGGCTTGAGTTTGGTGTAATCGAGCTTGCCGTCGGCGGTCAGCACCGAATCATCGGCCCAGGTTGCGGAAATTTTACAGATGAAGCTCTCAAAGTTCGGCGTCTTGTAGACATCGACCACCGTGCACTCCATCGAGACCGGGGCATTTACGATCATCGGTACGCCGGCGTCGCCGACCACATAGTCGAACAATTCGCTCTTATCGGTCTTCGCGCCGCTGACGCAGCCGGCGCGGTCGGCTTTCGGCAGCAGGGCCAGCGTCATGGCCACGTCCAGGACGATTTTCAGTTTGGCTTTGGCATTCATCAATAGCTCCTTGTTGCCGTGCGGTGGAACGGCGGCTCCCTTACAGGCTGCGGCCCAGCTCGTAGGCTTTTTGCGGATAGCCCGACCGCCGGGTCATGCCCGGTGTGCCGCATCCGTAGCCCAGCACCCGGCCCCGGTCGGTCAGGTTCAGGTACCGCAGCAGGGTGTTGTAGTGGGCTTCCAGCGCCTCAAAGGTCCAGTCGTCCGCGTTCCAGGCCACTGTCAGCAGGGCGGCCTGCATGTACTTATGCTGGATACTGGAATTAAAGGCGCAGAACCGGTCGATCAGCGTCTTGAGCTGGGCCGACATCCCATAATAGTACAGCGGCGTGACGAACACCATCATGTCCGCGTCCAGGATCTCGCGGCGGAATTTCTCCACATCGTCCTTCTGGACGCAGGGCCCCTCGTACCCGCAGCGCACGCAGCCGGTACAGGGGTGGAGGTTGGCGTGGGCGGCGTCGATGACGGTGCAGCTGTGCCCTGCCTCCTGCGCGCCGCGGATGACGTCGAGACGGGCGGCCTCGCCCAGGGCCTCCATCTCGGCGATCTCATCGGCAGAAAGTGTCGGCGCACTGCGGGGTGAACTTGTCCGAGAACAGGTAAGAATCCCGATGAGATCGTTAGAAGTTCAACAAAAGACGACATCTCCGTGTTGTCCTGTCGTCAATTTTATTGTAATCAGCCTGGACGCGGTTGTGAAATGCTTATTTTCAATCGTCTGTCATACGAAAAAACAATGGCCCAAAACGCCGTGTGTTCATTGACGCGGCGCCGGTAAGAGGGCTATACTGTCTATATCCTGACACTGCGTCAGAAGCCAGGGGTGGGCAGATTGTCAGAGCGATCTTTGCCCGCTCCCCATCGAATCCATCTGGGCGCGAACCGCGCGATGCAGCAGATCGCCCTGGCCTGGGAGTGGGCCAAGGGGGTGGCGTCCCCCATCATCGGGGCCACCAAAGCCTCGCATTTTGACGATGCGGCCGGCGCGCTCTCGGTCAAGCTGCGCGGCGAGGACATCGCCTGGCTGGAGGAACCGTACCTCCCCCACCGGGTCGTCGGCGCCATCGACCGCAACCCGGAGGAGGGGGTCAAACTGCTGGATGTGAAAAAATGAGCGGGGAATCAACAAAACGAAAGGAGTCTTTGCCATGCGCATCACAATGAACCTGTACTACACCGGCCAAAACGGCAGTGCGCGCAAATTTGCCGAGGAGATGGAGCAAAGCGGCACCGCCGCCAAGATCCGCGCCGAGGCCGGCAACGAACGGTACGAATACTTTTTCCCGATGAACGCCCCCGAGACCGTTCTGCTGATCGACAGCTGGAGTGACCAGGCCGCGCTGGACGCCCACCACGCCTCGCCGATGATGGGCGCCATCGCCGCGCTGCGGGAAAAATACGACCTGCACATGCGGGCGGAGCGCTACCTCTCCGACGACGCCGGGATGCCGGACGCCGATAAGAAGTTTATCAAGACCTGAGCGGTTTGCCGCCGCACCCGGATTTTCAAAAAGAAATTTTCAAAAAGACAAACGACCGCGCCCCCTGCTTCAAGGGAACGCGGTCGCTTGTCTGTTTCGTTTCCTGTGTTTCATTTTTGGGGCCGGGCGGCGCGGTACAGTTCTTCCGGCGCGGCGTCCTCCCGCAGCACCTGCAAACTCTGGATAAACAGCGAGGTGGCGGTGTTGAACACCTGGTTTTTCTTCCAGACCAGCACGCTGCGGGTGGTGCGTTCCGGCACCAGCGGCACAAACCGCAGGTCGGGGCTGGCGTGCAGCGAAAGTGCCCCGTCCATGCAGACGGCCACCCCCATCCCCTGCTCCACCAGCAGCGCGATGTTGGACAGCAGGTTGTACCCCACCAGGATGTTGAGCCGGTTCTCCTCGCAGCCGATCCAGTTCAAAATCTCCCGCCGGGCACTGGGGCGGCTGGGCAGCATCAGCGGCTGGTCGATCAGCTCCCGCACCGCGACCTGTGCGCGGCCGGCGAAGGGATGAGACCTGTGCACCAGCACGCCCCAGCGTTCCCGCACGGCCAGCCGGATGAACTCGTACCGGGTGGTGTCCACCGGTTCCAGCAGCAGCCCCAAGTCCAGCGCACCCTTGTCGATGCGCTCTTTCAGCAGGTCCGCCATGCCGTTGTACAGCTCGAACCGCACGGCCGGGTACTGCTGCGAAAACCGCCGGATGGCTTTGGCCAGGTCGTGGCCGCCCAGCGCCTCGGTGGCGCCGATGGTGACGGTGCCGGCCACACTGTCCCGTTTGCCGGCAAACTCGTGCTCGGTACGGTCGGCCAGTTCCACAATGTCCTGGGCCCGCTGGCGCAGCAGCGCGCCGTCCTCGGTCAGTTCCAGGCTGCGCTTGCCGCGGATAAACAGCGTGGTGCCCAGTTCCTCCTCCAGGTCGCTGATCTGGCGGGAGAGGGTGGGCTGGGTCAGGTGCAGGATCTCGGCCGCACGGGTGACGTTTTTCTCCTGCGCCACCGCCAGAAAATAGCGCAGCGTCCGCAGTTCCATAGGGGCCCTCCCTTCCTCGCGTATGTCCCTCTCTTCGATGTACTTTTAGTGTAGGGAATACGGCCATGCCTGTCAAGAGCAGGTCTGCCCCGAAACGGGTTCCTGCATACAGAAACAGACATACGCCGGTTCGGCGTATGCCGGCTTTTTGAAATCATAAAGAAAAAGTCGGCATTCCGGCGGCTGCGCCGCTTCAAAATAACGAGTTTGCAGGGGCGGATTCCACATCCGCCCCTGCAAACATTTTTTCTGAGCGCGACTCGGTCGCGCGATCCACCTTATCTTAACTCTTAACTCTAAACTCTTACTGCAAAATTGATTATCCCCAATTCAAGTCCGGCCGCTCACCCCTCCGCCGCCTTGTTGATGCAGGTTACGGCGTTCAGGCTGCGGGGGTAGCCGATGTAGGGCAGGCACTGGGAAACGACCCGGATCAGGAACTCTTTGTCGTTGCCGAGATTCATGTTGCCCTTGGCGTGGCTGGTCAGCTGGGGCTCGCAGCCGCCCTGGGCGGCCAGGAAGCAGAAGGTGATCATCTCCCGCTGGGCCAGGCTCAGGCCGGTGCGGGTGTAGTAGTCGCCAAAACAGTTGGCCGCCAGCCAGCGGTTGATATGCCCGGCCTTCCAGGCTTCGAGCATCTGGGGTCCGAAGATGGCGGCCTGCGCCTGTGCGCCTTTTTCCAGCCGGTCGTCCATCGTGGTGGTGGCCTGGGGTTCCAGCGGCAGGGCCACGCCGCGGCGCTCGAGTTCCTCGTTGGTCAGGTCGAGGAACGGCCGCACCCGGCCGATGCCCAGGTAATCCACCGCCTGGTAGACGATCTCCTTGACCATGACCGGCGTGAGCCCTGCATCCAGCGCCCGGGGCAGTTCTTCGGCAAATTCTTCTTTCCCCTGACAGCCCAGCAGCGTCGCCAGAATCGCCATGTGGCGGGTGACGGGTTCCAGCTGCTGGCCGGGCTCGTTCACGACCTCGTCAAAGGCAAAATGGTCAAAACGCTCGGCAAATTCCGGGTCGGTCTCGTGGTAGTTTTTCATCGTGCGGCACTCCTTTGTTTGTCTTGTTCAGTCTATATTTTCATACGCCTTATGGTACGAATAGCAGCGTTGCGGGCAGCGTTTTGCCTGCGCAACCGCTCATTCTTCCCGCAGGCTCAGTGTGGCGGTAATATTGCCTTTGCCCAGCACATTTTTCAGCTCCACATCGGACAGGTTCTTCACCTTGCCCAAACGTGTGAACGTCCAGGTGTTCGGCGCATAGTAGATCACCAGCAGATTGCCTTCCGACAGGATCACATCGCCGGCCTCTGTTGTGATCTGCTCATCATTGGTGGGAAGCTGTACGCCAAAACTCCCGAACTTTTCCATCTGCGCATAGTCTTTCATGGGAATGGACAAAGGCCCCTGTTTCAGCAGCTCACAGACTGCGGCCGCAGAGCTGTTGTCGCAGAGTTCGACCTGAATGTCCATACCGTTTACTTCGATGTGCAACATACTTTTTTCCTCCCTGATCAAAATCACAAACTGGTCAGCACCGGGTTGTTGAGGAACGAAAAAGCCTGCAAGCACGAGAAGAGGATTCCTTCTCCCGCATTGCAGGCTGCCACCTTTCGCCGGGGGGATCCCCTGCCCTGTGGAATGTTTTTGGTTTTTATGATGATTATAGAGCAGGTCCGGCCGGATGTCTAATACTTATGTTCTATCCTGTTCGATACGTTTTTTGTATGGCAGAGCCCTGAAAACTGAATCGCTATCCATCGTTGTCCGGCGCGGCGAACCGAAACAGCAGACCATCGGCCGGCTGTTTCGTATCCCCAAAAGCGATGGGATGGAGTATCCGGGTATTGAGCCCGAGCCGTGACCGGCGTTCTTTCTTTTCATAGGAAGCAAATTTAGGAATGGCTGGACCACAGCGATATTTCCACCCTGGCGAACATCTACGCCCGCCCGGATTCCCAGTCCAAGCAGCTCAGCGCCGCCGCGATGGAACAGGCACTGGCGCTGCCGGAGGAGCTGCCCAAAAGCCGGTGGTAAAATGGGCAAACGAAACCCCAGGGTCAAGTCCCTGGGGTTCTGGCGGAGCATCAGAGATTTGAACTCTGGCGGCGCTGTTAACGCCCTATCGCATTTCGAGTCCTGCGAGCCATTGGCCAATCGGTGTCGGCGGCGGTCAGAACAGGCCGGTTCGTCCCCGATTTTTCGCGGCGGTCAGCCGTATTTCGGGCGAAATGCAAAAATATCCTCGATGGTACGAATCGTTTTAAAGCGCCCGTTTTGCCCCGGTTTTGCACGAATTTTTGGAAAAATGCAAGATGGGATGCAAGATAAGAGGGAGCCAGCCAGTCCACATGGGGACTGGGCTGGCGCGGACCAGCCTGCAAGCCGATTCCGGAAGATGCGAGATTTGAACCCGATTTTGCGTACTAATTTACGAAATATTCCGTTTTGTATAATTCGCAGTCGTTCTCCGGCGATGGAAGTTTCACAATATCCATCCCAAAAAGGAGAACACAATCATGGCAAGCACGACCCAAAAGCGCGCAACTGAGCTGGAAAAAGAGATCGCGGCCGCCCTGGCCGCCTATCCAGACCCCATGTCCCGCACCGATTTCCGCAAGGCCTGCCACATCGGCACCCGGACGTCCATCTACCTGCTGCAAAGCGGCCTGGTGCCCTGCCACAACACCGGCAAGAGCACCCGCTGCTATCGGATCGCCAAGGCGGACGTGGCCGACTACCTGCGCCGCCGCGCCGCCGACCCGGCCCGCTACACCCCGCCCAGCGGCTGGTACAAGAACTACCCCAACCACAAGCCGCCGGAAAACGCTCTGGTCCGCCGCCTGGACCTGACCGGTCCCCGCCGCAAAAAGCTGCGCAGCCGCCTGGCCAAGCAGCTGGCCAAGGCGCCCGATGTGCTGACCTTGCAGCAGATCTGCGACATTACCGGCTACAACCGCCACACGGTCAGCCGCTGGTGCACCGAGGGGCGGCTCAAACCGATCATGAAAACGCCTACCTTCCGGGTGCCCAAGGTCTGGCTGCTGGACTTCCTGTGTTCGGTTGATTACAACAACATCTGCCGCAAAAGCCGGAAGCACAACCAGATGGTGCGGGAGATGCAGGAATTGTAAAGGGCGCAAATGAATAGCAGAGCGGCCTGTTCCAACGCCGGTGTGGCGTGTGGGCAGGCCGCTTTGGGCTATGAATACAGGGGGAGCGAAACAAAGATTTCTCCCAACAAATAACATAACTTTGTCCGCTAGGAGAGATCGTTTCACCAAAAGCTGTGTAAATGGGGCGGGAAAGAGCTTTCGGTTACTATCTCGTTATGCTTTGCGCGGCAGTTTATGCGGAACACGCCGAGTCTGCACCGACCGACAAAAGGGTCAATCTACTTTGATTCGGCTGCTGTTGCTTTCCACAAACGAAAAGGCTTCCGGCACCTTCGTTGCCCAGAGTTTCTCAGTTTTCAATCCGTGTCGATCCAGCATGGCTCTGCAATCCTTCACCTTCAATTTGCAGAAGTCTGTCTTAAAATTACGAATACTGTTGCTCCGAGTCAAATCGGCGGCGCTGCTTACATCTGTGCAGCGCACCAACTCATCTTCCAGGTTGAGGACCTGCGGCAGAAATACGATCCGCAATTCGCCGCAGTATCTGGTCAGTAGTTCAAGATTCTTTTTCAGCTTCGCAGTTTGCTCAACATCCGTATCGAACACAAGAACAACGGTTGTGCCAGTTTGAATGGACAACATTTGAGATTTTGGGATCAGGTTCTGGATAACATTAAACACTTTGATCTTGCCGGGAATCAGTTTGGCAGGATTTTCTTTCAGCGCCGCAATCAGTTGCTGTTCGCAGGGGCCTTCTACATAATAGATGCACTTATTGTTCATCTGCCCACCCCATTTCCAGTTCGTCCAGGAGCGGGTCCTGCGGCTGGGAGGAAAACACATCGTTTTCAACAGCATTCCGGACAGAATCTGTATTCCGCTTCAGCATATCCGAGGCAGAAACAGCCGACACTTTATAGATGCCATCCTCCAGTTGCTTTCTCAAAAATACATAGCTGTGCTTCGGCAGATTCAAATCCAGCATATCCGTGTTGTGCGTGGTAAAAATCAGCTGCTCGTTTGCGCCCAGCCGGTCCAGCATGATACCAAAAATCCGCTTTTCGATATCGCTTTGGATATACGAGAAATGCTCATCGCAATAATAGAAGGTGCTTTCCCTGGCAATCAGGGCCGCCAGGAATATGGCCACATCGATGCCCTCTGCGGTTCCGCTGGAAAGGACCTCTCGGTTCAGGAGTTTTCCATCCTGGATGATGATTTCGGTATCTCCACGCCGGATGATAAAGGTGTCTTTCAGGTCTTTTGACAGGCTTACATCCTGCAAGGTCGGGTCCAGTGTTCCAATCACAGCGCGGAGCGTTTTGAGCAGGATTGCTTGATTGGTTTTGGTCAGCTTTAGCGATTTTTCGATTTCCGGGTAGGCAAACCGGCAGCGAACTTCACCGACCAGCTTTTTCAGCGAAGTAACCGTTTGTGTCGCTTCGGCAGTGCGGTCCTGCAGTTTGGCAACACACTTTTCATAGGAATCCAGCACGCCGATCTCTGCATCCTGGTATTGGATCTCCACCTCATTCCGGTTTGGAACGATTTCCGCAGTGAGACGCTGCAAGCGGTTGTCTCCATTCACAAAGTCAATGGAGAAAGAACCCTTTGCACCACAGACCATCTCGCAGAGTGGAATCGGGTTGCCATTCGCCATATAGTTAAAAATTCGGAGCAGCGCTTTGCCCAAGCTTGTCTTGCCTGTTGCGTTTGCACCCATCAGGATAACCGCCTTTTTATAGCGGAATCGCTCCCTTCCTTCCAGATTTTCACTTTCTATGAAGGAATTGACGATTTTCTTGGGATAGGTAAAATCAATGTTGAAATCATCAAATCCATAAATGCAGTTCAGCGCTAATTGTAAGACAACCATTCTGTCACCGCCTTATCATTATTTCGCATTTTACGAAATAATGATAGCATATTGCTGGGCGGATTTCAAGCATATCCTGCGGATGATATTTCAATAGAATGAGACCGCCTGTTTCATGACTTATCAATGATTCTCTAAGGGTACACATCACAGCTTAGACAATGGCCAAGTCATGATGATGTTTGTTTAGTCAATGGTTTCGCTGCCGAGTAAGCGCTTTGGTACCGCGTGAAACAACCTGTTTTCCCGTACAAAATAGGAAGGTATCGTTGGCAACATCAGAGCAGTTTTTTGTCTTTCGGGCCAAATAAAGCGGGATGTTCGTGATCTCGCCGTCCTTCCGATACCCGCGCTTTGAAAAGCGGATGGCGTGTTCCGGGTGATGCTGCGCAATATACCGCTTAAAGGATGGCGCTGATTTGTCCTCGCCACCTTTTGCCTCAACGGGGATGATTTCCATACCGCGCTGCAGCACAAAATCAATCTCCCCGGATTTGTCCGAGTAATAGCGAGGCTCTACCTCAAACTGCCCGCGAAGCTGCTGAAGTACATAATTTTCGGTCAGCGGGCCTTTGAACTGATAGTTGGATTTCAGCAAAATGGCGCCGTTGTCAATATCCGCCATGTGTTTGAGCAGTCCTGTGTCAAACAGAAAGAGCTTGAACTGGTCGAGCTTGTCAAATGCGGAAAGCGGATGTTCCATCTTGGAAACATTGTAGATGCGGTTGAGCATACCGGCCGATACCAGCCATTCGATCGCTTCCTCAAAATCCCGCGCCCGGCCGCCCTGCCGGACAGCGCCGTAGATGAATTTCTCGTTGGACTTGGCAAGTTGAGAGACAATGCTGCGGAAGACCATCTGGATGCGCCCGCTGTTCACCTTGCCGTTGTGCTTGGAAAAGTCGTTCTCATAAATTTCCACGAGCTCGCGCTGGATCCGGGAAACCGCTGCCGGGTCTTTGTGGTTGACCCACGAAACCACACATTCCGGCATACCGCCGATAATCAAATAGTTGTTGTAGGCTTCCAGCAAACGGTTGCGGAAGATTTCCTCGATCACCTGCCCTTTCTGAATATTCAATTTGCGCAATTTATTGTACCTTATCTTCAATTCTCTTCCTGTACAAGATGTTTGACAAACCTACATGTTAAATATTTGTAACTGGCAATATTGTACAAAAATAGCGGCTGCCGTTTGGGGCAGTCGCTGACAAGCAATCATCTTTTAATTGTGGAGTATATTTGGTCTTTCTTCTCGGAACCGCATAGCACCACATTTGGCATTAAAGGACACCCGCCCATGCAAGCCTCACGCTTTTTGCAATGTGGGCAGCTATTTCGTAAGCTATCACGAAACGCATTAAACGTGGGGCTGTTCCATACAGTCTCAATGTCACTTCCGCGAAGGGATACTCCATATCGATGATCTTGATCGAAGCTACAAGGAAGCATTTCTAGATCAGCGCTAATATAGCAAGAAAAACGCCCCCCCCTCGCAGGTATCTAATGACTGAGGAGTAACTCGTCGGCAGTGATTTACAATACCGGGAACAGTGCAACTATCCACACCAACCTTGTATCGCGTTGAACCACAATCAACATATCGAAAGAACTCGGCAACACGCGGATCATCATCAGATAGGACATTGGTTTGACTGCCAAGCCCGGCGGGTTTGTGCAATAGAAACACGATTCCGTTGATTCCGATAGGAAAGTCCGCTGCTCCTAATCGATCAAGGGCTTCATCTATCGTGTTTTTCCCCAGCACATAGTGGATATTAGTTTTGACACCTGCATCCAACAGCATCCGGATTGCTCTTAAGGTGTAGTCACTGCGATACCAACTGACAGCAACAGCGCCGCAGTACTTCTTGCACAAAGCAGCAATTTCTGGCGTCATTCCATAGCCGGAAGTCGTGAAGTTCGGAACGATATCATTGTCACGGCAAATCCGAAGCAGGTCTTCAAAATGCTCATGCTGATCCGGATCACCTCTGCCGCCAAGAGCAAACTGATTGGTTTTGTGTCTGCACTGTTCTGCAATCCAACGGAACTCGTCAACAGCCATGTTAGGTTCGTCTACGGTCAGGCCACTCTGGTAGCATCCGATGCCTGCTTTAACACATAGCCCCGTCTTCCCATGGATACAATGTCCCATAACGCCGACATCAATCAGGTGAGGAAAAGATGCCATGAAAGGGTCGATGCCGGTATCCTTCCCGTCCTCGATGATGCCGGTACGCACATAGGCACCAGTTTTGGGGTCAAATATAGACGAGAAATGGTATTTTCTGTCGTGTATTACATAAGGCATCAGGATAGGCACTCCAATATATTAGTATTAGTCATCGGGGATAAGCTTTGAGTCAATATAATGAGAAACTTTTCCCGTATCGAAATCAAGTTCTTTTCGCTCAGTGATGGACAAGGAACCATAGCACGGCTCGCCATAACATTTTTTATATAGATCTTGTTGCTCATCTTTCACAAACTCTCCGTCACCATAATAGCTTCCTTGCATGTACACTTTTGCAATGTCACTCGGCTGGATACCAAGACTTTTGACCTTTTCTTCAAAGGATTTGCGTGAGTCAAGTCCAATATAGTATATAGGTATCTTGAATTCATCTTCGCCGTCAGATCCAGTCTCGTACAGGTCATCCTTGTTCTCGGTAAAATCATATTCATCATCTTCGTCTTCTTCATCAAAATATGGTTTTTCATATTCGACAGCCTTCTGAAGCATGGAGATATTCGGGTCGGGAGAAACTAACCTTCAAGTGTCGGGCGTTCGAGACCAAATTTA